>Ga0180432_10009732_pt1 | contig 11656 bp, 8 predicted proteins | sample SS_ome_10_FD_132414 | JGI IMG/M metagenome (GOLD analysis project Ga0180432, IMG submission 132414) | Hypersaline lake sediment archaeal communities from the Salton Sea, California, USA - SS_1_MS_2 metaG | ecosystem: Environmental > Aquatic > Non-marine Saline and Alkaline > Hypersaline >... | reverse complement strand
GGAACGGAGTGATCAAGGGAATCCGCTCTTTCCGGATCCGCTGCGAGAATTCCGCGTTCCCGGCATATTGCCGGACGCGCTGGTCGATCCGGAAGGCTTCCTCCGCCTCCTCGTAAGGCAGATCGGAATCAAGGTAGCCGAGATCCGCCAGCAACTTGCCGCTGAGCCGCGGAAAGAGGATCCCGGCCCGCAGGCCAATCGGCGCTCCCTCCCGCAACCCGTCGATATGCCGCACGAGGGTGGTGGTGCAGTTCTGACGAAGGCTGCCGTAGAACCGGGGCTCCTCGCGAAGACGGTTCGCGGCCTGCGCCAGGTCAAGGAACAAGGAGCGAATGAAATCGGGGGCGGCCCGCACCGGGTATGCCTCGATCCGCGCCCCCCGCCCGATGGCCCGGGTCGTCAGAAGATCCTCCTCGTCTCCGAACACGTAGATCAGCTCGAGCTGCCGCAGAGCCCCCGGCAGCAAGCCGAACGCTCCCCCCCCCACCACGCCGCCACCCCGGCCGCCACAACCAGCCATCCCACCCACGACGGCAGCCCCGAAACCGTCACCAACCCCATCACCGCCACCAGCCCCGCCACCAGCACTGTCAGCCGCAGCAACACGCGCCCGATCATCAAAGCCGTTCCTCGCACGACCCAAGCCTCTCAGATCGCGGTCCGGCGTTCCATCCCTCATCTCAGGATCGTCCCGTGAATCGTGTCAATCCCGTCAAGCACTCCGTTCCGGTCATCGGACAGGATCGACAGGATCGACAGGATCGGTTGTCTGGTACCCGCCAACGGAGAGAGATCCCCTTCACTCTCGATAGAACTCGACCGCGAGCCCGTCCACGCGTTGAAAGTGCTCCCTGTCGTCCGTGACCACCGGCAGATCGGCCGCGAGGGCCGTGGCCGCAATCAGGATGTCAAAGTCGCCGATCATCATTCCTCGCTCACGGAGGCTGCGACGGATGCGGCTCCCGACCCGAGCCACCTCACCGGAGACCTCCAATCGGGCGAACGGCTCCAACAGCGATTCCCCCTCCCGGGCCTGACGATATCCCTCCAGAAACTCCAGCACCGTGACGACCGGGATGCAGAATTCCTCGGCCGCATGAGCCTCGAGAAATCGCCCCGCCGGCCCCGTCTCCCCGCGTCCCCACTCCCGCTGAAGATGTATCACAAAACAAGTGTCGAGGAGCTTCATCGGCTTTCCTCACCCCCCCAAGGAGATGGACTCGTTCCCCGTGACGCCGTGGCCCCGCCCTCCCAATAAGCGATCGCCTCCCGGTCAACGGCACGAACCTCCCGACCCTTGAACGCCGCAAGAATACTCGCGCCGCTCGAATCCGCCGGCCCAAAGCGCGCCCGGCGCACCACCGAGGAAAACGATTCCCCAGCCCGCTTCGCCCGCCGCAATTTCTCGTATGCGTCCAATTCCAGCGAGTCACCCCCCCGCCTGCGGCCGCCCGCCGCCCCGGAGGCCGGGGTGCCGCTCGACGGGCCGGGGACACCCGCAACCGGATCCGCAGCCCCGCCGGCGTCGGCGCCGGAGCAGACGCCGGGCGAAGACGGCCGCCGTGACCGCCACCACCGCCAGGGCGGCCGGCGTCTGCCAGTTCTCGATGAGCCACTGCATATGCTAAAATCCTAGTAATTTCCCGCCTTGGTAGACCATGAGGGAGGCAAGATAGGCGAAGGCGGTCATCCCCGCAAGCTGCCCGAGCGCCCACGGCCAGGAACGCGTTTCGCGCTGCACGGTGATGGTGGTGGGGAGGCACTGCAGGGCGTAGACGTAGAAGACGAGGAGGGAAAGCACCACGAGGGGGGTGTAGAGGGGCGAGCCGCCGGGTCCCGTGGCGGAGGCGATCCTTTCCCGCACCCGGCCCCGCACCGCCTCCTCGCCTTCCTCCCCGTCCGCGTCGATGGCGTAGGAGATGGCCATGCTGCTGACGAAAACCTCGCGGGCCGCGAAGGAACTCAGCATCGCGGTTCCAAGGCGGCCGTCCCACCCGAGGGGCCGCACCACCGGCTCGACGGCGTGGCCGAGGCGCCCCATCAAGCTGTGCGAAAACTGGTCCTGTTCCTCGCCCGACGGCGCCCGCGGGAACGCCTGCAGCGCCCAGAGGAGGATCGAAAGGCCGAGAATGATGGTGCCCGCCTTCCTCAAAAACGACATGGCGCGGTCCACGACCTGCCGCCCGACATACCCGGCGTCTGGCAGCCGGTAAGGCGGCAGCTCCATCAGAAAGTGGGACTCCGGAGCGCCCCGCCCGACCCGCTTGCCCAGCACCCACGCCGCCCCAAGGGCCGTGACGGTGCCGAGAAAATACATCAGAAACATCACGAGAGTCTGCGCGAAGGGCCCCGACACCAAAAGCGGCACGAGCAGCAGATAGACCGGAACCCGTGCCGTGCAGCTCATCCATGGCAAAATAAGAATCGTCAGAAGGCGCTCCTTGGCGCTGCTCACGGTGCGGGTGGCCATCACCCCCGGAATCGCGCAGGCATATCCGCTCAGGAGCGGCAGAAACGATCTCCCGCTCAACCCCGCCCTCGTCATCACCTTGTCCATCAGGAAGGCGGCCCGGGCCATGTAGCCGGACCCTTCAAGCAATCCGATGAACAAAAACAGCAGGACAATCTGCGGAAGGAACACCAACACGCTCCCCACCCCCCCGATCACCCCGTTCACCAGAAGATCCTTGAAATCCCCCTCGGGCAAAAGGGAACCCACCGCGCCGCCGGCCGCCCCCACCACCCTCTCGATGAGGTCCATCGGAATGCTCGCAAAGCTGAAGATCGTCCAGAACACCCCGAACATCGCGGCCGCAAAGATCACCCAGCCCCACAGCGGATGCAGCACCCAGCGGTCGATCCGGTCGGACCGCGACTCCTCCTCGTCGCCTCTCCGGACCACCGCCGCCCGCACCACTCCCCGGATCGCGGCGCGCCGCGCCTCCGAGATCACTTCCTCGGGCTTGAGATCACGCTCGATCAGGCCCGCGGCCGTTTGGCGGGCCTCGATCTGGGCCGCCCGCAACACGCGCGCCTGCCCGTTGAGCCGGTAGTCCGGATCGGCAAGAAGGTGAATGGCATGAGCCTCGGGCCGCGAAACCCCCGACTCAGCCAGAGTCCGGGTCAGCTTCTGGATGGCGGACTCCACCGCAGCCGGCCCCTTCCACTGTCTCGAAACCGGGGCCGGAAGCGGAAAACGCAGGGTCTGCTTCAAGTCCACCAACCCCTGCCCGTTCGTCGCCTGACACGGAATGACCGCCACGTCCAGCAGGTCGCGCAGCACCTCGCGGTTGATGCGCAGCCCCTCCGCCTCGGCCCGGTCCGCCTGGTTCAACGCCACCACCACCGGAAGCCCCGCGTCCACCACCTGCATCACAAGGTAGAGATGCCGCTCGAGACTGGCGGCATCCACCACGCAGATCACCAGCTCCGGCCGGCTCTCGCCCTCATGGTCGCCCAGCAGAACATCCCGCGTCACCGCCTCGTCCGGCGAGTTCGGCGACAGCGAATAACACCCCGGAAGATCCACCAGCTCGATCTTCTTCCCATGCGGCGTGAACACCGTGGCGCTCACCTTCTCCACCGTCACCCCCGGATAATTCCCCACCTTCCGGCGCTCACCCGTCAGCCGGTTGAACAGCGTCGTCTTGCCCACATTCGGATGCCCCACAAGGGCCACCTTCGGCAGAACCCCATTCTTCCCGCGCTCCCTCATCCGGCCCCAACTCAGACCACCGGCTCCACCCGCACCTGCCGCGCCAGAGACCGGCTCAAGGCCAGCCGCGTCCCGCACACCACACATAAAAAATTCCGCCCGTCCGTCAGCTTCCGAACCCGCATCCGCTCGCAAAAACCAATCTCCCGCAACTGCCGGCACGCCGGACCCTCCAATCCCCTCACCTCAAAATCACACCCCGCCGCCGCACGGTCCAGACTCAGCACCCCTTCGCATCCCGAAATCTCTGCCCCTCTCATCGACATCCTGAGTCAAATCAAGCCGTATTGAGACGCAATTGCAATAGGAATCGGCGGAAATGACGAAATTTCACACCGGAGCGGGTTCCCGGGCGTCCTCCGCCGGGACCGGTTTCTTTGCCTTGACCTTTGGTTGAGGACGAAGACAGATTCCGGGATGGAAGCATCGGGCGGATAAGTCCCGATCAGAGTCTTCCGCAAACCCCATGCGCAATCCCCTGCCAGTCGAAGGCCCCGGCCGGGTGACGGTCGTGATCATGCTGCTTGCGTTTCCGGTCGAGGCGCCTGCCGTCATTTCCGCGGGGCAGGTCTCGGACTTGGGAACCGAGTTTTTCGTGGACGAGGCGACCTTCGGAGGAGGCCAGTTGGACAGCGAGGGAAATCCCGAAACCCTTGTCTTTGAAAGGGACTTTGGCCCCCTCGAGGTGAATCCGACCGTGACTGCCTCCGGATTGGCCGTAGGCATGCCGAGCGGCGGCAACACGAATGGCAACGTCCTCACGGCCACCATCACGTATCTGGGGACGGACGGCGCGCCGGGGGGAGGCGACGATGTGGTGCTGGGCAGCGTGACCGACACGCTCGACATCACGGCCGACGCGGGCGTCTACGTGTGGCCGTTCGCGGATCCGATTTCGGCGGTGGTGGACGGGACGAATTCGGTCTTCCGCATCGAACTCGTTTCCGACCCGTCAGACAACGGGGGGCTCAGCCACAATTTCCGCATCAACACGAAACGGGGCTCCCGGACACCGGAAAACGCGAAGCTGACCATTGCCGGGGCCGCCTCCGGGGGCGCGCCTCTGGTCGTCCGGACCGCCAGCGGGGCCGGTTGCTGGGACACCCTCTGTTGGAACAGCGCCGGCGAAGGTCCGACCAGCGGAGACCTGACGGAAGCCGACGTGGCGGCGATCGGGCGCAACCACGAGGTGGAATTCCGCGGCATCCCGGTTTCCGAGACGGTGGCCTCGATCCAGTTGGGTGAATCCTCCGACGGCGGCCAGGGCCGTCTCCGCGTCACCTCCGGCACCCTTCACACAACCCGCGACCTCGTGGTCGGAGCGGGCGACCCGGAGAACAACGATTCGTTCGTTTTCGTTGACGGCGGGGAACTGCATGTCGGCAAGGATGCCGATTTCGGGCGTTCGGTTCCCTTCGTCGATGGCGCCCTCATCCTCTCCGGCGGAACGTTCCGTGTCGACCGGCACCTCCGGTTGGGCGATTACGCGAAAGGGGGGTCCATCCTGCGATTCCACAATCCCGGGTCGTCGCCCCCCGTGACGGTGGGAGGCAACCTCGTTCTCGGGCGGGTCGCGCTCGACCTGACCTTTGATTCCGGATACGTCCACACCCCCGGCAGCGTCATCACCCTCGTGGAATATGGATCCCGGGAGGGCCAGTTCGCGAACTTCCGCCGCGGAGACGAATTCAACTGCGGCCCCCACCGGTTCCGGATCGATTACGACGTTCCTGGTAGCGGACCGTCATCGATCCGGCTGACCGCTTTGGAGAACTGGGATCAGGCCGCTTCGCCGCCGAACATCGTGCTCGTCCTTGCGGACGACCAGGGATATGCGGACTTCCGCCCGCATGATCACCCGGACCATGGCCGCCTGTTTCCCATGCCGGTGGTGGAATCCCTGGCAGCGGCGGGGGCGCGATTCAGCAACGCCTACGTGACCGGAGGCACCTGCCACCCGTCGCGCTGTGCGATCCTTTCGGGAGTCCATCAATGCCGGCTTGGAAACGAAAACAATCTTTGGTCCGCGCACTACGTGGACGGTCTCCCCCAAAGCGTCCGGACCATCCCGCGACGCCTCCAGGGGGTGGGCTACCGGACGTACGGGATCGGCAAGTGGCACCTTGGATTCGCCATTGACTTCCACCCCGCCGTCCGGGGGTTCGATCGTTGGTGCGGTTTCCCCGGAAGCAGCCGGTCATACTGGGAAGACCTTCGCGAGTATAATGTGCTCTATGAGCGATTCGTCCCGGACTACGCCTCCGAAAACGGGGATTATCTCACGGACCGCATCGGAGACAAGGCGGCCGAGTTTATCGAAGAAAGCGTTGTGAATCATTCCGGTCAGCCCTTTTTCCTCTGGGTGTCGTTCACGAGTCTCCACGCCCCCATGGACATCGATGTGGGAGCGGACGGCGCCCGCTATGCCGAATTGAAGACGCGGCTCGAAACGGAATTCGGCCTGCAAGCCTCCGACTACTCCGAAAACCCGCCGTCTTTCCCCGGATACGACCCCGCCACCGTCGCCGCAAACCGGCAGGAACTCGCCGCCATGACGCTCGCCCTCGACGAGAATATCGGAAAGATCATCCAGAAGCTCGATGCCGAGGGAATCGCAGACAACACCATCATCCTCTACCTCAACGACAACGGAGGCGGCGGCGTTGAGAACTTCTCGTGCAACAGTCCCCTCGCGGGAGAAAAAGGCAGCAGCATGCGCGAAGGCTCGATCCGCGTCCCTTGTGTGATGAAATGGCCCGGCACCATCAATCCGGCCGGACGAGTCATCCCGGACCCCGTGAGTTCCCTCGATTTCATGGCAACCCTCCTCCACGCCGGGAACGCCCCCCCTGCCGCGCGTCACGGCCTCGACGGCCTGGACCTCTCAGGGCTCCTCCGCGGTCAGGAACCGCTCCCGGCGGAACGCGTGCTGACGTGGCGCGAAGGAGGAGTAACGGCCGGAGGAAGCGCCATCCGGCACGGACGCTGGAAGCTTGTTGTCTCGGACGCCTTGCAGACGGAAGAACTCTACGACTTGTCGGACGATGTCGGCGAAAGCATCAACGTGATCGGCCAGTTCCCGGAAATCGCGGCCGATCTGCGGGCCCGCTTCGCGGCATGGGAAGCCGCCACCCTTCCGCCGCTCTTCGGCCCGAACATGGCGTGGGTCGACGCCGGTCTCGAGCGGCACGCGATCGCCGGAGGCTTTCGGGTGAAGGAAACAAGCGGTTCATGGAAGCACATGTCGGCACCGTTTCGCCAACCGGTCGACATCGACGAGGACTTTCACTGTTCCTTCTTCGTGCGTTCCAGCGAGCTGAACCACGGCCCCAATGCCCGGTTGGGCTATGGCCTCGGAGACTCGGACGCCCGCGCGACGCTCATCCTGTTCGGAATCGATTTTTCGACCGGAGAGCTTCTCATCTCGGAAGGCAAGAGCGGAGCCTTCGCATCGGCCGGGCTGCTCACTCCCCCGGCCAGCTTCGAGGAAGCGTTCATCGATTGGAATGCCGGCTCCGGAATGATGACATTCCGGCTTGCGGACTCCGTGGTGAGCCTCGCCCTGAGCGGGACCTATTCGGATTTGACCCACTTCTCGGTGGGAGCGTCCGGCATGGAGGGCGAACTCACCTCGTTGCGGCCGGGAACCGGATCCGCGATCGGGGAATCGGCCCGGATCGACCTGCTGGATGCCGCAAGCGGGACGCTGCGCTTCGAGCTGGAATTCGACGCCTTGCCACCCTTCACACCGGTTGCCACCCGCTCGACCGCCGCGGATTTTGATTTTTTTCGATTCGATCCGGACGCCTTGGTCGAGAGCCTTGGTGGCGGGCGTCTGCGGATCACCACCACCCGCGACCCGGCTGCCGGCGGCGAGTTTTTCAAGTTCAGGTTCACTCCGTAGCGGCATGCTGATTGGAGATTCCCTGTTGCCGGGTGTCGCCTTGCCGGCCACAGGCATTCTGGAACGGTGCCGGGAGTCCGGGCCCTTTCACACGATCAGCATGCAGTCTCCGTAGCTGAAGAACCGGTAGCGCTCCCGCACCGCTTCCTCGTAGGCCCTCAGGATCAGCTCGCGGCCCGCAAAGGCGCACACCAGCATGAGAAGCGTGCTGCGGGGCAAATGGAAGTTGGTCAGCAGGGCGTTCACCACCCGGAAACGAAACGGGGGATGGATGAAGAGGCGCGTGCGGCCCCGCGCCGGGGTCAGATGAGGCCGGCCGTCCGGCCCCGGCCGGCGCCCCCCCGGTCCGGCCTCCAAAGCAAGGTGCTCGAGGACGCGGGTCACGGTGGTGCCCACCGCCACCACCCGTTCGGCGGCATTGATCGCGGCGGCTGCTTCGGAACCGAGGTCGAAGGCTTCTTCATGCATGGCGTGCCGGCGCGGGTCTTCAGTCTGGACCGGCCGGAACGTCCCGGGGCCGACGTGCAGGGTGAGGAAGGTGTGAGGGAGGGTTTCAAGGAGTTCCGGCGTGAAGTGCAGTCCGGCGGTGGGGGCCGCCACCGCGCCTTCCTTCCGGGCGTAGACGGTTTGGTAACGCTCCCGGTCTTCCTCTTCCTCGGCGCGCTGCATGTATGGGGGGAGGGCCAACTGCCCGTGGGCGGCCTCGTCGACCGGCCGGTCCCACTCGATGAGACGATGGCCTTGGGCGTTCACCTCCAACACCGTCCCGATACTGGCCCCGACCCGCACCGTGCGGCCGGGCTTCATCCGCCTCCCCGGCCGGACGAGGCACCACCAGCGCCGCGGCCCCGCCACCTCGATCCGGAACACCTCGACGCGCCCGTCGTCCGAAAAATAACGCGCCGGAACCACCCGCGTGTCGTTCAACACAAAGAGGTCGCCCCGCCGCACGCAGGAAGGAAGATCGGCAAAACGCCGGTGATCGACCGCGCCCCGCGCGCGATCCGCCACCAGCATCCGCGAAGCCGAACGATCGGCCAGCGGATGCTTCGCAATGAGTTCCGCGGGAAGATCGTAATCGAAGTCCGAGGTTCGCATTCCGGAAGATCTTTCAGTCGAGCCGGATCAGGCCGGACTCTCTCGCGATCGCTTCGAGGTCGTGGATGACTCCCGCGCCGAGTCCGGGCGGATGTTGGAGCCTGACGCCCACCACCACCGCTTCCTGCCCGTCGGCGGGCAGCGAGACGGTCTGGACCCGGGACGGTCCGCGTTGGAGTTCCCAGCGGTCCGTTTCGCCGCAGGGCGTCCAGCCGCCCGACCGCAGTCCGTCGAGCAGGGCGGATCGGGCCGTGGGGGCTGGCCCGAGAAAGGAGAACTCCAGCGTATCGCGCACCTCGTCCTGATAGACCTTCCATGTCTCCCGGCCGAACCGCGGGGCCGGTCCCCCTGCGAGCCAGCGGAAAAACCCCCTCACTCTGGGCTGCAGGTAAGCCGCGGCCCGCAGCAGGAACCGCGCTTCGGCCTTCGCGAATCCCGCCTCCAGCCCCCGCCGTGGCATCGAGTGGATCTCCAGCCCCTGATAAGGCGCCTCTCCCATCGTGCCGTGGTAGATCACACCCCGCGCGTCCACCGAGACCGTGCCGCCCGTGTAGAGGCATCCTTCCCAACGGATCTCGCGGTCTTCGAACCGTTCCGGATGGGCTTCGTAAAGGAGAGCTTCGGCCCGGCCGTAACCCGCCTGCTGTCGCAGATACCCGAAAAGGGTCTCCCGCCGCCGGTGCCACACAATGGCCGCCGGCGCAAAGGCAAGCTCCCAACCCGCCTCCGCCACCCGCCAGCAGAAATCGACGTCGTCCCCCGCGCTGGTGAACTGCGCCCGAAACCCGCCCGCCTGCTCGAACGCTTCCCGCCGCACCGAAAGATTGCACCCCGGAAGGTGCTCGGCCCGCAGGTCGCCCAACAAAACATGCGAGGGAGCGCCGGGGGCCGCCCCGACCACCGCCGCCTGCAGGCTCCGCGCCGCGGGAGGCAGGTTCGGCCCCCCCGCCGCCCCCACCTTCGGGTCGTCATAAGTCCGCGCCAGCCAGAACAGCCAGTCCCGGTCCGGTTCGCAGTCGTCATCGGTGTAGGAGATGATCCGGCCCTTCGCCAGATCCGCCCCCCGGTTGCGGGCTGCCGAGAGACCGGCGTGCTCCTGGTAATGATACCGCACCGCCGAAAATCGCGCCGTCACGGCCCGCGTCGCATCGCTCGATCCGTCATCCACCACCAGAACCTCGAAGTTCGGGTAGTCGAGCCGCGTGGCCGCCTCGAGACACGCCCCCAACAGCGCCGCCCCGTTGCGGGTGCAGATCACGACCGAGATCGGCGGAGGTTCGGAGACCGTCACCGCGTCGCGGTGGCTCCGGATCCCCGGCAACCTGCGGCCCATGGCCGTCAGGGCAGGCTTCGCGGTGCGATCCGCCCGCGTCAACCCGAAGGCCCAGTCCGTGACCTTGTGTCCGCCGGTCCACCATCGATCCGACCATGTGAAGATGGTGGTCCCGGCAATCCCCGCCTCGAGACACTCCGTGAGGTGCCAGTCCAGCACCTCCGCCTGCCGCTGTTCGCCGTGGCGCAGCGTGTCCAGCCCGAATTCCGTCACCACCACCGGGCGGTCCCCCGCAATGTTCTGAAGCCGCGCAAGGTAAGCGCCCATCGCCCTCCGCTCCTCGAGATAGATGTTGAACGCCGTGAAGTCCGCGTTGCGCGGCTCGAGGTACTCGGTGCTCGGGTAGTTTGAATATGCCACCAACAGGTCCGGCGCTTCCGCCCGGCAGGCCTCGATCAACTCCTCGAGCGCCTCCCGCACCCGCACCGGCCCCATCCAGCGCACAAGGTCGGAGGCCACCTCGTTCGCCACAAGGAGGGCCCCGAACGCCGGATGACCGCCCAGCCGTTTCGCCAGACTCGTCAGCCGCACCAGCCCTTCCGCCAGCAACCGCGGCTCGCCGACGAAGTCATGCGCCCACGCCCATGGCGCCCCGCCCATCACCACCAACCCGCACGCCCCGGCCGCATCAAGGAACTCCCTCCCCGGTTCCTCGTAGATCCGCACCGCGTTGAAGCCATGCCGCGCCATCCGCGCCAGCTCCTCCCCCGCCTCCAGTTCTTCCCCTCCCGGGAATGGTCCATACGTCACTCCCTTCAAAAAGACCCGCTCCGCCCCGCGCGCCAGAAAACGACCGTCCACGCGCAAACGCCCCTGTCCCCTTCCCGGCACCCCCACAGCATGCCTCCCTCCCCACCCCCATGGCAAGCCGCGGAACCCCGCCCGCCACGCGTCTGCCGGTCCGCCTCTCCCCCTTCCTGCCCTCCCCCCCCTTCGTGTCCTCGTGGGGGCCCCCTTCCCTCCCCCCTTCGTGCGAGTCCTCAAACGACCTCGATGAAGGGCTCGTTCGAGGCGACGATTTCGCCGATGACGGCGGCGCAGGGGGCCTTGTCTTCGGCGAGGGCGGCAAGGACGTCATCGAGTCGCGCCGGGGAAACGCAGAGGAGGAGGCCGCCGCTGGTTTGGGCGTCGGCGAGGAGAAGACGCGCCGCCTGCGACACGTCGCCGGAAAATGAGGTCCACTCGGCGGCGGCGGCAAGGTTGTTCCTCGTTCCTCCCGGCACGCAATCGGCCTCGATCAGTTCCATGACGAAGTCCGCTATGGGCGGGACCTTCCCGGCATCGAGGCGGGCCGCGACCCTGCTTTCGCGGATCACTCCGCGAAGATGACCGAGCAGGCCGTAACCGGTCACATCCGTCCCGGCGCGCACCAGCTCCCGCTCGGCGAGCACGGCGCCCGGCGTATTCAGGGTGGTCATGAGATCGATGGCGCGCGCCGCGGCCCCATGGGTTTCGAGTCTTCGCTTGATGGCGGTGGAGACGATCCCGGTGCCGAGCGGTTTGGTGAGCACCAGAAGATCCCCCGGAATCGCGCCGGCGTTGGTGACAAGGCGCTCGGGATGGACGAGACCGGTGACCGAGAGGCCGTAGAGGGGCTCGGGATTCT
>Ga0180432_10009731_pt1 | contig 11657 bp, 5 predicted proteins | sample SS_ome_10_FD_132414 | JGI IMG/M metagenome (GOLD analysis project Ga0180432, IMG submission 132414) | Hypersaline lake sediment archaeal communities from the Salton Sea, California, USA - SS_1_MS_2 metaG | ecosystem: Environmental > Aquatic > Non-marine Saline and Alkaline > Hypersaline >... | reverse complement strand
GAGTCGCAAAACAAGTACTCGGCCACGCTGCACGAGCCGAGCGAAGGAGAATCGAAGGTCGTGCTGCTCAAGGGCGCGGTGGAGACGATCCTGCCGCGGTGCACCGACGTGCTCGACGCCAACGGACAGCCTCACCCCATCGACCAGGATCAGGTCCACGCGGTGTTCGAGGACATGGCCGCGCGCGGGCTCCGGGTGCTCGCCCTGGCGCGCCGCGAGCTGCCGAGCGACGCGGAGGGCCTCGACCACGCCGATCTGGAGGGGGGCTTCACCCTCCTGGGGCTTCAGGGAATGAGCGACCCGCCTCGTGCCGAGGCGATCGCCGCGGTGAAGACGTGTCAGCGGGCCGGGGTCGACGTGAAAATGGTCACCGGCGACCACGCGATCAACGCCGCGGTGGTGGCGCGTCAGCTCGGGCTGAAGGGATTCAGCGGGGCCGAGGCCGACGCGGCGGCCGTCGTCACCGGCGACCGGCTGGCGGCGATGTCGGACGACGAGCTGGCCGAGGCGGCCGATCGGGCCTCGGTGTTCGCCCGGGTCAGCCCCGAGCAGAAGCTGCTGCTGGTCAGGGGGTTCCAGAAGCGGAGTCGCGTGGTGGCGATGACCGGCGATGGGGTGAACGACGCGCCGGCGCTGAAGCAGGCCGACATCGGCGTGGCAATGGGCATCGGCGGCACCGAGGTGGCCAAGGAGGCGGCCGACATGGTGCTCACCGACGATAACTTCGCCACCATCGAAGCGGCCGTCGAAGAGGGGCGGGGCGTGTTCGACAGCCTGACCAAGTTCATCGTCTGGACGCTGCCCACCAACCTGGGCGACGGTCTGGTGATCATGGCCGCCATCCTTGCCGGCGTCGCCTTGCCCATCCTCCCCTTGCAAATCCTCTGGATCAACATGAACGCGGCCGTGCTCCTCGGCTTGGTCCTGGCGTTCGAGCCCAAGGAGCCGGGCATCATGCTCCGCAAGCCCCGCGACGCCCGCGAGCCCATCCTCACTCGGACCCTGATCGAGCGGATCGTCCTGGTGGGCGTCATCCTGTTGGCCGGCGCGTTCGGGCTGTTCTGGACGTTCCTCCAGCAGGGGCTCGGCGCGGGCAAGACGGAGCCACTCGCCTTGGCTGAAGCGCGCACGGTGGCCACCAACTTCTTCGTCTTCGTGCAGTTGTTCTACATGTTCAACTGCCGCTCGCTCACCAAGTCGATTCTCGAGGTCGGCCTGTTCTCCAATCCCTGGGTCTGGCTCGGCGGCCTGCTGATGGTCGCCCTGCAGATCGGCTACACCTACCTGCCGGTGATGAACCGGCTCTTCGACAGTGCGCCGATCGGCCACGTCGCGTGGATTTGGATCGTCGGCTTGGCGCTGGCCGGCTCCGTGATCGTCGGCATCGAGAAGCACGTGCGTCGCATGCTCGCGCCCACCCACTGAGCGAGCGGCCGCACGTCCGCGTCGCACTTCGACGTCGCGGCGCCCGGCTCAGCCGCTTGCGGCTTCGCCCCACCCCCGTCGAGAATCGTCTCCCCGCGAGCAAACCGCCCCTCGCAAACAGCGATTCCCTACCCCTCAAGCAGCGCCAGCCGCGCCACGTTCAACGCACGCTTGGCCGAAAGAACCTTCAGCGTGGCCGGATGGCCGGCATGGGGGAACGACGTGACCCGGACGCCGCTGCCATCGGCCCAGCCGACGAACATCGGCTTCGGCTCCAGGGCCGCCGGATCGAACTCGGGGAGGCGGCTCACGGCCAGGCCGTAGTCGGTCCGGAATCGCTCCCGGCACGCGCCGGCCATCGCCCCGGCGACCTCGGCGCTGGTGGCCGAATGTCGGGCGATCACGTCGGCGGGCACGTCCAGCAGGCGCTTGATCGCCGCCTCGCTCGCCACGACCAGGCCGCCCAGGTAACGGCCTTCTCCCGCCGCGACGTCGCCCAGCCGCTCGGCGACCAGCCCGGCGGTTCCCCATTCCGCCGTGGCCAGGGTCTTGTTGTGCTCGCGCAGGAGCCGGACGACCGCGTCCTCCAGCTCGTCGTCGCCGGAGCCGAAGACCAGCGAGTCGAGGCAGTCGTGGATCGTTCGCTCGGTGGGCTCGATGGCGGCGCGGCACGCCTCCTCGCTCTCTCCCTCGGCCGTGATCCGCAGGATGATCGTGGTCTGGCTGGCGTTGATGCCCACGCGGGGCGAGCGTCCGCGGCGGATCAGGTCAGGCAGCATCGCCTCGATGTGGCTCTCGCCCGCCCCGAAGCACTTGATCGCGCGACGCCGGACCACGCCCCGGCCCGCGCCCACCCGACGAAGCCGGCCGGCGACCGTCGCGTGCCACATCTCCTTCATTTCGGCCGGCACGCCGGGTAGGGCGAAGACCCACGCGGGGCCCGTCGCTTCGCGAGGCACCTCGACGGCGATTCCCGGCGCGGTCCCATGGGGATTGGGGATCGCGTCGCTCCCCTCGGGAAACAGGGCCTGCTGCTCGTTCTGCTCCGTCATGACCCGCTTGCGTCGGGCGAACAGCGCTCGGATCTGCTCCAGGGCCTCGGGGCTCAAGACGAGCTGACGCCCGGTCGCTTCGGCGATCGCCTGCCGCGTCAGGTCGTCGGCCGTGGGGCCCAGCCCTCCGGTCGCCACGACCACGTCGGCCCGCTCGACGGCCTGCCGGAACACCTGGGCGATCGGGTCCAGCTCGTCGCCGACCGTCGTGTGGAAGAGGACGCCGATGCCCAGCTCCTCCAGTCGCTGACTGAGCCACTGCGTGTTCGTGTCGAGCAGTTGCCCGCCGGCGATCTCGTCGCCAATCGCGATGATTTCCGCTCGCATGGTGTGCTCTCATCAGACTCGTGCGCTTCGCCGGGAAGCGACCATTGTCCCATCAACGCGACGGAGAGCCAAGAGCGTGCACGGTTGGGACCGGCCGAGAGACAACTTCCCGCTGTTCCTCACGCTCCGCGTAAGGATCGGCCGAAGAACGACTTCCCGGTTTCGGAAGGGGCCGGTCCCATTTTCGCTGCGCGAAAACCGGGGCAGTCCCCAAGTTGTTTTCCGGCCGATCCTATTGATCTTTGCATTGCCAATCATCGGCCGACGTGGATTGGGCCCTTGTGCGCCGGGCTTCCGTTGGAAGCCCTTTGTTCATTGGCTATGCAAGGCTCAATAAGGGGACGTCACGCGGAGCGTGACGAGTACAGGAACGCGCGGTGGAAGCGACCGGCAAGGCAGACGTAGAAGCGCGTGGTCTCCGGCTGACAAGAAACGGCTGCCCACGGCCTGGTCTGACTCGATTGACGTGCGGCCTACCGCCCCGCGCGTCGGAGCTGGTCCAACGCGCCTCCGATCTGCTCGTGGACCTCGGCGGTCTGGCGGATCACCAGCGCGCGGCCCGGATACCAATAGTAGATGGTCCCCGGCCCGCCGTTGACGTCCCAGGTTTCCGGCCGGATGACCGTCTGGATCAGGTCGATCAACGCTTGGCTGTGATCGGGCATCTGGAACGCCCCCGGGCCGAACGCCTGTCCGCTCGGCGCGGCCGCTGCCGCCAGATCGGGCGACGTGGCCCCGGGGCTGTCCGCGCCCCGGGCCGTGCTCTGGGCGTCTGCCGAACCGCCCTTCGGGCTGGCGCGGTCCTCTGCCGGGCGCTTCTGGCGGGCGATCCTGCGGGCGATCTGGTCGCTCAGCCCCGCGAGCCGAATCCGGACCCGGTTCTTGAAGTACCGTCGCTGCGACCGGGAGAGCCGATCGTCGGCCTGCAGCTCTTGGTAGAGGAGAAGGAACTCGCGTGCCGCGGCGTCGGCCTCCGCGTCGGTCGGCTTCGCCCAACGACGCAGGCCCGCCCGCACCGCCTCGCGGAGCTTTGCCCCGGTTCGGAGGGGAGGCTCGGGCTTCTTCCCCGCGACTTTCGCTTCCTCAACCCCCTCTGCCGGGGAGTGTTGTTCGGGAGACACGACGGCGGGTACCGAGGGGGTTGTATTGGCCCCGTCAGTGGGGGGGGCCGTCAACGCAACCATCACCATCAGTGCTGCGGACACGGCTGGGACCTCCTTCTCCTGGCGAACCGGAGCCTCTCTGTCGTCGAGCGTAACGATTTTTTGCAGACTTTTCAACTCTTTTGGCGTCGGCCACTGCGCGATGGCCCGACTCAGCCTGTTCCGGCGCTATCATGAGGCACTCGAATCGAAACCGACTTGGATCGCGTGGCCCCGACGGAGCCTTCTCAGATTTCCCGTGATACGCATCCTGCTCATGTTATCAGACACACGTTTCGGGAGAATGCCGTTGAATTGGCGACAAACGCGAACACCACAAACGGTTACGGCGTCACTCTCGTAAAGCCGCGACCGGTGGTCGCGGCACGGTGAGCGCAGAACACGGGTGTTCTGCCGGGGCGCGACCAGCGGTCGCGGCTTTCTGGGCAAGCGTCGGCCATCGGGAATCTGCACATCCGAAGCACTTGCGACCAATTCAATGGCATTGCGTTTGAGCAACGGCTCGGGCTAGTCACGGGTGATTTCCACCACCAGCGGCTCGTTCCCGTGCTTCTGGTCGGGGGCGCCGTGGAGAAAGGCGCACGGCGCGGGGCCGGTGAACTTGCCCGGAACGGACGCGATCAGGTCGAGCTGCCACTCGATCTTCTCGCTCGGGGCTAGGGTCCGCCAGTAACAGATCACTTGCCGGGGGCGGGTCTCGTAGTAGTCGATCTTGCCGACGCGCCGGAGTGCTTCGAGCCCGTCGAGTTGGGACTCCAGGCCGGCGGGCAGCCCCAGAACGGCGACGCTCATCGGCTGGCTGGCGTCGGTCGCGTTCGAGAGCTCGGCAGTGAGTGTCACGGTTTGGCCCCAGGCAATTTGCGTGCGGTCGAGCCGGGTCGACAGACGCACCGGGCACGCCGCAGCGTCGCTCAGAGCGGTTTCGCGGCCGGCCTCGGAGCCGCGGGGCGACACGACCTCGAACGGGCAGGCCACCTCGTCGGTGAGCTGGCCGGCGGTCGCGCGAAACGTGAGCGTGCCCTCGCCGCCCTGTTCCCCGACAGTCATCGGGAACCAACAGCGGGTCCGCCCGTTCGGCTCGACTTCCCGTTCCTTCGGTCCGTCTTCGTCGAGCGCGACGAGCCCTCCGTGCTCCAACACGATCGCCGCCGACCGCTTATCGTCCGTGTCGTTGCGCAGGGCCAGCGGCACGTCGATCCGATCGCCGGGGCTCACCTGCGAAGGGAGCCGCGCCGCGATCTTGAAGGGCGCCTCCACGACGACTTCGCCCGTGCCGTGGCCGATTCGCCCCCCGTCGGCGTGACCGTCGACCAGCACCCGGAAGCTCCCGACCGGGCCGGGCGATTCGAGCTCCGCCTGCGCGCGACCTTCTGCATCCGACCGGACGGCGTTCGGCATGGTTCGATCGTCGCCCTTACCGCACTCGTCGCCCTTACCGCACTCGTCGGCCTTCGGCTGGGCGGGTTCCCCGGCCGGGCTCGGCGGGGGCTCGACGGCGATGGGAAGCGTGGCGGGCGCCAAGTCGAACGGGACGAACGGCACGGCGTCGTCGGGCGACGACTTCCACCTTCCCGGGTCCATAAGAACCCCTCCGACGACCAGGCAGATGGTGGCCACGACGATCGCCGTGATCCACAGCCTGGCTCCGCTGGCGACGTTCAGCAGGTTGAGCATCGCCACGAGGATCACCAGGCCGACGCCGCCGAAGAAGCTCAGCGCCGTGAGCGTGTTCGACGCCTGCGTGTGGTTCGCCTGATATTTAGCCAGGCTCTCCCGATAGCCTTGCTGGAGCTGGGCGAGGTTGTCGAACACGGCGGGGGGATTCGCCCTGCCGCCCAGCGCGGCCAGTCGCGCCAGCCGCGCGTCTTCCCGTGCTCCCGCGTCGAGCTCCTCCAGTGTCGTCTCCGGGGACCGTCGCCAACCCTGCGTGCCCAGGAGCAGATCGAGGGCCACGGCGGCCTCGCGGCTTTCGCCCGAGTAGAACGCCGGGTCGCCCAGGCCCTCCGTGTCGCCCAGCTCCGAGGTGAGCAGGAAATGCGTGGGCATGGTGGGCGGGCGATCCTCGGCCAGGCCGGCCAGCGCCTCGGGAACCAACCTGACTCCCAGCGTGGCCTCCCGCGGCGCGTCCTCCTCGTCGGCGACCGCCAGCGGCACGTCGATCCGCTCGCCCAGTGAATGACGGTTGCCCTCCGCCTCGACGCGGATTTCCAGGCGCCGGGCGGGCGGGCGGTAGAACAACCGTTCGGCGACGGGCTCGGGAGGGTGCACGCGGTAGTCGTAGATCGTCAGCCGGATCACGCCGGCGGCCTCGTCGTCCAAGGCGACGGTCACCGGGTTGGCCTTGCTATGGTTGGTGATGAAGGCTTGCCGGCCGACCGGCAGCCCCCGGCACCAGGCCGCGGCCACCAGCGGCACCCCGGCCTCCAGCGCCCGAACGTTGAACTCCAGGGGCGATCCCTCCTGAAGCACCCCCAGGCTGGTGCTCAACACGAGCTTGCGGTCGGTGGCGACGTGGGGCAAGTGCACCACTTGACGCCGCTCGGCCGTGTCGCCCAGCAGGAGCCGGTACTCGTCGCCCGGCGCGGGCAAGAGGCTGAACTTGCCCATGCCCCGGTAGCCGGTCGCCACGTCGACGACGCGCCGGCCCTGCCCATCGACGACCGTGCCGCGGACGTCCATCGGCGTGCCGCATCGGTCGCGGGCCGTCAGGTAAACGCGGTTTTCGAGGCCGGCCACCAACTCGCCCGCTTCGGGGAAAAAGCGCACGTCGATCGGGCCAACCTGGAGGGGAATCCGCTTGGCGATCGTCTCGCGCAGCCCGCCGTCGTCGACCACCACGACCAGCTCTCCCTCACCCCGCTCGACCTCGGCGGGCAACGAGAACTCGATGGGGAGCGTGCCGTGGGAGGAAAGCTCCCCGGTCTGTTCGTAGATCACCTGGCCGTCGAGCGTGGCAACCACCCGGAGATCGGCTCCCGCCGCCGCCCCGCCTTCCACACGCTGGGCGGAGAGATGGGCGATCGCCGTGTCGCCGGGGAGGTAGCTGCTGCGGGCGAACTCCAGCGTGGCGATCAGTCCCGGCCAGCGATAGCGCCGAACGAAGAACGTCCGTCGCTCGTCGGGAAACGCCCCGTCGGGGCTCCGCGCCACCAGCGTGTACCTACCCCCGGCAAGTCCCGGCGGAAGCGCAAACCGGCCGCCCGCCACGCCGTCGTGCGCGACGCGCTCCGCCCGCAGGCCCGCCACCGGCGCCCCGCCCGGGTCGAGCACCTCATACTCGACGCGCATCGTGCGATCGGCGGTCAGCCCGAAGCGCGACAGCGTGAGCGAGCGGTAGTGGGTCGATTCGCCGGGCCGGTATATCGGCCGGTCCAACGACAGGTAGGACGCGTGGCGGATCGGCTCGACCGCCAGACGCGTGGCGACCTGCTCCTTCCACCCGTCGCACCCGGCCGCTACCTCCAACGCCACCCCGTCGGAGGTTTCCAGGTCAGCCGGGATGGTCACGTTCAGCCGGCCGCCCTCGTCGGTCTTCTCCTTGTGGTCCATCAGGCGCTTGTCGTCGGGCGAGCGGACCACGAACTCCACCTCGGCCGAGACCGGCGCGCCCGCCACCGACGTGGTCATGATCGAATACTCGTTGTCCATGCCCGGGCGCAGCTTGGCCGGCCCGATCACCCGCAACCGCAAGTGATCCGCGGCAATGTCGGCCAGTTGCGAGCGATGATAGAGCCATCCGCCGAGCGAGATCAGAAGCAGAGCCGCCGCCGCGATCGCAACGGTCCAATCGGCGCCCCGAGCCCACGGCGACCGCGCAACGCCACCCGCGCGCACGAGCGGACGAGGCGACTCGGCAGGCGTATCCATCATCGGGTGACTCGCGATCGGGGGGCGTCTGGGGCGTTCCGTCTTGGGCGGCCATCCTCGGAAAGTAGCAGGCACACGGCGTGCGCCGTTCGCACGCCGACCAGGGGGTGCCGAATCGGTTGGGCCCTTCCCCGGTCTGACCTGAACTTGATATCGGCAGACGGCACACGGCGTGTGCCCGCTACTCTGCCGGCCGTGAGCGGCAGCCCCGAGGCTACCGCAACCACCGCCGTGGGGCAAGGGGGCCGCGGGCGCGGCACGCCCGGCCCAGAGCACGTGTCCGGGCCCGAGCGTGCCGCTTCCTCCGGGAAGATCGCCGCATCGGACCGCTCCGACGCGCGCCGTCGATTGCATCACGCCGCGGCGTGGCTATACTGGCTTCTTGTTGTCGACCGACGCGGCGCTCGGCGTTCGGGCGAGGGTAGCCGTTGGCGGCGGGGGATGTAGCAAGCACACGCCGTGTGCCGTCGGCACGGAACCCCGCACGCTGCCGACTCGCCTGGACCTGTCGTCGGTCCGAAATGAGCACGTCGGCGGCGGACGGCACACCGCGTGTGCCTGCTACTTCGGTCGAACGCCGTGAACGGTTACGGCAAGGAAACCCGTAGGCACGTCGTCCGACGTGAACGCCTCTACGGGACATCTCAGCTTAGGAGAATCACCATGAGCAGACGGCCATCGCAACCACTCCCGGCGCTGCTTCTCCCTTTGGTCTTGGTTGTCACGTGGCCCGCCGCCCCCGGCGTCGCCCGCCGGATGGCGGCCGCCGAGCCCGGCGCCGAAGGCCGGCCCCACATCGTGCTGATCGTTGCCGACGACCTGGGCTACGGCGACCTGGCCTGCTACGGATGTCCCGACACGCGTACGCCCGCCCTCGACCGGTTGGCCGCCCAAGGCGTCCGCTTCACCCACTTCTACGCCAACGGGCCCGAGTGTTCGCCCACGCGCACGGCCCTGATGACCGGCCGATACCAGCACCACGTCGGCGGGCTGGAATGCGCGATCGGCACGGGGAACGTGGGACGCTACGACGACGCCATCCGCCTGGCCGAGCGTCACGACCTCGGGCTGCCGACCAGCGAGACGACGATCGTCCGACTGCTCAAGCAGGCCGGCTACACGGCGGTCGGGTTCGGCAAGTGGCATCTGGGCTACGAGCCCAAGTTCGGTCCGCTCGAGCACGGGTTCGACCACTTTTTCGGGCCGCTCGGCGGCGGGGTCGACTACTACTATCATTGCGAGTGGGACGGCGTGCCCATGCTCTACGAGGACCAACGCCCCGTGCGCCGCGAGGGCTACCTGACCGACCTGATCACCGACGGGGCCGTCCAGTTCGTGCGCGGGCATAAGGCGGCGAAGCCGTTCTTCCTCTATGTGCCCTACACCGCCCCGCACACCCCACTCGAAGCCCCTAACGACAAGCCGCCCGCCCCGCGAACGCAAGAGAACTGGAACGAGGGGACGCGGGCGACCTACGTGACCATGGTCGAGCGGCTCGATTGGGGGATCGGCCGAATCCTCACGGCGTTGGACGATCGGGGGCTGACTCAGAAGACCCTCGTGATCTTCTTCAGCGACAACGGGGGCACGAAGATCGCCAACAACGGCCCGTTCTCCGGCACCAAGGGCGGACTGTTCGAGGGCGGGATTCGCGAGCCGTGCATCGTGCGCTGGCCCGGCGTGCTGCCCGAAGGCCAGGTCACCGAACAGATGGCCATCTCGCTCGACCTGTCGAAGTCGATCGTGCGAGCCGCCGGGGCGAAGCTGCCCAAGGATCGTCCCTTCGAGGGCATCGACGTGCTCAAGGTCGTCGAAGAAGGCCGACCCGCCGAGCCGCGCACGCTCTTCTGGCGCGCCCGACGCGGCGATCGCACCTGGCGCGCGGTCCGCCACGGCCCGCTCAAGTATCTCACCCGACGGGACGGCGACCGGTTCGAGGAACACCTGTTCGATCTCCAGGCCGACCCGGGCGAGAAGAACGACCTGCTTTCGTCCCGGCCGGAGGACGTGAAACGACTCGAGCGGCTGCTGGTCGAATGGGAGGAGCGAGTGCAACCGTCGCGCTAATCCAGGTTGTTCATACGCCGTTTGTAGTGACCGCATTCACGCGGTCGGAAGCCGCTGAGGAGCCTCGTTCCTATTGGTCCTTGCGTTGCCAATGATCGCCCGACATGGACCGGGCCGTTATGTGCCGGGCTCCCGTTGGTCGCCCTCCGGTCATTGGCTATGCGAGGCTCAATAAGCTGGAGCTTCGGAACCAGGGGTGTAAATCTTGTGCAGTGGGGCGAGACTGACGCAACGCTTCCGAGATCGTGGGACGCAGCCTGATGTCCAAGGACGAACACTTGCCCGGGGCGGACGAGACCGAGTCGAGCGTGAGTCCGTCGGGCCCGTCGGCGCGGCTTGCGTGGTACATCGCCGCGGCGGTCGTGGCGGCGCTGGCGTTCGCGATCGCGCTACCCTATCTGGCGACGCTGGTCGGCCTCAGCGACCGGGCCCTCGACGGCCTGCTCGACACGATCGACCTGGGCGGCACGCTCTTCCTCCGGCTGCTGAAGATGATCGTCGTCCCGCTGGTGATGTTCAGCGTCGCCAGCGGCGTGCTCGGCGTGGGCGACGTGCGCCGGCTCGGCCGCCCCGGCGCCTACATCCTCCTCTACTTCCCCACGACCACCGTGCTCGCCGCGATCGTCGGCCTCACCCTGGTCAATCTGATCCAGCCGGGCTCGGGTGCTATCTCGTCGGCCGCCTCGCAAGCCGCGGCAGACGTTTCAACCTCGGAGACGGCCGCCGCCGGATCGGCCGAAGCCGCCAGCGCCCCGCAAGGGCCCATGACGCTCGGCGGCGCGATCCGGCAACTCGCGCTGACGATCTGCACCGACAATCTCTTCCGCGCCATGGCCGAAGGCAACCTGCTGCCGCTGATCGTCTTCAGCATCCTCTTCGCCACCGTGCTCAGCACGATGGGCCGCCGGGCCGAGCCGGTGTCGCGCGTGATCACCGCCACCAGCGACGCGCTCTTGAAGCTCGTGATGCTCCTGATGTACGTCGCCCCGGCCGGCATCTTCTGCCTGGTGGCCGCCCAGTTCGGTCAGGCGGCGGTCGCGGGCAAGTCGGGCGAGACGTTCGGCGGGCTGATAGCCTACATCCTCGTGATCGCGATCGGGCTGTCCATCCACTGCCTGGTCACGCTCCCGCTCATCCTCTTCCTGCTCACGCGACGAAACCCCTACCGCTTTCTGCTCCACATGTCCGAAGCCCTGCTGACGGCCTTCTCCACGGCCAGCTCGTCGGCCACGCTGCCCGTCTCCATGGAATGTGCCGAGCGTCGGGCGCGGGTCGCGCGGCGCTCGGTTGAGTTCGTGCTGCCGCTGGGCTCGACGGTCAACATGGACGGCACCGCGCTGTACCAATCGGTGGCGGCCGTGTTCATCGCCCAGGCGATGGGCATCTCGCTGGGGCCGCTGGAGCAGATGACGATCGTCGGCACGGCCACGCTGGCGTCGATCGGCACGGCCGGCGTCCCCCAGTCCGGGCTGATCGCGCTGTTGATCGTCCTCAGCGCCGTGGGCCTCTCCGGCGAGGGCCTCGCCCTGGTCCTCTCGGTCGACTGGCTCGTCGACCGGCTCCGCACCACCGTCAACGTCTTCGGCGACGCGGTGGGCGCGGCAGTCGTGGAGAAGGGGTTTCGCAGCTAAGCGGGACCGAATACTCCCTGCACGGTGCTTGCAGGGTGCCACGCTACGCCGTTAACCGAAATTCGCGCCGACTCGACGCAAGTCGTTACCAGTTGTTGGGTTCACTACGCAAGAAACCCCGTTTC
>Ga0180432_10009730_pt1 | contig 11657 bp, 10 predicted proteins | sample SS_ome_10_FD_132414 | JGI IMG/M metagenome (GOLD analysis project Ga0180432, IMG submission 132414) | Hypersaline lake sediment archaeal communities from the Salton Sea, California, USA - SS_1_MS_2 metaG | ecosystem: Environmental > Aquatic > Non-marine Saline and Alkaline > Hypersaline >... | reverse complement strand
GGGCCGGACATTGCGTTGGACGACGGATGCGATCTTGTATCCACGCTGCACGGGAAGTATCCGCAGTTCGCGGACAACCTGATCGCGAGCATGGAGGAGACGACGACGGGGGTGATCAGGCTGCGAGCTATGGCGAGCGACGGGGAGCTGCGATTCCCGGTCTTCGCGGTCAACGATGCCGATACCAAGCACCTCTTCGACAACAGGTACGGGACGGGGCAGTCAACGGTGGACGGGATTCTGAGAGCGACCAACGTGCTGTTCGCAGGCAAGAACGTTGTGGTGGCGGGATACGGCTGGTGCGGTCGGGGGTTCGCGTCGCGGGCGCGGGGGATGGGGGCGAAGGTGATCGTCACCGAAGTCGATCCGCTTCGCGCGCTCGAGGCGGCTATGGACGGATTCGGAGTGATGCCGATGGGCGAGGCGGCGGAGATTGGAGACATTTTCTGCACCCTGACCGGCGATACCACGGTGATTTCGGCGGAGCACATGGCCTCGATGAAGGACGGGGCGATCCTGTGCAACTCGGGGCATTTCAACGTCGAGATAGACATAGAGGCGTTGGAGAAGATGTCGAGCAAGGTGGAGCGGGGCGTGCGTCCGTTCCTGGACAGGTACGAGCTGAGGGACGGGCGGTCGCTCTTTCTGATAGGGGAAGGGAGGCTGGTGAATCTCGCCGCTGCGGAAGGTCATCCTTCGTGCGTCATGGACATGAGCTTCTCGGTGCAGGCGCTGACGGCGGAATACGCGGTGACCAACAGGGGGAATCTGGAAAAGAAGGTGCACGACGTCCCCCACGAAATCGACGAGTGGGTGGCGAAGCTAAAGCTGGAGTCCATGGGCGTGTCCATAGATAAGCTGACGCCGGAGCAGGAAGACTACCTCGCGTCGTGGCAGTTGGGCACGTGAGAAGGAGAGGCGGGCCGTGGCGATAGTACGCCCGTTCAGGGCGATAAGATATAGCCAGAATAAGGTTGGCAGCCTTTCGCGGGTTGTCGCTCCTCCATACGACGTGATCTCTCCGGAAGAGCGGGAGAAGCTTTACGGGGACAGCCCTTACAACATGGTCAGGCTGATCCTCGGTAAGGACGGCGCGGGGGACGGAGACTGGTATGCGGGTGCGGGCCGGTTATGGCGCCAGTGGCAGGAGGAAGGAGTGCTGGAGCGAGACGAGGAGCCTGCGATATACGTCTACCGGCAGCAGTTTGTTTTGGAAGGGGAGCCGGGGGCGAGGAATGGGCTCATCGCCGCGGTGCGTCTGGAAGGACTCGCGTCGGGCAACGTGGTGCCTCACGAGCAGACGATGCGAAGCCCTCGGGAAGACAGGATGCGGGTTATGAAAGCGGTCCACGCGAACCTCTCTCCTGTTTATTCGCTGTTTGATGATGACTCGGGGGAGGTGAGTTCGTTCCTAAGGGGGCTCGACGCACCGGTTGAGATGGAGGTCGTCGACGGCCAGGGCGTTAAGAACGTGGTTTCCGTGCTGCGAGACAGGGTGGGGGTTGAAGAGATCGCCGAGCGGCTATCGTCGAAGCGGCTGTACATCGCTGACGGTCACCACAGGTACGAGACGGCGTTGGCCTACCGAGAGCTGCTGCGGCAGGAGCATGGTGGCGGCGACGCGCCGTATGACTACATCATGATGCTTTGCGTATCGGCAGACGATCCCGGCCTGAGAATCCTGCCGGCGCACAGGGTACTGAGGGGTCTCAAGCGGGACGTGGTGAGGGAGTTCAAAGAGCGCGCTAGGCGTTTTTTCGAGATCGTGGAGATCGAAAACGCTTCCGAGCCGGCAAAGGCGTTGCGCATCTTGGCGGAGAGTTCCGACCGGCCTTCATTTCTGGTCTACGGTTCCTGCGACGGAGAGTTCTGTTTGCTGCGGCTTCGTGACGGCGACGCGATGAGCCGGCTCGTCCCGAACATGAGCACGGCATGGAGGGAACTGGACGTCAGCGTACTCCACACGGTGCTTATCGGGGAGGTGCTCGGCCTGACGCCGGAGGAGACGATCAGGGGAGACAGCATCGCGTACTTGAGAGAGCCCGGAAGGGTTGTTGAGCTTGTCGCCTCGGGCGAGTACCAGTTGGCCGTGTTCCATAATCCCACGCGGGTGGAGCAGATGAGGCGGGTGGCCGCCGAGGGCGAGCGGTTGCCGCCCAAATCGACTTACTTCTATCCTAAGCCGCTGAGTGGGCTGGTGATGAACAGTCTAGAGAGCTTCTGATATGGAGCCGGTGGAGCTGTTGAAGGAGAACTTGAGCGAGGTCAGAGGGCGGATAAAGGAAGCCTGTCGGCGAGTTGGTAGAAGCGAAGAATCGGTGACGCTTGTGGTGGTGACGAAAAGCGTCACCGCGGATGCCATGAGGTTGCTGTGGAATGTGGGCGTCAGGCAGGTCGGGGAGAACCGGGTTCAGGATGCGCTGCGGAAGGCAGGGGAACTCGAGGACTGCCCGTTCGAGTGGCACATGATAGGGCACCTGCAGCGGAACAAGGTAAAGCCGGCGTTGGGGCTTTTCGAATTGATTCACTCGGTCGACTCCGCCAGGCTGGCGGACGAGATCGCAAAGCAAGCTCACGGGCGAGGGAAGGCGGTGAGGGTACTGGTGGAAGTGAACGTGAGCGGAGAGGACGCGAAGTTCGGTATTGCGAGGGAAGAGGTGAGAGCGTTGGTCGAGCACATTTCGTCGCTGGAGGCGTTGTCGCTGGAGGGCCTGATGACGATGGCGCCGCTGGTTGACGACCCGGAAGAGACGCGAGGACACTTCGCCGCGCTGCGGGAGTTGCGGGACGAGCTTAATTTGAGGGTGCGGCTCCGATGTCCGCTGAGAGTGCTCTCCATGGGCATGACGCAGGATTTCGAAGTGGCGATAGAAGAGGGGGCGGACATAGTGCGGGTCGGGACGGCGCTGTTCAGGGGCTTGCCTGAGGAGCTTCGCGCGGCGTGAACCATACATGCGATGGGAGCTTTATGACACAAACGCGGGACGGGACGCTGCTGGCGGTGAAGGTGGTGCCTGGTGCGAGGGCGGAACGAATCGGCCCCGTGGCCGGCGGCAGGCTGAGGGTTGCGGTGACGGCGGCCCCGGAGAAGGGGAAGGCGAACAGAGAGCTGGTGAAGTTGCTGGCCGGAAGGCTGGGTGTGAGAAAAAGCGATATATCGATAGAGCGCGGCGAGACGGCGAGGGAAAAACTTGTATTGCTCCGAGGCGTCACTCCCGGTACGGCGTGCGAGAGGCTGCGGGTGGATTGAAGGAGGTTCTTGCATGAGCGAGCTTCGCAGGAAGATCGACGAGGCGGCGGACGTCGTGAGGAAGAAGGTTAAGGCCAAGCCGACGGTGGCGATCATTCTTGGGACCGGTTTGGGCGGCGTGGTTAAGGAGATCGGCCGCCAAGAGAGAATTCCCTACGCCGAGATACCAGGGTTTGCCAAGCCGACCGTGGCGACGCACGCCGGGGAAATGGTTTTCGGGGAGCTTTCGGGCAAGCCTGTCGTGGTGATGGAGGGGAGGTTCCACTACTACGAGGGGCATTCGATGGCGGATGTCACGTTCCCGGTTCGAGTGGCGAGAGCGTTGGGTGCGACGCACCTGATCGTCTCGAATGCGGCCGGCGGGCTGAGCCCGCAGTTCGACGCGGGCGACATAATGATCATTGAAGATCACATCAATCTTATGGGAGAGAACCCGCTTGTGGGACCGAACGATGACGAGCTTGGGCCAAGGTTTCCAGACATGTTCGAGCCCTACGACAGGGAGATGCTGCGGTTGGCGGAAGAGGCGGCTTTGAGGGAAGGGATAAGAGCGCACAGAGGGGTGTACGCGGCGCTTACGGGGCCGTGCCTCGAGACGAGGGCCGAGTACCGTTTCCTGAGAGCGATAGGAGCGGACGCCGTCGGGATGTCGACGGTTCCCGAGGTGATAGTCGCGGTTCACGCGGGGTTCAAGACGCTGGGGCTTTCGTGCATTACGGACAACTGCACCCCGGAAAGACTGAAGCCGGTTAAAATCGCGGAGATCATCGCCATTGCGACGAGAGCCGAACCTAAGCTCACCAAGATCGTGACCGAAGTCGTCGCGAAACTGTGAAAGCGAGGACCGTACCCGTGAGCTACAAGGATACGCTCAACTTGCCCAAAACTGCGTTCAGCATGAAGGCGAACCTTACGGAGAAGGAACCCCGGACGCTGGAAGAGTGGGAGAAAAGGGGGCTCTACCGGCAGATTCGTGAAGCGCGGCGCGGGAGGCCGAAGTTCATCCTTCACGACGGGCCGCCGTATCCGACGGGAGACCTTCACATAGGAACGGGGATGGGGAAGGTGCTGAAGGACATGGTGGTGAAGTACAAGACCATGCGGGGGTACGACGCGCCTTACGTGCCTGGATGGGACTGCCACGGCCTGCCGGTGGAGCTGAGGGTCATGCAGGAGGTGGGGGAGAAGATAAAGGAAATGTCGGTCGGGGAGCTGCGAGAGAGGTGCAAGAATTACGCGATGAGGTTCGTGGGGCAGAACAAGCAGGATTTCAGGGCGTTGGGTGTGCTTGGGCGTTGGGAGAGGCCGTACCTGACGATCGACCCGTCTTACGAGGCGGGGGTGTTGGACGTATTTGCGGACATAGTCGGGAACGGCTACGTATACCGGCAACTCAAACCGGTGCACTGGTGCATGAGCTGCCGGACGACGCTGGCGGAAGCGGAGTTGGAGTACGGGGATGAGGAGAGCCCATCGATTTTCGTCAAATTTCCGCTGTGCGAGCCGATAGATGACCTGATCCCGGGTGCTCCCGGGCTGAAGGCTCATCTTCTTATCTGGACTACGACGCCCTGGACGCTGCCTGCCAACCGCGCCGTTGCGGTTCATCCGAAGTTCGAGTACGCGGCGGTGAAGAACGACGAAGAGGTGCTCATATTGGCGAAGGATCTGGTGGAGCGCGTGATGGAGCAGGTGGGGATATGGGAGTACGAGGTGGTCGGGAGCGTGGCCGGGACGGAGCTGGAGGGGAAAAAGTACGAACACGTTCTGCTTGAGGAGCCGCTGCCCGTCGTGCTGGCGGACTACGTGAATCTGTCCGAGGGAACGGGATGCGTGCACACTGCGCCGGGACACGGCGCGGAAGACTTCGTGACCGGGGCTGAGTACGGGCTGGAGACTTTTTCTCCCGTAGATGCTGAAGGTCGTTTTGAAAAGGCGGCGGGGGAGTTCACCGGGCTAAAAGTGCTGGAGGCGGATGAGAAGATCTGCGGGAGGCTTGCGGAGTCGGGTTTGCTGGTATGGCGAGGGAGCATCCGTCACTCGTACCCGCACTGCTGGCGCTGCAAGGAGCCTGTCATCTTCAGGGCTACGGAGCAATGGTTCGTCGCCGTGGGCGCAGGCGATCTACGGAAGAAACTGCTTCGCCACATTGACGCGGTGGATTGGTACCCGCATTGGGGGCAGGTACGGATAACCTCCATGGTGAAAGAGCGCCCGGACTGGTGCATTTCGCGGCAAAAAGTCTGGGGGGTTCCCATTCCGGCCTTCTACTGCGACGACTGCGGGGAAATATTCCTGACCAGAGAAAGCGTTCTTCACTTCAAGGGTATCGTGGCGAAGGAGGGGGCCGGGGTATGGTTCGAGAGGGAGCCGACGGAGCTAATGCCGAAGGGCGCGTCGTGCAAGAAGTGCGGCGGGAAGAGCTTCAGGAAGGAAAAGGACATCTTCGACGTGTGGTTTGAATCGGGATCGAGTCACAGGGCGGTGCTTCGTGATGAGAGCAATGACTTGGGGTTCCCTGCCGACCTGTACCTGGAAGGGCACGACCAGCATAGGGGGTGGTTCCAGTTGTCGCTTCTTGCGAGCGTGGCGGCTGAGGACGTCTCGCCCTACAAGGCCGTGCTGACTCACGGGCACGTGCTTAATGAGAAGGGCGAGAAGATGTCGAAGTCTCTGGGGAACCTGATATCGGTGAGCGACGCCGTCTCTACCGCGGGGGCCGACCTCATGCGGCTGTGGACGGCTTCGATAGCGTATCACCGGGACATACCTGTGTCGCCGGCGACGCTTGAGCGGCTGGGTGACCCGTATCGCCGTTTCCGCAATACTTTCAGGTACATGCTCGGCAACCTGTACGATTTTGACCCGGCCAAGGACGCGGTAGACAGGGAGGAATTGCTGCCGATCGACCGATGGGCGCTGGGCAAGCTGCAGGGGCTTGTGGGCACCGTGACGCGGGCGTTCGAGGAATACGAGTTCCACCGGGCATTTCAGGCGCTTCATAATTTCTGCACCGTGGAGCTGAGCTCTTTTTACTTCGACATTCTCAAGGACAGGCTGTACACCGCGTCGGCAAAGGGGAAGGAGCGCAGGTCGGGCCAGACTGCGCTGCGGAAACTGTTCCTGGCGCTCGTGAAGCTGACCGCGCCGATCCTCGCGTATACGTCGGAGGAGGCATGGTCGCACGTGGAGCACAAGGAGCCGGACGTGTGGAGCGTGCACCTTACGGACTGGCCGGAGGTGGAGAAAGACTTCGAGGACCCGGAGTTGGAGGCGGAGTGGGAGAGGATGATCAAGGTAAGGGGTGAAGTGTACCGCGGGATAGAGCAAGCGCGGGCGGACAAGGTGGTGAATGGGTCGCTCGAGGCGCGGGTTGAGATATTCACACAAGATGAGGAGACCGAAACGTTTCTGCGAGAATTCGAGACGGAGCTGGAGACTGTATTCATCGTGTCAGAGGTGATGGTCAAGAACGAGGAGCCTCCGGAAGACGCGATGGAGAGCGTCGGCGTTCCCGGAATCCAAGTGAGAGTGACGAAGTGCCCTCACGGCAAGTGCCAGAGGTGCTGGAACCTGCGAGAGAGCGTCGGGCGGTCGGCGGAGTTTCCGGACATATGCGACAAGTGCCGAAAGGCGGTCGGTGCGGAGAGAGGAACGGCGGATTGAATAAGCTGAAGCTTGCGGTCTTGATCTCAGGCAGCGGGACGACGCTTCAGAACCTGATAGTGAGGAGCGAGGCGGGCACTCTCCCGGCGGATGTGGGCTTGGTGATCAGCAGCAAGGATGGCGTGCTGGGGCTCGAGCGTGCGCGCAGACACAACATACCGGCGGCGGTGGTCGAGTGGCGCAGGGTTCGGGACGTGGCTGAGTTCAGCCATCGGATAACCCGTTTGCTGGCCGAGTATGATCCCGACCTGGTGATAATGGGGGGATTTCTCCACCTGTACGCAATGCCCGAGGAGTATCTGGGTCGGATCATGAACATCCACCCGGCGCTGATTCCCGCCTTCTGCGGGAAGGGCTATTATGGGCGTCACGTTCACGAGGCCGTATTGAAATACGGGTGCAAGATGTCGGGCTGCACCGTTCATTTTGCGGATAACAGATACGACCACGGCCCGATCATTGTGCAGCGGGCGGTGCCGGTGTTGGAGGGAGATACGGCGGAGACGCTGGCGGCGCGGGTTTTCAAAGAGGAATGCGAGGCCTATCCCGAGGCGATAAGGCTGTTTGCGGAGGGGAGGCTGGAAATAGTCGGGCGACGCGTGAAGGTGCTGCCGAAGGCCCGAGAGCGGCGGGGCGATGAGTAGATGAGCACGAAAAGACTCGCCGTACAGCTCCGAAAATGCGCCGAGAAGTGCCAGGCAAGATGCTGCAAGTACGTGACTGTGAAGATCGACGCGCCGCGCTACAAGTGCGACATCGATGAGATTCGGTGGTTCCTGGCGCACGAGAGCCTGGCGATCGTGATAGAGAGCCGGCTTTGGTACCTGCAGTTCGACACGCGGTGCAAGTTCCTGGGCGAGTCGAACTTGTGCTCGAATTACGAGAATAGATTCGACGTGTGCCGCGAATATGATGTAAACAACTGCGAGGGGACGGACGGAGAGCCGCCCATCGTTTTCCGCACGGTGGAGGAGTTCGACGCGTTCATCGAGAGGCGGAAGCAAGGACGAAAGAGGCGCGCTGCGGCGAAATCCAAACGCAATTCGAAGAAGAGGTGACGAAATGTTAGGGCTTGTGAAGTACGGGCACGGAATAGGGATGGTTGAATTACGCGAGGTGGAAGTCCCGAAGGCCGAGCCCGGAGAAGTGCTGATAGAGGTGAAGGCGGCTTCGATCTGCGGGAGCGACATACACATATACCGCGATGAGCATCCCTACTGGCCGCCGATGGTGCTGGGGCACGAGTTTAGCGGGCAAATCGCCGAAGTCGGCGAGGGAGTGGACGGATGGGCGGTGGGAGATCGCGTCGTCAGCGAAACGCGGACGGCAACCTGCGGAGTGTGCAGGCAGTGCCAGACCGGGTACCCGCAGCTTTGCCGAAACAAGCGCCCTCCGGGCATAGGGCGCAACGGGGCCTTCGCGAAGTTTGTGGCGATGCCGGCGGCGCTTCTGCACCGTCTTCCCGAAAAGGTGTCGTTCGACGCGGGGGCGGTATGCGAGCCGCTGGCGATCTGCACGACGGCGCTCATCGAGACGGCCGGGATAAGGGCGGGGGAGAGGGTGGTGGTAATAGGGCCGGGGCCGATCGGGCAGCTTTCGATGCAGGTGGCTCTGGCTGCGGGGGCCTCGAAGGTGATCGTCTGCGGCCGAGCCAAGACGGATGCGATCAGACTGGCGAAGGCGGAGGAGCTGGGAGCGACGCGAACGGTGAAGGTCGATGAGGAGAGCGTGGAAGAGGCCGTGATGGGAGAGACGGAGGGCGAAGGTGCTGATCTTGTGGTCGAGTGCTCCGGCGCGGTACCGGCGATAACGCAATCCTTCGGCCTGGCGCGGCGGCAGGGCAGGATTGCCGCGATAGGCATATCGGGCCGTAACGATGTGCCCGTGCCCTGGGATGACGCGATCTTCAAAGCACAGCAGTTGTTCTTCTGCTTTTCCAGCAGTTGGAGGGCATGGGGGACTGCGCTGGCGCTTCTGGAAGCCGGCCGGCTGAACGTCGAGGCCATCATAACCCACCGGATAAAGCTGCAAGAGTGGGAGGACGCGTTCCGGGACATCGAAGAAGGGCGCGCGATCAAGGTCATCATCCATCCGTAGCCCCGACATCACAGGGCGATATGAAACACATTATTGCCATCGACATGGGTACCACCGGGACGAGGGCCATCGTCTTCGATTCGGAAGCGCGCGAGATCGCAAGCGCCTACACACAGTACGAGACGCGTTCGCCGAATCCCGGTTGGGCCGAGCAGGACCCGATGGAAATCCTGAACGCGACGGTGGAGATGATCCGGCGCGTGATGGAGGAGACCAAGCTCAGCCCGGGGGATGTTGCGGGGGTAGGGGTGAGCTCGGTGCTGCTCAGCCTCATGGCGGTGGATGGCCAGGGCGATCCGCTGACGCCGCTATCTATATGGGCGGACAACCGCGCGATCGACGAGGTCGAGCGGCTTAAGCGGGAGAGGGACGCTCACGCGATCTACATGCGCACCGGATGTCAGCTTCATCCGATGTACCCGCTCTCCAGGATCCTATGGTACAGACGGAACTTGCCGGATCTGTTCGACACGGCGCGTAAGTTCATCTCGCTCAAGGCTTTTCTGATCCGGACGCTTTTCGGCGAATATCTGGTTGACGTGTCGCTGGGATCGGCGACTGGGTTCCTGAATCTGTCGGAGCGCGATTGGGACCGGGAGCTGTTGGGCATAATGGGAATCGGCAAGGAGAGGCTCTCGAAGGTGGTGGACGGGTTGACGGTCGTAACGGGGCTCGACCCGAAGTGGGCGAAGAAGATGAAGCTTTCGCCCGACACTCCGTTCGTGATGGGTGCAGGCGACGGGATGTTGTCGAACCTCGGCGTGGGTGCGCTCGGGGACGAGAGGATGGTTTCCACGGTTGGAACGACGGCGGCGGTGAGGCTTACCAAGCACAGGCCGGTCCTCGACGAAAAGGAACGGCTTTGGTGCTACGCGTTGTTCGGAGACTATTGGGTAACGGGCGGGGCGCTGAACAACGGGGCGGTGGTGCTCAAATGGTTCAGTGAAACATTGGGGAAGAATCTTGCGGCGCGCGACGATATGACGGCGAAGGGGGCGTTCTCGGGTCTATACGACCCTCTTGCGGCGAAGGTCGCCCCGGGGGCGCAAGGGCTGGTCATTCTGCCGTTTCTCACGGGCGAGAGGAGCCCGAACTGGAACGCGCGCGCAAAGGGGGTGTTCCTGGGACTTCGCCTGGACCACGGGCCGGAGCACCTGGTCCGCGCACTGATGGAAGGGGTGACCTTCCGGCTGTACGCGGTGTACAGGGCGCTGATGGAGTTCGGGTCGGGCAGCCCGGAGATAGTCATATGCGGGGGATACGCGCGGTCGGAGGTCTGGCCACAGATACAGGCGGACATTTTCGGGCAGCCGGTGCTTGTTCCTTCGGTGACGGAGTCCTCCGCGCGTGGCGCGGCGTTGGCCGCGATGAAGGCGTTGGGGATGCTCGATGACTTCGAAATGGTCGATACCCCGATAGAGAAGCAGTTCGACCCGGACGAGAAAAACCACAAAGTATACGAGGGGATTTTCCGGGTGTCTCTTGAAGCCTATGATAGACTTGTTCCGATTTTCGAGGAGTTGCACAGCCTATGAGCATGATACTGGTTACCGCGCGTTCTTTCACAGAGGCAGGCGCAGGGCCGGAAGAGAAACTACGGAGAGCGGGACACGAGGTGCGCTTCAACGACCTGGGCCGCGCGATGAACGCGAAGGAGATGGCCGAACGTGTCGGGGACGCGGTGGCGATCATTCCCGGGACAGACCGGATCACGCGGGAAGTTTTGGAAGCGGCTCCGAATCTGAAAGTGGTCTCGCGCTACGGGGTCGGGTACGAGACCATCGATTTGGAGGCGGCGACGAAGTTCAGGGTGGTGGTTACAAACACCCCTGGAGTGAACAGCGAGGCGGTGGCCGACCTGGCGTTTTCCCTAATCCTCTCTCTTGCTAGGCGCGTGTCCAGGCACGACGCAATGATCAGAAAGCACCAGTGGAAACGGATAGTAGGCGTGGAAATGGCGGGAAGCACGTTGGGGATCGTCGGACTCGGTGCCATTGGGAAGGGGGTTGCGAGAAGGGCGAAGGGTTTTTCGATGAACGTCCTTGCCTACGACGTTTGTTTCGATAGGGATTTCGCGGCGGAGTACGGCGTCGAGGAAGCCGACTTGGAGAGGCTGCTGGGAAAATCGGATTTCGTGTCGCTCCATTGTCCCGTCACGCCGGAGACGGAGGGGCTCATGTCGGCCGAGCGGATCGGGCAGATGAAGCGCACGGCATTTCTGGTGAATACGGCCAGAGGGGAGCTTGTGGATGAGGACGCGTTGTGCAGGGCATTGAAGGAGGGGAAGGTTGCAGGCGCGGCTTTGGATGTTTTCCGGACCGAGCCGCCGTGGGGGTCGCCGCTGATGGAGTTGGAGAATGTCATCCTCAGCCCGCACGCCGGCGCGTGCACGCAGCAGACCATCGAGCGGATGGCGTTTCAGGCGGTGGATAACGCTCTGGCGGTCCTTGGAGGGAAGCGGCCGAAGTCGGTCGTCAACCCCGAAGTGTACGGCAAGAAATAGGAACTGCACTATGAAGGTGGAATTCTTCTACCCGGACGTCGAGCCGCTCGAGATCGACGACCGGAACCTGATGGGCATTTACGAGCCGAAGGAGATGGATGAGAGCGCGCTGGAGCCGGAGGAGGTGGTGCTGCGGCGCGG
>Ga0180432_10009729_pt1 | contig 11657 bp, 12 predicted proteins | sample SS_ome_10_FD_132414 | JGI IMG/M metagenome (GOLD analysis project Ga0180432, IMG submission 132414) | Hypersaline lake sediment archaeal communities from the Salton Sea, California, USA - SS_1_MS_2 metaG | ecosystem: Environmental > Aquatic > Non-marine Saline and Alkaline > Hypersaline >... | reverse complement strand
TTGATCATTCACCTCGCGGCGGATAAGTTCCAAGAGCCTATCGGACCTTTCTTCGACTTCCTTTCTTGTTCTATCAGCTTTTTCTCTTTGTTTGAAAAATTCCTCTGCAATGTTCAGAGCCGCCAGCACGGCCGCCTTTTCACGGGAAGTGGATCGTCCCTCGGATACGGCCTCGTGCATTCTTTCATCCACGTACCGTGCTATTTCAAGCACTTCGTGCTCGGGAGCGTCACTTTTAACCTCGAAATCCTCTCCCAGGATATCTACCCGAAACCTTCTCATAGCCCCCTTCAACTTTGCAGCAACGCAGTACTAATTTGGTACCGATTCGAGCAACTTTATAAGCTCGTCCACTCGATCCAGCGCCTCAATTCGCTTCTCCTTATCGGTATGGAGTTCTTCTTCCAGCGTTGCCGAATGCTCTTTTTCTTTAGCAAGCTCTTTTTTTACCGACTCGTGCTCCTCCTTTAGCGTGTTGTATTTTTCTATAAGTTCCTTAACTTTTTTTTCCAGTTCTGCAAACCGTTTCAAATCCATCGATTGATAACCTATGCCCGTTTTAAGGGCGTCAAATAACATTTACTCTTCATATCATACCATTTTAGCTTGATTTTTGCAATTTGCAAATGGTCAAAAACAAAAACTCTTTATCGAAAGCGTGGTGGTGAAAGCCGGATGTAAAAATTTAAGAGGCCAACGCCTCAAACAGCCCAGTATGCACTGGACAGTCCGAGGCGGGCATAATCGGCGCCGCCGCTTCTCCGACCGGTCAATATGCGCAAGCCACCTCCTGGTTGGAAACGGCGGTCCCGGCTCCATGGGATACGGCATGGGAGGCTCCTTACAATACAACTTGTAATGGGGGACTTGATTTTCCGTGCGGAGAATACTGGATAAATAGTTATTATGATCCGCAAGTAGCTTCCGTTCCCGTGTCCCAAAGCATCAGAGATCAATGGGATACACAACATGGCGGTTCGCCTTTATCTCCATGGGATGGCTTTTATCACCTGCCCAACCCTATGGACGGCAACCCGCGCCCGTCGCCTCCGGGCGGGGATTTCGACATGGGCGCTTATGAGTACCAGTGGCTGTGAGGGTATTATCCTCGGGCGGGCGGATACAAAAAAAGAGGGGAAAAGGAAACAATTTCCCCCTCTGACTTTTACTGCTTTTCAATACTATACGGTCTTGGAGTCGGCAGGAGCCTGTGGTTTTCCACTCGAACCCCTGGCTCCCTGATTCCTCGAATCCTTCTAATTCCAATCAGCGCTTGGAGTACTGGAACCGTTTTCTTGCTTTTTTTCTGCCGTACTTTTTTCGTTCGACGATTCTGTCGTCTCGAGTGAGGAACCCCGCGCGTTTGAGGATTTTTCTCAAGTCGGGGTCGGCTTCGATAAGCGCCCGTGATATGCCGTGCTTGATTGCTCCCGCCTGTCCGCCGGCGCCGCCGCCTTTTACGTTGACCTGGATATCGAACCGTTCGAGCGTGTTTGTGAGTTCGAGCGGCTGCCTGATGATCATCCTTAACGTTTCGCGGCCGAAATACTTATCGATATTTAGCTTATTCACGACAATCTTGCCGGAGCCGGGCTTTATTCTGACCTGCGCTACCGACGTTTTTCTTCTTCCAGTCGCTCCGTATATGGCTTCTTCCATCATGATTTTTATCGACCTTTATTGAATTTCGAGTGGTTCGGGTTTTTGCGCCTCATGAGGGTGCTCCGGCCCGGCGTACACTTTCAGTTTTTTGAGAAGGTGCCGTCCGAGCCTGTTTTTCGGCAGCATCCCTTTTACCGCGTGTTGTATGAGCATCTCCGGATGCTTTTCGATCAATTTCCCGGCGGTAATTTCCTTTATTCCACCGGGGTATTCCGTGTGCCGGTAATATTTTTTCTGGGACGTTTTGTTCCCCGTCAGGCGTATTTTTTCGGCGTTGACCACCACAACAAAATCGCCCGTGTCGACATGTGGAGTGTAGGTGGGTTTGTTCTTACCCCGCAACATGTCTGCAATACGGGTTGCAATCCGACCCAAAACCTTACCGTCCGCGTCGATCACCCACCATTTCTGTTCCACTTCCCCGGGTTTGGCGCTGTATGTTTTCTTCATTGTTGATTGCTCCAAATTAGCAAAGATATGAGGATAATAGGAATCCTCGCAGTGTCAAGGACGGGTTGCAATTTGATGATATCGGTTGACGGCGTATGTGCGCGGTTTTACCCTTCGGGGTGAGGTGCGATAATTTTGGGCCGAAAGAAAACCGAGGCGGGTGTTGAGTCGAGTTCCGGCAAAAAGGTCGTAGCTCGCAACAAAATCGCCCGCGTAAGGTACGATATAGAGAAAGTCGTCGAGGTGGGCGTGGCGCTCGTCGGCACCGAGGTAAAAAGCCTCCGGGCGGGAACGGCAAACCTGCGGGACGCTTACGCCGATATAAAGAACGGAGAGGTTTTCCTCGAAAATTGCCATATAGCTCCCTACGCTTTCGGTAATATATCCAACCATTCCCCGTTGCGGCCGCGCAAGTTATTGTTGCATAAAAAGGAAATTAGAAAACTCGTCGGAAAGGTGGCGGAGAGAGGATACACATTGATACCTCTCGAGATATACTTCGTTCGGGGCAAGGCGAAGGTCGCACTCGGACTGGGCAAGGGGAAAAGGTTTTTCGACAGGCGTGAAGAAATTCGCCGCAGGGATATCGACCGGGAGACGGAAAGGGAAAGGCGGCGATACCGTTGAGCGGCCTTTGGTGAATTATGGGCAAATGATATGAAGAGAATCTTCAAGCCGTTTTTATTGATCACTCTCCGGCGAAAATGCTTTCGGGCCGGCCGGGCGTTCGAGTGGAAACGGTCAACTTCTGCTATTATTTTATGAAATTCAGTTCAATTGAGAAAGTGGGCATAGGTAATAGATGGCATTTAACTCTTTAATTTTTCTCCTGTTTTTTTCGGCCGTCTTTTTTATTCACCGCTTGCCCCTGTCCTGGAAGGCTAAAAAGACCAATCTTCTTATAGCCAGTTACATTTTTTATTCGGCATGGAACCCGGTTTATGTCGTATTGATCTGGATATCCACAGCCGTCGACTGGTTGGTTGCCGGACGAATGCCCGGTACAAAAGGGCCGACGCGAAGGCGACTCTTGCTTTTGACAAGTCTGATTGTAAACCTCGGGCTGCTGAGCTATTTCAAATATGGCACGTTTTTCCTCGACAATTTCATAAAGTTTTTAGCCTTTTTTAATATTGAGTTTCGCGCCGCCGCTCCTGATATCGTATTGCCCATCGGCATATCATTTTATACCTTTCAGTCCATCTCTTATACGATTGAGGTTTATCGGGGCAAGATAAAACCATGGGGATCATTTTTGGATTTTGCTCTCTTCGTTACATTTTTTCCACAACTGGTGGCCGGGCCTATCGTGCGCGCCAGTCACTTTCTTCCGCAATGCCTTAAACCGCGTAAGGCTACTCCGAGGCAACTTGCCTGGGGATTTTCCCTGCTGACCGTTGGTATTTTTCAAAAGGAAATTCTGGCCGATTTATTGATAGCCCCTGTTGTCGATAAAGTCTATTCCGCTGCGGCCCAAGTGGGATTTTTAGGGGCTTGGATCGGGACTCTGGGATTTTCCGCTCAAATCTTTTTTGATTTTGCCGGATACTCCACCTGCGCGATCGGAGTGGGTATGTGTCTTGGATTCGCGCTTCCCGACAATTTCCATTTTCCTTATGCTTCCATCGGTTTTCGAGATTTCTGGCGCCGATGGCATATTTCCTTGTCTACCTGGCTTCGTGACTATCTTTACATCCCGCTGGGCGGGAATCGTAAGGGTAGGGGGCGTACACAAGTCAATATGCTTATAACAATGCTTCTGGGAGGGCTCTGGCATGGGGCATCGTGGCGGTTTGTGGCTTGGGGCGGTCTCCATGGGCTTTATATTATCTTGGAAAGAATCATTCGCCATTTCTGGGGAGATCTTGCTCTAACCAAGAAATTGCCGGTGCGTATTCTGCTTTGCCTTTTGACATATCTTTTGGTGTGCGTTGCCTGGGTCTTCTTTCGGTCTCCGGATATCGGAAGCGCTTTCCATCTTGTTGCCGTCATGTTTGTGGGAGGGATCAATGAACTCGCTCTTAGTGAATTCGAGATTGCCGGCGTTTTGCTGGTGACCGCCTTTCTATTAACCTCACATTGGATGCTCCGTGATTCCAACCTTGAAGAAGCCGTAAGTCGAATTCCCTGGTGGCTTGTTGCAGTAATGTTGAGCGGGATGCTTTTCACGCTTATTCTTCAACCTGGAGACAATCGTGCCTTTATCTACTTCCAGTTCTAACCGGCGCCTTCCCGATAGGCCTTGGGGAAGAATATGGCTGCTGACCGCGGTTATTATTTTTTCGGTGCTGGGAACCCTGGAATGTATCTGGCGGGTTCGAGGATACTCCGCAAATCTCAGGGACGACCGAGGTCTGTGGGCGCTGGCGCGACGCAAGATCAAGGCCGACGATCCGCACCAAGTTGTGTTTATCGGTGATTCACGCATACAAAACGGAATCAATCTCAACGCTTTTCACGAATCATTTTCAGGACCCAAGCCCATACAACTGGCCATGGTCAATTGGGCCGCAGCCCCTGTCTTGCGTCATCTTGCGGAGGATAAGTCATTTAAGGGAATTGTGATCTCCTCCGTCAGCAGATGGGATCTGCGAGGCATGCCGGAAAAATGGGAAATGGCGGAAGAATATATCCGTTACTATGAAACTATTACCCCGGCAGATATAATTAATCAGCATATTTTGATGTTTTTTCAACAATTATTTGTTTCTATTTCCCCCACCTTGAGTCCCGGGCAGATATTTCCAAGCCTTCTAAAACATAAATGGCCGGATAAGTCGCACGTCATCTTATATCGCGATCGATCGAGACTTGTCGATTACTCGAAGTTTGTTCATCTCGAAACGCGTCGGAAAAGGTTTGAGAAGCGAGGTGTGACGGGAGGCGATTTCATCGGTATTACACGTGCGGATCGAGACCGCAGTTTGGACGAAATACAACGGGCGATCGCCCGCATTCAGGCTAGAGGAGGGAATGTCGTTTTTGTCCGCCTTCCAACAAGCGGGGTTGTGAGAGAATGGGCGAAGGAAAAGTTCAGGGAATTTTACTGGGATAGCTGGAGAAACCGCACCAGTGCCATCACGATTCACTTCGAGGATCATCCTTCCTTGTCCAACTTCGAGTGCCCTGATTACGTACATCTCAGCCACAAAGACACGGTTCGTTTCTCAAAAGCTTTGGCGCTTATCGTCATCGAGAAGCTGAAAGATGACTCTGAAAGAAACAAGTAGTTGAAATGGAGATATAAGTAATATCATAAAACGGATGACCCGCGAAAGACAAGGGCGGGAATGATTCACTCTCATGAATGAACTTCCATGGGACTAAGCGGCCGATTTTTCAGTGAACACCAAGTTTTAAGAATTTGACGTTGTTTGTAGCATAAGCTATCTTTCAAAAAGTATTGTTATAATGAGTGATTTTGAGGATAAACATCGGACCGGCGCTTTTCGCGCGGCTCTTTTTGTCGGGCTGTGGTGGGGATTTGTCGAGACGATTCTCCTTGTCTGGGATGCCCGTCCGGCATATTTCACGTGGGGCAGATACCTTGTTGCATGGGCGATCATCACGTCTTGCTCGGTTGTGATAACTTTTTTGATCGCGGTTCCTGTATCGCGATTGTTGGGCCGTCGGGGCCGGGCCGAAGGCGCTTGGGCTACGGCATTGCTCGTACCTGTCACAACGATGGTTGGAATGAAAATCGCTTTGAAGGTTATCCCTCCCCAACCTCGCTGGATACCGAATTTTTATGACTTATGGTACTTGCCGTTCATCCTCATCGTGTGGTCGGTGGTAATGTTCCTGCTACTTCGTTACCTGATACAGATATTTAAAAGGTTCCATGGCGGTGCAATTCCCTTGATAATTACGGGCTTGTTTGTTGCGGCACTGGTGGTTGTCCCGGTCATACGCAATCCATCATATCTGCGAGGACACTCGTTTCGGAAAAATCTACCGGACGTAATACTGATAACCATTGATACGGTAAGGACGGATCATATGGCCTCATATGGGTACTTCCGACAAACAACTCCCTTCCTAGATAAACTGGCTCGGGAGTCTGTAGTGTTTGATAATACCGCAGTGCAGATACAATATACACTCGGCAGTCACACGTCCATGCTGACCTCCCGGTACGCCTCGGAAATAGGCATAAGTCAGGTCGGAGCATCGCTTGATTCTCGATATCCTACTTTAGCAAAGGAACTTAAAAAAAACGGTTACCTTACCGCCGCTTTCATTTCGAGTTTTGTGCTCAATCGTATCTTCACAAAATCGCTGGGGTTTAACGTATACGATGACGCGTTTTCATTATATTCATGGGCGGGAAGTTCTAATGTTTTAACGCTACTGGAACTAAGTCCCATTTCCTCTCTTATACATTCTCTTTACCATTTCGAATTAAGTGATTCTCAGCGACGCGCGGATAACACCACTCAGACTGTTATCCAATGGGTAAAGAACTGCCCCGAAAACAAACCGCTTTTTCTTTGGGTTCACTATTTTGACCCGCATTTCCCATTGGATCCACCCGCTCCCTTCAATCAGCGATTTCATACAACACCCACATTGAGGGCGTTCACCGAACGACGCATTGATTTAAAAGTGTTGAAAAATAACTTCAAAATACCGCCGGAAAGCGTTTATGAGCAAAATAATCTCTATGACGGTGAATTGGCGTTCATGGATTACTGGATTGAACAATTATTTAAGGACATCCGGCAACAAAGGAATCGATGGGACCAGTCTTACGTTATTGTTATTGCTGACCATGGAATTAGTCTGGGAGAAAATTTATACATAGGAAAATTAGATCAGCTTTATGACACAATCATACGTGTTCCGTTTTTCATTCGATTGCCGGATGGAAATAGTCAACGGATTCATGCTCAAGTTGAAGCAATTGACATTATGCCCACTGTCCTAGATTTACTCGGCCTAAAAGGGCCGCCTGAAATGAGAGGGCGCAGCCTCGTACCGTTAATAAGAGGGGAGGAAGTGCAACCGCGCCCAGCCTTCAGCGAGACATTAGCGCGGCCCGTAAAATACTCGATCAGAACTCCGAAATTCAAACTCATATATAGAACAAGCGCCAGTATACCTTTCCAGTTATTCAACCTTGAGGAGGATCCGCTGGAAAAGGAAAACCTGGCACTGCGAGAAAATTACCTTAAACGTCCGGAGATCAAGAAGCTGATGAGCCAGTTGAACCGGTGGATCAGGAAATATCATAAAGGACGAAAGGTAAAAATGGCTCCCTTAACTCCAAGTACCGTGGAAAAACTTCGCGATTTGGGATACATCAGATGATTCTCTTTTTGCGCTTTATTTTTTTGCACTCCCTGCCACTCGGCTTTGGTGTGACAAAACAAGAAGCATTTATATGTTTTTAGATTGTTTTCGCCACACCCATAACATCGATAAATGCAAAATCCAAGGTAAAATCCTGATGATCCATGTTCATATCTCAGACCCACCGCAGGATTTCCCCCTCGATACTACTTGATACTGGAGGCGACTTCTTATATAATATCCATAGTCTCATCGTAAACTAAATTCATTATATTGTAACAAAATGCCAAGGGGAGGGTTGTCGGAATATTTGTGGTTTATATTTACCTGACCCGACAAGAGAAATTGCAATGAAACATCGAAAATATATGACAACTACAATTGTTCCCCTTTTCTTGTTCTTTTTTATATTCCCTCAACCCGCTTATGCCTACCTCGATCCCGGAACCGGCAGCTATATATTTCAACTCCTCATAGCCACCTTGTTTGGCGCATTATTCGCCATCAAACTCTACTGGAAAAGGATCAGGGGCTTTTTCGCCAACTTGTCGCCGAAAAAGAAAAAGGCTGAAAAGAGTAATGACTGAGGAAGTCGTCCAAAGCTCTTTTCGAGATCCGAGTGGATTTCTTTTTTATCGAGATGGCTCTATTTATCGCCGGGTAAACGAAATATACCGTGAAAATTATGATCACTTGATCGATTCCGGACTCTACGAAACGCTCGTGGAGGCGAATTTACTGATTCCTCACCTTGAAGTTGATGCTTCGCATGCACCTGCCGACGGGGCTTACAAGATAATCAAGCCTGAATTGATACCATTTATATCGTACCCTTATGAATGGTGCTTTAGCCAACTTAAAAATGCGGCGCTGACTACACTTGAAATTCAGAAAAAATCGATGGAATTCGGAATGTCGCTGAAAGATTGCAGCGCTTACAATATACAATTTAGAGACGGTAAGCCCGTACTCATTGATACCCTTTCCTTTGAAAAGTATCGCGAGGGCCAACCGTGGGTTGCATATAGGCAGTTTTGCCGGCACTTTCTTGCCCCCTTGGCGTTGATGAGTTATAAAGATATTCGGTTGAACCAACTCTTTCGAATTTACATGGATGGCGTGCCTTTGGATTTATCCGGTTCGCTTCTTCCTCTTCGCACTCGATTTAAATTCTCACTGCTTAACCATATTCATCTTCATGCTAAAAGCCAAAAGTATTATGCCGATAAAACCGTGAATACATCCGATCTCAAAATGAGCCGCCTGTCTTTTCTCGGTATTGTTGACAGCCTGGAATCTGCAATTAAGAAATTGAAATGGAAACCCCGGGGTACCGAATGGGCGGAATATTATGAGAATACGAATTATTCTTCGGATGCACTTGTTCACAAGAGCAGGCTTGTATCCGAATTTTTTGACGAGATCAGTCCGAAGATTGTTTGGGACCTCGGTGCGAATGAAGGACTGTTTAGCCGCATCGTCTCTAAAAAGGGAATTCAAACCATTTCCTTTGATATGGATCCCGTCGCGGTGGAGAAAAATTATCTTAAATGCATTGAAGACGGCGAAACCAATGTCTTACCTCTCCTGCTTGATTTGACCAATCCAAGTCCGGATATCGGCTGGGAAAACCGCGAGAGAATGTCGCTATTGAAACGAGGTCCTGCGGATGCCGTTTTAGCGCTTGCTTTAATTCATCATCTGGCCATTTTCAACAATTTGCCATTTCACAAAATTGCTTTCTTTTTCAATAAGGTCTGTGATTCGCTTATTATCGAATTCATTCCAAAAAGTGACTCGAAAGTTAAGATATTACTTGCGAACAGGAAGGATATTTTCCCCGATTATTCGCAGCGTGCCTTTGAGGATGAATTCAGTGTATATTTCACTATAATAAATTCTGCGAAAATCAAGGATTCCGAAAGGTTCTTATACTTAATGAAAAGGAAGAAAACATAAAACGCTTTATTTTCTTAATCCCGAACTTTAAAGTTCGGCATTGATCATCCGGTGAATTAGATCACCCCGCGCGCTCGGGTATATCGAATAGTTCCAACCCGGACAATCGTGAATGGTGCGAAGTTTTTAAAGCACAGAAGTGGAAGAATGGATAATTTCGCACCGAGAACTAATAACCGATAACTGATTTAGAGCTTGAATCCTTTTGCAAAGGGATTATAATCATTATTAGAAGGAGGTGATGGATTTTCATCCTGTAAGACCGTACCCGTGGGGGCGAAATGGTCTCGACGGGGGTGAAGCGGTTTTCGGTGGCGTGCCGAGGCCCCGCGACCTCGTTAAAAGCGGGAACCAATTAACTGCCGACAGCAGTGAATTTGCTATGGCTGCTTAGTACGTAGTCATCGGGATCCCGGGTTTGTCCGTCGGCCCGGAAAATCCCGTCGTATTGACGGACTCTGGAAATGCCCTCCGCCTGCAGGGTATTATCCGAAAACGCAGCGGGCTACTTCCCCCGGGATCCCGTCCGTGGGAGCCCGCCGGGAAAAAATAAAACGCGGACTACGCACGTAGGCACCGTTTTCCAAACACCTTCGGACGCGGGTTCGACTCCCGCCGCCTCCATTGCTAAAGCCCTTGTTTTTATTGGGTTTTCTAGACTTGCTGTTTCCCGTTATGCGCCGGTTGTGTGGCGTCAAAAGGGAGTATATCACCTACCGCTTCCGTTATTTCTGCCAAACGCTTGTTGCTCGCCCGCGCATAAATATTCATCGTCAACCGGGGATCGGAATGCCGAGCCAGAGTCTGCGCCTCTTTGACGTTCGCGCCCACTTCGATTACGAGTGTGATATGAGTTACCCGAAGAGCGTGAAAATCAAGCTTTCCCTGCCCGACAACATACTTGGGAATTCTAGCGGCTTTTAAGTCCTTATTCAGTTCACGGGCCGGGTGTGACGGCACTTTGAGCAATGGCTCATCCGGTTCTTTCCTCCGCGTGGAATCCACTAGTCGATCAAGAAGTGCCTGAGGGAGGGGTTGAATGGCTGGTTTACGATTTTTCGTAGTTTCGGGCCGCAGGCATAAAGCCTTCAAATCAATGCTGAGGTCTCCTACTTTAAGTTGTTTCAATTCATTCGCTCGGCAGCCAGTAGTAAGAGCCACTTCATAAATTAACTCTCGGTCAGGGGGCGCAACCAGCAGGAGTCGGTGAATTTCATCAATAGTCATCGCCCTGCGCTGAGTCCGTGGTGTTGAGTCAAAACTTTCGGAACCCTGCAAAGGATTCTCAGAAAGGTAACCCCTCGATATTGCCCACCTGGAAAAACTGCTCAGAGCTTCACGATAATTATTTAAAGTTTTTCCAGCGCGTCCGGTTTTTTGAAGTTCACGAAGAGCCTTTTCAATACGAGGGAGAATGCCGATGAGGTCGGCCAAAACTTCTATACCAAGGCGTTCTTCCCACCAAGCTAAATAACTCCGGCGCATTCGTCTGTGGACTTTAGACCATCCCCTGCCGCCTCGCCCGCCCTGGGATTCACCCCACGTCATATATTCGTCTACCGCCTCTGAGAAAGGTCGTGTAGCATGCTTTTCTGCGCTCCTGGGCGCTGGGCGATATCCATTCCTGATTTCATCTTCTTGCGCCTGCACACGGTGGGCAAGCTTTATGGTCTCGGTCTTGGTCGGATAACCCGTTTTGATTCTGCGCCGCCCCTGCCGGTCAATAATTTGATATCGCCAACGTGGGTGGGGTATTTTTTGGCCTCTGCCATTCAGAAGATCAATCCGTTTACCCGTTTTAGGATCGGTACGAGTTTTATATGTTTGAAAAACACGAGCCATAATTATTATACCGCAAGCGGCGATGCTGCTTCCAGTTCATCTCTTTTGATTTAAAATTTCCGAATAAATTCCGTCAAGTATTATTATTCCTTCCTATCATATCAATAGTTTTTCTCGCACCCTTCTCGGCCTGCTCTGCCCGGGAATTCAACCAGTTTAAGACCCGGCCCGTGATCCACACCGAGCGCCCGCCGAGCCTCACGGGTGGCGGAAGCTCATGCCTCGCCACCATCCTGCGAATTGTCCTGTTGCAGACATTGAAAACTCGCGCCATTGCGGCCTCATCCAACAATGTCTCCTTCGGCAATTCTCCAAGCGCCGTGATAATCCTGACCTGCCCCCCGAAAAGTGGTCCAGGCCTAAAGTTAGAATTTAGGCTAAACTTTTTGGAAAGGAGCAGGCTATGGCAAGGAAACGATTTAGCGCGGAACAGATCATTACCAAGTTGAGGG
>Ga0180432_10009728_pt1 | contig 11658 bp, 6 predicted proteins | sample SS_ome_10_FD_132414 | JGI IMG/M metagenome (GOLD analysis project Ga0180432, IMG submission 132414) | Hypersaline lake sediment archaeal communities from the Salton Sea, California, USA - SS_1_MS_2 metaG | ecosystem: Environmental > Aquatic > Non-marine Saline and Alkaline > Hypersaline >... | reverse complement strand
GGGCGGCGGCAATGGTCGTGACGTACGGGACCTTTTGCTGGATCGCCATCATGCGGATGTAGCTGTCGTCGTACTTGCTGAAGCGGCCCACCGGCGTGTTGATGATGAGGTGGACGTCGTTGTTCTTGATGGCGTCGGCGATGTTCGGCCGGCCTTCGTGCAGCTTCTTGATGTGTTGATTCGGGATGCCGTGCTCGTCGAGGAAGCGGCTTGTGTTCTCCGTCGAGTAAATCGTGAATCCCAGTTCGTGGATTCGCTTGGCAATGGGAAGCGTGGCCGGCTTGTCCTTGTCGGCGACGGTCAGGAGCACGTTTCCCTCGACGGGGAGCTTGGAGCCAGCGGCCTGCTCGGCCTTGTAGAAGGCGAGGCCGAACGTGTCGGCGATGCCCATGACTTCGCCCGTGGCGCGCATTTCCGGCCCGAGGAGCGGATCCACCTCGGGGAACATGTTGAATGGGAACACCGCCTCCTTGACGCCGACGTAGGGAAGGCGCCGCTTGACGAGCTCCGGGAAGTCCTTGATCTTTTTGCCGAGCATGAGCTGCGTGGCGACGCGCGCCAGCGGAATCCCGGTAACTTTGGAAACGAGCGGGACCGTTCTCGACGCGCGCGGGTTCGCTTCCAGGATATAGACCGTGTCGTCGCAGATGGCGTACTGGATGTTCATGATGCCGACGACGTGGAGCTCCCGGGCGATCTTGGTGGTGTAGGCCTCGATGGTCTTGATGTGTTGTTCTTTGATCGTTCTCGTCGGGATGGCGCACGCGGAATCGCCCGAGTGGATGCCGGCGAGCTCGATGTGCTCCATGACGGCGGCGACGAACGTCGCCTCGCCGTCGGCGACGGCGTCCACCTCGGCCTCGATCGCGCGCTCGAGGAACCGGTCAATGAGCATCGGATATTCGGGGCTGACCTCGATCGCCTCGCGCGCGTATTTCTCGAGCATCTCCTCGTCGTAGACGATCTCCATGCCGCGCCCGCCGAGGACGAACGAGGGCCGCACCATGAGCGGATAGCCGATGCGTTTGGCGATCGCCATCGCCTCGTCGAGTGAGCGGGCCGTGCCGCTCTCGGGCTGGGGGATGTTGAGGGCGATCATCCGCTCGCGGAAATACTCGCGGTCCTCGGCGAGGCGGATGCTCTCGGGCGACGTCCCCAGGATGTTCACGCCGCTGTCCTTGAGCTGCTGGGCGATGTTGAGCGGCGTCTGGCCGCCGAACTGGACGATGGCGCCCTCGGGTTGCTCCTTCTCGTAGATCGCCAGAACGTCCTCGACGGTCAGCGGCTCGAAGTAGAGCTTGTCCGACGTGTCGTAGTCGGTCGAGACGGTCTCCGGGTTGCAGTTGACCATGATGGACTCGTAGCCCTCGTCGCGCAGAGCGAAGGCCGCGTGAACGCACGTGTAGTCGAACTCGATGCCCTGGCCGATCCGGTTCGGGCCGCCGCCCAGAATCATGATCTTTTTTTCTGTCGAGACCGGGACGGTGTCCTCGACGTCGGCGTAGGTCGAGTAATAGTAGGCGGCATTCTCGACGCCGCTGACGGGCACGGCCTTGAAGCGGGCGCGCCGGCCGAGCGCGAGTCGCTTGTCCCGCACGGTTTTTTCCTGCACGTTGAAAAGCCGGGCGAGATAGCGGTCGGCGAAGCCGGCCTCCTTTGCCTCGACCAGCAGCTCGTCGGGCAGGGTTTTCCAGGAATGCGTGAGCAGTGCTTCCTCGAGCTCGACGAGCTCCTTCATCTGCGTGATAAACCAGCGGCCGATGTACGTGAGCTCGTAAAGCTCCTCGACGTCCATCCCCTTGCGCAGCGCCTCGTACATGAGGAAGACGCGGTCGCTCGACGGCAGCGTCAGCTTTTCTTTCAGTTGCTGGAGCGCCAGCTCTTCAAAATTCTTGGCGCTGCCGAGGCCGTGGCGGCCGATCTCGAGCGAGCGGATGGATTTCTGGAACGCCTCTTTGAATGAAGCGCCGATGCTCATCACTTCGCCGACGGCCTTCATCTGCGTGCCGAGCACGTCGGTTGCTTTGGAGAATTTTTCGAAGGCCCAGCGGGCGAACTTGACGACGACGTAGTCGCCGCTCGGCTCGTACTTCTCGAGCGTGCCCTCCTTCCAGTACGGGATCTCGTCCATGGTGACGCCGGCGGCGAGCTTCGTCGAGACGCGCGCGATGGGGAAGCCGGTTGCCTTGGAGGCGAGCGCCGACGAGCGCGACGTCCTCGGGTTGATCTCGATGACGACGAGCCGGTCGTCGTCAAGGTTGTGGGCGAACTGGATGTTCGTGCCGCCGCAGACGCCGATCGCGTCCACGATCTTGTACGAGAGGTCCTGCATCCGCTGCTGCAGCGGCTCGGGGATCGTGAGCATCGGCGCGACGCAGAAGCTGTCGCCGGTGTGGATGCCCATCGCGTCCACGTTCTCGATGAAGCAGACGGTGATCTTCTGGTTCTTCGTGTCGCGGACGACCTCGAGCTCGAGCTCCTCCCAGCCGAGGACCGATTCCTCGACGAGGACCTGGTGGATGAGGCTCGCCGCGAGGCCGCGGGCCGCCACGGCGCGCAGCTCCTCGACGTTGTAAACAAGACCGCCGCCCGTGCCGCCCAGCGTGTAGGCCGGGCGCAGGACGACGGGGTACTTCAATTGTTCGGCAATCGCCTCGGCCTCCTCGACCGAGTGGCTCGGCTCGGAGCGGGGCACGGAGATGCCGAGCGCGGCCATCGTTTCCTTGAAGACGATGCGGTCCTCGCCGCGTTCGATCGCGTCGGCTTTGACGCCGATGACCTCGACGCCGTATTTCTCCAACACACCTTCCTTGTGGAGGCTCGCCGCGAGGTTGAGGCCGGTCTGGCCGCCGAGGTTCGGCAGCAGTGCGTCCGGACGTTCCTTCTCGATAATTTTGGCCACGCTCTCGACGCTCAGCGGCTCGATGTACGTTTTGTCGGCCATGCCGGGGTCGGTCATGATCGTCGCGGGGTTGGAGTTGACGAGCACGACCTCGTAGCCTTCCTCGCGCAGCGCCTTGCACGCCTGCGTGCCCGAGTAATCGAACTCGCACGCCTGCCCGATGATGATCGGGCCCGAGCCGATGATGAGGATTTTTTTCAGGTCATCGCGTCTTGGCATTGTGCCTCCCTTTCCGTGTCGCGCCGCGTGCAGTCCTCACCCGGCCAAGCTGTGCGGTGCCGAGAACAGAAGGTTGGTGGGCAATGCAGGGTTCGAACCTGCGACCTCATGGGTGTGATCCATGCGCTCTAACCAACTGAGCTAATTGCCCATCGCTGGGGCTGCATTGTAGTCGCGGGGCGGACAACAAGGCAAGGTCAAAGTTTCGGGTGATGCGGTTTCGGCGGGTTTTTCCGGTCTTGGGTGTGACGCACGACAACCTGGGTGAGTGCGATGCGCCCGATGGCCCTGAAGGGGCCTCGGCGGGCACGGGAACCTCACTCCTGGCATGCTTCTTGTACCCTCAGGTGGGGTCATGTTGCGTCAAGTCGCCGTCGTCGCGTTTTCCGGGAGGCGTCAATGGCTCAAGGCCCCAGCGTGAGACAGGCTGAGTTCAGCGCCGGAACGGTTGACGAGGCGGTCGAGCTCGGGCTTCGGACGCTCGGGCTTGCCGCCGACGAGGTGGAGATCGCCGTCGTCCGGAAGGGGGAGCGCAAGGGCGGGTTTTTCCGGTCCAAGGCGGTCGTCAGCATCGCCTACGACGAAGAGACGTGCCGCCGGAAACAGGAGGAGGCGGCAATCGAGAAGGCCCTCACGCTACGCTATGCGCCCCACGGGTTTACGCTCAAGGTGGCGCCCGTTCCCGAGACGTTGCGGGGACGGCTCCTCGACGTCACAGTGCAGTTCCTCGTTGCGAACCACGTTCCCGGCTTCGACCGTCACGTTGTCGAGCGGCTTGTAGAGGAGCAATCGGGCGAGCCGCACGTCATCTTCGAGCCCGAGGTGGTTGAGCTCGCCGGTGCCCGCGCAAGCCTCTACTTTTCGCCCTCCGAGATGGAGGCGTACTATCTCCAGTATGACCAAGGCCGGATCGGCCGCGACGTTTTGGACGAGGCGCTTGCCCGGAAGAGGATTGTGCGTGGCCTCCTCGATGCGGCGGTCGAAGCGATCGTCACGGGCTCGTACACGGTGGGCCTGCCGATCGTCGTTGCCCGGGGCAAGCCGCCGCGCGACGACCTCGCCCCGGCGATCGAGTATCAGTTCGACCTGAACACGATCCGGCTCTCGTTCAAGGAGGACAGCTCGGTTGATTTCCGCGACGTGATGCGCCTGAGCTTCACGAGGCAAGGCGACGTGCTCGTCCGCCGGGGCCGGCGCACCGGCGGCGAGGCGGGATGGACGGTGACGGGCGAGGCGCTTCCCTTCGAGGTCGAGCCCGAGAGGCCGTTGCCGAGCGGGCGCCACACCGCCGTGAGCAAAGACGGCACGGAGCTCCGGGCCGCTATTGATGGCCACATCGAGGTCCACGACTGGCTCGTCTGCGTCGAGGAGGCGTACGTCGTCAAAGGGGACGTGGATTACCACACCGGCAACGTCCATTTCGACGGCAGTGTCATCATCGGCGGCGACGTGCTGCCCGAGTTCGAGGTCAAGGCCAAGGGCAACGTCGAGATCTTCGGCAGCGTTGACGACGCGGTCATCGAGGCGGGCGGCGACGTCACCGTGCAGTTCGGGATCGTCGCCAAGGGCCGCGGGCGCGTCACGGCCGAGGGGGAGGTGCGGGCCCGGCACTTCGAGAACGTCACGGTGAGCGCGCGGCGGATCGCCGTGGCGTCGAGCGCGGTGAACTGCCGGCTCCACGCACGCGAGATCGTCGAGGCGACGGGGAACCCCGGCACGCTCGTCGGCGGCGTGACCACGGCGAGGGACGCCGTCGTGGCGAACAGCATCGGCAGCGAGCTCGGCACGCGCACCGAGATCATCGTGGGCGACCCGGCGGAAAGCGACGCGCAGATCAAGGAGCTCAAGCGGCTTGTTGCGCGGAAGGAACGCGAGCTTGGGGCGTTCGTGGTGAGGCCCGAGCGGGCGTCCGGCGGTAACGAGCCGGCGACGCCCCCGCCGGAGCGAGGGCGGGTGGAAAAAGAGCTCTTGGAATTCCGCGCCAAGCTCCTCGCGGCCGAGGAGGCCCGTCGCCGTCTCGCCATGGCGAAGTGCCACGTTTTCAACCGGCTCTACGACGGGACCTGCGTCCGCTTGTTCACGGCCAAGCGCGCCGTCACCGAGGACATCACGCACAGCACCTTGCTCTTCGACAAGGAGCAGGTTCGCCCCTTCCCCTTCCAGTACGAGGACCTACAGGACGACGCCCCGGGCCGTGCGCGTTCCGAGCAGCCGAGCGGCCTCGAGCGCTGAGCGTCGGCTACGGGCCTCCCGCAATTTCCAGAGCCCGGCGGCCGTGCTTTGTGTTAAGCTTTCGCGCCCGGCTGCAGCCGCGGCGAGTGATCGAGTCACAAGGGGTTTTTCAGACGGGCCGAGATGACGGAGGTGTGTGGATGAAGCTCTTCATAGACACGGCGGAGATCACCGAGATCGAACAGGCGAACTCGTGGGGCGTCCTCGACGGCGTGACGACCAACCCGTCGCTGCTCAAGAAGGCGGTGGAGGCGCGAACGAAAGCCGGCGAGGCGCTCGATATCGAAAGCTACCTCGAGCGGATCCTCACCACCGTCGGGGCCGGCAAGCCGGTCAGCCTCGAGGTGATCGGCACGACGTATGAGGCGATGCGCTCGGAGGCCCTCCGGCTCTATGAACGCTTCAATCCGGTCGCCGAAAACGTGGTCATCAAGGTGCCGGCGAACCCCACGCTCGAGCCCGGCAGCGGCGACGACGCCGACGGCCTGCGCACGATCGCCGAGCTTTCGGCCCAAAGTATTCCGGTCAACGTCACCCTGGTGATGAATCCCACCCAGGCGCTCCTTGCCGCGAAGGCGGGCGCGACCTATGTGAGCCCGTTCGCCGGGCGGATAGACGATTTTCTGCGCACCTCGATCGGCATGAGCTTCGAGAAGGGGGACTACTTCCCCGCCGAGGGGATGCCGCGGGCCGACGGCGAAGGCGTCCTCGGCTACGAGGGCGTCGTAAGCGGCGTGGACCTCGTGCGCAAGATCGCGACGATCTTCGACAACTTCATGATCGAGACCGAGGTGCTTGCCGCGAGCCTGCGCAACCCGCGCCAGGTCGCCGAGGTTGCCGAGTTCGGCGCCAACGTGGCGACCGTGCCCTTCGCCGTGCTGCGCGACCTGCTGCGTCACCCGAAGACGTTTGAGGGGATGCAAAAGTTCGTCGCCGACGTCGTCCCGGAATACAAAGCGTTTTTCGAGACGGGCGCGGCGAAGAAATCGGCGAAGTAGCTCGTGCTATGTCTCGTGCTACGTGGCGTACTACGCAGAGTAGCACCGTGTGCGGGCGTCAGCCCTGGTTGGTGAGGACTTCGGTGGCGTGCTCTTTGGGCTCGGTTTCGCGGTTGGGGTAAAAAAGCCCGAGCAGGCCCGAGCCGCTGAAGTAGCCGAAGAGGTAGGCGACGGCGTACAGCCCCAGGTTCACGTTGTGGTTACTTGCTTCGCGCGCGCCGAGCACCATGAGCGGCAAGAGCAGCATGACGACGTAGATGGCGCAGAAGAGCGTGCCCTGGGCGCGAATGCGCTTGTGGCTCTTGCTGATGCTGACCCAGAGTGCCACGCTCACCGTGGTAGAGGTGCACCCCGCCAGCAGCCCCACGAGCATGACCGCCTGGTAGGCCTCGGTGCGGAAGGCGTTGACCGTCACGAGCATGACGCCCGTGCCGACGATAAGCCCCAACAAAACGATCGTCCGCCAGCGAATCGGAAGAAAGCGTCGGGTCGTGGGCCGCAGCATGAGGTTCACCTCGTGCTTGCGGGCGTACCAGATGAGCGTCTTGTGGAACGTCACGGGCCGGACCAAGTTGTGGTAGAACTGCACGTAGATCGTGTCGGCCTGGCGGGCGGGGATGATCTGGATTTGGTTCAAGAAGTCGCGGCACTCGAGGATCTTCGGCCAGGCCAGCGTGCGCTTGAAGCCGAACCAATTGCGCGAGACGCCCTCGGCGCCGATGCGGAACGAGCCGCTGAGCGTCGCCGCGATGAACAGATGCGGCCCCACGGCGACCACGGCGTAGACGATCGCGACGAACAGGTACGCCTGCGGCACGTGCATCCGGACGAGGCCGCGGATGACAAAGCAGAAGATCACGGCCGGCAAGACGAATGCCAGCAGCCGCCAGACCGGCGAGTAGGCAAAAGCCTGGCTGACCTCGGGGGCATCCTTTTTGGGGCTCACGGCGTGCTCCTTCACCTCAGCGGGAACGTCGAAAGAAGTAGCGGAAATGCCCGTGGTGAGTCAAGCATGTCAAAGCGCTTTTCTTGTGCGGGCGCCTTAGGCGGGTGAGGAAGCGGCGATGAAGAAGGTGATTTCGGCCTCCAGGCGGATTGATCTCGTTGCAGGCTACCCCGACAAGATGGTGGAGCTTTTGGGCGAGAAGGCCCCGCCCGAGGCGACGCATACCGTCGTCGTGTGGACCAAGGACCCGGCGAACATGCTCGACCACCCGGCGCTGCACGATGCGCTCGGCCGCTACGAGAGCCTCTTCCTTCACGTGACCGTGACGGGCATGGGCGGCAGCCCGCTTGAGCACCGGGTGCCGGAGCCGCACCTCATCCTCGAGCGGCTGCCTGAGGTGATTGGATTTGTCGGTGGGCCCGAGCACGTGCGCGTGCGGTTCGACCCGGTGGTTCACGTCCGGTGCCCTGACGAAAGCGAGTACACGAACCTCGAGTTTTTCGCGGCGCTCGCGCCGGTCATCGCGCGCTTTGGGATCGAGAACGTCTCGATCAGTTGGATGCAGGAGTATCGGAAGGTCATCCGGAACCTGGCGAAAAGGGGCTACGCGCCGATCCGCTTGAGCCCGCAGCGCTGGCGGGCCGAGCTGGCGTATCTCCAGGACATCGCCGCCGCGCACGCGATCACGCTCCACGGCTGCTGCGTGCCGGGGATGCCGCGCTCGCGCTGCATTGACGGCGGGCTCCTCACGCGCCTGCACCCCACCGGCGAGCCCTGTTCAACCGCGCGCGCAAAAGGCCAGCGCGAGCTCTGCGGCTGCACCGAGAGCCTCGACGTCGGCTGGTACGAGCCCTGCCGGCACGGCTGCGTCTATTGTTACGCCAATCCGCTGATGGAGTAGCCGGGTTAGGCACCCCGGTTGACCGCGCGGGGGGCGCTTTGGTAGGATGCGCGCCGTCTTGACCAGGGTGTTGTCACGCCCGCGTGTGCAGAAATCTCTTTTTCAAGGGAAGGAGTCTGTCCATGGCGACGAAGCACGTCTCGCTCAAGCTGGGCGAGAAGGAGTTCAGCTTGAGGAACCACGAACTGGCCCGGGTGTCGCTCAAGGAAGCGGCGTTCGAGGCGCAGCCGGAAATGGCCGCCTCACTCAAGCGGGCCAGCATCGGCGTGGACCTCGCGCCCGACCTCTCGCCGGTCCTCGACGAGGACCAAGCGTACATGAATTACATTGACGGGGAGTGGATCTCGTCGGAGACCGACCGCTTCCGCGACAACGTCAACCCGGCCAACCGGCGCGAGCTGCTGGGCCGCACCCCCGTGAGCACCGGCGAGGAGGTGGATCGCGCGATGAAGGCGGCCGACCGCGACTTCATGGAGTGGATGGCCGTGAGCGGCGATTTCAAGCTCAAAGCGTTCCTCCGCGTGGCCGAGCTGCTCAAGCAGAACAAGGAGGCGATCGAGCGGATCATGTGCCGCGAGATGGGCAAGACGCTCTTCGACTGCCACCTCGACGTGGCCGAGGCGATCGGCGTCGTTGACGTGGTCGCCCCGATGGCGCTGAGCATGAAAGGCGCCACGCACCAAAAGATCGCCGATGGCACGGCGATGGAGTGCCGCCTGAGCCCGCGCGGCGTGGCGGCGATCATCACGCCGTTCAACTTCCCGTTGGCGATCCCGATCGCGCAGGTCGTCTCGGCGCTCGTGACCGGCAACACCGTGATCTGGAAGCCGTCGCACCTGACGCCCGAGACTTCGCACGCCATGGTGAAGCTCATCGTCACGGCGCTCAAGGACGTCGGCCAGCGCATGCACGTCAAGGTGCCGCGCGGGATCCTCAACATGTACTTCGGCGCCGGCTCGGCCACCGCGTCCCACCCGATCCCGAAGGCCATCCACTTCACCGGCTCGAAGGAGATCGGGGACCGCGTGGACTCGACCGCCTCGGCGCTCGGCAAGAAGGTGATGAAGGAAGTCGCCGGGATCAACATCACCTACGTCCACAAGGCGGCCGATCTCGCCAAGGCCGTGCCGCAGATCATCTACGGCAAGACGATCACCAGCGGCCAGCGCTGCTCCTCGATCCAGGAAGTGCTCGTGGACCACGAGCTCTACGACAAGCTCCTCGACACTCTCGCCAAAGAGGCCAAGCAGATCGTCACTGGCGACGGCGCGTCCAAGGAGGTCGCCGAGGCCGACGCCACGCCGGGCCGCTACAGCCTCCCGCCGCTCGTTGATGACGAGCAGCTCCAACACGTCAAGGATCTCCTCGATCGCGCGGTCAAGGAGGGGGCGCGGGTCGTGTACCAGGACGAGCTGCCGCCGGCGCTGCTCGATGCCGGGTTCTACCATCCGTTTACGATCGTCACCGACGTGGATGAGACAAATTGCCTCTATTACGAGGAGGTTTTCGGCCCAGTGCTCGTCGTGACCAAGGTCAAGGACATCCACGAGGCGATCGCGACGATCAACCAGAAGATCGGCATCGTCGCCTGCATCCACACGGAGAACAAGAACGCGAGCGAGTTCTTCATCGAGCGTGTGCTCAGGACGCGCATTGACGACGGCCGGCACGGCACGGGCTGCTACTGGTCAACGAAGTTCGGCGGCGACCGCGGCGCCGGCTCCGGCAACGCCGCGCTCGACGGCGACATGGTCTACAGCTACGTGATCTCCAAGACGGTGTACCGCCAGTTCTCGGAGCCGAAGTAGGCCAACCGAGGGGACGGGCATGACGGCTGAGATGGGAGGGGCCGGAGAAAGCGACTCCTACCCGACGGGGGCAGGAGTCGTGACCTGGTTGGAAGCGTGAAGCGCTCTAACGGCGCTTCCTCTTGGCTTTCTTCCTTTTCTTCTTCTTTTTCTTCTTCTTGGCTACCTTCTTCTTCTTCCTGCGCTTGGCTGCGCCGCGGGACATCTTCGCTCTCGAGATGTCGCCGTTCTTGTCGACGAAGTAAAGGTAACCCGGCGCCTTTTTGACGCCCACTTTTGCGACCTTCTCGGCCATCGGTTCTCACCTCCTTCCGTCCGGTCGTGTGGCTCGACGAGCGTCCCAAACGAGTCCGGCGCGGAAGCTAGCACCCGAGGACGGCTTTTGTCAAGAGGAGAAATGCACTTTTTTGAAAAATTTCTCGTCGGGGCCTTGCCGGGCCGGCGGGGCGGGTTTTGGGCCGGCCGCGGTGCGGGGGGGCGGTGCTGCAGCCGGGGGGACGTGAAGCGTTTTCTCGTCGAGAAAATCTTAGCTGAGCGCAGCGCGGAGGGCCTCGGCGATGTGCTCAGCGTGGGCCTTGACCTCCCGTTCCTCGCGCCCCTCGACCATGACGCGCGCGACGTACTCGGTGCCCGAGTAGCGCACGAGCACGCGGCCCTCCTCGCCGAGCGCGCGCTCGACCTCGTGGATGACCTCCTGCACGCCGTCGAGGCTTTCGATCGGGGGCTTGTCGCGCACCGGCACGTTGATGAGCGACTGCGGGTAGCGCCGGATGACGCGACGAAGGTCGGAGAGCTTGCGGCCTGTCTCGCGCATGATGCGCAGGATCTGGAGCGCGGTGATCAGCCCGTCGCCCGTCGTCGTGTAGTCGCTGAAAATGACGTGGCCGGATTGCTCGCCGCCGAGGTTGAGCCCCTCTTTGAGCATCGTGTCAATGACGTGGCGGTCGCCGACCTTGGTGCGGTGGACCGTGATGCCTTCGCCCTCCATGGCGCGGAACAGGCCGAGGTTGCTCATGACGGTAGCGGCGATCGCGTCCTTGTTGAGGAGCCCTTTCGCCTTGAGGTCGAGCGCGGCCATGGCGAGCACGTGGTCGCCGTCCACGACGGTCGCGTCGTCGTCGGCCATGATGCAGCGGTCGCCGTCGCCGTCGAGCGAGATGCCCACATCGGCTCGATGGTCAATGACCCCCTTGCGGATCACCTCGGGGTAGAGGGCGCCGCAGTGGTCGTTGATGTTCATGCCGTTCGGCTCGTCGCTGTAGACGATGACCTCGGCGCCGAGCTCGGTGAAGATGCGCGGCGCCACCTTGTAGGGTGCGCCGTTGGCGACGTCGAGCGCGATCTTGAGCCCGTCGAGCGTCATCCCCTTCGGGAACGAGTTCTTGATGAATTCGATGTAGCGGCCGGCCGCGTCGTCAATGCGGTAGGCCTTGCCGACCTCGGCGGCGGTGGGGCGGATGTCGTCGAGCTCGCCCGAGGCGATGTAGGCTTCCATCTGCTGCTCAAGCTCGTCGGGGAGCTTGAAGCCCTCGTTCGAGAAGAACTTGATCCCGTTGTCCATGTACGGGTTGTGCGAGGCCGAGAGCATCACGCCGGCGTCGGCGCGCAGGCTGCGGATGATGAAGGCGACGCCGGGCGTCGGCAAGGGGCCG
>Ga0180432_10009726_pt1 | contig 11660 bp, 11 predicted proteins | sample SS_ome_10_FD_132414 | JGI IMG/M metagenome (GOLD analysis project Ga0180432, IMG submission 132414) | Hypersaline lake sediment archaeal communities from the Salton Sea, California, USA - SS_1_MS_2 metaG | ecosystem: Environmental > Aquatic > Non-marine Saline and Alkaline > Hypersaline >... | reverse complement strand
TGACAAACGAACCCTCAAGAACAGATATGCTCGGTTCATTTAATGTGGGTGTTCCACAGACAGAGGATCTTAAGAGCATACCTCAAGTGAGCATCAGCGCGGGCTTCTTGGGCGGTGAAGTGGAAAGCTATGAAATAGGGGTGCCTGATTATCTTCTTTCATTAAGCGATAAAATCAGGGTAAGTTTCAGGGTATATAGCACCAATAATTATGGGAACCTAATAATCAAATGGAATGGGCTTGAGTTCTTCAACCAACTTGCTGGAGAGCGTGAATACGGCATAAACATAGGCCCGGATTACATTGAAGAAACCAACACGCTTGAGGTCTATTGCGCGGGCCCTGGAGCAGCTTTCTGGGCATCCACGGTCTATGTTCTACAGGACTTTGAGGTCGTGCTTGACTATGGGCCTTCACTAAAGATTCCTTTCCAGCTATCAGAAACAGAGCTTGGTTCACTAAACAAGATTGGCCTTGTTTTCACAGGCACTTCAGAGAGCTCACTGAACATCAAAGTGAATGAGAACAACATCTATAACGCAGATCCACAGGGATTTACAGAGATCGAATTCAGCCCTTCAAATGTTCCACTTAGCATTGGCAATAACATACTAAGCTTTAACACCCCAACAGGAGTATCCAATCTGCAGAGCGTTGAGCTACAGATCTTCCTTACAAGCAATGTGGTGACCAGAACCCGTGAATTCAATATAACACAACTGCAATACACCTACCTTCAGCAGGACACCATGCAGGGCAAAATTGATTACAACATAGACAATCTTGTCGCGCAGGGAAGCCTGGAAATCAAGCTTAATGACCATGTCCTTAACACCCCACTACCACAAGAGGGCTCTAATACGGTCTATTTCACCGACAGCGAGGCAGAGGAAGGGATGAATACACTGATCTTCAAGGGCACTGGGCAATTCGAGATTGGCGAAACAGAAGTCTCATTGGAGCTGTGAAACAGTAGCTCTTGATAGGGTTTTGCTCAACCGCTTTTGGTAGAAGCGGTAGCTCTAAAAGCGGTTTATTTATAGAAATATTACCAATTAATTATTAGGTGGGAATTTGGCTAGATGTAGACGTATTAACAATGGAGTAATATGTAATGCTAATTTGAGAATAATTGATGAATATACTGATAGAACAACCGGGAAAGAAATGGTTGTTTTGTATTGCCCTCGTTGTGATACACAATATCAACCAATGACTCGTGCACGATATAATGCACTGGAAATAAGACAGAAGAGACAGGGAAGACAGGGAAGAACAGGCAACCGTTATAAACGAACACTTCTGGAAAGAGCGCGTCTTTTGTTAAGAGATTCTTTTGGAGGTAAAAAAATATCAGAACTCGATTCATCAGACAGATACAATTTTGAACAGGCTATTAGTGATATAAAAAAACAGATAGCGGGTGAACTTAACTTCACAGAAAAACAAATGGAAGAGCTAGAAAAGGATATTGATAAAAAATTGGAAAGACAGAGAAAAGCACTGATGAACACATACAAGAGGGAAATGGTGAAGAGTGTTCGTGAAAAATTAGAGCAAGATTATAATGTTAAAAAACTAACAGAACTAAAACCAAGAGATAGAAACAGATTTGAACAAGAGATAAGTAGAATAAAAAGAAGGGTAGCAGATCAACTCAGATTAACACAGCAACAGAAATCAGAAATAGAAAGAAGTATACAAGAAACTGAACCCAAAACCCGCGCTGAACAAAGAAGGCGAAGGAGAGATAATTTCCTACGAGCCACTGGCAGCAGGAGCGAGAGCAGGTATGGTGGGTATATCAAAAAGATAATACCTTTTGCTGCGCTGTTTATTGTTGGTGCGGTCTCAGGGGCATTCGGGTTTTGGTTTACATTCGGATTCTGGTCCATCGGCGTGATGATTTTGTTGCCGCCCGCAAGGGAGTTTAAATCAAAGCATAAAGGAGCCTTTGGATTTAATGCTCTAAATCCATTTGGTGGGAATTATGGCGGCACGCATGTAACCTTTGGCTTTCTCAGAAGCGTGCTCAAGATAAGCGCAGTGGTTTGTTTTGCCCTCGGCTTCAAGGCTTACGGAAATAATTTCGGGAGCCTTTTCATGGCAACCCTTGTTGTTGGCTACTTCATTCTTGCCAGGGAATATGATCCTGAACTGCCTTCGGAATTCATAGAATCTGTAATGAGGTTCATGTTCGGCTTCTATCTTGCTATAGCAGTGTTTGGTGCAATGTTCAACTCATGGACCCTTGCCTTGCTGGCAATTGCGTTCTTTGCTGTACCGCCAACACCCAAAAAAGGCATAGGAAACCTGTCAGAGGTACTTTCAAGAGGGCTATCTGGAGCGGCCGCGTATTATGAGCTGGTGGACAAACTTGTGTTTGTAATACTCATGTCCGCATCGCTTGCGGGGGCACTGGGCCTTTTCGGTGGCCTGGCAGAAGCAACTGGTGTGATGGGATGGGGTCTGGAAGGAACCATGAAGGCCACCTTCATATATTTCTGGTTTGTCTGTGGTGTTGGGGGATTTTTCTCCCCGGCTGCCCAAAGGCCCGTGACAGGCATAATGATGCTCGGGGTAGGTACTATCATCTATGGTGTGGGCCCTGGGTCGCAGTTCATTGGAGGCAACCTTTTCGGTGATTGGTGGCCGACCGTGCACAACGGCTTCAATGCGGTGTTTGAACCCATAAGTGATGCTTTTGGCCAGGTGGGCAAGACCTTTGGCAACACATGGATGATGCTCACCAACCCTGTAGGCTACGCGACGCAGATGCTGAACGGCAGTTATACTACTAATCCGACAGGGACTACAGGGGCATTTGGGCTGGAGATAAACAGTTTTGAGATAACTGATATGTATGTGGGACAGCCGTATACAGTAAGTGTTATTTTGAAGAATGATGGTGCTGAAGAAGCGGAAATCAAGGAGATAATGCTGTGCTCGGGCATGGCGAGCTTTGACAACACCGCTACGGCAGGTGGTGTGATTGACAACGAAAAGCAGCGAGTGCCGATAAATTCAGACGGCTACAGCATAAACCGCATAGACGGCACTGAGATTAATATTAATAGCTATTTTGACTTTGACCCAAAGGAATTTGACACCAGCGAGACCAAGGCTGTTACGCCCAACGGATGTGTCAAGATACTTTATAGCGGGAATGGCGGCGATGCAGACACTTATAACACCCTGACCCAGCAGGAAATGAAGCAGGTTGTCTTTTCAAGCGACACCGGAATACAATGCCCTGTTGTTGTTGACAAGAACCTGAGGCAGAGATACCTTCCCTTCATAGCAAGCGTCACCTATGAATACGACGTGCATTCGACCCTGAACATGGAATTCATGACGCAGCAGGAATGGAAGGATAACGCGGGTGAGACAACCAGCAAAAGGGTAGAATCCACTGTAACCACTTCGCCTGCCAAGCTGTCAATCGGCTCAGTGAACCAGCCAATAATAACAGCGAGTGACATACAGCCCGGGGCGCCCTTCTTCCTTGGTTTGAAGCTCCAGAGCCAATACCCGAAGGAGAGCTCAATCAACTATGCTCAGGTTCAGCTGAAATTCCCCAAGGACTTCGGAGTGCCAACTACATGCACAGAAAAATCAGCAGGATTTACTCCCAAAAAAGATGGCGAAAACTATGCAATCAGCTGGAATCTGCCCATGCTTGACACTGACACGCTTCTGCTTTACTGCAGCTTTAACCCCGTATCGGAAAACGAGCTCTCGGGCCCAACCAAGACCTATACGGTCACAGCAGAGGCCCATTTTGAGTTCAGTAGGTGGGAAACCGAGAACAGCCAGCTGGAGTTCGGCGGAGCCAAGTGCTGCGCGCCTGACTGGAGCGGATGGAGAGCCCTTTGGGGCGAAGTCCCCTCCCAATTCAAATGCGGCGAGGGCATGGTGTGCGATTCAAATGAGGAGTCACCAACATATTGCACTTGCATAGGCGGAGGGACAGGAATGTGTGGTGATACGTGCGTACAACCAAACGAGGCACAGATAGATACGTATGTAGATAGTGCGATTGCACGATGTCTTACTCAATACACAGGACCCACACCGGATTTTGAGAACCTAATAGACTCTATGATCACTGTAGAGAGTAGTGGCCTGCATTGTAAAGATGGTAAGATACATGCATCACCTATGGGGGCACTGGGGCTAATGCAAGTATTACAGGGTACGGCCGATGATGTGTCTCAATATATAGGAAAATCTCTTAACATATGTGAAGCTGATGACAATATAATGGCTGGTTCATGCTATCTGGGCACACTAATTAATCATTACAAAGGTGAAACTTACACAGAAAATGATGTTGAAGCCATGTATTTTGCTCTGGCCGCATACAACTGTGGTTATGGTAACATAGATAGTATAATGAGCGGTCTGGAAGAAAAGACATGGGAAAATCTGCTCACAGAGCTTGAGACCAGATGCCTTTCTTCTGATGGCTCAAAAACAGAAACCCTGAACTTCGTTAACAATGTCCTGAATGGTGCTGGATATGACTACACAGACCCAAACGGTGGTATTACAACTCTAACATAACGAGAAATTTTTTTATTTTTTCTTATATCCCTTTAAATAGACAATAATAAGGGAGAGCTGATTATTGTGGAAACAACCAGCTCAGCTCTTTTTGACTCCGCCGCTCCGCTCATTCGTTCTGTTCAGCGAAATTCAGCAATTTGCTGAGTTTCTTTGTGTCGTTGCTGGACTTGTACTCGTAGCCGTAAAGCTTACCACCGTACTTCAGCAGTTGAACGTCAACTATGATCATCAACGGGCCCTTGTTGCCCTCACCGAAGGGTTCCGTGCGAACCTTCGAATGACGAAGGATCTTCTCATTGAACGAGAAGAACGGGTTGGCCTCCAGCTTCTGTCGCTGCCCCGACTCACAGAGCCCGCTAACCTTGATGTACAGGTACTTGCCGCCTTTGCCGCCTGATGTATCCGAGTCCGAATCCAAAGTATCTGTGCTTGACGCTTCCGCGACATCACTGGCAAGCGGTTCCTTTTCCGGCAGAGGTGCGGTGCCGGCAATCTGAGCGAGTATCAATGTGCTATTCTCTTCCCATCCGACAATCTCCTCGGCCCTGAAAACTGAGTAAGGTTTATACAGCAGCTGGCCGCGTTCATACTGAACGAGCCTTCGGCTCTTGTCATCGGTATTGGTCGGGAGGTCACCAATGCTGAGAATATCACGGGAAGTGGCAGTGCTGCCACTTCCCCGAGCAGTCGGTGCTCCAGTATCCGGATCAGTCGTAGCAGCGGATGGTATAGGCAGAGCCTGCGACTGTAGATTGTCTACATCCGTGACGCGCACATTCAGCGCTCTATTCAATCGGCCATTGATTGTGCGTAGCGCATTGTGTATTGTTTCGTCTCCATGATAGAGACTATAGGCGGCAACGGTAGCTGCAACAGCTATCACCACCGCAATTACACACAGTCCCGCTAGAAATCTCTCTGTCCTGTTCATTGTCTTTTTTCTCCCTAGGCGATTCTGGATCACCTTGTTGGTAGTGACGTTTGCAACAATCCTGTTACTCGACATAGACAACGGGTTTGCTGAGAAATACTTCCTCACCACCAGGCAAATCAAGTAACCAGCCCGGATGGATTACCTGAGATACCTTTTTGGGCGTGGTTTCACCCACAGTATTACTGGCTTCATGGATTTTGGAGTTATAATCACCACCCTCCAAATCTTTGATAGATCTCAGACCCAGAACCTTTTGCAACTTTTCGATCCGATTATATATCTCTTTCTCTTCACGATCAGCGTCGAGGTCGGATAGTGGCGTAACACTGTGAAATACTATCCGATCGGCATCTCTCTCGAAATCCACAAAGGCTTTGGCCAAGGAGATGAAATCCGGCTTGACATCATCGGCAGTTTGGTATTCATTCCCACCTATACCTCTGATGAGACCAACAACGTGATCCACCAAGACTGCCCCAGTTGAGTCTCCTTCGAAGAGAGGTTCGAGACAATCAACATTCGCAAGGCCATTGCCGCTGTTTTCCAGGATTTGCAGAGCTGAACCGCAACGACGTTGGTATTCTGCGAGACCGCCGCCTCGTTCTGCCTCATCCATAACCCTTCCGATCGTACTTCCACCTGACCCAGTTGACGAGATAGTGTCATGGTCTTCAACGCGATCAGTGGTGTCAGATGTTGCTGACGTTTCGGTCTCCGACGCCGCTGACTCGTCGTCCTGTCGCTGATCTTCCTCCGGGCCCAGCGAGATAGTAATGTCAACAAGAGTGGTGTTCCGGACAATGGTACGGGCTTTTTGGTTCTGAGCAATCACCATGCCATTGGGTATGGTAGCGCTGTAATTTCCATCTACCGCACCAAGATAGAGACCGGCATTCTGTATAAGAGTATCGGCCTCTTCCCAGTTGAGATTCACCACATTAGGAACCACGGTCAGACCATCACTATCTTCGGGTCTTGACACCGCAACCCAGAGATTCACGGGGCTATCGGTGCTTACGGTATCTCCAGCACTCGGATTCTGGGAGATCACACAACCGGCATGTTCCTCTAGAAAGAACACTTTCTTAATCTCACCGGCCCGCAGCATGGCTGCGTACAAGTTGTTGCTTGCGTCATCCGCTATCTGCCCTAATACATTAGGTACTATCACGGATTCTGTCGTCGTTGGGCTGAGCCTCTCGCCGCAACTGGTGCACTTGGACGCTGATGGATCGTTTTCTTCCCGACGGAACGGACATATCCTGTCGCCCTGAACAGGTGTCGACGCCGCTGACTCGTCGTCCTGTCGCTGATCTTCTTGAGGAACCGTCCCATCTTCGCCTGATACGTCCGTCGCTCTGGTTTCGTGCTGTTCGTACTCCTCCTCTTCAACCATGCTGATTATGCGGCTCAGGTGTGCATTGATCTCCGTGACGAGCCTATTTGTATCGTTGGCTGTTGTTCCCGAATTGGTTCGGAATTCCCGAAGATCGTTGAGTATCTGTTGGAGAAGCTCCGTAATTGCGTCAATGTTGATATTGACTTGTGGGGCCGGAACAGGTTGATTGAATGCATCACGGATCTCGCGAAGCATATCCATGATCGCATCAAAATCGTTCCGCGTGAACGGACTCGCCGGCGGCATTGACGGAGGTGTTTGAGGCGTCGCGCCACCCATGCCGCCACCCATCTGCTGGAGGATACGCTGAAGGGTTTCGCCGATTTCACCAACCAGGGTCTCAAGCTGGTTGTTCGAACATGCGACAGTTATCGCGTTTCTTGCCTCACCTATCGCACCAACTACCATGGTTGTCTGTGCGCCGATGTGATTGGCAAGCCGGCTATTTTCGGCCGCGGTTGAAGCGCCTTGAATAGCCCAGATAAGCCCAATCACGGCACCTATAACTATAGTTGCTACCAATATAATCAAAATCATCTTTCTTTCTCCTTCTTTCTCGTCCCCACAAAAATTGGGGAGGCTCCCGACATTCTAACTACAATACATACCATGAGAAGAAACACCAATCCAAAAGCTTCCTCCATCAGGCATGCGATTATTGTGCTGGTGACCATTAACATGGTCAATATAAATCTTCTCATATGTTTCTCCTCCCGTTTTCATGGGAAGTCGCCAGTGCCCATGCAGTATGGTACCTGATCATCCTCCCCAAATCGTCGGTTTTGGTGTTCTGATGATGAACTTTTATTACAGGAGATAGCACTCGGTTACCTTGGGCTAGGAGGACGGTGGTCGGGCTTCCGAGTGCTATTTTCTCCTGCGGATAGAGCTAAACAAGAGTGGTCTGTAAGGATTCGATTTCATCCGGCTCTTTTGCCACTGTACTCCGATGATCGCTCATCGTCATCATCCGACAGAAAACCAGAAATGCGTGTGTTTTACACTTCTTACAGTGGTTGATGTGTTGTATCATTATACTTTGTTCGCGCTGGGTGTGGCTTAGCTGACCTTTGAGCAAGTGAAAAATGGTCTGACACTTCACATGATCAGACAAGCTTACTCGTCTCCATATACGAACATCGCTCTCAACACAATCATCATTTGGTTTGAACCTGAACATGCTATTTACTCCCCTAATTATTGGCTGTCTGCCCTGCTGCTATTTCCTGTTTCATCGTTTCCGCGTCTGCGAGTCCTTGCTCCAGAACAGTGCTGCACTCCGTGCATTCTTTGAGATGTGCACCTATCCGCTCCATCTCCTTTTCGTCCGGTGTTCGGTACGTAGCGTATTGATACAGTTCCCGAGCACTCAGACAATTGCCATTATCGTGCATTCTTTCGATCATGTTTCTCTCATGAACCTGTCTGATACAGAAGTAGGTCACGATCCTCTTCACACCATCACACATCTCAGGCTGATCCAGACCCACGATATGTTCAATGACACCATCCCTCCCCACAAAAGGAGCAATACGGTCGATTTTTCGGAATATGTATTCGTCCGAGATGCAACCGTCAGGATCTGTCATTTCACATTCATTAAACGGATCGAAATCCATGGGTTCCATCCCAAGACTATCCAGCACATCACCGAGCAACATAATGAGCTTAAACAGTCTTACACCGGGACCAGCTGCCCGTACAAATGGTATCGCGAGCGAGAACGGGGAATCAAACGACCCGAGCATGTTTGTGAACGGATTCTGTGTATGTTCCGTATCCGACATCGCTCGATTGGCTCCGTCAACCACCTTTTGCATGCTCTCACCATCGCCGGAGAGAACGGTAATGGAAACACAATCCGTCATCATTTCGTCCGGAAGTATGAGCACTGAAGAAACCGCGGCTTTCATAAGCCTGAACCTGTTTCGACAGATTTCACATCTTTCGAGGTGTTTGTTAACATACCTACTCAGGATCTTGATTCGGAGACTTACCCCAATTCTGTTTGAGAGGAGCCTTATAAGCTCCTCATTGGTCAGGCACCGCTCCCTACTGCTGCTACTCTTGGCCATTGTTCTTCTCCTCCCATTCCGGTTTCTGTTTCTGCTTCTATTACTACCCCATTTTCTTGTTCGGCTACAATCCGAACTTCTTCAAATACAACGGACTGAGATTGTTCACTGAAAATCTTGGCGACACGATCGTCAAAATCCAGCTCATATCTCAGCCTCGTTGCACACCGTGGACATTCGCGCACGTGCCCAAGCACGGTTATAAGATCCTCGTATTCGTACTCATACCCACCCCAAGGTATACAAGCGAGCAACATTGCGCAAATGCTATATTCTGTTACGTGATACTCCTCTTTTCTGTTCATCTCGTTGTCCTCATATAGATTTGCCTCCTTGGTTTTTGTGGCGGATGCCACTACTGTTCCATTCGTTTATTCTTCTCACCGAGCGCATTGAAAACTTCCTTGCTCATAACTTCCAGATTTTCTATGAGCCAAAGAAGCTCTTCCTTACTATAGTCATCCGGCTTTACGTCGAACCGAATCCTGGACAGCAAGTCTTCGGTTTGGTCACGAAGGCTGTAGCCACCGAGGTGGATGTACATTCCACTGCGACTATACATCTCACGCGTAAATGATATCTGCGCGGTTTTCATTAATATGGCCGGCTCCGAGAATATGAGCACCGGTGTTCTAACTATGTCAGGATACGCCTTGAGCAGCTCTATCTGGCGCAAACCAGCCTCATTCTCGGAGTTGAGGGTATTCCGGCTGAGACGAAGAACGCTATTGCCTTGGATAACCGTCACCTCCTCCGCGCCTGTTATAAACCCAGACGGCTTCTTGACCTCCTTCTCCAGCGTTGTTTTGAAGGGTTCGAATTTCCCTTCACATTGTCTCTTGTCATATGCTGTGAGCATTATGATGCCCACAACACTAAATGCGACAAACAATAGTACTACGATCCACAATCTTTTCATTGTCAGTTTGCCTCCATCAATTTGGTTTTGCCGCGACTGCTGTTAGCACCGTGGGCTCGTGGGCTATTTGCTTCTTGAATATGCGCAGGATCTACATGTCCTGCTGTCGTGTTTCTGTGCTTTCTTGCAAGCAGTGCTGCCCGGAACATTCTGGCATTTATGCGGCCTACCAGGATATTGTCTTTTGTGTTTTCCCATTTCTATCTTTCTCCTATCCGCTTAATTGTTTGCTCCTGGTTCAACCTCCATTCATACCTCTTTCAAGGTTGTCTATCTCTTTTAGGGCCAATAGAACACTCCTACAGGTTTCACAAGTCCTCAAATGAGCCTCTACACTCGCCGCATCATCCAAATCCAGATCACCATTATGGAAGGCCAGAATGGTGTGATCCGACAGGCAAGCATTAGAGACCCACTCATCAGAGAGGTCAGTTGGAGCTGCATCTGCTAATGGAAAGACAGCATCCACAAACATTCTGACCTCATCCGGACTTAAAATATCCCCAATATTCATACGCAAACCTCCTTTCCGTTGGATCCTGCTGCTACAGCAACTTTTGTGATAACCGTTTCGACTTCAACAGAATTGGTCGGTTCCACAGAATTTTCCGTCATTATCTGTTCCGGTTTGGGAGCAGGTAACAACAACTGTTTTTGCCGGCTCTTTCGGTGACCCGCATCCAGGCTGAACCATACATCGTTGTACGGTTTAATTGCGACCGGCTTCATCTTTCGTGCCAGACAGCACATAGCTATCTGGGTGCATGTGGAACAGGCCTGAATGCGCCGAACCATCTCATCCCTCTGTGCTGGGCTAAGCTTTCTAGGGTCGTTTTCGGTCAACAGGAACTCCACCGTGCCCTCATTTATATGCACGATCCTTACTCCCTTTACATACATGATATTTCTCCTTCTATTGTTACGCCATTTAGGCTTTTCCTATCTTCCTCATGCGAATATACCAAAGACCAGTAAAGACACACCAAAACCAGTTCCCGAGACGAGGGAATCCAAGCCCCTGTCCGAGCTATGACTAACATAACCAGAGCCCGTTCACATGGTGCAAAACGCTCCCATATGGGAATAAATCCCTTTGTTATCAGGGATTTTTCTGCATTTTTACACATTTTGTGCCTTTGAGCTCCAACCACTGTAATCTCAATTCATGAGTTTATTGGGTATTTCCTAGAGGAATACTCAATGTGTTTTTCGTTTATGTTAATTGGAAGTGCAGGAAAACCATATCCCAGATTTATCCCACAATGGCCACATATGTCACTAACATGTAACAACTACAATTAGTTAATTAATGTAGTATATAAAGCTTTCTGTACCTTTCAAAGGGCAAAATTAACGCAAGACGCTTGATTTACACTCCTGCAAGCAGCCTTATAACATCCCTGAGCCCGGGTGCCAGGCCAAGTATAAGAACACTTATCTTAAGGAAATTCTTGAAATTACCCGGTTCTGAGTATTTATCTATTAGCCAAAGAACTGGTATCACAACTATGATTTTAAGAAAGAACATGGCCGCAGGGCCCATTAGAGGCAAAAACATTCTTGGAACTACATGCTGTTCCAGGTAGCCAAAGAAGCTCAGTGCCACAAAGGTGGCTGTTGCATCGAATAAATGAGCACTAATGATACCAGAATTCTCACGCGAAAACAGGTTCTGAAGTCTGCTTGAATGCATCCTCGAGGAAATTCTGGGCAATATGTGCGGCAGATAGAACAATACTGCCCATCCGCCTGCTATGCCGATTA
>Ga0180432_10009725_pt1 | contig 11660 bp, 22 predicted proteins | sample SS_ome_10_FD_132414 | JGI IMG/M metagenome (GOLD analysis project Ga0180432, IMG submission 132414) | Hypersaline lake sediment archaeal communities from the Salton Sea, California, USA - SS_1_MS_2 metaG | ecosystem: Environmental > Aquatic > Non-marine Saline and Alkaline > Hypersaline >... | reverse complement strand
TCTGGGCGGTGCCGAGATGGTTATGCCTGGCGACAACGCTCAGTTTGCTGCGGAGCTGATCATACCGGTAGCCATGGAAGAAGGGATGCGTTTCGCGATCCGCGAGGGCGGCCACACGGTCGGGGCCGGCGTGGTCACGAAAATCCTCGAATAGGATGGCGAAAGAAGCTGTTCCGACGCACCGCGAAACGGCGGGTGTTGACCTTTTGCTGGAGAAATGCCGGGATGCCAGGGCAGAGAGTAAGAATCCGGATGGAAGCGTACGATCACGAGGTGCTGGACCAGAGCGCCGTGCTTATCGTTGAGGCGGTCAAAAAGACGGGCGCCCGCGTTCACGGGCCGGTTCCGCTGCCCACCGGGATCGAACGCTATACCGTGCTCAGGTCGCCTCACGTCAATAAGAAGTCGCGCGAGCAGTTCGAAATACGAACTCACAGGCGGCTCATTGACATAGAGGAGCCCAACGCGCAGACAATGGACGCGCTCGGCAAACTCGGGATGCCCGCCGGCGTGGACATACGAATCAAGGCGTAATCCAACCCGGATCGCACTGAATTTTGAAGCTGGAGATAATGAGGTGTTGACCCTTCCCGTGTACGATGCATCGGGTGAAGAAGTAGGCACGTTCGAAGTAGACGAGAACGTGCTCGGAGGCAAAGTGCGCCGACGGCTGATGCACCAAGCGGTGGTCATGTATCAGGCCAACCGCCGCACGGGAAGCGCAAAAACGAAAACGCGCCGGGAGATTTCGGGCACCACGAAGAAACCCTACAGGCAAAAGGGAACGGGCAACGCCCGCGCCGGCAGCCATAAGAGCCCCATCTGGCGGGGCGGCGGCGTGGCATTCGGGCCCCGGCCCAGGAATTATCATTACCGCATGCCGAAGAAATCCCGCAGGGCAGCACTCAAATCCGCACTCCTCTCCAAAATAATAGATAAAGAGGCCGTTTTACTCGACCGGCTTGAGATAGAAGAACCCAAAACAAAGCGCGTGGTCGAGATACTCGGGAACCTCAGAATCGATCATTCTTGTCTGCTTGCAGTGGAGGATCACGACGAGAATGTCTGGAAGTCGGCTCGAAACATTGCCGGCGTGAGCGCGAAAGCCGCCCCCGATATCAATGCCTACGACGTGCTCAAACAGCAGCGCTTGGTGATGACAAAGGCGGCGCTCGAAAGGCTGGTAGGGCTCTTTGAGAAAGAGAAAGCAACCGAGGATTGATCTATGCCCAAGGAAGCCCATCAGATAGTAATTCGGCCGGTCATAACGGAAAAAGCCTACAAGATGCAGGCCGATAACACGTATACCTTCGAAGTGGCCCCCGGCGCGAACAAAGGTGAGATCAAAGATGCCGTGGAAGCTCTCTTTGATGTGAAAGTGGTAGATGTTCGCACGCTCCCCAAGCGGGGCAAGCTTCGCCGCAAGCGCTGGAAAGCCGGGCGCACGCGAAGATGGAAAAAGGCGATGGTAAAGCTGTCGCCCGAGCATACGCTGGACTTTATGTAACTTATATCCGTGCACAGGAGCCGGAGTAATGGCGACGCGCACATATAAACCGACCTCGCCCGGACGGAGGTTCGGATCGGTATCCGATTTCAGCGAAATAACGAAGAAACGGCCCGAAAAGAGCCTGACCGTGCCGCTGAAAAAACACGGTGGCCGAAATGCGCACGGGCACATCACGTGCCGGCACCGCGGCGGCGGGCACAAAAGGCTATATCGACGGATAGACTTCAAGCGGGACAAAGAAGACATGCCCGCAAAAGTAACGGCGATCGAATACGATCCGAACAGAAGCGCCCGGATCGCGCTGCTGGAATACGAGGACGGCGAGAAATGCTACATCCTCGCCCCCAAGGGGCTCGAGGTGGGCGCGACGGTTATGAGCGGCCAGAACGCGCCGGCCGAAGTAGGCAACTGCATGCCCCTTCGCAACATTCCGCCCGGAATGCCGCTGCACAACATCGAGCTCCGCAAAGGCTGCGGCGGAGTGATAGTGAGGTCGGCCGGGGCCAGCGCGCACTTGAACGCAAAGGAGGGCAAGCATGGGCACGTTACGTTGCCCTCGGGCGAGGTAAGGCGTGTGCCTTTGGATTGCCGGGCCACTATCGGGCAGGTGGGCAACCTCGAGCATATGAGCATCGTTATCGGCAAGGCCGGCCGGAAGCGCTGGATGGGCATCCGCCCCACGGTTCGCGGAGTGGTGCAAAACCCCGTCTCGCACCCGATGGGGGGCGGCGAAGGGCGCAGCTCGGGCGGGCGGCATCCTTGCTCGCCCTGGGGGAAGCTCGCAAAGGGCGGCAAGACCAGAAGCCCGAAAGCCGCCAGTAACAAATACATCATACGAAAGCGGAGCCGCAAGCGCTCGTAAAGGCCGGAGAAGACTATGTCTCGCTCGATAAGAAAAGGCCCTTTCGTCGACGTAAAACTGATGAGGAAAGTGCTCGCCCAAAAGGAAGGCGGCAGGCACGAGCCGATACGTACGTGGAGAAGGGCGTGCACCATAGTGCCCGAGTTTGTGGGCCAGACTTTCTTGGTTCACAACGGGAGGCAGTTTATTCGCACGTATGTGACTGAGAACATGGTGGGGCACCGCTTGGGCGAGTTTGCCCCTACGCGGATCTTCCGCGGCCACAGTGGTAGGAAGACGTGACCCGGCGGTAGAGACGAGCAGCGTGATGATAGCCAGAGCTCAATACAGATTCGCACGAATATCACCAACAAAGGCGCGGCTGGTGGGCGACCTGATCAGGGGTCTGCCCGTTAACGAGGCGCTGGGCGTACTTGCGCTCACAAACAAGCGCGCCGCGGCTGTAATAGATAAAGTGGTTCGCTCGGCTTGGGCAAACGCCAACCAGTCGGACCCGCGCGCGGATGAAGAAGCCTATCGCGTGTCGGAGTTGAGAATCGACGGCGGGCCAATGCTCAAGAGGATTCGCCCACGCGCAATGGGCCGTGCCGTCCGAATCCGGAAAAGGACGTGCCACATCACCATAGTCGTCTCGGACGAGAGCTGACTCGGGAGCGAAAGGGTATGGGACAAAAGGTTCATCCGACGTCTTTCAGGATCGGGATCACCGAAGACTGGCGTTCGCGCTGGTATGCGGACAAGAAGAACTTCGGCCACCTGCTTGTTGAAGACCAGAAAATACGACGGCACATCAAGAAGAACTATCAGTTTGCCGGTATTCCGAAGATAGAGCTCGAGCGCAATCGCGAGCAGGTCAAGGTTATCCTGCACACGGCGCGCCCGGGGATCATCATCGGGCGCAAAGGTGCGGAGGTAGACAAGCTTCGCGACGAACTGGAAGACTTGACGAGCCGGACGGTGACTATCAATATCAAGGAGATCAAGCGGCCCGAGATGAGCGCTCAGTTGGTAGCCGAGGAAATAGCCCAGCAGCTCGAAAAGCGCGCGTCGACCCGCCGCGTCATGAAAAAGGCCGTCGACGCCGCGATGTCGCTCGGCGCCCAAGGAGTGAAAACGGTAGTGAAAGGCCGGCTGGGCGGGGCCGAAATGCGCCGTATCGAACGGCAGACCGGCGGAAGCATTCCGCTGCACACGCTACAGGCGAATATCGACTACGGATTTGCAGCCGCCATAACAACTTACGGCAGCATAGGCGTAAAAGTGTGGATATACAAGGGCGAGGCGTCCGAGAAGGAGACCGAAGATGGGGCTGATGCCCAAGCGAGTGAAGCACCGAAAAGAGCAAAGGCGCGTCGTAAAAGGTAAAGCCACTCGCGGCAATACCGTTGCCTTTGGCGAATACGGGCTGCAGGCTCTGGGGCCCGGGTGGATCTCAGCACGGCAAATAGAAGCCGGGCGTGTGGCAGCCACCCACTTCATGGCGGGCGAAGGCAAGCTCTGGATCAGGATATTCCCACACAAGCCCGTAACCAGCACTCCCGCGGAGACCCGCATGGGCAAGGGAAAAGGCGAAGTGGAATACTGGGCGGCGCCCGTAAAACCCGGAACGGTGCTCTATGAGGTCGGCGGCCTCCCTGAAGGCATTGCAAAAGAAGCCCTCCTGCGAACCGCCCACAAGCTTCCCGTTAAGGTCAGATTCATCGCCAGGAGGCACGGCCTATGAGAGCTCGTGAAATGCGGGGCCTGTCGACCGAGGAACTGAGCCGGGAGCTCGAAACGAGGACAAGAGACCTCTTCAACCTGAGATTCCGGGCCCAAACGGAAAAGCTGGACGACCCCGGCTCGATAAGAAAAGCAAAAAAAGACATCGCGCGAATGAAAACGGTTCTGCGCGCGAGACAGTTGGAGGCGGCCGATAAATGAGCACCGCGGGCAAGAGCAAGAAAAAAGTGACAGGCGAAGTGATCGGCGACTCGATGGACAAGACGATCGTTGTTTCCGCGGAACGATTCGTGAAACAGCCCAGATACGGCAAGTACATGCGCAGGTCTACCGTATACAAAGCCCACGACGAACTCAACGAAGCACACGTGGGCGACAAAGTGGTCATCGAGGAAGCACGGCCATTGAGCAAGACCAAGCGGTGGCGGCTCACAACAGTGCTCGAGCAAGGTCCGCGAGAGGAAGCCGGCGAGTCGGAATAGTGTGGAGCAACCGTGATGATCCAGATGCAAACAAGATTAGACGTTGCCGATAACACCGGTGCGAAGATTGTTTCGTGCATACAGGTGCTAGGTGCGAAAAGATATGCCGAGGTCGGAGACCTGATCGTGGCCAGCGTTAAGAAGGCTGTACCCGGGGGCAGCATCAAGGAGGGCGAGGTCGTCAGAGGCGTGGTGGTGCGCACCAGGCAGTCCGTCAGGCGTGAAGACGGCTCTACGGTGAAATTCGACAAGAACGCGATGGTGATTGTGGACGCCGAAAAGAACCCGCGCGGCACGCGGATTTTCGGCGCGGTTGCACGAGAGCTCCGGGCCAAGAACTACATGAAAATCGTCTCCCTCGCCACCGAGGTCGTTTGAGAGCGCGATATGCACATAAAAAAAAATGATACGGTCGTTCTGCTGAAAGATATTTCAGCCTGCAAAGGTGTGCACGAGTCCCCGGACCAACGCCGGAAATGGGCTCACGGCAAGGGTGATACCGCGCGTGTGCTAAAGGTCCTCCCCGCGGAAAACAGGGTCATTGTTGAAGGCGTGAATTACCGCTACAAACACGTGAGGCCCGACGCGGAGAACCCGGCCGGCGGGCGCATAATGAAAGAGCTTCCGATCCACGCCTCCAACATTCGCATTTACTGCCCCAAATGTGCAAGGGGAACAGGCGCGGTAAGGAGGCCCGGGCAAGACGGGAAGAAAATACGCGTTTGTAAGCGCTGCGGCGAGCCGCTGGGCAACGATTGAGGAAGAGCACGTGACAACGCCAAGGCAGAAAGAAAGATACGACAAAGAAATCGCTCCGAGGCTTCGCGAGAGGTTTGGAATAACCAACCCCTACGCCACACCCCGCTTGCGTAAAATAGTAGTGAACATGGGAATAGGCGAGGCTCTGGAAAACAAAAACAGGCTCGATGCCGGTATCGCGGATCTCAGCGCCATAACCGGGCAGAAGCCCGCCATCACCAGGGCGAGAAAATCGATCGCAGGCTTCAAACTCAGAGCGGGCAACCCCGTCGGGTTGAAAGTCACCCTCAGGCGCGAAATGATGTACGAGTTTCTCGACAGGCTCATAAGCATAGCCCTGCCGCGAATTCGCGACTTTCGCGGAGTATCGCCCAATTCTTTCGACGGCCACGGAAATTACTCGCTCGGCATCGACGAGCAGAGCGTGTTTTTGGAGGTGAACGTCGACAAAATGGAATTCGTGCAGGGGATGGACATCACGATTGTGATTTCGGGCAATTCTGATGAGCAGTCCTTGTATCTGCTGAGAGAATTCGGGATGCCTTTCGCGGGATAGGAACGCTTTCATGGCACGTAAAGCGCTTGTAGAAAAAAGCAAGAAGGCGCCTAGGTTCAAAGTGAGGAAGTATAACCGCTGCCAGCTCTGCGGCCGGCCCCGCGGATACATGCGGAAATTCCGCATCTGCAGGATCTGCTTCAGAGCTCTCGCCTCCAAGGGTGAAATCCCGGGCGTAAGAAAGGCGAGTTGGTAAACGAAGACCGTTAGCGCGCTATACCAGGAGCCCCTTCAGTTATGATGACCGACCCGGTCGCAGACATGCTTACGAGAATACGTAACGCCGTTGCCGTCGAAAAGCAGGCGGTCAATATCCCTTACTCGCACCTCAAGCACGATATTGCAAAGGTAATGAGGCGAGAAGGCTATATTGAGAATTTCAAAGAGAGCGGCGAAGGAACGCACAGGTTGCTGCGCGTATACCTCAGATACGGGCCCGATGGCGAAAAAGTGATAAATACCATAAAGCGCGTGAGCAAGCCGGGAAGGCGCATCTACAACAGGGCAGATGACCTGAGAAAGAACCGAGTGCTCAACGGCCTTGGCGTGGCAGTCGTATCCACACCAAAAGGCGTTTTGAGCGACCGTGAATGCCGAAAAGAGAACGTCGGCGGCGAGGTCCTGTGTGAAATCTGGTAGGCCCACGCCATAAGGAGCGGACATATGTCGAGGCTGGGCAAGAAACCCATCCCCGTACCCGACGACGTGAAAGTTGCCATCAGCAACGGCGCCGTCGAAATAAAGGGTTCGAAGGGATCCCTGAGACAGGAAATTCCCCAGGGGATCGCGGTAACACACGACCAAAACGGCGGCATGATAAATGTCGCCAGGCAGTCGGACGAGCGCTCTGTGCGGGCGTTGCACGGCCTTGTCCGCAGTTTGGTCAACAACATGGTCATCGGTGTCTCCAAAGGGTTCGAGAAAGAGCTGGAAGTCATCGGCATAGGCTATGCCGCGAGTTTGAAAGGCAAGGAGTTGGTGCTTTCCGTGGGGTTTTCCAGCCCGGTGAAGGTGCCGATACCGCAAGAGCTTACAGTGCCCGAGCCCAAAACGTCGAGCGTGGCCATACCGGGCATCGGTTCGGTGCCGGTGACTACTGTTACGGTTACCGGCATAGACAAACAAAAGGTCGGCCAGTTTGCCGCCACCGTGCGGGCTGTCAGGCCTCCAGAACCCTACAAAGGCAAGGGTATTCGGTACAAGGGCGAGGAAGTTCACAGAAAGGCCGGCAAGGCTATGGCGGCCGGAGAATAGTAACTGCCGAAGAGCAGGAGAGCGATGGATCATCAAAGAGCAAAATGGCGGCGTCGCCGGAAAAGGCACCGCCACGTGCGCAAACGCATTTACGGCAGCGCCGAGCGGCCGCGGCTGAGTATTTATCGCGGCCTGAAGAATATTTACTGCCAGCTTATCGACGACGGCAGTGGCGCAACCCTTCTTACAGTGTCCACAATCTCGGCCGAGGTCCGCGAGCAAACAGGCTACGGCGGCAACGTGAAAGCCGCCCGCGCAGTAGGCAAGGCCCTCGCCGAGAAGGCCCTGGGGCAAGGTATAAAGCAGGTAGTACTCGACCGCGGCGGATGCAAATACCACGGTCGTATAGCTGCCCTGGCTGAAGGCGCCCGCAAAGCAGGCCTGAAAGTGTGACGAAACCCAATAGCAGCCGCCGAGGAGACGTCGGTTGGAACACAACAACGAACAAAGAGCCCCCGAGCTTGAAGAAACGGTCATCAAGATATACCGGTGCGCCAAGGTAATGAAAGGCGGCAGGCGATTCAGCTTTGCCGCGCTGGTCGTTGTGGGCGACAAGAACGGCCGGGTGGGCCTGGGCTACGGCAAGGCCAACAACGTGCCGGCCTCCGTTGAAAAAGGCGTAGCCGACGCGAAGAAACAACTGCAAACAATCGCCGTTGACGGCAGCACAATCCCTCATGCGATCATGGGCCGATTCGGTGCGGCGAAAGTTTTCATGAAACCAGCTTCCGCGGGAACGGGCGTGATCGCCGGGGCGAGCGTTCGCGCGGTGGCCGAGGCCGCCGGCGTCAAGAATATTCTCACGAAATCTTTCGGCAGCAATAACCCCAAGAACCTCGCCAAGGCGGCCTTGGAGGGGCTGATCCGCCTGCGGACGCGCGAGCAAGTGGAAAAACTGAGGGGAGTTGTGATAGAATGAACCTGTCCGACGTAACACACACCCGCAAAAAACGAGACCGCAAGCGCAGGGTCGGCCGCGGAAACGGCTCGGGTAAGGGCAAGACCTGCGGGCGCGGCATGCGCGGCGCGAAATGCAGATCGGGCGCAGGCGGCAAACTCACATACGAAGGCGGCCAAATGCCCCTGTTCAGGTCGCTGCCGCGCCGCGGCTTCAGCAACAAGCGTTTTCGCTTGCCCTGCGGGCACGTGAACGTCGAAGACCTGGCGGCGATGCAAGACACCGCCGAGGTCACGCCCGAGTCGCTCAGGGAAGCAGGCCTGGTAAGCCGCACCGCAAAGGTTGTGAAGGTGCTCGGCAACGGTAAGCTCGACCGCCCCCTGACAGTGAAAGCCCACAAGTTCAGCAAGGCCGCGGTCGAAAGGATCGAGGCGGCCGGCGGGACGGCACAGATAATTCGGTAAACCGCAGGAGCGGCCGCTTTGAGCCGCTCAAGGGAAGCTCGTGATGCTTGCACCATTGGTCAATGTGTTCAGGGTACCGGAGCTCAGGAACAAGATCCTCTTCACCATGGGGCTGCTGATAGTGTGCCGCGTGGGGGTTTACGTGCCGGTTCCCGGGGTCAACACTCAAGCGGTCGCGCAGTCGCTTGTGGCGGCTCAGACCGAAGACACGAGCGGGGGCCTGGGTGCGAGGATGATGAGCCTGGTCGATATGTTTGCCGGCGGGGCGCTCAGCCGGTGCACCGTGTTTGCGCTCGGGGTGATGCCCTATATCAGCGCGTCGATCATCTTCCAGTTGCTCACAACGGTAATCAAGCCGCTGGAAGAACTGTCGAAGGAAGGAGAAGCCGGGCGAAAGAAGATAACGCAATATACCCGTTACGCCACCGTGCTGCTGTGCATAGTGCAGGGCTTCTTCATCGCAAAGTGGATACAAGGCCTGGAAGTGCCAAACAGCACCTTGAAGTTTGTGGCACATCCCGGCTTCGGTTACTACCTGACCGCGATCTTCAGCGTGACGGCCGGGACGATCTTCTTAATGTGGATCGGCGAGCAAATAACGGAATTCGGCATCGGCAACGGGATTTCGCTGATCATCATGGTAAACATCATCGCGCGAATGCCCAGCGCCATCGCCGACCTGGCGGAAAACAAGTTTCAGTTTGCGCTGGCGGCCACCGAGGAAAATAAGTTCGGCCTGCTGATGGCTGTTGTCCTCGTGGCGATGTACCTCGCCGTTGTCGTAGGCGTCGTCATCATCCAGCAGGCCCAGAGGCGGATAACCGTGCAGCAGGCCAAGCACACCCGTGGCCGCCGCGTCTACGGGGGGCAGCGGCACTATATGCCGCTGCGCGTGAATCAGGCCGGGGTAATACCTATCATCTTTGCCCAGTCGCTGCTTTACTTTCCGGGTATTATCATCCGCGGCATAGCAAGGCAGGTGGGGCCGGGCGGAGTGCAGAGGTTCCTCTTGGGCCTGGAAAACCAGCTTAGTTTCGGATCGTTCTTATACGTCATGGTTTACATGGCGATGATCTTCTTCTTCTGCTTCTTCTGGACGGCTATCGTGTTTAACCCGATCAAGATGGCGGACGACATGAAGCAGTACGGGCACTTCATTCCGGGGATCAGGCCGGGCAACCGCACGGCGGATTACCTCGAGAAGCTGATGACGAGGATCACCCTTGCGGGCGCGGCGTTTCTTGTTGGCATCGCGATCCTGCCGCAGCTCGTGAGTCGCGGGCTGAAGCTCCCCTACGCAGCGGCCAGTCTGTATGGCGGCACCGGCCTGCTGATAGTGGTCGGCGTAGCGCTCGACCTCGTGCAGAAGATCGAATCGCACCTGCTGATGAGGCACTACGGAGGCTTCCTCAAAGGAACAAAAATACGAGGATCGCGCAGATGAGAATTGTTCTCCTCGGGCCGCCCGGCGCGGGCAAAGGAACCCAGGCCGATCACATAGTCGCAAAGTACGCCGTCCCTCACATCTCCACCGGCGACATGCTGAGGGAAGCCATCAAAAACGAAACGAGCCTCGGGCTCGAAGCCAAAAGCTACATCGATAAGGGCGAGCTGGTTCCCGACGGAGTGATCGTGAGGATGGTAAAAGAGCGGCTCGGCCGGCCCGACTGCGAAAAAGGGTTCATCCTCGACGGGTTTCCGAGAAACCTCGATCAGGGCAAGGCACTGGCCGATACCCTCGATCTGCTCGACCTGAAGCTCGACGGCGTCGTATACGTGAACGTACCCGAGAGCGTGGCGATAGAAAGGCTGAGCGGCCGGCGAACCTGCAAGGAATGCGGCGCCAACTATCACGTTAAATACATGCCGCCTAAGAACAACGACATTTGCGACAAGTGCGGCGGCGAAGTCTATCAGAGACCCGACGACAAGGCCGAAACAATCAAGAATAGGCTGGACGTTTACCGGCGGCAGACCGCGGGCCTGATAAGTTATTACAAAGATCACAACCTCCTGGTCGAAATCCCCGGCGATAAGGCCGTAGAGGAGGTGACGCAAGAGATCGACGCCCGGTTGGGCGCGATTTGAGGAAAACTTGATAAGCCTTAAGTCCCCGAGGGAAATAGCATTGATGAGAGAGGCCGGCAGGATAGTGGCCGAGGTGCTGGCCATCCTGACCGAAAAAGCGGCGCCGGGCATAACGACCGAGCAACTCGACGCGGTCGCCGAAGAACACATCACGCGGCGCGGCGGGACCCCGGCCTTCAAAGGTTACGGCGGCAGCGGGTCGAGGCCGGCCTTCCCCGCTGCAATCTGCGCCTCGATCAATGAAGAAGTGGTGCATGGAATACCCGACGCACGTGTTCTCTGCAAAGGCGACATCCTCAGCATCGACGTGGGCGTTTGCAAAAACGGCTACTTCGGCGATGCCGCCAAGACTGTTGCGATAGGTGAAATATCGCCCGACGCGGCGAGGCTGGTAAAAGTTTGCAAGGAGTCGTTGCGTGAGGGCATAAAACACGCAAGGGCCGGAATGAAGCTCTCCGAGGTCTCGGCGGCAGTCCAGAAACACGCTGAAGCCAATGGGTATTCGGTAGTGCGAAAGTTTGTGGGCCACGGCATCGGGTCCGAAATGCACGAAGACCCCCAGATTCCTAATTTCGTGTCTGCCGATTACAAGGACGTAGCCCTCAAGCCGGGCATGGCCCTGGCCATTGAGCCGATGATAAACCAAGGCGCATCTGAGGTCCGCACCGGGCCCAACAAGTGGACGGTGGCGACGGCGGACGGCACGCTCTCCGCTCATTGGGAGCACACAGTGGCGGTTACGCGGGCGGAGGCCGAAATACTGACCTTGCCCTGACCGCGGCGAGAGCTGGAGCACCTCATGGCAAAAGAACAAAGCATTCGTATCGACGCGGTCGTAAGGGAGGCACTCCCAAACGCAATGTTCCGCGTCGAACTCGAAAACGGGCACGAGGTGCTCGCACACGTGTCGGGCAAGATGCGAATGCACTTCATCAGGATCGTCCCGGGCGACAGAGTCACGATCGAAATGTCTCCGTATGATCTGACCAGAGGACGCATAGTATACCGGGGCTGACCCCGCTTGCGTCGTCGGGGCGAGCACGGAAAACAATAAGGCGTCAAAAT
>Ga0180432_10009724_pt1 | contig 11660 bp, 11 predicted proteins | sample SS_ome_10_FD_132414 | JGI IMG/M metagenome (GOLD analysis project Ga0180432, IMG submission 132414) | Hypersaline lake sediment archaeal communities from the Salton Sea, California, USA - SS_1_MS_2 metaG | ecosystem: Environmental > Aquatic > Non-marine Saline and Alkaline > Hypersaline >... | reverse complement strand
ATACACCCGACCCACCCGGTGGGCGCATTGGGCGCGACCGGGAGGGCTATCCAGATGGGATGTTGTTCGAGGACAGTGCCATGGCCTTGGTCTCCGATCTTATTCCGCTGCCTGGCCCAGGGGAGATTGAGGGCGCGTTGCGGGACGCCTTTTCAGGTGCATGGCGTGTGGGATTGACCTCCATCCACGACATGGACAGAACCTCTGCCTTCGCTGCGTATCAGCGACTGCATGCCCAGGGCGAGCTTGGCCTGCGAGTCATCAAATATCTGCCCGCCGACGTGTTGGACTGTGCATTGGAAGTTGGACTGCGCGCAGGGCTGGGCGACGATTGGTTGCGGGTGGGAGGGGTCAAGGCCTTCGCTGATGGTGCTCTCGGACCTCGCACGGCGGCGATGCTGGCCCCCTACGAGGGGGAGCCAGATAACGTGGGCGTCCTGACCACGACTGAGCGGGAACTGCGAGCGTTGGCCCGCAAGGCGGTACAGAACAGGTTTCCGCTGGCTGTGCACGCTATTGGGGATAGAGCCAACCGGATGGTGCTGGACGTACTGGCCGACGTAGCCGGAAAAGACAGGGGGGGCTCGCGTCCCTGCAGGCATCGTATTGAGCACGTGCAACTGCTCCATCCCGACGACGTGGGCCGACTGGCCGAGCTTGACGTCGTGGCCTCTATGCAGCCGGTTCACGCCACACAGGACTTCGAGATGGCCGACCGCTACTGGGGTGATCGCTGTGCTACTGCATATGCGTGGCGTAGTTTACTGAACACCGACACCGTGCTGGCCTTTGGCTCCGATTGTCCGGTAGAGGATCTCAATCCCTTCTTGGGCATCCACGCCGCTGTGACGCGCCGCCGCGTCGATGGCTCTCCCGGCCCGCAGGGTTGGGTCCCTCGACAGCGGCTGGCGGTAGAGGAAGCGGTGCGTGCCTACACGTTGGGGGCGGCCTACGCCGCTGGCCTGGAGGATCGTTTGGGCTCTTTGGCCCCTGCTAAGCTGGCCGACCTGGTCGTCTTGGACCGGGATGTTTTCGCCTGTGATCCGATGGCTATCGCGGAGACCCAGGTGATGGCGACGATGGTTGGAGGGCAGTGGGTGTGGGACAGGGAACGGAATGGGTCCCCAGGATAAAGGGTCGATTGGAACAGCGGGTGCTGCTGCGCTGTGCCAGTTCTATAGATCAACAGTGCAACCTAGACCAGGCACGTCGGTGGCGATGAGCCAGCCCTCCTCTAGAAGAAAGCCGGGGACGGTAGGATCGCCGATCAGGTCTAAGTGACCGTCCAGGTCACCATAGTGGACGTTGGGGCTGCTCAGGGCAAAGCTTAACCCAGCTGCACTAAGCAGCGCTGGCTCGTTGATGCAACTGACCATCGTCGTCATCCTGGCGACGCGGGCGATGGTGTCCACTTGACGCGCGCAGCGCAGCCCTCCACACGTGGCCAACTTGATGCTCAACCCGTCAGCCGCCCGTTGGGCGGCGATCTCCAGTGCTGAGGCCGGCGTCACAACACTCTCGTCGGCCAAGACGGGAACCGGGCTATGTTTTGTCACCTGCCGCAAGGCATCTAGGTCGTCGGCAGGCGTGGGCTGTTCCAGCATCTCCAGGTGTCCCTCCAGCGCGCGAGCCACGTCCAGCGCCTGCTGGACGGTGTATCCTTGGTCGGCATCCAGGCGCAATGTGCAGTGGGGCAGGGCTTCTTGGACTGCTCGCACCCGATACACGTCCTCGTTGGGGTCGATCCCTCCCTTGATTTTGAAGATGCGGAACCCCTGCCGTGCGCGGTTGCAGGATAACTTGACCGTCTCTTTGACCGGCGCGATGCTGATGGTGACCGAGGTCTGGATACGGTTCCGATAACCGCCCAGCAGGCGGTAGAGTGGCAGCTTGGCGGCCAGCCCCAGGAGGTCGTGGAACGCGAGGTCAAATGCACACAGGGCCGACGGGACGTCCACGGCGATCTGAGCCAGTTCGCCCAGCGCATACTCAGTGTTCAGGGGACTCAGGTCGCGGGCTCGATCGGCGCAGGCCCGGCAGATTCGAGTGACTTCTTCCAGCCTCTCGGCGGTAGTTAAGGGGTCAAGGGCAGTGCATCCCCATGCAGTGTCTCCCTGGCGGGTCTCAATGCGCACGAACACAGCCGTCACACAATCAATCTCCGAATGGCGGGCCGTTCGGTAGGGCAGGCGTAGCCTCAACTCGACCGGGACGACTTCGACGGTTGTGATTTGCACAGAGCACCTCCTTTGTTATTATACCCAAAACCCTGACGATTGCCAGTCTTTTCGGACTTTCGCAGCTTTCTCCATTTGAGGATCCGTGAGTTTATGCTATACTGAAAAATGATCTCTTCCCAAAAAGGAGAATACCGAATGCCCCCAATTGACTTCTCCAAGCTAGTGGATGTTCCGGTGTTGGATGGTCATATTCATTATGGTCATCCTTCTCTCAAGTCCAGCTTGATGGACGTCCTGGACCGTCTGCATGTGGCCCGACTCAATGTAGTCTGTACACCCCACCGCAGTCGACTGAGCCTGGTTCCCGATGCGTTGCATCTGAAGGCGCATTTCCCCGATCGCGTCTACGTCTTTGGCGGATTGGACATCTCGGCCCTATTCATCGCGCCCCAGCAGGCTGGTGCTGTTTTCGCCGACTACGTTGATACACTGTTGGGCTTGGGATGTGACGGGGTGAAAATGATCGAGGGCAAGCCAGAGATGCGGAAGACGCTTCCTACGCCGCCCTTCGACAGCCAGGCCTACGCTTCCTATTGGGCCCGGCTGGCTGAGCGAAAGGTGCCGTTGATCTTTCACGTCAACGATCCCGAGGAGTTCTGGGATCCGGACCGCGTGCCAGAGTGGGCTCGAGAGCGGGGTTGGTTCTACGGCGACGACAGCTTCATCGATAACGAAACCCAGTATACTGAGGTGATCAACGTCCTGGAGCGCCACCCTGACCTGCCTGTGATCTTCGCCCATTTCTTCTTCCTCTCCGCTCAACTCTCGCGCCTGGCAGAGTACCTCGATCGCTATCCCAATATGTGTGTCGACCTGACGCCCGGTATCGAGATGTACCACAATTTCTCCGCTGCGCCCGAAGCCACGCGCGAGTTCTTCCTTACATATCAGGATCGGATCATATTTGGAACCGATATCGGGGCCAAGGCGCTGCTGGCTGCCCCTGAGGAGGGCATAGACCCTCTCGACAGTCAGGCGCGCGTCACTCTGGTTAGGACCTTCCTGGAGACAGAGGGGGAGTTCTGGCTTCCTGAGGGGGGGGCATTTTTATTTGGGCACCCTGAGACGCCCTTCCGAGGGATTGACCTCCCTCGCCCGGTTCTGGAGAAGATCTACCACAAGAACTTCGAGCGGATAGTGGGTGTCCAGCCCCGTGATCTCGACCCAGCGGCCATCGTGGCGGAGTGTGAGCGATTGAAGACGATGATCGGCATGCTTAGCGCGGCGCAGCCCGATGTGCCCGGCGATCCCTCGGTTGCCCAGATGGTGCGGTCGTTTTTCGAGTCCAGGCTGTGACCGCGGTGAGGTGCGTGTGAAGGTTTGCCTTTGCCTGTTTCTACAATTGCAGCGCATTGGCGTTGTTTGCAGTGACGGAGCCGCTTTGTTTCTCTTCACTGAGCTTTCTCGGAAAGTCTCTGAAAACGCTCCCAGCCCACGTCCCGGGAGCGTCTCAGGTGAGTAGAGCCGCTGAAACCGCCTCGAGGACGGGGCTCTGAGCACTTTCCGAGAGGTCTCCACTTGGAAGGGGGTACTCAATGAGGCACTTGAAGAAGTGGCAGGAGCCCATTTACGCTATTGGAGGCTTCGGTCCTGGGTTCATATACCAGGTTGTCCTCACCTACTTGCTGTATTTCTACCGGCCAGCCCAGGAGCGCATAGCTACCGGCGCGCTGGTCTTCGCTCCGGCGGTAGGCTACGCAGCCGCCATGCTCGTCGCTCGCGTCCTTGATGGAGTTGTAGATCTCCCCATCGCGATTTGGACCGACAACATGCGAAGCCGGTGGGGCCGCCGTCGCCCGCTGATGGCGGTTGGCTTCGTCCCTATGGTGATCACCTTCATCCTGTTGTGGTACCCACCTTTTAGTGGGGATAACCTAGGGCCCGACGGCCACTGGGGCAATGCCCTCTACGTCGCCGTGATGAGTTCGTTGTTTTTCTTCTTCTACACCTTGAGCGTCGTTCCCTATCTGGCGGCGCTGTCTGAGTTGGTCCCTGATGAGAACTCGCGTGTGCGTGTCGCCAGTTGGCAGACGTTCTTCAACACGGCGGGCTACGTCCTCACCTTTGTCGTGGCGCCGATCCTGTTTGACCGCTTCGGCATTCAGGCTACGGCTTGGTTGTTGCTTCCCTCGGTGCTCTCTTTCATCGGCCCGTTGTTGGTCATCAAAGAGGCCCCTTCCTATAGAGGAAGGGCAGCGACTCCCGCCGATGGCTCGGCCACAGATCAAGCCGTGGCCTCTGATGTACCGCTGGGCGAGAGTGTCAGGATGACGCTCGGCAACCAGACCTTCCGTATTTATATGTTTTCGGTGGCCACGTTTTTCTTCGGTCTGCAGTTCTTTCTGGGTGGGGTGGCCTTCACCGCTGCTGATATGATGGGGTTGACCGACACGCAGTTGGGGATGATGAACGCCGCTGTGTTTGCGCCCGTCCCGCTCACGCTGATCATCTTCAATCTGCTCAATCGAAAGAAGGGCGCTAAGTGGAGCTTCCGGTTGGCACTTTTGATCTTCGCCGGCGTGATGTTGCTCTACCCACTGGCCTGGACACGGCTGGGGCTGCCCGTGCCGCCAATGGTGATGGGGATCATATTGGGGGTGCTCAGCAGTTTTTCCGTCGGTGTGTTCTTCACCATTCCCTATGCCTTTCCGGCGCAGATCGCCGCTGTCGAAGCGGCTCGAACCGGCAAGGATCGCGCCGGGATGTACTTCGCCGTTCAGGGGTTGATCAACCAGTTTGTAGGCAGTCTAGCGGGCAGTATCCTGGCCCTGCTGCTGGATTGGCAGTACGGGGTGGTGGCGATCGCCCCCATTGCTGGCCTGGCCTGCATCGCCGCCTTCTTCTTCTTCGCCCCCTATCCCCTGGGGCAGCCGAATGGGTAAGGGACTCTGACTCCTATCTTAACTCAAGGCCCGTGTAGCCACTGTAGGCGTAATCCTCGAAGGTGCCCACGTGTTCAGGTACCGCTGCGTGCATGGGTTGCGGGACGTCTCTGACGGGTAAAGAGCCACACGAACGCACCGGTGGTCAGGGCCGAGATGAGATTGACTCCCAGAATGTGTAGGTACCCCGTCTGGTAGCTTGAGTCATCCATCTCAGCGGCGGGGGCAACGTAATCTGCCAAGTGACACACGGTTTCTTGGCTTGTGTAGCATGATCTCCGCCAGGGCGGGGGAACCACCCTCCGCATCCAGATTTCGTTGACGATGGCACGTCTGTTTTCCCGATACTCGGTGTGCTCGGTGAACTCCAGTGTGTTGCTTGATAAAAACGGCCTGTTGAAGGCATAGATGAGCTCAGCAATTGATCTCGTCCACACCGCGAAGCTGATCATCAGGGAAAGCAGTCCGAAGACGAGGATCGTGACCCTGCGTGCCCGTGCGCTGCGCCGGCTCAACCTCCGGAGCGGGGGAATCAAAACTGGGAGTGCCAACAGGATACCGAGGATGAAGTTCGGTATAGTTGCAGAGAGTATGATGCCGATTGTATCCAACATCTTTATTCCTCCTGACGTAGTGACTGATTATGTTTAAGTGTTCAACGACGTTGACACCGCTCCGGTGGTATCCCCACTTAGCGCCTGTCAATCGCATAGATGAGCGCACGTGTGCCCAGGATGGAGACCTTGTATCTTTCCTGTAGATCGAACTCAGGATAGCAGGCCAGGTTCTCCTGGATCAGTCTGCGTTCACTGGAGAGGAGCACCATACGTCCGCCCGTCTTCAAGACGCGCTGGGCCTCTGTGAAGAACTCACCATACAGCACGACGTTTTCTGCGTGGCTGCCGATCTGGCGTCCGAAGGGCAGGTTCGTCACAATCTTGTCGATCGTCCCCGCCTTCAGGGCCGAGTGCGCGGCGTCCCACTGCCCGATGCCGAGCGGCTTGTACTTCGGTCCGATGTTGCGTCGGGCAGCGGCAATGGCGACCGGATCGGTGTCCGCCCCAATTAGTAGCCTATACCGTCCGGCCAGAGCCCGCTCGATCAGTATCGTCCCTGCCCCACACATTGGGTCCAGAAATACGTCCCCCGGCTCGGGGTCGCTGAGAAATGCCAAGGCGAACGCCGCCGATGGTCGGAGAGATGCCGGCAGGTGCTTGGTCTTGTAGTGCCGGTGCCGCATCGTCGCGTCAGAGAGTCGCAGCCCGACGATGGCCTCTGTTCCCAGGAGGTTGACCCATATCTCGATCATCTCTCCCTCAGGGACCAGCCGCCATGAGTAGTTGTAGCGTTGCAACACGCCTTTCTCGATAGCCCGTTGGGCGTCTATCCTGCGGTATGCGTGATGGCCTCTCCTGCGCGATATGACCCTGAACGTCGTTTGTCTCTTGGTGTTGACGTTGCAGAGTCTCTTGTGAATCCGCAGCCCAACGTCGAAGTATCTGGCGCTTCTTATTCCCTTCCGCAGGTACGCTAGCCCTCTTCTGTCGGAGGGGACTTTGCGCAGGTGTTGTACCAGGAAGAAGACGTCTTCCGTGCTCCTCATCTCCAGGAGTCTCTGCGGATCTCCCCCGTATTCAAACAGCACCACGTCGTTCTGGTTTCCCACCGTCCGAATACCGGTCGACTTTGCGCTGAGCTTCGACGCGATCTCCTGCTGAGCGATCGATCCGAAGCCGGGGAGCGTATGGGCGTAATATCTGAACGTAGCCATGATTTGATTACTCCCATGCGTGCACGTACACAAACTGTACGATCACGTTTTCGTTTCCGAAGCCCTGCACCCACAGCCCTGTGTCTCCCTTCGCCCAGGTGGTGTCCTCGACGCTGGTGGCGTATTCGTCGTTGATGTAGAAGTGACAGATCGCTCCCTCACAAGCTGCGCGCAGCCGGTTGGTCTGCCGACCTCGGCGGACGTGAGGGAACTGCTGCCAGTCCACCAGCATGGTCACCTCGCTTCCTGTCGCTCGAAGGACCCCATAGTAGCCGTCGCTGCCGACGGCAAAAGCATTGTAGTGAGTCGTGTCTTGAGCGCGATAGATCAGGCCATAGCCGTTAAAGTCAGGGCCTGAGAGCGGAAGGGCCTCCATCTCCAGAGTGAAGTCGCTGGTGGGATGCCCCAACAGCACCGCTTTCACTTCGCCTGATGGAGTCGCTTCGCTTCTCTTCATAATGGAAGATGGAGCCGCTTCGCTTCCCTGCGTAATGGAGGATGCAGCCTCCAGTTGGGCTGGCAGGCCCTCGGCCTGCCAATCGGGAGGACGGGTGGGACGCGGGCTGTTCCAACCCAGGGCCAGCGCGACGATCAACGCCAGCGCGCCCGCCAGTGCCATCGTCGTCAGTCCCAGCGCGCCGTTCCATAGCCAGCGGGCGAGGAGAGGGGATCGATTATGGTCCATGTCTTGCCGTTCATTGACTATGCCAGTCTAGCACGGCGTGTCTCTGCACGACTGTGAGCGGTGCCTCGTCCCCTGTCTCCAGCCCAAAGGTCCCCAGGTCCCACCAGCGCACTCGGCCGGCCAGTGTCTCCCCAGTGCGCAGCTCGAAGCGGATGGGTTCCCTTGACTCCATAGCCTGGTGGAGGGCCGCGCTGAGCGCCTTACGGTACCGTTCTCGATGATATTGCAGCTTTTCTAGGGAGGTCCCGTAGTAGGCGGCGATCTTTGCCAGCTCTTCGTCGTCCTCGCCCACACGGCGATAGCGTTGCTCCATATAGCGCAGCGTGCCCGGTTCGAGGCCCATCTCCTGCTCGATCTCCCCCAGATCCCCGCCACCGTGGAACGCCCGCAGGTAACGCAGTTCGTCGCCTAGGCTCATTTTGACCCTCCTGTTGACCCTCCTGCCGGTTTCTTTGCTGCCTTGCGGTAGTAAGCGATGGCAAGCTTGTTGAGTGTGATCTCGTCCCCCCCAGACTCTCGAATGGTGATCTGGTAGGGACTGAAGCCGATCACCATTCCCTCGAAGGTCTGGCCGTCGAAGAGAGTGAAGTCGAGCGATGAGCCGGCCTCCTGCTGCTCCTGTAGATAGGCCAGTTCGAAACCGTCGATTCCTTCGGGCAGGTAGGCCCGCTTGCGGTTGATAGGAGAAGGAGGTTTTTCCTCGGCGACGCGGCGCATGAAGTGCCCGTTCCACTGGCGTGCCTCTTTCTGCGTCAGTTCGTCCAACGACTTGCCAATCTTCTCCTCCAGCGCATCCCGATCGATGCCGAAGCGAGCCGCCAGCGTCAACATGTGTGCGATTTGTGTGTCCCGTGCCGGCGGGGACCGGGGCGGTGCTTTCTTCTCTTGAGGTGGCTTCTTCTCCTTGGGTGGCGATGGTTGTGATGCTTGGGCGGGCCGCGCCGCGCGAGGTGGCGACGGTGGTGGCGATGAGTGCGGGTTGATGTCCCACTCGTCCACGTAGAGCGCCTTGGCCAGCCGAACCAGATCGTTGTGGGGAATATCCTGTTCTCCCTTCTCATATTGGATGAGGGTGGCGATAGAGATACCGGACCTTGAGGCCAGCTGGCTCATGCTCATCCTCTTGCTGTTGCGGATCTCTCTTAAGTCCTCAGGCATGTTCCCTCCTATTGACAGGCGCCGGGAAACGTGTTGCACGCAACCGGAGGTTGCACACACGTACAGAAACCTGCCCTGAGCTCCCCGAAAAAAGGTGCTCCAAGGCCCGTCCTCGGGCCGGTTGCCTCACCCGGGGACGGATTCGGGAGCCTTTTTTCGGTAGAGCCTGCTCTACTGTTTGACATACTTGTATACGTTTACTTGTACAAAATGCGCCTCATCTACTCGCCCCCAGTTTGCCTCCAGCCAGGCCTGCACCAGCCCGCGGTCGTCCCACATCGCCGCCTCGGTGGATACCAGCCACACGGCTCTGTATTCCGCCGTCATTTCCTGCATGCGATGCGCGGCTTCCTCAGCGTTCATCAGATAGGAGGCATCAGGAGCGCGGTGATTGGTGTAAAGTCCCTCCGCCCAGGAGTACTCGTCATCGGGGAAGTAGTAGTCGAACGCATGCTTGCCGTAGGGGATCTGAAACAGAATCAGCTCACCGGGCGCGCGGCGACCTGCTACGTAGACAGCAGCGGCGCGAAAATCGGACTTCACGGGAATGACAGCCTGCCGCCATAGATTGATGCCGTTGAGTGCCAGGACAATGCCCGCCAGGGCCCCCGTGCCCCAGTGCCTCCATTCCATGATGAAGGGAATCGAAGCGGCTTCATTGCTGAAGTGTTGGAAGCTGCAAGGCGCTTCCAAAGAGCGTTGCCCCTCGGAGTTTTTTGAACCCAGGGATGTCAGGCCCAGGGCGGCCAGTAGGTAGAAGGCCGGGGCGGTCCAGATGAGGTATCGGTCAGTGAACAGTGGCTGTCGCAGTGAGATGATCCACACAGCCAGCAGCGGTACCGCGATCCAGCATACCAGCGCCAGGCGGTTCCCTATCGTGCTTAGCTTCTCACACGTTGTCGGGTGGACCGACGTTGCAGTGACCGTCGATCCCGCCTCTCTCTCTCTACTTTCTCTACTTTTTCCTATTGAGGGGAGAGCCGCTTGGTCCAGGCCCCTTAGAGGTCTCACCGCTCCCCATGTGGCCAGCGCTCCCATCAAGATTGCGCCCCAAGGCCAGCCCCAGCCGGAGATACCCAGGCTCCATCCGTTGAGCAGAATCTCCACCATTTCGCCCAGCGAATAGGGGTGGAAGCCTGTCTGGCGGGTCTGAAACGCCAGGGGGGCCTGCCAGGCCAGCAGAGGCAGGTAAGGCAGGGTGAGGCAGGCCAGGCTAATCAGCGCGCCGGCCCACTGTCTGCGCGCTCGAGGCCACCAGGCCAGATAAACCAGTATCTGCACGGGAATGAGCAAGGCAGCCAGGATGTGGGAGTAGAAGGCCAGGCTGGTGGCGACAATTTGCACCGCCCACCAGTGCCAACCCTGCCCTTCGATCGCGCGGCGGAGGCTGTAGACCGCCAGCAAGGCCAGTGCGGGCACCAGCGTGTACATCTTCACCTCCTGGCTGTACCATGTCATGTAGGGGGAGACGGCCGCCAGCAGCGAGGCCAGCAGGCCCGTCTGGCGACCGAACAGGCGTCGACCCACTACGTGGATCAGCGGCACGCACAGTACCCCGAAGGCTAGTGAGAAAAAGCGCATCGCGTACTCGCTCGTGCCGGTGAGCGCAACCCAGCCGCGTAGCAGCAGGAAATACAGAGGCCCATTCCAGCCCGGGCGGGTGAACGTGGCTAGCATCTCGGGCCAGGGCACAGTGGCGAAGCGTAGCGCGTCTACCTCGTCCCGCCAGAGCGACTGGTTGTCTAGGGGCACAGATCGCACAGCGAAGGCGGCCAGCGTCAGCAGGATGAGGGCCGGGTAATAGAGGCGCAGTCGGTTCATCGGGTGATGCGAGCGTACCATCGCAGGACGGTGAAAGCGATGCCCAGTGCCAGTGCAGCCCCCAGCCCGACCCAGGGCAAGGCTGGCCTGTCGGGCCAAGGGGCAGGAGAGGCCGCCCCCCCCGTCTCGAGAGCCGGCGTGGGCAGCGGCGACATCTGTGCTGGCTCAAGTTCTGAGCCTTCACTCCTTGAACGCTGTACTGTACTGGACAGTACGGTGCCCGAGGACTCAGGGCTTGCCGAAGGAGCCGCTGTGCTTCCCTTTATGTAGGAAGGAGCTTGTCCTGAACTCGCCGAAGGGATGGCCAGGGGCGAACGCTGGCTGACGGGCAGCGCACCGCCCATCCAAAGTGCTATCGCGGCGACGAGTGCCGCGGCCATCGCCAGGGCGAGCCACAGACGGAGGCGATGTAATCGAATCATAGCACAATTATAGCCCAACTCTCTTTGCCACGCCAATTATTGTCCGTTCGCGTCATCCACTTGCCAGACCCGTCACAAGGAGTAAAATAATCAAGCGCCAGTATCCAGTATCTAGAAAGGGAGGCTTCCATGAACAAACAGATCATCGCCACGGACGAGGCCCCTGCAGCGGTCGGGCCGTATTCGCAGGGTGTGCGCGTGGGAGACCTTATCTTCACCGCCGGGCAGTTGGGTATCGTCCCCGGCACTAAGGAGTTCGCCGGCCCCGACGTCGAGTCTCAGACCCGGCAGGCGCTGGAGAACCTCAAGGCAGTGTTGGAGGCCAGCGACTCCTGCCTGGAGCACGTGGTTAAGACGACGGTCTTTCTGCAGGATATGGGGGAGTTCACCCGCGTGAACGAGGTCTACGCCGAGTTCTTCCCGGAGAATCCGCCGGCTCGCTCGACGGTGCAGGTGGCCGCGCTGCCGTTGGGGGGACGGGTCGAGATCGAGGTGGTGGCCGAAGCCTGCAATTGCCCGGGTAAAGAAGAGGAGGAATGCGGCTGTCGCAGTTCCTGAGCTACGGGAGCTATCAGCAGAGCTTCTCGGAGGCTGTGATCGTTTTACCCTGCCCATAGCTATCCGGGGCTTTTTGCCTCTTGTTGGATTCCTGGCCAGCGCTCACAACTGGCGAGTGGCCGT
>Ga0180432_10009723_pt1 | contig 11662 bp, 9 predicted proteins | sample SS_ome_10_FD_132414 | JGI IMG/M metagenome (GOLD analysis project Ga0180432, IMG submission 132414) | Hypersaline lake sediment archaeal communities from the Salton Sea, California, USA - SS_1_MS_2 metaG | ecosystem: Environmental > Aquatic > Non-marine Saline and Alkaline > Hypersaline >... | reverse complement strand
GATCGCGGAGTGGCGGGCCGCTTTGGGCGACGACTTCCGGCAGCACACCCTGGGGCTGCGCAACGCCTGGTGGCGAGGCGACCTGGACGAGTTCCAGCGTCGGGCCTGGGTGGCGGCGGAGGCTGTTGACGACTTCGTGCTGCTGGACTGGGCGGGCACCCGGCTGGCCTTGCTCAACGGGGACGACGGCTTCGCCAGGGAGATCGCCGGCGATCGATATGAGATGTACTGCCGCGCCAGGGCCGAGACCTACGCGCAAACGGGCCGCGCACAGCTGCTGCTGGAGCTGCGGAACGAAGCTGAGCGTCAGGAAAAGCTGCGGGACGAAGCAGTGACCGCCGGTGAGTCCTGGGACCGGCGCAGCGCGGCCAGTCACAAGCTGGGCATCATCGAGGCCAACGTGCTGCGCGCCTACCTGCTGACCGGGCAGTGGGACGCGGCGCTGGCCATCGTGGATCAGCCGAGGTGGGAGGGCTACGCCCCGGAGCTCACCGGCACATACGACTTCGCCCGCACCGTTATCGAGCTGTCGGGACTTCACGACTTCGCCATGGATTGGCAGCAGTACATCGTGCGTGACCGACTACCGATGCTGTTGAACTCCCGGGTTTTCGCCGACGCTGCCGCAGACGGCGGACACGACCCCGAGGCCGCGCGCCGGCTGGTGCTCAGCGAACTGACAGTCGAGCGCGGCACGTATCACGACTGCTCGAACGGCGAACTGGACTGGTAGGGAAAGCGACCGCGGCAGGATTCGAACCTGCGACCTTCTGCTCCGGAGGCAGATGCTCTATCCCCTGAGCTACGCGGCCACGGCCAGTCAATATACCATGGAAGCAAGCTGGGGCCGGCGGCGCTAGGCGGCCGGGTTGGTGTCTTCCAGCTTGTGCCGGGCCGGCGAGTAGGAGATGTCCAGCGGGCGGTCGACGTAGAGCTCGCGCTGCTCGTAGAGGTCCACCGTGCGCGGCTGCGCCAGCCGCTCGCCCTCCGCGTCGAACACCACGCGAATCACCGGCAGCGACAGCGCGTTGGAGTTGACGCGGCTGACCACGCCGATCTCGCCGTTGCTCAGCAGCACGAAGGTGCCGACCGGGAAGCGGCCGATGCCGCGCAGGAAGTGGTTGACGATCCGCGTGTTGAACTGGATGCCGGAGCCGCGAATCAGGATCGAGACCGCGCGGTGCACGTCCATCTTCGGACAGTAGGCCCGGTCGGTGGTCACGGCGTCGAACACGTCGCAGACCGCCGACACCATGTCGAAGAACGACTGCTGGCCCTCGGTCAGGCCGCGGGTGTAGCCGGTGCCGTTGACCCGCTCGTGGTGGTTGAGGATCAGGTCCTTGCTCAGCGGGGCCATGTCGCCGTTGCCCTTGACCAGGTTGTGGCCGTAGACGACGTGGCGCTTCATCACCAGGAACTCCTCATCGGTCAGCCCGGCGGGCTTGTTGAGGATCTTGAGGTCGATCTTGCTCTTGCCGATGTCGTGCAGCAGCAGCCCGACGCCGAAGTCGTTCAACTCCTGCTCGTTGGAGATGTAGTCGCGGAACAGGGTGATACCCAGCACGCAGACGTTGACGCTGTGATAGTACGTGTACTCGTCGTACTGCCGCAGGTCGTGGAGCTTGAACGCCGAGGACTCCAGCGAACTGACGCGATTGATCAGGGTGGTGGCCAGCTCCGAGACGCTGGCCAGATCCAGCTTGGTCAGGTAACGGCAGGATTCGAAGATCTCGCGGACCTTGCGCGTGGCGATCTGCCGTGCCTCTTCCGTCAGGTCCTCGGTCACACCGGCTTCCAGCGCCAGCGCCGCGGCATCGGGCTTGATCTTCTTCTCCAGCAGCTCCTGCAGCTGCTGGTCGGGGGCCGGCACGGTGATCCGCTCGCGGGAGAAGCGCAGCTGGCGCGGCTCGATGTCCGCCAGCTTCTTGACCAGGGCGTCGGTGATCAGATGACCGCGCGTCGCGATCGGCTGCTCGCCCACGTAGATATCGACGTCCAGCGGCTGGCCGACGCGCTCACCGATCAGCGCCAGTTGCTCTTCCGTCGTCAGTCCCTCGTTGTCCATACCTATGTCAATACCGCGCGTCAACGGCGGTTTATGCTCCGGTGGTACGATCTACTTGTGACTCCTGCATACCGTGTGCTCACGGGGCCCACGGCCGCCGGCAAGACAGCCTGGCTGCTTACGCGCGCGTCCTCCCGCCCGCAACTGGTCATCTCCGCCGATTCCCGTCAGGTCTACCTTCACATGGATATCGGAACCGGCAAACCGACGCCCTCCGAGCAACAGATGTTACCACACTGCGGCCTCGATTGCTTGGAACCTGGAATGAAATATAGCGTATACCAATTTATGCAGATCGCAGTCCGCGTGCTCGCCGACGGGGCCGCCGAGGGCCGCACGATCTGGGTCTGCGGAGGCAGCGGGCTGTACATCCGGGCGCTGCTGGAGGGGCTCAGTCTGGGCGGCAAGCCACGGCCGCGGCTGCGCGAGGCGCTGGCCCAGAAGCTGGAGAGAGAGTCGCCGCGCGAGGTCGCGACGGCGCTTGAGCTGGAGCTGACTGACCCGGACAACCCCGTCCGCGTCGTACGCGCGGCCGAGCACGCCTGCGCCGATCCTGGCCGGGCAACGGAAATCTACGGGTGGGCCGGCCTGCCCGCTGAGGCCGCCGGCCTGGACGCGGACGGCACGGACGGCGCCGAGGGCTGGCGGGCGGAGCTGGCGCGCTGGCGGTGCACCGGTATCGCGGTGCTGGATCCGGGGCGCGACGAACTTGCCCGCCTGATCGAGCGGCGCGTCAGCGCCATGTTCGACAGTGGGCTGCCCGACGAGGTGCGCCGGCTCAGGCAGCTCGGCTACGGCGAGGCGGACGTGGTGCGCGACGGGATCGGCTACCGCGAGGCCGGCCAGCTGCTCGACGGCGAACTGAGCCTGCCCGAGGCGGTCGAGCGCACGGTGGTCCGCACGCGGCAGTACGCCAAGCGCCAGCGGACGTACTTCGCGGGCCGGCACTGGCCGGTGCTCGGACCCGACGAACTGGCGGGCTGGGCGGAGCGAACGGCGACCCGGCCCGGCTGAGGCGGGCTAGGGCTCCTCGCTCAGTCCGAAGATGAAGCGCAGAGTCCGCCCCAGCGAGTGGCGCCGGGGGGGTTCCTCCTCCCCTTCGTTGATCCGCTCGCTGATCTGCTGCCAGAAGCGGATCGGCCGCAGAAACAACGCCGCGGCGATCAGCCCCAGCAGGTACATGATCAGCAGCGACTGGAAGTGGAACCAGATGATGCCACCGGTGTTGATCGCCTGGAGCAGCAGCAGGATGCCGCCGATGGTGCCCGCGACGATCATCACGATCAGCAGCCACCACAGCGAGCGCCAGGCCAGCATCCGCTGCCGGTAACCGGACACCACGCGGGCGCTGGTGCCGAACAGGCCCCCGTCCACCTCCACGCGCTGCTTCTCGTCGGCCACGAACAGCAGCGACGCCAGGATTTCGTCGCCGGGCCCCAGGCGGTCGAACTCGATCTTGCAGTACACGCTGTTGCCCAGAAACAGCGGGCTGAGCACGACGCGCGCCTTGTCGCTGATCAGGCGGTTGAAGCCGATGTAGCGGCAGCCCTCCTTGCCGACGATGAAGTGCTGCTTGTCGGGGTTGTCGCCGCTGACGACGTCCTCGCGGCCGCTGTTGCGCAGGCTTAAGTAAGTGGCCCACAGCCAGCGCGGCTCGGTGCCCTTGTAGGTCACGCGCAGCGGGATGTTCTTGTTGCTGAACTCCGAGATGTCGATGAACTCGGTGTGCAGGTCCCAGGTGACGCACTTGCGCCGCCGGCCCACCCCGATTACGTAGCCGATCAGCCAGACCGCGACCACCGAGACGCTGATCGCGTAGATCGTCAGCCAAAAGCCGAAGGTCGGACCGATCAGCAGCTCTGGACTGCCCATGCGTTTATCCTACACGATGGCGGGTCAGCGCAGCTCGAAGGTGGTCAGCGTATTGGGCTCGCCAATCATGTAGAACCACGGCCAGCCACTGCGCCGGATGCCGACGTTGAGCCCCAGTTCCTCGCCGGGCTTGGCCGCCAGCTCGGGCAGCAGCGCCCGCGGCAGCGTCAGGATGCAGCCGTGGGCGTAGTGCGCGGCGGGGGTGTGAGGCGACAGCGGAATCTCGTCGATGTTGAGGGCCTCGCCGTCGGCCCGCGGCCATTCGGTGGCGCTGCCCGCGTCGTGGCGGTAGCAGGACTCGATGCCGTCGGCGCCGAGGATGAACTGGTAGTTGTCCGTGCCCGTGAACCAGCCGTCGTTGTCGAGATCCAGCATCAGCTTCAGCTCGTAGTCCAGTTCGGCCAGCTCGGGGCTGCCCCAGCTGAGCGCGATCGTCAGGCTGCCGTCCTGCCGCTCCTCCTCCCAGTCGCGCTGCTCCAGGTAGCTGAGCTCGATGCCCAGGTCGAGACCGTCGGGCGAGTTAGTGAAGGCCACGCCGACGGTGGCCGGCTCGCCCTCCGGCTGCGCCTGGGGGATGTACGCCGGCAGCGGCAGCATCGGCCGCGGATCCAGCCCGTCGCTGATGCCGTCGCGGTCGGTGTCGCGCGCCAGCGGATCGCAGAGCGCCAGCGCTGGATAGAGCCGCTCGCCGTGGCCGTGGCGGTTGCCGTTCGAGGCCAGCAGCTCCACGTAGTCATCAAGGCCGTCGCCGTCGGCGTCCGGCGCGGCCTGGTCCGGGTCGACGTCGAGCCCGCGGCCCAGCAGCCACTCGTCGGCGTCGGGCACGTGGTCGCCGTCGGCGTCGCCGTAGCTCCGCAGCTCGCCCCAGGCGAGGTCGTGCCAGTCGGCCTCCGGAATGCGCCGGAGGATATAGCTGTTGGCGTCAAAGTGCTCGCCGAAACGCGCGGTGTTGCCCTCCAGCGGCGCGAGGTGGTTGAACCAGACCTCGGGGTGGCCGCTCTCGTGGAACAGGCTGTCGAGCTGGTGGCCGAACTCGTGCACCAGCAGCCAGTCGCTGCCGCAGGCGTTGTCCGCTGTACAGGCCGCCCACCACGACCAGCCGCACTTGCCCTCCTCGGCACTGGCGCCCCAGGTCCAGCCCCCGCCGCCCGTGATGCGCCTGAGGTCGTCCGTGTCCTCGTCGTAAGCGTAGAGCACCATCACCTGCATCAGCCCGTCGTAGCGCTCGCGCGCGTCCTGGTAGTACGGATGGTCGACGGGCCGGTACCAGGGCGGCTCGGGGTCGGCGATCGTGCTGCGCAGCCGCGGCTCGAAGTCGGCGATCCATTCCAGGTCCAGGGCGCAGTTGAAGCGCGAGTTGCGCCAGTAGAAGCGCGCCGCCTCGTCCAGCTCGTACTTGACGCGGCCCAGCTCGGCCTGCATCGCCTCGGCGCTCAGCTCGGGCCGCGCCGCCATCGCGGCCAGCCAGTCAGCGGCCTCGCCCGGGAGCGGACTCTCACCGTCGGCGTCCGTTAGGTCGTGGAGCACAGCGGCGTGGTAGTAGACGCCGATCTTAAGCGCGCGGTAGTCGCTATCGGCCGGGCCCAGCCAGTTGGTCGGCCACTCGCAGGCCAGCGCGCCCGGGCTCAGCAGCAGCAGGGCCAGCGCGCCGCAGATAATCAGTGTTCGCATCGGCCCATTCTAAACCCCGCGCGGCGAAACCCGTCACAGGCTAAGATTCACTGCGATGGCTGCTCGGGACTTCGGCGATCGGCGGCACGGCTGGGACGGCCGGCGCTGGTCTGCGCCGCTCTGCTGGGGCTTTGGCGCGGTGCTGATCCTCGCCGTGGCGCTCAACCTGTGGGTCAACCCCTTCCGTCTTTACTGGTCCGACTCCTTCGAACCCGCCGAGACCAACATGCGCGAGCAGAAGCATCTGATGGTGCAGGGCATGGCCGAAAAGCCTGACACGCTGATCATCGGCAGCTCGCGTGTGATGACGATGCCGCCCGGCGAGGTGGAGCGCTACCTGCCCGGCGAGTGCTTCAACTACGGGATGAAGAGCGCGATGGCGGAGAGCTACTTCGCCGCGCTGAGGCTGCTGGTGGAGGACGAGGGCGCGCCGGTGCGCCACCTGATCCTGGGCATCGACTACGAGGCGCTGCACCCCGGCCTGCCGACGATGTACGAAGCGCGCTACTACGAGCCGTTCCGCCGCTATCTGGCCTGCGACTCGTCGCCGTCGCGGGCGGCCGAGGCGCTGCTGCGCCTGCTCTCGCTGGAGCAGACCGAGGAGTCGCTGAACGTACTGCGCCGCTCGCTTAAGCGCACGGCCGGGCGGCCCAAGCTTGAGCTGGCCGGCGACGGCCAGGCGCTGCAGGTCGCCCGCGAGGAGGCGATCGCCGCCGGCCGCTTCGACCTTCAGCGCATCCTGGCGGCCCGCGCCCGCAAGTACCCGCTGCGAAGTCTGCACCTGGCCAGCTTCTCGGAGCCCTCCCCGCGGCGGCTTGAGTGCCTGGACGAGCTGCTCACCTACTGCGACGAACGTAGCATCACAGTCCACGCCTACCTGACGCCCGTGCACCCCAGCCAGTGGCAGGTGCTGCAGGGGCTTGAGGACGCGCAGGTCCTGCCGGAGGTCCGGCGCGCGCTCAATGAGCTGTTTCAGCGCCACGGGCTGGCCTTGCGCGACTTCTCGCACATCGAGGCCTTCGGCGGCGATCCGCTGCTGTTCTACGACGAGATCCATATGCAGCCGGCCAACCAGGTGCGCCTGCTCCGGGCACTGCTGGGCGGGGAGAGGTAGCGAACGATGCTGTTCCACAGCCAGGTGTTCATCTTCCTGTTCGCCCCGCTCGCGATCACCCTCTACTGGCTGCTGCCGAAGCGCCTGCGCCTGGGATGGCTGGCGCTGGCCAGCTACTTCTTCTACGGCTGGTGGGACTGGCGCTTCTGCTTCGTGATGCTGCTGACCACCTTCGTGGACTTCATCTGCGGCCAGAAGATCGGCGCCGCGACCAGCGCACGCGCGCGCAAGGGCTGGCTGGCGCTGTCGCTGCTCGTGGACCTCGGCCTGCTGGGCTTCTTCAAGTACGCGGCGTTTACCGCCGGCACCGTCAACGCGCTGCTGGAGGCGGCGGGCGGCGCGCCGCGGCTGCCGCTGCTGGAGATCGTGCTGCCCGTCGGGATCAGCTTCTATACGTTCCAGTCGCTGTCCTACACCATCGATGTCTACAACGGCCGGGTCAAGCCCACCCGAAGCTTCATCCACTACATGGCGTTCGTCTCGCTGTTCCCGCAGCTGGTGGCGGGCCCGATCGTGCGCTACAAGCAGCTGGGCGGCCAACTGCTCAGCCTGCCGGAGCGGCTGACCAGCCGCAACCTCAGCCTGGGGCTGACCTTCTTCGCCGCCGGGCTGGTCAAGAAGGTGCTGATCGCCGACCGCCTGGCCTACTTCACGGACCAGCTGTGGCTCGACTGGCGGCACCTGCTGCCCGCCGAGGCCTGGTCGGCGGCGCTGGGCTTCAGCCTGCAGCTCTACTTCGACTTCGCGGGCTACTCGCTGATGGCGATCGGCCTGGGCTATCTCTTAGGCCTCAGCCTGCCGCAGAACTTCAACTCGCCGTATCGCGCCAGCGACGTCGCCGACTTCTGGCGGCGCTGGCACATTAGCCTCAGCACCTGGCTGCGCGACTACCTGTTTCTCCGCATCGGCGGCCTGACGGTGCGCGGGCGCTGGCCGGCACTGGTGCTGACGATGCTGCTGACCGGCCTGTGGCACGGCGCGGCCTGGACCTTCGTGCTCTGGGGCGGCTACCACGGCCTGCTGCTGCTGGTCCACCATGGCCTCAGGCACTTCGGCATCAAATGGCGCGGCGGCTGGACGGGCTCCTTCGGCACGCTGCTGCTGGTGATCCTGGGCTGGGTGCTGTTCCGCGCCGAGACGCTCCCCAGCGCAATGCACGTGCTGAAATCGATGCTCAGCCTCGGCGGCCTGGGCCTCGGCGGGGCGGTGGCCCCGGCCTTCATCGCGATCATCGTTCTCGCCCTGCTGTGGGCCATCTTTGCGCCGAACCTCTACGAGCTGATCCACGTGCGGCAGGCACAGCCCCGCACCTGGGCCCTGGCGTGCTTAGGCGTGCTGGCGGCGGTCTGCGTGATGCTGGCCAGCGAATCCGGCCCGTTCCTGTATTACCAGTTCTGATGCGGCGGGCGGCACTGACCGCTATTCCGAAGAGCTGAGAGCGGACACGGAGGACCGCCCTCCCTGGCGCAGGTATAATCAAGCACTATGCCGGCACTGGTCTTTGAGGTGTTCGAGGATGAAGGCGGAGGCTACTACGCGCAGGCCAGGGCCGGAAGCCACGACCTGTTCACCCAGGCCGAAACCCTCGATGAGCTTCGCCGCAACCTGGACGAAGTCAGCCAGCTCTACCTGGCGACGCTGATCGACGAAACGGGCCAGCCGATGCCCGAAGGCATCGAGTACTCGATGGTCTTCACCGGCCGCATCCGGACTCCGGCATGACGAAGCTGCCCCGGGACGTCAGCGGAACCCGTCTGGCGCAGGCGCTGGTCAAGCTGGGCTACATCGCGGGCAGGCAGCGCGGCAGCCATCTGGCAATCACAACCATTACTCCTACCAGGCACACGCTGTACATTCCCATGCACAGGAGGTTGAAGACGGGGATGCTCAGCCGCCTGCTGGGGCAGGTGCAGGCTCACTCCGGCCTCAGCCGCGCTCAGCTGCTGGAGCTGCTGGACCTGTGAATGGCCAGTAGCGACTCAGCTAACAACACGCCTGTGCTACCGGCAGCGGTCTGCGCGATGCTGGCCAGCGAATCCGGCCCGATCCTGTAATACAAGTTCTGATCCTTCCGCGATCCTGCGGTACACTTCCTTGAAAGAGAAGGCACGGGGGTTCGGAGTGCAGAACAGCGCATGCTCATCCACTTATTATGGGCTCAACGCGCTGCTGTTAAGTATCGCTATCGCGATCCCCTTGGCATTGGCCGTGTCATGTGGCGGCCCGCAGGCAGTGGGTGAGGATTCCTACACCTGTCGGACCGGCCTGTCGCTTTCAATCCTCGAAGACACTTATCTCGGTGAGAATCCCACTGGCCGTTTCTACCTACGCCAGGCTTCGGATGGGGTTTCGCTCAAGGCTGAAGTGTGGGTCGACGGTGCAACCGACCTTAAGGCCCTGTTCTTCACACTGAGATACGACGAGGCGAATCTCTGCCCTGTCGCTGTCACGAGTTCCGGCAGACTTGAAGATGACGTCCACGCAGAGGCCATTCTCCGGTTGGACGTCCTGCATTTGCCCGGCGAGGTTCACAGCGCATGCCTCCCGGTCCGGCCAGCATCGAGCGGCGGGCTATGTGGCAGAGGGCACCTAGCTACCGTTTCTTTCGCGTTTCGACCGGCGGGGACAACACGACAAGTCTCCAGCGCGCCCCAATCGCAGCTTTCGCGCGCACCGCTCCTCGCTGATTCAGACACAGGCTCGATTACCTGGCTGTTCGCCAACCAGGGCGACTACAACCAGGACGGCGAGGTCAACAGCAGCGACCTGACACCGCTTGGCGCGCATTACCTGGCGGAAGGACCGTTTGAGGAGACAAGCGCGCTGTGGGTTGTTGACGGCAACCAGGACGGCTATCTGGAAGTCAGCGACATCACGCCGATTGGCGCGAACTACCTGAACTCGATAGCCGGGGGATTCAACGTATACAGCGGACCCGCGGGTGAGTTCCCCGACCTCGCGACCGGACCTTCAGCATCGGATCCTATGGGCAGCGTCGAGCTGAGCGCTGCTGCAGGGGTTCGGGCGGAGGACAGGCTGTCCTTCTCCTATGAGCCCCCGCCTGAGGCAGGCCGCGACTTCTTCTGGGTCAGGGGCTGCGACCGCGACGGCAACGAGGGGATCGCCAGCCAACTGGGCAAGATCTGGGAGGTCACCGAGTTGCTCACAGATGTCATGATCGTCCGCAGCTGGTTCAACAACATGGAGGTCGATGCCCAAGGCCGTGCTCATATCTGCTTTCGGGACGAGGGCACCAACGCGCTGACGTACGGCGTGTATGAGCAAGGAGACTGGACCCAGATGCTGGTGGACAATGAGGGTATGCCCGGGGACTTCCCGAGTCTGGCCCTGGACTCCGAGGGACTACCTTCGATCAGCTACGTCGAATGGGAAGAACGCGATCTGAAGATCGCTTCCTATGACGGTCAGACCTGGGAAGTCGAAACGGTTGATGCCGGTTATGTGTACGGTGGAACGTCACTCGAGATCGATAACGGAGGGGCGATGCACATCGCTTACGTCCAGCCACACAGCAAACACTTGATTCATGCCGTGCGTAGCGGCAGTGACTGGCTAACCGAGAAGGTCAACGACGAAGGTGAAGCCGGTGTGTTCTTCTCGATGGCGCTGGACACCCGCGACACCCCTCACATTGCCTATTGCTCGTCCACCTTGCACGGGAGCAAGCTGATGTACGCTAGCCGGGGGAGTTCGACATGGAGCACTGAGGTAGTGGATGATCAAGGTGATGCTGGGCACTGGTGCTCACTGGCGCTAGACGATGCTGATCGCCCGCACATCACGCATGTTGAGGCGGATGACGCACTGCTCAAGTACTCATGGCGCACGGATGGGTCATGGGCAACGGAATGCATGACTACCGAAGGAGAAGATGCCTTGCCTGCTGGCCGTCTGAGGATTGACGAGAGAGGCCAGCCACATGTCGCATACCAAACGAGCGAACATGAGTTGAGAGTGGAATACGCCGTTAAGGCAGGAGGCGTCTGGAAGCGAATGATCCTACCTGTTGAGAACATCGCATCAGGGGGAGTGGCACTCGCGTTGGATGCCGGTAGCTTGCCCTACTTGTGCTTCTCGAATGCAAAGAATGATACGCTCTACCTGGTGAAGTAAGATGCGTGCCTTGCACTGCTGTACCGCCTAGCGCATGGCTAATGGCCGGCCAGACTCGGCGTAAACCGCAGTGTGTAGCCCACCCCGCGCCCGCGCTATAATCGTGGGGCATCAATTCCCGGGAGGGAGGCAGACCCGTGAAGATCCATGAGTATCAGGCGCGCGAGTTGTTCCAGGCGTTCGACATCCCGGTCAACCACGGCGAGGTGGCGCGGACGCCCGAGGAGGCCCGGGCCATCGCCGAGAAGGTGGGCAAGATGGTGGTCGTCAAGGCCCAGGTCCACGTCGGCGGACGCGGCAAGGCCGGCGGCGTCAAGCTGGCCAAGACCCCCGACGAGGCCTTCGAGAAGGCCGGAGACATCCTGGGCATGGACATCAAGGGGCTGACCGTCGACCGCGTGCTGGTCGCCGACGCCGTCGATATCAAGGAGGAGTACTACCTCGGCTTCACCGTCAACCGCGACGACAACAAGCTGGTGCTGATCCTTAGCGCTGCCGGCGGGGTGGACATCGAGGAGGTCGCCGCCACCACGCCCGAGAAGATTATGACCGTCAACGTCGACCCGACGGTCGGCATCCAGGACTTCCAGATCCGCCAGGCGATCTACGGCAGCGGGGTGGACCAGTCCAAGGCCCGCGAGCTGACCAGCTTCATCCGCAAGCTCTACCTGTGCTGCATGGCGGTCGACGCCGAGCTGGCCGAGATCAACCCGCTGGTGATCACGGAGCAGGGCGAGGTGATCGCGATCGACGCCAAGATCAACATCGACGACAGCGCGCTGGCGCGCCAGAAGAAGATCGCTCAG
>Ga0180432_10009722_pt1 | contig 11663 bp, 10 predicted proteins | sample SS_ome_10_FD_132414 | JGI IMG/M metagenome (GOLD analysis project Ga0180432, IMG submission 132414) | Hypersaline lake sediment archaeal communities from the Salton Sea, California, USA - SS_1_MS_2 metaG | ecosystem: Environmental > Aquatic > Non-marine Saline and Alkaline > Hypersaline >... | reverse complement strand
TGAGCCGCGAGCCGAGGGAATGCAGTCAGGGGATCAAAAACGCGGTCTCCCTCAGCTTGCGCTTCGGGCTTCGAAGCAGGGATTCCGGTTGCTGTGCGCCGCGAGCCCCGGGGATCGTTCCTCGCATCGCGCTCACCCGACCACGTTCTGCGGCGTTCCCGCCAGAAAGCTACGGATGTTCTCGGCCGTCGCCGCGATCAGCCGCTCGCGGGCGGCCCGAGTGGCCCAGGCGATGTGGGGCGTGATCAGACAGTTCTTTGCGGTCAGCAACGGATTGTCCCCCGACGGCGGCTCGGTCGAAAGCACATCGAGGCCGGCCCCGGCAAGGTTGCCGCTGTTCAAGGCGGCCGCCAAATCCTGCTCCACGATCAGGCCACCGCGGGCGGTGTTGATCAGATACGCAGTCGGCTTCATCGTGGCCAGCCGCTTGGCGTTGACCAGTCCGGTGGTTTCTGGCGTCTGCGGGCAGTGCAGGCTGATGACGTCACTCGCGTGAAAGATGGTGTCGATGTCGGTGAAGGTCACGCCCTCCTCGGCTGCGGCCGCCGACCGGCGGTTGGCGAGCACCTGCATGCCAAAGGCCCGGCCGATCGTCGCCACCGCCCGGCCGATCGCCCCATAGCCGACGATGCCCAGCGTCCGGCCGGCCAGTTCCACCAGGTCACCCCGCCAGAAGCAGAAGTCGGGGCACCTGGTCCAGTCGCCCGCCCGGACCGCGGCGGCATGCTCGGCCGTGCGATTGGTCAGTTCAAGCAAGAGAGCGAAGACCGCCTGGGCCACGTTTGGCGTGCTGTAGCCGGGGACGTTACAGACGGTGATGCCGCCGGCCTGGGCAGCCTCGAGGTCGACCACATTGACGCCGGTGGCCAGCACCGAGATGAGCCGGAGATTGGGGAGTTCAAGGAGGGTCTCGGCTGCCAGCGGCGTCTTGTTGGTCAGGACGATCTCTGCCGGTTCGGCCCGCAGGGGGATCTCGGCGGCCGGGGTGCGGTCGTACACGGCAAGGTCGCCATGAGCCCCAACCGGCTCCCAGGAGCAGTCGCCAGGGTTCGTGGTCAGGCCATCGAGAATCACGATCTTCAACGGAACAATCTCCGCGGTTCAGGAAAGTTTTGCCCGCCGGCACCGATTGCCGGCCAACATGTCTCCGATCGCATCAAGGGGCAGGACGACGTCGGCCAGCCCCGCATCGATGACCGCTTTGGGCATGCCATAGACCGCGGAGCTTTCCCGGTTCTGTGCGACGACGGCCCCACCGGCGGCCTTGACGGCCCGGCACCCGGCGAGGCCGTCGCAGCCCATGCCAGTCAAGATCGTCGCAACGATTCGTTCGCCGTACACATCGACAAGCGACTCGAGAAGTTCGTCCATGGAAGGTCTGCAGCCATGGCGGGCCGGGGCCTGCGAAAGCTTGCAGACAACGCCGGGATCACGGCGAACCACATTGAGATGAAAGCCACCGGGGGCCAGATAGGCGTGGCCCGGCTTGACCAGCATGTCCGGCTTCGCCAGTTGCACGGGCAAGGCCGCGATTTCATCGAGCCGCCGCGCCAGCGACTCGGTGAACGTCGCCGGCATGTGTTGCACGATGAATACCGGCACCATCAGTCCTGCCGGCAGCTGCACGAGCACTTTTCGCAACGCCTCAGGGCCTCCGGTCGAGGCACCGATGGCGATCAAATCGCCACCGCCACCAACCAGTTTTGCCGGCGGGCCTGTCGGTTCCGCGACGACAGCCGAGCTGCCGGTTGCATCTCGCCAACTCGTCAGGATGGCGGTAATCCGCGCCTGCAGTGCCCGCCGCAGTTCATCGCGGGCCAGGTGTGGGTCCATGCCGCTCGGCTTGAGCACGCAGTCGATTGCACCATGCAGCAACGCGTCGACCGTTTCCGGGGCCCCTCTTGCCGTCAGGCTGCTGACCATCACCACCAGCGGCTGCAGCGACCGCCGCTTGAGTTCCCGCAGCGTCCCCAGCCCGTCGAGTTTCGGCATCTGGACATCGAGCGTCACCAGATCGGGCTGCAGCTCGGCGACCATTTCAACCGCCTCAAGCCCGTCGGCTGCGGTGCCAACAACCTCCGCCCCCTCGATACCGGCGATGGCATGCTTGAGCATCTGCCGGTAGAGGGCAGAATCGTCGACCACAAGCACACTCAGATGGGGGGATGCTGCCACGGGCCGCACACGAGTTGTCGGGTCTTCGAACTCAGCGGACGAGTATACCTCCCACCCGTCGGCCACCGAACTGGTTCCTCAAGCCGGGGCTGGAAGGACTGGGCAAATTCTTTGCTCTGGGCCGGCTTTTTTCGTGGGGCAATTTGCCCGACCCATTTTCAGCGGGTATATCCAGTTGTCGGGGACAGTTATCACCGCCGACATACCCCCGAGAGGCTCCCCGCGCCAAGGACGATGCATGACCGAGTCGCCCCCGCCCGCCGCTCATCAGCCGGCCGGCAAGACCGGTGGCAATGCCGCCGCCCCGCAATTCGTCGGCTTCCGGTTGGCCAATCAAAACTACATTTTCCGGATCGAGCGAATTCAGGAAATCGTCATCCCGACCAGCATAGCCCGGGTCCCGGAAGTCCCTCCCTACATCGATGGCGTGAGCAATCTCAGAGGGACAATTATTCCGATCATCAACCTGCGGTCGCTCTTCAGCTTGGACCGCAAGACGAACGACGCCGAAACCCGCACGATTGTGGTCAACGTCGGCAGTCGGACGATTGGCTGCACCGTCGATGCCGTTTCCCGAGTGATGCGGGTCGCCCCCGAGCAGATTCAGCCCGCCCCCGACTCGGTCAGCGGGAGCGGCCGGCGATTCATTGAGGGCTTCGCCCGGGTCGGCGAGGAACTCTTCATCCTGCTCGACGTCGACCAGCTGCTCGACCCGGCAAATCTCGAAGAAGTCCACCGCGTCAGCGGCCAGTTCACCGCCAGCAACGGCTGATTCGCTCGCTTACCGAGGCGAGATCGGGACGGATCAGGTCCTTGAATCAGCCGACACCGCCCTCGCCCTTCATTTCTGGAGTCATTCCCCATGGCCGCCGCGAAATCGATTTCCCTCCGCTACATCGTTGAAGCCCTCGACCGTTCAATGGCCCGCGTCGAGTTCGCCCTCGACGGCACGATTCTCGACGCCAATGAAAACTTCCTCCGGCTGATGGGCTACAGCCTCGACGAGATTCGGCATCGCCCCCACAGCATGTTTGTCGATGAGGCGACCAAGGCAAGCGATGCCTACCGCGATTTCTGGGCGAAGCTGCGGAGCGGCGAGTTCCAGTCTGGTGAGTTCCGGCGGATCACCAAGACAGGCGAGACCGTCTGGATACAGGCGACCTACAACCCGGTCTGCGACCAACGCGGCGCGCCGATCGGAGTGGTCAAGTTCGCCGTCGACGTCACCGCACAGGCAGAGGCCCGAGAAGCCGACCGCGAAATCCAGCAGCGGTACACCGAAATGGTCGAGAACACCAGCGTCCGACTGATTCTCGCTGACCGCAATTTCAACATCGTCTACATGAACCCAGCTTCGTACGAGGCCCTGCGACAATTGCAGCACCTGCTGCCCTGCCGGGTCGATGACATCATCGGACAGTCAATCGATATCTTCCACAAGCGGCCCGAGCACCAGCGGGCGATTGTGATGGACCCGGCAAATCTGCCCCATCGGACCGACATCAAGCTCGGCGATGAAATCCTTGACCTCAGCGTGACGGCCCTCAAGGACCGCGGGGGCAACTACATGGGCCCGCTGGTCACCTGGGAGGTGATCACCGAACAGAAACGGGCCGAGGAGCGGGAACGCCAACAGCAGCAACTCATCACGGATCGGGCTGCTGACGTCGAGGGCAAGGTGAAGGAGATGGTCGAGGTGTTCACCGCCGCCTCGCAAGGAGACCTCACCCGCGAGATCGGCTACACCAGCGACGACGACATGGGGCAGTTGGCCGACAACGCCCGGGCGATGTTCAACGACCTCCGCAGCCTGGTCAAACAGATTTCGGAGGCGGCCGACCAGCAGAACGAGGGGGCCCGGATGATTGCGGAAAGCTCCAGCGGCCTCAGTGAAGGCTCGCAGTCGCAGGCCGCCAGCGTTGAAGAGATGACCGCCGCGGTCGAACAACTCGTCGGATCGATCGACTCCATTTCGAAATCGGCGATCGAATCCCGCCAGCAGGCCGAAGAAACTTCGACCATGGCCCAGAGCGGCGGCGCCGCAGTCGCCGACGCGATTAGCTCGATGAGCCTGATCCAGAAGTCGTCCGAGCAGATCAACGAGATCATCTCGGTGATCAGTGAAATCGCCAGCCAGACCAATCTGCTGGCGCTTAATGCCGCCATCGAAGCCGCCCGCGCCGGCGAGCACGGCCTCGGCTTTGCCGTGGTCGCCGACGAAGTCCGAAAACTGGCTGAGCGGGCCAGTGAAGCAGCCAAGGAGATCACCGCCCTGATCAAGGAATCGAGCAAACGGGTCGAGGAAGGGGCCGCCGTGTCGGAAAAGGTCGGTCAGGCGTTGGAACGGATCGTCGCTGCCTCGGGTCAGACCGTCGAGCAGATCGCCTCGATTGCCGCGGCCACCGAAGCCCAGTCGGCCAACGCCGGCGAGGTCAAAATGGCGATCCGGTCGGTCTCCCAAACAACCGAGGCAAACGCCGCGAGCGCCGAAGAGATGGCTGCCAGTGCCGAGGAACTCGGCGCCCAGGCTCAAGGGCTCCGCGATCTGGTCAAGCGGTTCACCGCCTGACCAGCAGACCGCTGTGTCTGATCCTTGCGCAGGCCTGCATGCGGAACTGACGTCGTTCCCTTTCCCATCCTCCAGAGCCATCCATCACCATGTCGTTCCTGTCCCGGCTCTTCAGCCCCACTGCCGCGTCCGCACGTTCTGCGAGCCAGGCCCGCTTCACCGGAACCGACCAGGTTCGGCCGGCTGACATCCTCTCGGCAATCGACAACTCGCTGGCCCGGATCGACTTCACCCCCGACGGCGTCATCATTGCCGCGAACGACAACTTTCTGCAGGTGTTCGGCTACACCCTCGAAGAGATTCGCGGGAAGCACCACAGCATCTTCGTGGAAGCCGGCCACCGCGAAAGCCAGGAATACTCCCGGTTCTGGCAGGCGTTACGGGACGGCCGCAGTTTCACCGCGGCCTATGAGCGGCGAGGCAAGGACGGCCGTCCGGTGTACATCATGGGCACCTACTCACCAGTACGAGACGCCGGCGGCCGGGTGATCCGGGTGGTGAAATTCGCCATCGACAACACCGACCGCGAGCTGCGGGTCAAGTCGTTCCTGACGCATCTGACTGAGGTTGCCGACGGGAACCTGGCGATCGGGTTCGAGCAGGGCGGCGACGACGACATCGCCCGGCTCGCCGGTACAGCGGGCGACATGATTCGACAGCTTCGCAGCCTTGTCAAACAGATCTCGGAGGCCGCCGATCAGCAGAACGAGGGCGCCCGGATGATTGCCGAAAGTTCCAGCGGCCTCAGCGAAGGTTCCCAATCGCAGGCCGCCAGCGTCGAAGAGATGACCGCGGCGGTCGAACAACTCGTCAATTCGATTGACGCGATTTCCAAAGCGGCGGCCGATTCCCGCGGCCAGGCAGAGCAGACCGCACGGATGGCTGAGGCCGGCGGCACCGCCGTGACCGACGCCGTGAATTCGATGGGCCTGATCCAGAAATCTTCGGAACAGATCAATGAGATCATCGAAGTGATCAGTGAGATCGCCGGCCAGACAAATCTGCTCGCCCTCAATGCAGCCATCGAGGCGGCCCGGGCCGGCGAGCACGGCCTCGGCTTTGCCGTCGTTGCCGACGAGGTTCGCAAACTCGCCGAGCGTGCCAGCGAGGCCGCCAAGGAGATCACCATGCTGATCAACGAGTCGAGCAAACGGGTTGAAGAGGGGGCAAACCTCTCTCAAAAGGTCGGCGATGCTCTGAAGCAGATCGTGGCGGCCTGCGGACAAACAGCTGATCAGATCGCCTCGATCGCCACCGGCACCGAGGATCAGGCCACCAACGCCAGTGAGGTCAAACTGGCCATTCGGTCGGTCTCCCGCACGACCGAGGCCAATGCCGCCAATGCCGAGGAAATGGCCGCCAGCGCCGAGGAACTCGGCGCTCAAGCCCAGGGGCTTCGCGACCTGGTGAAGCGTTTCAAGGTCTGAACTCCAACGGCTGATCTGGGAGGCTTTCTGCGTACGTCGGACCGCATGCTCTTTCTGGGCGATTCCTCGCCGGGCATGCTGATATTCCAGAGGGGCGACTTCGTGGTGCCCGTCAGCCGACCTGAACCGGACTGCAGTGAACAACATGGAACTGACCAAGCTCACCGAGGACGAGTTCGACCGGTTCCGGAACTTCATCTACGGAACAACCGGCATCCGGATGGCCGATGGCAAGATCACCCTGCTCTCCAACCGGATTCGCCGCCGGCTTCGCGACCTCGGGGTCGCCTCGTTCGAGGACTACTACCAGCAACTCACCCGCGACCGGCTGCCGGGCGAACTGGAGCAGTTCATCGATGCGGTCACCACCAACGAAACCCATTTCTTCCGCACCGGCGGCCACTTCGACTGGGTTTCAGAATCTTTTTTGCCTGAGATGCTCGCCCGGGCGGCCGACCGCCGGCACGACCGCTCGCTGCGGATCTGGTCCGCCGCCTGCAGCTCCGGTGAAGAGCTCTACACGCTGGCGATCTGCCTTGATGAAATGATGCACCGCTTCGCGGGCTGGCGGGTCTCGCTGCTGGGCAGTGACATCAGCGAAACGATGATTGCCGCGGCCCGCCGCGGGGTCTTTCCGGACCGGTCGCTCGAGCAGATCTCGCCGGCACGGCGCGAGAAATACTTCACGCCGGTGCCTGCCGGGAGCTGGGCGATCCGCCCCAGACTGATCGACGCCTGTGAATTCCGTCGGCACAACCTGCTCGACCCGCTCGGCGGGCCCCGGCAGGACTGCATCTTCATCCGGAACGTCTTCATCTATTTCGACCGCGAGTCGAAACGGCGGGCTGTCCGCAACCTGATTGATGCCCTCGCCCCGGGCGGCTATTTGGTGGTTGGGCCAGCCGACGGTATCTATGACTTGCTCGAGGAGCTCGAAAAGCGATCGATCTTTCTCTACCAAAAGCCCTTTTAATCCCCCGACCGATGGCACGCGCATGAGCGATCACAATTTTCCTGGCGACCTGCCGGCCGACGAGATGGGCGACTACCTGCGACTCTACCTCGACGAGACCGATGAGCAGCTTGATGGTCTTGTCGAGACCTTCCTGCAGCTGGAGGACAATCCGACTGATGCCCAGGGGTTGAACGAGGCCTTCCGGCTGATCCACTCAATCAAGGGTTCGTCCGCCCTGCTCGGGTTCGATCGAATCACCACCCTCACCCATCACCTTGAAACCCACTTCGAACAGCTGCGGTCGGGGCACAAGCAACTCGACACGGCGACGATCAATGTGGTGCTGCGATGCATTGACTTCCTGCGGGACTGTAACCGGCTGCTCCGCGCCGGCGAGCCGCTGCACTCGGCTGGCGAACTGCTCGATCAGGTCAAGGCGCTCGAACACGAGGCCAGCCGGGATGCTCCGGCGTCACCGGCCGAATCGAAACAGGGGTCGGCGGACGCGGCCGCATCCGGCCCGTCCTCCGAGGCCGAGTCCGACACCGACGAGACAATTCAAGCGGCCGCGGCGACCGAGCCGGCTGCGGCCGAGAACGACCCGTCACACTGGCGGATCCAAGTTGCGCTACAGCCCGGCCTGCCGATGGCCGAGATGAAAGCCGAGCTGATCATCACCCGGCTCGCGGCCCTCGGCAGCATTCGGGACTGCCAACCGCACCGGGCATCGTTTGCCGAACTCGGCCAGCTCGACCGCCTGGAGGTGATTCTTGAGACGACAGCCGCTGCGACCGAGATCGAGGCAGCCGGCCGCGCCGACGGTGTCATCGCGGTGACCGCGGAGCCGGTTCCGCCCGACACGTTGGCAACTGCGGTCGAATCACCGACCCGCCAGGACACCCGCGAAGGCGAGGAAAGGACCGTTGGCAGCACGGCGTCAGACACGGCTCCGGCGGCGGATCCAGCGGAGTCACCACCGAACCGCAGCGATCAGCCCTCACCGCGGGGCCCCGCCCTTGTGGAGACCGTGCGGGTCGATGTCGATCGCCTCGATGTGCTGCTGAACCTCACCGGTGAGTTGGTGGTGAACCGGGCCCGGCTGTCACAGCTCGCAGAGGACATCGCACCAGCTTTTCAGAAGACCGATCTGACGACCCACACCGCGGCGCTGGTCGACCAGACCCGGAGTCTGGTCGAGCGGCTGAGCGACAGCGGGAGGACGGCGACACGAGCCGACCTTCACGAGTTGCAAGAACAGCTCGATCTGGTCACAGACCAGCTCGCCGGCTGGGAGCGGAGCCGGCAGACCTTCAGCGAGTTGGCTGCAGCCGTCGACCAGTTGACCCGGGTCTCCAACAGCCTGCAGCGGGGCGTGCTCAACACCCGGATGGTGCCGGTCGGTCCGCTTTTCAACCGCTTCAAACGCTCCATCCGCGACATCACCCGGGAACTCGACAAGCGGGTTCACCTCGAAATCACGGGCGAGAAAACCGAACTCGATAAGCGCATGATCGACGAAATCGGTGATCCGCTCAATCACCTGATTCGCAACTGCGTCGACCACGGGATCGAACCCGCCGAGGTCAGGATCCGCCACGGCAAGCCTGAGCTCGCGACGGTCACCTTGTCAGCCTCGCACCGGGGCAACAATGTCTTCATCACGGTCGCCGATGATGGCGGCGGCATCGACACCGAGCGGGTCAAGCAGATTGCCGTCAGCCGGGGCCTGCTCAGCCGGGAGGCAGCCGACGGCCTGACCGAACACGAACTGGTGGAACTGATCTTCCAGCCTGGTTTCAGCACGGCCGCGAAGGTTTCTGATCTCTCCGGCCGCGGCGTTGGGATGGACATCGTCAGGACCAAGATCACCCGGCTCAACGGCACGATCGAGGTGGCCTCGACGCCCGGCCAGGGCACCCAGTTCACCATCCGGCTGCCCCTGACACTGACGATCACCCGCTGCATGCTGTTCCGCCTGCGTTACGGTGTGCTCGCGGTGCCGATCGAGAATGTCCGGGAAATCGTCTCGATCTCCGGCCATCAGCGTTTGCTTGTCAATAACCGCCAGATGTGCGATATCCGCGGCGAGTTCCTGCCGCTGGTGTCGATCGACGACCTGTTCGACTATGGGGAGCTGGCCGACGGTGACCCCACGACGGCCGCCAACTCGGGCAGCCTGGCCGATGACGACGGCCACGTCGTCATTCTGCATGCGAACAATCGTTCGCTGGGCCTCCGGGTCGATGCCCTCCTGGGTGGACAGGACATTGTGGTGAAGTCCCTCGATGAAAACTTCAGCCATATTCGGGGCCTCGGCGGCGCAAGTATTCTCGGCGACGGATCGGTCTGCCTGCTACTCGACGCGGCCACCTGCATTGAGTTGGCGGTCGGTGGTCAGGCCGGGGTCGCCGCCGAGTTGGTCGCCGACTCCTGAGCCACTCTTGCACTGCTCATTCGCGAGGCCCATCATGCCCATCCGCTCTCTCACCAGTCAGACCGACCTGTTCAAACGGGCCGCCGGGGATGCCTCAGCAGCGCTCTCAAAGTGGCTCGGACGCCCCGCCAGCATCACGATCAACCGGGTCTCGGTCATGCCAATCAGCGACGCAGTCACGCTCCTCGGGGTGACCGACACGCCGCTGGTGGCCTGTGCCATGCAAATCACCGGACTGTTTTCCGGGCTTCTCGTGCTCACCAGCGATGATGCCAGCGGGCTCGCCCTTGCCGACATGCTGCTCGGCAGGGAGGTCGGCAGCAGCACCGAGTGGACCGAGGTCGAACAATCGGCTGCCGTCGAAACCGCCAACATCATCGGCTGTGCCTATCTCAACGCCATGGCCGTCGAGCCACAGGGCGACGCCGCAACGCCGGCTGCACCGTTGCTGCCCTCCCCTCCCTGGTTTGCCCGCGACTACGCCGCCGCGGTGATGCAGGCGATTCTCATGCCGCAGGCATCGGTGGCTGACGACGTTTTTCTCACTCATACCGATTTTTGCGTGGATGGCATGCCTGGCAAATGCTCGCTGCTGTTCATCCCGGAGACCGACGACCTCGGCTGACGCCCCGTTCCTGACAAACCCCTCGATGGCCCTGTTTCCACCAACCGCCCCCCCACGCGGCTGATCTTTTCGAGACCGGCAGCCGTCGCATGCAACGACGATTCGCGACATCCGCAGCCTCCTGCCAATTCCCTTTCTCACCGACGCCCGCTACCGCCGTGACGACCCCACCAGACACCGCTGCCGCCGGCTCCGCTCCCCGGCAATTCTTCGCCGGCGCAATCGGCATGGGCGAGATCGGCGTCGGTCGAGATGACGGGCAGCTGCGGACTTTTGTCGGCTCCTGCGTCGGGGTTGCCATCTACAACCGCCGCCGCAAACTGGCCGGGCTGGCCCATGTGATGCTGCCGGAATCGAAGGGCCGCGAGAGCCAGCCCGGCAAGTATGCCGACACCGCCATTCCGGAACTCCTCAAGCAGCTCGGCGGCTTCTGCCGAGGCGAGACGGTAGGGTGGTCGGCGAAACTGGCAGGCGGCGCGAAAATGTTCGCCTTCCAAAGCGGCTTGACGATCGGCGACCAGAACGTTGCCGCGATCGAGCAGATTTTGGGCCGGCTTGACATTCCGATCTTGGCGAAGTGTTGTGGTGGTGCGCAGGGGCGGCGGATCGCCCTCGATGTCGCCACCGGCACGATGACGGTTGAAACGATGGGAGCCGAGCCGCAACGGTTCTGACCCCGCCCCCTGCCTACTGCAATTTCCCCGGGAGCCCCGATGAACGCGACCTCGACCAAACGGCTGCTCGTCGTCGACGACGCCATGATCATGCGGGCGATCATCAAAGACACCGCCAAGAAGGCCGGCTGGGAAATTGCCGGCGAGGCAACCAACGGGGCCGAGGCGGTCGAGCGATACCGGGAGCTTCAGCCCGACATGACCACGCTCGACATCGTGATGCCCGAAATGGATGGCGTCGAAGCCCTCCGGGCCATCCGCGGCGTAGACCCGCAGGCCCGGGTGGTGATGATCAGCGCGATCGACCAACGGGCCAAGCTCAACGAGTGCATCCAGCTCGGCGCCCTCGACTTCATCGTCAAGCCCTTCGACAAGCAGCGACTGCTTTCACTGTTTCAGACTTACCTTTCCTCAGAGTCCCCCGCATGATCCCCCTCCTTGCCGAAACCACGGCGCTGTCACTGCAGTTCATCAACAACAGCCCACTCGAATCGGTCACGCTCTACACTTTTTTCACCGCGACGATCGCGATGGGAGCCGGGGCGGCCTTCTTCGGCCTGATGCTCTTCCGCGGTGATCTCGATGCTGAGCAGTACACCGTGGTGACGCTCTCGACCCTCATCTGTGGCATCGCCTGCGTCAACTACCAGCAAATGACCGGGGTCTATCAGCAGACCGGCGGCGAGTTTCCTTCGGCGCTGCGGTACGTCGATTGGCTGCTGACAACTCCCCTGCTGCTGCTGACCTTTCCTCTTGTTCTGGGCCTGGGTTGGGAATCGCTCAAGGTGTTTGCCCGGCTTGTCA
>Ga0180432_10009721_pt1 | contig 11664 bp, 16 predicted proteins | sample SS_ome_10_FD_132414 | JGI IMG/M metagenome (GOLD analysis project Ga0180432, IMG submission 132414) | Hypersaline lake sediment archaeal communities from the Salton Sea, California, USA - SS_1_MS_2 metaG | ecosystem: Environmental > Aquatic > Non-marine Saline and Alkaline > Hypersaline >... | reverse complement strand
AGGGCCGGTAGGAGAGGCGGGAAAACAGTCGGTATCTCTATTGCAGCAGTTGAATGGTTCCTTGAAAAACAGAGGGTGCTTTACACTGCGCCTACAATGGAGCAGGTTGGCCGGTTTTGGGCAACAGTCACAAGAGCGTTGCACGAACCTATCCAGCAGGGCATTTTCAAGAAGAATGAGTCTGAACATTACATTGAGTTACCCGGAACTGAACAACGGTTAAAAGCAAAGACTGCATGGAACGCTGACTCTCTTCGCGGAGACTATGCGGCCAAACTCATATTCGATGAATGGCAGTTGGTCAACGAGGATGCCTGGGGCCTGGTAGGGGCTCCGATGTTGTTGGATACGGATGGAGACGCGATCTTTATTTACACCCCTCCATCTCTCCGGTCACGTTCAGTCTCAAAAGCTGATGATCCGCAACACGCAGCCAAATTGTTCAAAAAGGCTCAGGAGCTTCAAAAGGCCGGATCCACCAGATGGGCGGCATTCCATTTTTCATCCAAGGATAACCCCTATTTATCCACGGCGGCCCTTAACGAGATTGTAGGGGACATGACAGCTCTTGCATATCGCATGGAGATTTTAGCCGAGGATGTGGATGAAGCTCCAGGTGCCCTGTGGACTCGTAAGATTATTGAGGACAACAGGGTTCTTTCCAGTCCGGATTATGACCGGATCGTTATTGCCCTTGACCCTTCTGTCACAAGCATGGGGGATGAGGCCGGTATTGTTGTATGCGGCGCTAAAGATGATCACGGTTATGTGGTATCCGATGACACCCTGCAAGGCAGTCCCCTTGTGTGGGCCAAGGCAGCGGTTACAGCGTATTACAAACACCACGCTAATTTGATTGTTGCCGAGAAGAACCAGGGCGGTGAAATGGTTGAACTGACAATCAGACAGGTTGACTCCAATGTACCCGTTAAACTCGTACATGCCAGTAGGGGCAAGCAGGCCCGGGCGGAACCGATAAGCGCAAAAGCTGAAAAGGGCAAGATTCATCATGTTGGCAACTTCCCGGCCCTGGAGGATGAGCTTTGTTTGTGGATACCAGGGGATGAGTCTCCGAACAGGCTGGATGCTATGGTCTGGGGTATGACGGAGCTTTTGACTGTATCCAAATTCGGACGAAACCTACAGGATGTAATTGGATGATTGTTCCTTATCCCCTCAAAGGTAAAGCCAAGCCGGACTTCAAACGTGAGACAGTCCGGCTTTTCTTTGAAGACATCCCATCCCATGATTTCCACATGCGCGGCGCTGTCACATGGCCAGAGGGCGATAACCCGGGATTCTGTTTGATAGCCGGTCAGGAGGTAGAGTCAAGGGTGGTCTGGGTGTTCGATGAGTTCCAGTTTGTCTCCATTGAGCATTGGTTTCACCAGGGAGAATTAAGGGAGCGCGGATTAGTCGAGTTCCTTTTAAGGTGTTGGTCAGACTTCTTTTGCAGACACTTTTATTATCAGCAGCATGAGCAGATCAATAAACGGTATCTTATCCAATGCCTTCGAAGTGAGATGATTCAGCCTAAACCGGCTTTTAGCCAGGTCCCTTACGTTGATGAGGATATCGCGGATAACGTAACCCGTGAATATATTAATTTACTCAAGATGAAGATCAACAAAGGCACGTTGCTTGCCGATCACCTTAATACCCTGGATATGGGTGTGGAAGAACAGAAGGTGGGCGTTCATGCCCTCCGGTGCTTGCTGGCAGGGTTTGAGTTTTCAGGATGGAAGGACACATACAAGGAACAGGAATTGATTACATATTATCTAAAATAAGGACTAACCATGCCCAGAGCCGACATCATAGCAGGATTGCGAAACACAGTTTCAAATTGGCGTAAAGACCATCCTAAGCCAAAGACACCCCGTAAACCTCCCGTGAAGCGTCCCGTTACGCTTCCAGGCAAACCAAGGGGGCTTCGAGACAAATACCGCAGGATAACGCTTCCGAGGGGCGCCCAGACAGGTAGCGAACGTAAGTGGATCCTTGAGGAATTGAAAAAATAACCTTAATTGGAGGAAACACCATGAACGTATCTGACGAAAAGTTTTGCTTGGCTGTCTGCAAAGAAGCCAAAGCCCTTTTGGGTATGGGTAAAATTACCAACCTGACCAAATACAATGACATCGTTATCCAGTTATCCGAGATCCAGAAAGCCGTTGACGATGGCAATATGAAGGACAAAGAGCGGATGGACGCCATTGAACTCAGGCTGAAACGTCTTACCGCGCGGGTTGACGACATGGACGCAGCCGGAAAGCCCAAAAAGAAAGCCAAAAAGGACAAGTAACGCATGAGCGGATCTTCCGGGCTTTGTCAGTTTATAGTTGGCCGGTATGATGATTGGGCCAAAGACCGTAAAGACATACTTGACGGCCAAATGAATACCGCCCTCAAACTCTTCAAGGGAGAGGATATCTCTAAATGGAAGTTTGAAGAGGCTGAGGATTGGCGCTCATCTACTGTTATCAAGTGGGTCAAAGTCAAAGTCTTCTCCGCGTACTCTGTCCTATGCGATGTTCTGTTCCAAGGCGGTAAAATCCCGTTCAACCTCATTGACAGTCCGTTCAATAAGCGGGAATTAGATGAGGAAGGTCAGAAGCTCAACGAGACGAGCAGGGAGCAGATGCAGGACAAGATACAGGAGCAGAACGCAGACCGCAAGGCAGACCGGGAGTACATGCGGAAGATCATGGCAATGTCCATTTATGGCCTGGCATGGTCAAAATACAATATCGTTGACGTTGACAGGGAGTATTACGACCAGGTTTCCTATGGTTCAGCCCAAAGGTTTCAGCAGGCATCCACCACAGAGAAGGTCCCAGGGTGGGAATACCGCAGCCCTTTTTCAATCGTTTGGGACATGGACAATGAGGACATCCAGAAGGGCGGTGGGGTTATCGAGCAAGAATCTCTTTCCGCGTATGATCTCAGACAGAAGAAAGGCCAACACGCATACATTGATGCTAATATTGATCACATCCTGGCTGAACATGACAAGGATTCCAAGATAGATGAGGATTCAAGCTCTCTGCCCCCAGGAAAAAGACTTCTCAATAAACATAGGGCCAACATCCAAACCCATGAAGCGTGGATACTCGCTCCCAGAGCCCTTGTTGAGTCGTTTGAGAAAGACGTTGAGAATAAAGTTGAACCCGATAACTATTCAACCGATATCGAGCATGAGGACCAGGGGGATGATGTCGAGATCATGGCAGTTGTCGCCAAATCCACCTCAAAGGAAGAAATAATCAAGTTTATCAGGCATGAGCCCAACAAAAGACCCTACCGTCTGGCAGTCTGGGAGCAACTTGTTGATGAGACCACGGGCCATGGTATTCCAGAGTCGATGAAAGACCTGTCTACCACCTACAATGGCCTTATCCGGTCTATTGAGGACAATACAAAGCTGTCTGGGAACGTGGAGAGGGCCGTCAAGAAGAGTTTCTTTAAACCCGGGCAGCTTGACACACCCCATAAACCAGGCAAACAGTACGATGTTGACGAGTCTGTTGATGATGTCCGTAAAGCCCTAATGCCAATTATCACACCCGATGTCACACAGGGTTCCGTTCAGGTTCTCAGTATAGTCCACGAATTGATTGACATTATGCCCCAGATTCCCTCTATTCTCCATGGCGGCACGGAAAAAGACGGCAAGAAGACCGCTTTTGAGACCTCACAGCTTATAGAGATGGCCGGTAAGTACCTCGGAAGCGTGATCAGGAACATTGATGAGCAGTTCATAGAACCCGAAACCAAGTGGGTTTATGATTACAATATGGCTGATCCCGAATATCCTGGCCAAAAGGGTAATTGGGTTGTCCATCCCAACGGGTTCACGTCTTTCCAGAACAAGGTTGTCAAGATTCAAAAACTCAAAGAGTTGCTTGGCATGATAGTGAGCAACGAAAATCTGATGTCAGAAGCCAAGATTAGACCTCATTTAGATGAGATTTACAAGGGTTCGGACCTTGACCCGGAAGTCTTTTTGAAGTCAGAGGAAGAAAAGGCCGAAGAACAGCAGCAGCAAGCCATGATGCGGGAACAGGCTAAAAAGGAAATGCTGGAACAGGAACAAGCCAAGGTGTCCGCTGATGCTGCCGTGAAGTCCAAATTAGCAGAGGAAGAGTTTCACAGGAAGATGTTAGAGAAGGGGTTGGATCAGGTTTCAACGGCTTAAACGGGCTCTCTCCCGGTAAGCGATATATCCTTTTTTCACATGGGGCTGGTTGTCGAAAGATGACCGGCCCCTACTATTTAGAGACCCTGGAGGTTCAAGATGAATAAAGTCGTTTTCGTAACAACAAGCAAAGATGATTTCGTTATCGAGGTCAAAAGCCTTGACGAACTCAAGTCAGGTCAATGGGTTCGGATTAATGAGAAGGTCGCGCGTGTCTTCTATGCCTCTTCACCTAATGGAATGACTATCCATTTAGGCGAGTTGACCGGACGTGATCAGTCCAACAACAGGATTTACCGGAAGTATTTGGAACTCAACACCTCAAACATTATCGCAATCAGGGAGTTGGATCGCAGCGGAGATCTGTATAAGCAGTTTTTCAAAGCCGTTACCGGAATCATATTGCCGGAGGGTAAGGCTGTGACCTCCGATATATCCAAGCTGAAACAATAATGGGCGAGTTCAAGATAGGAAATATGAGCAGGGATGATGCCGAGGACATCTTTGCGCTTCAGGAGATGCCTTACTGGAGAACCCTCGAGAGGTTTTTACAGCTTCACGTTGACAGCGAAACCAACAGGGCCATTAATTTCCCGAAAAGCAGCCAAACCGATATCCGGCAGGATATTAAATATAAATTGGGTTTAATCAGGGGCCTCAAGATTGCCCTGGCGCAACCATACGAGGCACAACAACTTTTAGAATAGGAGGGAGGAATATGAAAAGACTATTTGCAGGATTTATTATTTTACTCGTTTGCCTTGTCTGGGTTGCTCCGGCGTTTGCCGATCCGTATGAGGCCCGACCTCACGAATGGAGAAATACACAGAAATTTGCCAGAAAGGTCATCTTTAAAAACGGGGCGGACGTTGATGCCATTTCAGCCATTAAACGTGTTCCCGTCTTGCTTACCTTTGTTTCAGGCGTTGGATTCACCGTAAGCGCACCCGAAGACGGGGATATTTTTCTTGTTCCCACGGCGGCGACCAATGAGGCATCGGCGGTATACTCTTCGGGGACTACGGTGCTTATCCCTCAACCGAGCGCAGATAATGTCGGATGGTGCCCTACTATTGTAAACACTTCCGGCACAAGCCCAATGGTGATTTATATTACTGGCCAGGAGGCGTTGACCCCGGACGGCATTATGAGCATCGGCGCATCAGGCACAACCATTCTTTACAGCTATGACGCAGAGGGCGACAGCGTGACCCTTGGATACCTGGAAGCGGCAGGAACGGGCGTCAGCGTCTATGTCATAAGCGATATTATAGACGGGACTTGATTTTAACCATTAAAGGAGATACTAAAATGCCAGACGATACAGAAATCGCAGAGCGTAGCGAAGAGGAACCTTCTTCCGAGTTTGACGATGCTTTTTCAGCGGCAATGGAGGACGCCATTGAGGGTAAGCCTGTAAAAGAGCCCGAGGAAAAAGATGGTGGAGACGCTGAAGCAGAAGCCGAGAGTAAAGCCGAAGAAGAAACCAAAGCCGAAGAAGAGAGGCTTGAGAAGGAAAAGCTTGAGGCCAACGAAACCGAGGAAGAAAAACAGGCCAGGGAAGCCAAAGAGAAGGATGAGGATGAGGCCGAAAAGCGCGGTAAAGAGCTTTTAGAAGAGAACGCCAAGACCAAACTTGAGCAGGAAGAGGCTGACAGGGTTGCCCGGGAAGAAAAAGAGAAGAGGGAAGCCGAGGAAAAAGCCGCTGCCGGACCCGAACCCGTCACGGAAGAACATATCAAGGTTCTGGGTTCCATCTTGCCTGAAGACCAGTTGCCCGATGCCATTGAGGTTGACGGTGTTTCCATTGACCTTAAAGATTATGTCAACGAGTACCCGGAAGCCAAAGTCTTAATGGGTTTGACCCTTCAGAGGGGTATTGAAAATCTTGTCAAGACCGGCACTCTCGTAACCGGGGAACAGCACCGCCAGGAGATGGAGGCTTTGTCTCAAAGGTTCTCCGATGATCTTTATGATCTTCAGGTCAATATAGCTCATCCCGATGCCGGGGAAATTGTTGATTCTGACGAGTTCAAGAAGTGGTCAAATGAACAGTCAGCCGCAACCAAAGCCCTGTTCGGAAGCCCCACCCCCTCTGATTTTATCATTGGTCTTACCAAATACAAAGATTCTTTGGGCACCAAGCAGGCCGAGGAAGCCGATATAGAGGCCAAAAAGAAGAAGGACGCCCATGATAAACTGTATTCTGATACTGCGGGTAAATCAGCGACCAAACCCAAGGCAACCACGTCAGGAGATTCAGAACAGAGTTATGGCGATGCTTTTAATGAGGCTATGGAAAAGGCGGACAAAAAGGAGGCTTAATTGTGGAAAATGACGAGAAACAATTAAGGTGCCCTAAATGCGGCAGGATGCTTGGGAAGGGCGATTATCCGGATAGACCCATTGAGATCAAATGCCCCAGGTGCGGTGAGATTATTCGATTTCAAAGGCTAAAACAACAATAGTAAGCCTTTTGTAGATATAAAAACACAGAGAACCGTTTTGAGTTCCTTAATCTTTAAAAAATAGGAGGAACTTAAAATGGGAGGAAATCTTACTACTTATGACCTAATTTCCCCGAGGACCACGGCGTATGCAGCCGTAGATATGCTCAAAAGGGGTCAGCACGATATGGTCGTAGAGCGTTACGGCCAAGCCAAACCGATCCCCAAAAAGCATACCAAGTCAATCACCTTCAGACGAACCAACAGCCTTGCAAGGGCAACTGCGCCTTTGGCTGAAGGCATCCCGCCCGCAGGTCGTAAGCTGACCATTACCGATGTTACGGCCACCCTTGAGCAGTACGGTGATTTTGTAACTATCACGGATGTCATTCTCGACACCCATGAGGATAATGTCCTCAAGGAGGCCGTGGATGTTTGTGGTGAGCAGATTGCGGAGACAAAGGAAGTTATCAGGATTGCGGTCCTGAAGGCCGGGACCAACGTGTTCTATCAGAACGCCGTTGCCGGTCGTTCAACAGTAAACGGCCCCCCTTCAAGGAGTGACTTCAGGCGTATCTATCGCTCTCTGAAGAAGTATAAGGGCAAACCCATTACAAAGATAGTCAAGGCTTCGGTTAAGGTCAGCACCGAGCCTGTGGCCGCCGGCTATGTTGTTTTGGCATCCACCGACCTTGATGCGGATATTCGGCAGATGGATGGCTTTATACCCGCAGAACAGTATTCCAATAGCGATAAGGCGCAGTTGGGCGAAATAGGCAAGGTCGATCAGTTCCGCTTTGTCCTTACACCACTGTTTGAGGCTTGGAACGCGGCAGGCGTATCGGGAACCACCTATCTCTCAGGCGGGGACAGGGTAACAAGCGCGGCCTCATGTGATGTGTATCCCATGATCGTGATCGCGGCGGACTCTTACGGTCTTGTGCCGTTACAGGGTCAGAACGCCGTTAAACCGGCCATTGTCAACCCCAAGCCCCAGGTAGGAGACGAGTTAGGGCAGAAGGGTTTCGTTTCTTGGAAAATGCTCGATGCCACCATAATTCTTAACCAAAACTGGCTTGCCAGGCTGGAAGTGGCGGCTACTGCAATCCCGAGCTAAACATAAATAGAATCCAGAGTTGATTCCCTTGAGGAACCCTTTGGATCACATAAAAGGAGGACATGAAAATGGGAAAGAGAATAGGAGGAAGATTCCACGGGAAAGGGGCCGCAGTCTATGTTTGCATCGGGTTTGTTCCCGATTTTGTAAGGCTCTGGAATGTAGAGTCTAACACCCCGGCGTGGATAGAATGGAATAAAAATATGGCCCAAGTGCTATGCAATGAAGGTATTTACCGGGATACCAACGGCGGGGCTCTTGCTGATTTGGCTCAGGGTGAAGGTATTCAGACTTATTATGGTGGGGATATCCTTACAGCCACTACGCAGCCAAGCGTGGTCTACGGTCATGCGGACGTGAACTACATTGAGGCAGATTTTACCGATTACCGTTATGGTTCTCAAGACGCTGTTTCCGAGGATATCACCAAATGGACGTTGGACTCAGGTTATACGGGGCATTTCAACGAGGATGTCACGGGCACCTACATCGCCGCAGGGTCGGAGATTATCATTGATGGTAAAATGTATCACATCATGGTTCTCACCGCAGGTCAGGGCGAGGCCTCTGCTGAGGTTACTTTGAGTCATACGGGGGTTCCTTCCGGCGTTGTTGAGTATATCGGGGGAGCTTATGGTTTTCACCCTGTTCCCGTGGGTAACACTACGAAAGCCGGTTTTCTTATCAATGAGACGACCATGCAGGCATCAGGTCAGATTATTGCCTTTGAAGCAGGCCAGTACGACAGTTAATTCTTAAACAACAACCGAATCCCTCTGAGGATCAATAAATCTCCAAGGAGGGATAATCATGCCAGAGGTAGAACAGACCCAAGAGCAATTAGAAGCGTTTATTAAGGAATTTAATTTCTTAGGTAAAGAAGAGTTTGGGGAGTATGTCGAGAAAAACCGTGAGAGGCTTGAACAGGCCGATGTGCTGGTTCAACTTAAAGCCCAGACCAAACATGACAAACTGTTTGGCAGACCGCTTTTTGAGAAGGCCAGTACCCCTGAAACCCCCGCCGATGTCCTTGACCCGAAGGAATGTGATTACAGGGTTAGTGAGCGTTGCACGGCAGTCAAATGGGAAACGATAAGGGAAAAGAGAAATAAGCGGTTCGCGGATATGTTCTCCCTGAAAGCCGTACTCAAATCAGGCGGGGAGGAAGACATCACACATGGCCTATTCCTCAACCAACTTTCTCAGTTTGTCGGTTCCAAAGTGGAAGCGGAGATTGAAAAGCAGTACAAGGCCAAAAACAAGTCCGGCACGGTCAAATGTGACATCACGGTTAAGGTCATGGGGTACTGGAAGGTGATCTTTCTCCCAAAGACCAAGAAACAGGACACGGATGATGTGTTTCTCACGGTAAATGCCAGTTGTCTTCAGCTTCAAAGAGATAAAGCCGTTGTTTTGCCCGGGTCATATCTTGAGGCATCAGACAGGGGAACATACCCGACATTCATCCAAAAGCCTGGTATTGACCGTAAAATAACAGGGTGGATCAGTTTTTATCCTTATAGAACCATTTCCAGGTCTACTAAAGCGGCGTTTCTCAAACAAAAGGCAGAGGGTGACATGCTGACCCGCGAAGCCAGGCAAAGAGAGGAAAGGCTGGATTAAATGCCAACCGCACTATCAAATAAAGACTTATTCGAGAGATGTAAAGAGTTTATCTATGCAGACCCCTCAAAGCAGGACCTTGATTATTTAATCAAATATGCAATCGTAACCGCAGAGCAAGAGATTAGGGACGTTGACATGGTTCCGCTTGCATGGTTGCGCGGGACCTATGATGAACTCTTTACAAAGCCATACGCCACTATCTCCGCTATCACTCAGGCTGACCCAGGCGTGATTACGGCTGAATCATCTGACGGTGATGTCACAGGCCATGGGTTTGCCAATGATGATATTGTCTTTATCGCAGGTGTTGCGGACATGGAGCGGTTGAATAATCGGCGGTTGAGATTTACAAGGACTGCGGCCACGACCGGGACCCTTCAGCGTATGGACGATCAGGACGATATAAACACCACGGATTATGAGGAATACGATTCAGGGGGGACCATCTATCATGCGGGCATGAAGATCGATGCCTCTGCTTTTGAGCCCTCATCTGGGAATTATCTATGGAAAATGGGGGACATCTTTGACGTAACCATAGATATGTTCCCGTGTGATCCGATTAGCCAGGAACAGGTGAGGTCCGAGGCCAAGTGGATGCAGCCCGTGAGCAGGCCGGTCAGGTTCCAACACCTCAAGACCTTCTATGATGATCCTACGTCTTTTGAGCATCTTCTCCTTTTATACCCACCCGCAGGGCAGAGATACAACGTAAGGATTCATTATACCAAGGATTACCCGAGCATTTCAGAGTGGACATCTGCGGTTTACCCTCCATGTCCGGCGGCTGTCCATGATTGTATCTGGCACAGGGCGCTCCATATCTTAGCCACGAATTCACAGAAGGCCAAGAGACTGACCAAGGACGGTGGGGATAATACCAAGATCGAGGTGCTTCAGGCTCAGCATTGGGCACACATCACGGCCCAAGATGAGCGTAAGATCATTAATTTAAGCCGTAATATGCTTGGGGATGCGGGTAGCGCAAATTCGGGGGTGGCGGCGTAATAGAAACCCAGGAGGTTCCACATGGAAAAAGAGATTCATTGGCACGAGTATATACCCAAAAAGGAATGGACACCTGAACGCATCCAACATGAAGTGGTTAACATGCTTACAAGTCTTCGTAGGCCAATAGAGGCCACAGAACCAATACTCTATGATCCTTCCCGTTATAGTCCGTGGGGTTGGATAGGATGGCGTGAAAAAGACGTACCGATAAGGATACATAAGAATGAACCTTAAAAAAATATCACTCTTAATCGCCTGTTTGGTCTTATTCGCTTTTCCCTCTTACGCTGGCACTATTGCCACATCAAGCATTACCGCTGCGGAGATCATAGTTGATGTTCAGGCTGATTTGAATGATGATAGTTCTACCTTCTACACGGCTGATAATTACTACCAATGGATTGACGAGGCCATAACAGAGATAGTCAACCGGACCAGGTGCCTTGAGGAAACGGTTTTCACTATCACCCTTTCAGAAGATACATGGTCCTACGATGTCGGCCAGAGCTACACGGATATTGAGACTATTTTCTATGACAGCGGCGTTACCTCTGACAAGCAGAAGATTTTCACCGTCAAAAAACAGAATATCAGGGAAATCGCACATTCCAAAGAGACAGGCCGCCCAAAGGTCTATTGTCTGTGGGCCGATAAGGTCCTGGTGTGGCCTATCCCCGGAAGTGATGAATCAGGAACAACCCTCCATGTTTACGCCGTAGAATTTCCAAGCGGCGTTACCACATCAACAAGCCCTATCGAAACTCCCGCCCCATTAGATCCCGCCATAGTCCACTACGTTAAAGCCAAGGCGCTGTTTAAGGACAGTAAAGAGCTTAAAGGGCAGTATTTTATGGGGCTTTTTGATGTCAGTATTAAGAATTATATCTTAAATATTTTAAGGCGTAACGAGTCGGACGTAATCGAATAACCTTTAAAGGCATAAATGATTCCCAAGGAGGAACGGCACATGGAAGATGGCTATATATCGCCTAAGCGAACGGAAATAATGGATGCCTGCCCAATTTGCGGTGGTGAAATTAGACCAATCCCAAATGACCCATTAAACCAAATATATGAATGTAAAGATCCTAATTGCAAAGCCAGGCGGATTGATCCAACAATAAACATCTACGCTTGCACCGTATGTGGCAGAGACCCGGAGATGTTTTCAAACATTGACGACCACCCGTATTGTCTAAAACATATACCGTCAAGCATTATTGTCGAAAACCCCAATGGAAAAAAATGAACCTTAAAAAGCTATT
>Ga0180432_10009720_pt1 | contig 11664 bp, 10 predicted proteins | sample SS_ome_10_FD_132414 | JGI IMG/M metagenome (GOLD analysis project Ga0180432, IMG submission 132414) | Hypersaline lake sediment archaeal communities from the Salton Sea, California, USA - SS_1_MS_2 metaG | ecosystem: Environmental > Aquatic > Non-marine Saline and Alkaline > Hypersaline >... | reverse complement strand
TCGTATCGGTCAAGATTGTCGATAAAGAAAGTGAAGCAAACCTCCTTGATAAGAAGTATCGTCAACGACAATACCCCACAGACGTTTCCATATTAATATTGCATCTGCATGGAAAGTATCTTTATGATTTGGAATATTCTTGCGTGCGGAATATTGACATTGATTTGCCATCTGATGCGAAAGAGCCATCTATTTGCTTGCCAATGGACTTAGGATGGTGGCGATACGATGAACTTACTGCAAAAGATGACAAGTTTATGGGGCACGATATCCTGTTTCATTCAGGGACAATACTCTCGCTAGAATTTAAGTCAGTAAAAGTAAAGAGAAGAAAGAAATAATATCGGCCGTAAGGATGAAGCATTTACCACATTAAGGGCTTTCCCCCATGAGTATCAGATATTCGGCCGTGGCTATCTGGTATAGGTCATTAGGATCTCTTGTGCCATTACTGCGTTTTTCCCACCAGAGACGAGGGTAGTCTAATCCCTCCCTTATGACCCATATATCATCAAAGCCATTCTTTGTTTCATCCAGGAAATCCCATCCCGCATCAATAAAAGTAACGGCGGTTTGCATCTCAGCGGTCGTTTTAGGAGTTCCTCCGTCACTTATAGATCGACCAGAAGTCTCTATGTCCCAAAAACTATTAAACACTTCATCGCCAAATCCTCTACCTATAAAACCACCAAAGGTACTTCCGCCGACAACACTGCCTGTACTGTAGCTGTTGATAATGATACTCGAGTTTGTTCCAACAAAACCGCCAACTTCGATATATCCTGTGACATCACACTCAGTGTAGCAATCAAGAAGATTTCCCCGGTTACGGCCTGCCAAGCCACCAATAGTATATCCACCTTTTACAGTACCATTGCTGTAACTGCTCGATACGGTCCCAGTAAATTCGTTCCACCCCAATAGGCCACCGCTTGTATCGGTTGCACCACTCACATTGCTTTTACTATAACTGCTAATGATTGTTCCATTTTTTTGGTTTTTCCCTACCAGCCCTCCCACAGCCCAAGACCTTGAACCAGCATTTACATTACCAATATTGTAACAACATGAGATCACTCCATCGTTGCGGTTGTTACCAGTCAATCCACCTACCAAGCTTATTCCATATACCTCACCCGTATTGTAGCAATTGGAAATATTTCCATGTATTTCGTTTAAACCTATGAGACCGCCGACCTGATGTCCACCATTAACCTTCCCTGATGTGGAACAATCTTGCACGCTGCCTTGATTATTTCCAACAAGGCCACCTACGTATTCATAACCAACTATGTTTATCTTTTCTAATACGACATTATGAATCATAGCTTCTGATTCTATTTTTCCGAATAAGCCGACGTAGTCTACATTTCCGGCAGTGATGATAAGGTTTTTTATCGAGTGACCATTGCCGTTAAAGACACCAGAGAAAGAGAGGCCCTGGTATTGAACATCCGGTGCTATAACAGCTCTTTGAAACATCTTTCTTCCTGGCAAATTCGGATCAAGATCAATCTCAGCGGTTAAGATGAAATGTTTGTCATAGTCTTCCGGAGTCTCACCCAACAGTATCAAGTCTGCCGGCGTTGCGATCTGATAGGGATCATTCGGTTCCCCGATACCACCAGAATACTTTGCTGAAGCAGTGAATGTAGTAGAACATAAAATCAAGATAAAAACTATGCGGTACATCATCCAACTCCTATATATGGTTTATGATTATTGAGCTTCAATGATATTTCTGACACATCCCATATGACGTCATAAATTAGGTTCTTGATATACTCCTGTCTCAATCATAAGATAGAATACACTTCAATACTAACTATTTTGACGCCGAAATCAACCCATAAAGCTGTCAGAAAGACGCAACAATGAGGGAAACTGAGGGGGCAGAGCTTGATTGGGGATTAACGCCCCAGCTATATTTCTTCATCTTTTCTTCGATCGCTCTCAGCGTCTTTCTATACCTGTCCATATTGGCTTGGACGTATCGAACGGATCGGCTCACACTGGAGAGGCGGTAAATTAAAGGTACCAGGTCCATTTTTTGAGAGGGAGCAAGACTTGGGTCTGCATTTTTAGGGGTGATTCCCGGGTCAGACATGGTCAAGAGAGCAGATAATCCAACGTCTTAGTTCGTTGATGTTGAGGTAAGTAAAGAACTCACATGTCACCCCTGCGAAGGCAGGGATCCGGAGCATAAAAAGTGGATTCCCGCCTTCGCGGGAATGACAAATAGTGTGTCTGCAACAGGGGCTATTTGATGGATTTTTCGATTGTGCGGGCTTTCAATAGTCCATATTCAATTGCCAATCGTCAATTTACGATCATCCACGCTTGCCGAATCTTAGCGAAATAGATACAATTCCACACAATGGCAAAAGACGTGGATATGAATAAAGTGGTTCGTCAGCATCTTGAGATGGAGCAGTTCTTTAGCGGCTTTACTCTCAAGGGCGCCGCTGAAGAATCCGAGTCAAACGTACAGGAGGACACGCTTGTCCCGAGAGGAGTAGAAGGAATGGCTGTCGCCGAGAAAGCTGCTGAGTTGGAGAAAATCGCCGAGGAGGTTCGTCAATGCCGCCAGTGCGTCCTGGGATCGTCACGGACGAACACCGTGTCCGGCGAAGGGAATCCGGACGCCCGCATTATGTTCGTCGGCGAGGCGCCCGGCGCCGATGAGGATGCGCAGGGCCGGCCGTTCGTCGGCCGGGCCGGCCAATTGCTGGATAAGATCATCAACGCCTGCGGTCTTAAGCGGGAAGACGTTTTCATCGGCAATATTTTGAAATGCCGCCCGCCGGACAATCGCGATCCTCGGGCCGAGGAGATCGTAAGCTGTCTGCCCTACCTTCAGAAACAGATCGAGATTATCGAGCCGGAGATTATCGTCGCCTTAGGCGCCCACGCGGCCAAGACGCTGCTGAACACCACCAAACCCATCGGCCAGCTGCGAGGCCAGTTCCATGAGTACATCGCCGGAATCGGCCGGCCGCCCATTAAGCTGATGGCGACCTATCATACGGCGTATCTGCTGCGGAGTTACACACCTGAAAACCGAAGGCGCGTCTGGGAGGACATGAAAAAGGTCCTCGCCGAACTCGGTTTGCCTGTTCCGGAATAATCGGAAAAAAACTTTAGCCCTTAGCGAAGCCGAAAGGGAAGCATCTGGTATCATGACGGATAATTGAGATTCTTCACTTCGCTGTACTCCGTTCAGAATGACAGCGCAGACTTCTCACACACGCTCTAAGCGGTATGAAAGCGGTTCCTTAGCGGAAGTGTGTGTTGATCTGAAGCTCTTCGCTTTTGGGGCCGCCTCTGAGCAATTCCTGTAATTGCTCGAATTGCCCCGGCTTCATATGATAGCTATGCGCGTGGTCGGGAAACGTGCCGTCATGGATATCTTTGGCGTACGTATTGAATGCCTCAATCGTGCGTCCGGCTAATTGACCGAAATCCCGTGCAAATTTCGGGCTGGGTCCCTGAGTTAATCCCAGGATATCGGTAACAATGAGTATCTGCCCGTCGCAATGCGGCCCGGCTCCACAGCTAATGACCGGCACATCGCAACGGCTTGTGATGATCTGGGCCACTTCCACGGCCGTTCCCTCAATTAACAAGGCGCCGGCTCCGCAATCGACCATTTGCTCGGCAAGACGGATCATCTCAACGGCGTTGCGGGCCGTCGTGCCCTCGGCCTTGAATCGTCCGATCTTATTGATGTTTTGCGGCCGGATGCCGATATGCCCCATGACCGCGATGCCGGCATTGCTGACGGCCTTAATGACGTCCAGGTCCCCGCAGTTCGCCTCGATCTTGACCATTTGCGCCCCGGCCTGGCTCATGAATCGCCCGGCGTTCTTGACGGCTTCGGTCTGACCCACCTGGCACGAGAGAAACGGCATATCCGCCACGAGAAAGACATTCGGCGCCCCCCGACGGACCGCGGCGGTGATCGTGACCATGAAATCCATCGTCGCCGGAAGCGTCGAATCGTATCCGAGCACGACCTCGGCCGCCGAATCGCCCACGAGGATCATCTGCACATCCGTCTGCGAGATCAGTTTGGCGGTGGTGTAATCGTAGCAACTGACCGCCGCGATCTTATGCCCCTGACGCTTGGCTTCATTTAAGTCCGTGATTGTGAGTCGCCCGTTCATGGTTTTGGTCTCTCTCTAATCCGAATATTCTGAAATATCACAGTCCGACCGTTAAAAAGTAGCATATGAAAACAACGTCCTGCGATCAAGCGTAAAGTAGTATAGATAAGAGGTTTGGTCCGCCACTATCCGAAAAAAACACAAAAATATTAACAATTTCCCAATATTGGGCTTGATTTCTTCAAGAAAAATTGTAATTTTAACCTTGATTTCTTACTTTTCTCTAAAGAAATTGTTGCTGTCTACACGATGATAATTAAGGACGATTAATTAGACAGAAAGGGATTTTAAAGCAGCAATTATCAGCTTTTCATCACCCTCCTCCGAAGCCAGATTCTGTAGTCATTAGAATCTGGCTTTTTTAGACCCATTAATACCAAAATAGGAAATCACTCGAACACTACGCATGTTAACGAGGGAAATATGGGATACCTTTAGCATTTACACACAGAGAGATACTCCCCCTAATCTAAAAAAGTACCTCGTCAGCCTCTGAAAACGACTACTTCGCTGTTGGGCCGGTGGGCTTGACATCTTTCGTGTTCAGACCGAACGACCCGGCCCAGGTGCGGATCTTTTTCCAAAGCTCATGAGCGATCTGCGGATTTGTATGCAGCACATTGCGGCGCTCGCCGATATCGTCTGCCAGGTTGAATAGCCTGGCATCGGTTCCATCAGTATTGATAAGCAGCTTCCAGTCGCCGTCGCGGACGGCCAGACTGGGACTGATGAAGTCCGGATTACCCGGACGAAGACGGGAATAGGGCTCGCCGTATTGCCAGAAGACGGGCCGGCTGCGCGGGCGAGGATGGCCGAGTAAAACGCGGTGCATGTTTTCGCCGTCATGACGGACGGTATCCGGCAGTTTGACGCCGGCGACGTGACAGAAGGTCGGCGCCAGATCGATGCCGCACATGACGCTTTCGTTATCGACGGCCCCTGACGGAATCACACCCTTCCATCGGGCGATAAACGGCATGCGGATACCGCCCTCGTAGAGGCTCCATTTGCGGCCGTAAAGCGGGCCGGTGAAGCCGGGCGGATCGAAGCCCTTGCGATAATAGTGCGGCCAGTCCGTCGGGCCGTTGTCGCTGGTAAAGACAATAAGCGTCTCTTCGGCCAGCCCGGCGGCGTCGAGGCCGTCGAGCAGCCTGCCGATCTGGCGATCCAGCTCCTCTAACACGGCGAAGAACTTCTGCTCGAACGGATTGTCCGTAACTGTCTTCCACTTTTCAACAGCCTCTTCCGGCGGAAGGTGGGCGTCGTGGACGTCGTTGGGAAAAAGCTCAATGTAAAACGGCCGGTCGGAATTGTGACGAATGAATTTCAAGGTACGATCCACGTAGCGCTGCGTCGATTTGTGCTTGGGCAGATATTCGATGTTGCCCCGACCGAGCTTGGCGCTCCGGCCGGAAAGGCCTTTCTTGGAGAACAGGATACGGTCTCCGAGTCCTTCGAAGGCGACCAGGGATTCATCGAAGCCGTACTCTTGCGGCAGCGGCGCGTCGCCGACGTCCCGGCCGCCGCCAATGTGCCATTTACCGAAGTGGGCGGTGGCGTAGCCGGCCTGCTTGAGAATCCGAGCGGTCATCGGTGCCTTGGGATCGAGCCAGTTGGCCATTTGACGCTTGCGATTGTTGGCGCGGGATTCAAGGTAGGAATGAACCCGCCAGCGGATGGGGTACTGGCCCGTCATAACCGCCACGCGCGAAGGCGAGCAGATGGGCGAGTTCGTGTAGAACTGCGTTACGCGCAAGCCGTCGGCGGCGAGACGATCTATATTCGGCGTCCTCATCGAGGGATTGCCAAAGCAGCTCGGATCGGCGTAGCCCATGTCGTCGATGAAGATGAAGATGATATTAGGCCGGCGTTTACGATCCTTCGCCGCGCCGAAAACCGGTACGGACAATCCAAGAACACCCGCACCGCACATTTTGAGAAACGCTCTTCGCTGCATGATATGTCCAATCAAATAACTTCCGGATCTTTAAGCGATTCGAGTATAGCTGTTGGATTAGGAAAAATCAAGATGGGCGATATGGAGCTGGCGGGTGCCGGTTTTTTGGTCGATGCCGTCGAAACAGATCGCCTCGCCGGTGCGATTCCAGCGGGGGTGGAAATCGCAGCGCAGGTGGCCGGAGATGTTGCGTCGAATTTTCATATCGAGGGTCACAAGCGTTTTGCCCTGTTTGGTTTCGACGTTGTAGAGGATCAGCGATTCGTTCAGTCCGTGTTTGTGATCGGTGGCCAGCCAGTTGGCGTCGGGCCCGAAGGTGCAGTGACCATCGAAATCGAGCATCCCTTCGCCGAGAACTTTGTAATCGGCCTGGCCGTCGGTGAAAAGGACATGCCGTCGGCCCCGGCTTTGATATTTGAAGGTCGCGATGATTTCCCGGTCGTTGCGCCAGTCGAAATGGGACACGCTGCTTCCATAGGGGATGACCTCGCGCAAATTGCCGCCGTCACGGTCCGCGGTGAACATGCCGGTTTCCAGTTTTCCATTCTCCATCGAGCGGCCGAGAAAGAAGAACCGGGTGTCGCTCTTGTTGAACACGGTATGATTGCACCACAAATGGCGATCTTTCAATTCCGGGCGACGGTCCCTGATGAGTTTGTAGAAATCGAGCACTGAAACCGCTAACGTGCGCTGGCCCGTTCGCATATCCATCACGAAGACGCCGTCGTTGTCGGGGTGGGGGACGTCGATCGTCGGGTCTTCGATCCCCTGGTAGCTGACGGTTTTTCGCAGGCGGCCGAGCCGGCCGTAAGACAGGCTCAGGGCGTATCGGCCGGAATGGCCTAAGCCGTTAATCGCGGCCGGGAGGATTCGTTTCTTTCCGGTCTGAATATTCATTACCACAGAGATAATCTGGTTGCCCCGACGGTCGTTATAGAGGATTTCATCGTCGTTCAACGGATTCCAGTGGAGCATGGCGCCTTGCTGAAGGTTCCAGGCGTGGGTCCGGCCGATCGTCTCGAACGCGCCGGATGTCGCATCGACCAGACCGATGGCCGCCGGCTCATCCTGCGTGGGGAAATGATCCTGAAACGGACTCTCCAGCGAGAGCAAATGCGTGCCGGACCGATTCCACGGGCAGATTCCATAATAGCCGAAGAAATGATGCCTCGGACCGCGCGTCAGTGTTTGAATGCGACACTTGGGCAGTCCGCTTTCACGTTTTGCGAATGCACGCAAATTTGAAAGACTGAGTATCACCCCACCGGTCAGCGTCTGTTTCAAAAAGTGCCGTCGAGAGTTAAACATCATCATCTTCACCTGAAACACGTTTTAAGTTGCGTACCCAAATCGGTTGTCTCAAATGATACCTGTTGTCCTTTCCGGGGGCAAATACATTTACCTTGTTCATAAAGAAACAATGAAAAATGCAGTCGAGTAAAGTCCGTCGAACGGAGCCGAAAAGAAGCGTTGGCGCTCTCAGCAGGCGCGCGGGCGGGCCTTACCCGTGATTTGTGCCGTAATTGACTTGAGAATACGTCGTTCCTCCGAGGCTGAACCTCCGCCATCATCCATCTTGAATCGCATGTCGCGGATCACAAATCCACTCAGCCGGAGATGGCTCTCCAGCTTTGATTGAGCTCTTCCATCAGCTTGATGACCTCGCGGATCATCTGCGGATCGCGCTTGGCATTGGCTTCGGACAGGTGCTTGATCATGAATAAGTAGAGCTTGCGAAGATTCGAGGCGACTTGGCCCCCCGCGTTCATATCCAACACCGCGTTGAGCTCATTGATAATATCCAAAGCCTTGTTGATATATTGCCCCTTGGCTTCGTGATGGTTGGCCTCTAATTCGATGATCGCCTGTTTGAGAAACTTGATCGCACCCTCGTAGAGCATCACGATGAGGCGGCCTCTGCTTTGCGTTGTGACTGCATTGTCCTGGTATGTTTTAATTCCCTGCATGACATCGACTCCTTGGAGCCAAGCTCCGCCCTCTACGCAAGGGTTTTTAAGCCCTTTTTAATACCACGCCTGTTAAAACATGATCGCGCCCATCCGTTTGCCGATCATCCCTCCCCGGATGAATCATTCGATCTCCTTACGTCGTTGCGGCTATCCATTCAGCAGGCTCAATGCCAACTGCGGCATCGTATTGGCCTGGGATAACATAGCGACGCCGGCCTGGGCCAGGACCTGGTTCCGGGTCATGATGGCCATTTCCGTGGCCACATCAACATCTGAAATACGGGATTCGGCGGATAACAGGTTTTCCGTCTGATTATTAATAACCGCGATGGTACTTTCCAGACGGTTCATTTTATACCCGAACCCGGCTCGGGCGGCATCTTTGGTGGTGATGGCGGTCCCTAAGGTGGCCAGGGCTGCCCGGGCGCTGGCCGCCGAACTGATGCTCGCCGTCGAAAGCCCCAGGGCACTGCTGGTCATGTCGCTTCCGTAAACGTCAATCTTGTCGGTCGTGGCCGTTCCGAACTGGATCGATATCGTGGCCGTGGCGCTATTGAGAAGGTTGTTGCCGTTGAACTCGACGGCCCCCGAAATACGGTTGATCTCCGCCGCCATCTCGGTGAATTCGTTGTTCATAATGGTTCGCTGAGCGCTGGAATACGAACCGGTGGCAGCCTGTTCGGCCAACTGTTTCAAACGCACGAGCGCGTCGTCGATGCTCCCCATGGCGCCTTCGAATGTCTGGAGCATACTGATGCCGTCCAAGGCGTTCCGAGAGCCTTGTTGGAGGACGGCAATGTCGGCACGCATCAATTCGCGAACGGCCAGGCCGGCGGCGTCATCCTTGGCGCTGTTGATCCGCAGGCCCGACGACAGTCTCTCCACCGATTGGGCCAGCGCATCATAGCTCGAACCCAAGTGCCGAGCGGCATTGGCCGACATGACATTATTCTTGATTGCTAACATACTGATCACTCCTTTAATTTGTACTTGACCCGTTTGTCAAAAATCCGTTGTCAAATACGTATTGTCAATGAGCCTTCCTTATACATCATATCGGGCAACCTATTTTGACTTAGGTCCGCGTCTCCGTGGAAAACAGTCAACACGTCCCACGGAAACGGCCACGTTCAAGAATCATTATCGAAAGGAACGCGAAAAACTTTAAAAAAAACCCGCCCACGGCGAAAAGATAAATTTAAACCTTAAGGCACAGGCTCAATAGTGACAAATCATGAAGGTCTAACACATTTGGTATGACCGTGCGCAGCCTTCAGCATTATTTTGATGATATCTCGTCTGCTGATGACACCGACGAGTCTTCCTCCGGAAGTGACGGGGACGCGCCTGAAATCATTATTGGCCAGGCATTTGCACACATCCAAAATGCATTCATCCTCCTCAAAGAAGATCACCGGCTGTGTCATGAAGTCGGAAACAGGCTTATTCACCAGCACCTCAAGATCGATGTTAAATCTCAGGATGTCTTTTTCGGAAATAACAGCAATTAAGGTCATATCCTCCTCAACCACAGGGATGCCACTGATATTACGTTCGACCAGGATTTCCATCGCTTCGTGGACAGGGGTGTTCGGCTTGACGCAATAAACGGATTGCGTCATGATATTTCGCGCCTTGAGCATAACGTTCGCCTTTCAGTAAGTCGATCTGGTTTTATGTCTATCAACGGCCCGGTCGTAGTGAAAAAGCATTAGCCGGAAATGGCTTTCCAGCTTTGATTCAAATCCTCCATCAACTGAATGACCTCTCGGATCATCTGTGCATCGCATTTAATGTTCGCTTCAGAAAGATGCCTTGTCATGAAACAGTAGAGCTTGCGAAGGCTCGAAGCCATTTCCCCCCCGGCGTTCATATCCAGGATCACATCGAGCTCGTTGATGATGTCCAGAGCTTTATTGATATATCGTCCCTTGGCTTCGTAATTGTTGACCTCCAGTTCCTTGATCGCCAGCTTCATAAACTTGATGGCGCCGTCGTAGAGTAGAACGATGAGCCGGCCTTTGTTTTGCGTCATCACGGCGCTGGCCTGATAGGTTTTAATTCCTTGCATTGCATGTGCTCCTTGGGATCGAGCTACGTTTGGGTACGAAGATATGAGCGCCTTGGCACTCAATTCCGAAGGAGATAACCCACACCATTAATAGACCGATCATCTTCCCCTGAAGGGTTTGATTCAATCGTCAAAGAATACTCCGTTAAGTTAGCAGGCTGAATGCCAACTGTGGCATTGCATTGGCCTGTGTTAACATAGCGACGCCGGCCTGGGCCAGAACCTGGTTCCGGGTCATCGTGGCCATTTCGGTCGCCACATCGACGTCTGAAATTCGGGATTCGGCGGCCATTAGGTTTTCCGTCTGATTATTGATGACCGAAATGGTGCTTTCCATACGGTTCATCTTATATCCGAATGCGGCCCGGGCGGCGTCTTTTGTTGTGATGGCGGTTCCTATGGTGGCCAGGGCGGCCCGGGCGCTGGCGGCGGTACTGATGCTCAACGTGCTAAGTCCCAGCGCGCTGCTGGTCATATCGCTGCCGTGAACATCGATCTTGTCGGTGGTGGCCGAACCGAATTGAATCGATATGGTAGCCGTGGCACTGTTGAGGAGGGTGTTGCCGTTAAACGCGACGGCGCCGGCAACACGATTGATCTCGGAGGCTAATTCGTCGAACTCGTTGTTCATAATGGTTCGCTGCGCGCTGGAATAGGATCCTGTGGCGGCCTGTTCGGCCAGTTGTTTCAACCGCACAAGGCCTTCGTCGATGGTTCCCATCGCGCCTTCGAACGTTTGGAGCATACTAATGCCATCCAGTGCATTCCGTGCCCCCTGACGGAGCACGGCGATGTCAGCACGCATCAATTCACGGACGGCCAAACCGGCGGCGTCGTCCTTGGCACTGTTGATCCGCAGTCCCGACGACAGTCGCTCGATCGATTGGGCCAGCGCATCGTAGCTTTGGCCTAAATGGCGAGTCGCGTTCACCGACATGATGTTGTTCTTGATGGCTAACATACACTTCTCCTTAAAACTGAAATCGCACTCGTCTCGTCATCATCTTTCACCTCGTACCCGCTTTCTTTGGCCACTGTTAAGTGTCATCCATCGAGATCTCAAAATGGGCGCAGAAACTCGCTGCACATATTCAAACGATTGTCTAACTTGTTTTTCTTTGCATCGGCCCGGCGGAATGTCATAAAGACAATACGCCGTTCGTAAAAAATGCTCAAAACAACCTGGAATCCACACAACAATCCATTGTTGATATTCACCCGAATGAGCGAGGACCTGCAATGACAGTGATCAAAGGCTGCCGTTTTCGCTTGCCGTACGAACGTTGGAGGCGTACACGGATTCAGTTCGCGCACACGTTTCCACCGGTGGTAAAAGACCACTTTCGCATTTTTTCCTGCCGATGTCGGTCATGATAGCGAATCACATTATCAGCTCGTCGTGATATTCACCCTGTTGGAGGCATCATCTTCCTGAGAAATGACCGTTTGACCGCAGCACTTTTTGGGGTGATAAACATCGGTGATAGATTCAGCAAAAGT
>Ga0180432_10009719_pt1 | contig 11665 bp, 10 predicted proteins | sample SS_ome_10_FD_132414 | JGI IMG/M metagenome (GOLD analysis project Ga0180432, IMG submission 132414) | Hypersaline lake sediment archaeal communities from the Salton Sea, California, USA - SS_1_MS_2 metaG | ecosystem: Environmental > Aquatic > Non-marine Saline and Alkaline > Hypersaline >... | reverse complement strand
GTCGATCCGCTCCCTGTCGAACCCGATCACCACCTCCTCGCCCACCACCAGGGCAGGTGCCGAGCGAACACCCAATTGGAACATCTCCTCCCGCGCCTCTTCGTCTATCATGACATCTTTCTTAATAAATGGTACTCCTTTGCTGGTCAAATACTCCGCCATTGCCGAGCAAGGGCCGCAGAAGGGTTGCGTATAAACGGTGATTCTAAGGTCTCCCATGTAATGTCCTCATTTCGGTGTTGAGAGGTTACTCATCAGCTGGTGCCTTGTCCCGCCTTTTGTTCACGGGCCTTCTTGAGCAGTTCCTGCCGCCTGGCCTCCGCCTCATCGGAAAGAAAAGGCTGCTCATCGGTCATGAATTTTTCCATCCATTCCTGGTTGCCAGACCATAGATAAGGCAGATCCAAAATGATCCCCGGCTTGTCCGCCTCTTGGAGCAGCTTGAGGCCGGCCCGAAGGACCTCGCGCTGGTTTTCGGGGTCCCGGGGCCGGCCCACGGGATTACCCAGAGGGTAGTTGAGAAAGACCTGCCTGGGGGTGCCGGCCCTGGCACAGATGTCCCGGGCATTGGTATAGGTGACGGTGGGGATACCTCCTGCTTCCAGCACGCGGCTGATCAGACTCACGGTCTGATGACAGATGGGTCAGACCGGCGTCATCAACGCGACATCCACACCGTCTTCCCGACATTGGCGCAGGATTTCCGGTCCGTCCGCGTCAACCGGCTTGCGGTGGCTGTAATTGGGCAGTGTCCGATAGTAGTTCTTGCTCAGGCTTCCGAACAGGCCTTCTTTAAAAAATTCCTGCATCCGTGTCATGGGGAAATAGGCATTGAGATCCTCCATGTCCGTCTGGTAGCGGTCATGATCTTGACTGGTGCACAGAATGCGGTCTTTCGGCCAGTCGTTGGGAACCGTCCGGACCTCCGGTTCTTTGGTACCGATGAACCCCGGTTCCTCCAGAGGCCGCCCCTCCTCATCCAAAAGGATGAAGGAGCTCGTGGTCACCAAGGTGACCCGGCACTCCGAAAGGGGCTTCCTTAAAGGGGTGAAAGGAATCTCTTCGTTATAGGCGTAGTTGTACGTCTTCTCATAGCCCTGATTCCGGTAGTATTCGTGGGTCTTATCGATATACCGCACATAGTCCATTACGAATCTCCTCCTGCACCGGATTTATGTTATGTAAAGGCAGTATGGGAAAAACGGCCCTGGGTGTCAAGGCGCATGTAGGCGGACGTGGTTGCCGCCGCCAGAATAAAGGCAGGGCATGCCCTTCCCTTTGCCGACTGTTTTGCCGTCGCCACAGCACGCAAGAATAACGCCGTTATTCTCACAGGTGATCCGGAGTTCAAAAAAGTTGAACCTCTTGTCGAAATAGAATGGATCGACAAATAAGGGCGTCGATTCAAACAAAAAACTGGCGGTCAGGCCGCCCCGTCTCACATGGGATAAAAAGATCAGACCCCGTAACCCACGGGCATGATCAGGAGAGGCTCATCCCTTTTGGAAATGTCCAGTACACTGATGACTTTGGTATCATCAAAGGCCCCCACGATACCCGCCTTCAAGCCCAGGGCCTCCGCCTGAAGGAAGATGTTTTGTCCCACATGGCCTGTCTCAATCATGGCGTACCTGACCCCTCTTTCTCCGTATTTGGAGCAAATGCGGGCGTATTCAGCGGTGATTACAAGGTTGAGAGGGGCCTCCGCCATCCACATCTGGTGGAGGGAGGCCTGCGCGAGGGACGCCCTTTTATCACCCGTGTTCACCCCTTCAATGCGGTGCTCTAAAGGAACATAGTGGTACACTCCCGCCTCCAGCCCTTCTACGCCCCTCTCCCCTACCACGGCATACACATCCAGGGGATACAGGGCACCGGCCGATGGGGCCGCCCTCTTGAAACCGCCGTCCTGGGTTACCCCCTGGGCCGCATACAACAGTTGAGAAAGGGCTTCCTTTTTAAGAGATTTCGCCCTATAAGAACGGACCGTTCTGCGACGCTTGATCGCCTCTTCCACAGAGAGCCCGCTTTCATGGTCGGGTCTGGGGAGCTTCATGGGGATCTCCTTTCTTCTGAAAGGCGCTGAAAAGGCCCTTAAGGGTTTCAGGCACTGGACCCCAAACATTCCCGTGAGAAGGATCCATTCAAGAAACCGCCGTCTGGGGATACTGTCCATAGGGTTGCCTCCCTGCCATTGTCTCAAATGGAACCCTCTGGATCAACCCACACGGCATAAGGGGCCCTGGTTTTTGCCCATTAAGGGCTTGTGCATGGTGACAAGACATGTAAAATATATTCCAGTACCGGACGCCAAGGATCTCGACACAGGCCCTTGGTGCAAGGGATGTCCGGCCCGTGATCGTCACGGTCGCCGGGTCTTAAGGGCTTCTCCAAGGATTAACTGAATCAATACGGTGAGGAAAGGAGATGAATATGGCGGAGACTCAAAAAGAACTCAATGACAATCGGATGAAACTCCTGGGCCGGTTCGGCGAATTGCTTCCCGAGGTGCTCAAACAGGTGGGGTCCCAGGCCAATGAGGCTTACAAAGACGGTGCCCTCGATTCCAAGGTGAAACGACTCATGGCACTGGCACTGGCCCTGGGGGCGGGATGCCGTAACTGCGTTTTGGGACAAACCATGTACGCCCTTGAAAAAGGGGCCACCAAGGAGGAAATTCTGGAGACCATTGCCGTGGTTACCAGCATGAGAGGGACAACCGGGGCGGCCGAGTCCTTGCGGGTGATCCAGCTCCTGGATGAACTCGGAAAGCTCTAGGGGGTACCGGACCCGATTCCGGCGTCCACGGACCCAAAAGTAAGGGGGTTTAGGGATTCCGGATCGGGTCATAGATGAATTTTTTTGAAATATCGTCTTATCCAAGAGGGGACGGCCTAGAGTACACGTATGGCAGGGGGGGGCAGGTGGATCCAGACTTTCTTTCTTTTTTGAAGGCCCATGTCAAAGAGCTTGCCCCGTTCTACCATGGCCTTAAAAATCACCTTCCCCGTCTTGACGGATATCTCGTAGCCGTTCCCCCGGTCCGCTGCACCCATGATCCTTCCAGGAAAAATATTGGCCCTGTCATAGGAAATTTCCTCCCGCCTGAGCCCGATATCTTCCCCCCGGATGGCCACATGGCCCTTTCCGGGCTCTGGAGCGGTCTCCAGATCCAATCTCAGGTCGTGGACCACCGCCCTCCCCCCCTCAAAGACCGCGGGGAAAACATTCTTCACCCCCACAAACCGGGCCGCAAAAGGGGTGGCCGGTCGTGCAAAGACTTCTTCCACAGGCCCCACCTGTTCCAGCCGTCCCTCATTCAAAATAGCGGTCCTCTCTCCTAAAAACAGGGCCTCTGCAAAATCGTGGGTCACCATAAGGCAAGTGATTTCCAGCTCCTCATGGAGGCCTTTCACCACCTCCCGGACCTCCTCCCGGAAATTGGGATCCAGGGCCGAAAGGGGCTCATCAAGGAGCAGGACGGAAGGATTGACGGCCAGGGACCGAACCAAGGCCACACGCTGTTTTTCCCCGCCGCTCAGATTCTGGATGGAGCGGTGGGCCAGGGGCTCCACCCCAGTTTGTGCCATGAGATCTTGGACCCGCTTGCGGGAGCGGTCCGGATCCTGCCTGTGATAGCGCAGGCCGTAGGTAATGTTTTCCATCACCGAGAGGTGTGGGAACAGGGCGTAGTCCTGGTAAACGATGCCGATCCCCCGGTCTTCCGGGGAAAGCCGTGTAACATCCCTGCCCTCCAAAATGATCCGCCCCTTGCTCACAGGGGCCAGGCCGCTGATGGCCTCCAGGATCAAGGTCTTGCCCGCGCCCGTGGGGCCGAGAAGGGTGAAAAACTCCCCCTTTTCCACGGTAAGGTCAACATCCTGGACTGAGAAACCGGGCACCTCTATGCGCAGACCCTTGAGCTCGATCATGCCTTGGCCCTCCCCGGGAGAGAAATGATCCTCAAGAGAAGAAACAGGAGGAGGGAGACCACAATGAGCCACACGGCCACAGGCTGAGAATAATCCAGGCCGTAAGCGGTAAATCGTTCATAGATAAGGACCGGGGCTGTCATGGGGTGGTAGGCCACAATCACCACGGCCCCGAACTCGCTGATGGCCCTGGCCATGCACATAATCATTCCCGCGAGCAGGCTCCTCCAGGCAAGCGGCAGGGTAATGCGCAAAAAGGTACCGCTCATGGAGGCCCCCAGACTCCTGGAGACCTTTTCCAGGCGGTCGGGGACGGACTCAAAGCCTGTCTTGGCCGAATTGATGTAAAAGGGAATGCCCACAAAGGTGAGGACCACCACGATCCCTGTCACGCTGCCCATGATCCGGATCCCCAGGTCCTGCATGACCTGGCCGAGCCAATGCCCCCTGCCGGCCAGGCTCAGGATGGCAATGCCCACCACAGGATGGGGAATCATGATAGGGAGGTCCACCACGCTCTCAACAAACCGCTTCCCCAAGAAGTTCTTCCGGGCGATAAGGTAGGCGAAGGGGGTCCCAACCACAAAGGAGATAAGCGCCGCCAGCCCCGAGGCATAAAGGCTTAGCCAGATGGCCCGGCGGACATTGCCCTGGTTCAGCGTTTGCCAAAGCCCCTCGAAGGACGGCTGGGCCATCATCTCCAGCAGGGGAAGAAGAATAAAGGCGAGAATAACAGAGCCTGAGAAGACGGTCAGCCATCGGAATAAGTCCGGCCTCTTTCCCATGTCCACCCGGTCATCACCTTAAAGGCGCATTGAAAGGGGTAATCATTCCTTCACCTCTACAAACCCCTGCAGGGCCCGGGGAAGCGTCTGCCACATCTCCTGGCCCGCCACCCGGCAGGGTACAAAGGGGGGTTGGCCCATGTCCTCGAGGATCTTGAGCCCTTTTTGAGGATCCAAGAGAAAGGCCAGGAAGGCGATGGCCGCTTCCGGGTTGGGGGCGTCCTGGATCAGCGTGACACCATAGGTACATGATTTCCCCCTCCGTGTGATCCACGTGCCCGGGCTCTTCCCGGTGACCTTGACCGAGGCCTGTTTGTAAAAACCGTCATAGTGATAGTTTCCCAGGTTGATCTCATCGGGTAAGGTGATGTAGTTTAGGCCGTGCTGAACCGCCACTGAGAGGTATTCCCAGGCATAGTCCATATTTCCCGTCTTGAGCAAGGCCACCAATTCTACGGATTTGGGCCGGATATTGGCCTTGGGCCTTGCGGCCAGGAGACGTTCGTAAAGGCCCGGCTTTTTGTAATACCTCTCGGCCAGCTGAAGCACCATCAGGCTCCGGTAACCACAAGGGTCCAGGTTGGGATCCGAGTGTCCCCAGCTCACCCCTTCCCGGCCCAGGATCTCAAACCAGTTGTCTCCATTGACCTCCTCAGCGAAACGACTCTTTTCCGTGTAACACAGGACGAGCTGATTGGTGGCGAAGCGGATGTTCCATCGGGCCTTTCCAGGGATCAAGGTCTTATCTATAACCTCGAAATCGGCCGAGGCCATGATATCCGCCGGCTTGTTGAGTTCCGAAATCATCCGTGCCATTTTGGTGCTTCCCCCTGCCTCCCGCAGCACATCAACGCGGGGATATTGTCTCTCAAAGTCCTTTTCCATGGCGGCGAAAGGCACGGTGAGGCTGCCCGCGTGAAAAACGATGCATCTCCCCGCCGGCTCGGCCCTGCCCGGAGCGGCACAAAACCACGTTAAAACCAGAAGCGCACAAAGGACAAATGCCCCGCGCAAGATAGAGCGATCCATGACCGGTCACTCCTCCTTTCTTTTCATGCCTTCCTGGGGAAAGAGCATCTTCCCGCAGAGGTTCAGGTCGTACCCCTTGAGATCCCTGACGAGGTCCCTATAAGAAGTTTCATGTAAAAGCCCCAGAAAAAGCTGAACCCCTTTTTCAAAAAACCGATCTTTAGGAATAAGTAGATCAAAGCGCTCCCAGCGCAGGGAGATGAAGTCCAGATCCAAAATCCCGGCCACGGCCTTGATACCCGGTGCCGCATCCGCCCGCCCGGAGAGGATTTCCAGGCCTACATCCAGATGGCGCTGGAATGTGCTCTGATATCCCTTGATGCGGTCCCCTTCCAGTCCGGCCTTTTGGAGTTCCCTGTCCAAAAGGAGCCGGGTTCCGGTTCCCAGGGGCCGGTTAACAACGCTTATACCCTCTTTCCCGAGATCCGCCACCTTGTGGATCCCCTTGGGATTGCCCTTGGCCAGCAACAAGCCCTGTTCCCTCCGGCAAAAGTTGACCACCGCAGGCAACTCACCCAGTTCTTCCCTGGCATACCCGAAATTGTATTCCTCTTCGTCTTCCTGAAGGAGATGGCTCGAGGCGATGTGACATAGCTTGCGCCTCAGTGCCCTGATCCCGCCCAGGCTGCCCAGGTTGCCGAACACGGCCACGTGCTGGGGATAGAGGCGGTTGAAAAGGGAAAGGGTCTTGTCCAGGAGGATATCGTTGCTCCCGGTCACAATGAGAAGACCGTGGTAGGGAGGCAGGGGATCCGGCGTCCTGGGATAATTGATGGTCTCGTTTTCCAGCCACTGTTGGACCAGGTGACGGGGGAAAAGCCACTTGCCCGTCACCTTTGTGGCGGGCAGCCCCTTTTCGGCGATCATGGTATAGACCATTTTCTCATTGATGTTTAGGAAGCGGGCCACCTCTTTGGTACTCAGAAAGGGTTTCAGCTCTTCCATAACCGTTTACTCCTCTGCCATGGGTTTCTGGAAAAACCGCGGCACCTTTTTCCTGCTCCCATAAGCCTTGGCCGCGGCTACATCAAGGATTTAAACATGCCTGTCATTTTTAGTCAATATACAGCTCTTATTGTTATCCTGATACACATTCAAGTCTGCAAGACACAAAAGGACCAGGAAGACCGCATTTCGCATGGTGAAGGGGTCTCCGTGGTCCTTTTGTCAAATGGGGCTTGGCCCTTGGCCGAACCTTATTCTACGTGCACCTGTACCGTATCCAGAAGCCCCGGGCCCAGGTTGCCGTCCGGGTTGCCGTCCAGAAGAAAGTGAAACGCGTAATCGCCCGCCGGCAAAGGCCCGTTAAAAACCTCGAAAGGCCACACCTTAAAGAGAGGAAGTTGGCCCATAGGGAGAAGGCCCGGAACCCAGCCCACCGGAAAGACAAGAGAGAAGAACTGGGGGGTGGATGCAGCCACCCACCAGTCCGCATTAAAGCCCGCCATAAGGCCGGGGAACACGCTGATACTCAAAGAAACCGGGTTACCCGCACTGATGGTAATGTTTTCATCCCGGCCGTTGGCCTTGATGTCCAGGGTGGGTCTACCGCCGCTGATGGCGCCGTAAATGACGATCTTCTCTTCGTCCACGTAATTCCATCCCGCCTCAAGGACGTCAATATCCGTGGTCCCCGGGGGGAGGGGTTCCACCCTAATGATGGTGGCCGTGCGGCTGGCGGAACCTGCATTGTGGTCCCAGTCGTAATCGTAAGGCCAGATCACATCCTGGTAGGGAGACCTGGAAGACTGGTCGGGGGGGCCCGGGTCTTTCTGGGGTGGAACCACCCGGAAGGGCCCCTCGCCGTCCAGCTTGTTATCCGGATTCAGCACGCCTGGAATCAGATCGGCCCCTTCCCTCTTGTGGGCCAGGATCATCCGCAGTCCCCCCGGGACCACAATGGGATCCAGATGATTCCTGCCCGCACATGAAGGGGCGCTGTAATCGCACCAGCCAATGTCGGGATTCAGGCCAACATCCGCCTCGGGATCGTAGTAATAGACGGATTCAGGGTAAATGCCGTTCACGTGATAGAGCTCAGGATCCGGGTCCGGCGCCAGGGGATGGTAGTTGGACCACCCGTCAGGGGCAAAGACCGTAACGCCCGTGGCGTTGGGCAATATTCCCGCGTGGGCCAAAAGATCCGACAGAATGACCCCAGTGTACTGGGCGTAGAAATCTCCGGACCGGCTCGTATTCAGGAGGAGAAACTGGGTATGCTGAGGCATGGCCTCCAGCTCCGTCTTGCTAAAGACCCGGGATGGAGCCGGGACCATACTGGGGTCGTCCCCGGCATTGCCCGGATACCTGATGGCCTGGATTTCATCAATATTCAAGTAGGTATCCCCGTCCGAGTCGATGTTCTCGATCGCCCTGAGGGCGTCCTGATCCCGGCCGTTGTAATGGTAATCCTTGCCGTACTGATTCATGGTGTCCAGAATATTCCCGCTCCCGTCATAGCCGTAAGAATAGTGGCACCACTGGCAGCTACCCAGGCTGACCCAAACGCCCGGTTTCTTTTCATATTCTCCCCCGGTATGGCAAAGGGCGCAGTGATCCAGTTTGGTTCCCGCCTTGTCCGGGTACACGGCCAGGAAGTTGTCTGAATCATTCTCCCCCTGGTGGTGGTAGGCCGCCAACCCCGTCGAAGCGGTTAGGGCGACCATCAGTAAGACTCCCAAGACCCATGTCAGCCTTTTCATGTCTTTTCCTCCCCTTCGGTGTTCTTGTCAAAACCCGGGAAACACCTCTCAGAATTTCAGCTGGAAGCGACCCGTAACCACATCTTCCCTGTCACTGAATATGGAAGTCCCGGTCAGAGAGTCCCGGTCAATAAGCAGAGGCTTGTCAAAAAGGGTCCTGGTGGCATCCAGGATCACCTGCGTATGACCGTTAAGGTACCAGTTGACAGCCACCGTGTAGGCCTCGGCCTCCCGGACGGAATTCCCCACATAAATGAGGTTCTCATAGACCCCCTGGTCCGCCTTGAACAGATCGTAGCGGAAGGCCAGGCCCAACCCCCCCCAGCCCCCTTGCCAGAAGGGTTTATTCGGCCGGATAGGTTGGAATTTCCCGTCCTTGAACGCCGGCCTCTCACCGGTTACCATCCAGAGCAGACCCAGATAATAGTCCCTGAGTCTCACATTAAACCGTTCCGAACTGGTCTCCACATCCTTAAACCGCAAGGTTACATATTCGCCCATGAGGGCCAGGGGCCCGTAGGTCCAGCCCACTTCGGCGCCGTAGCGGCTCCGGGATTTAACCTCCCGGATAATGTTGAATTTGGCCCTTGACGCCACGTCAAAAAAAGGGGTCAGCCCCGCGGTCTTGATGTGGATATCCACGTTGTTGCGGTCTATCCGCGCATATCCAAAGGACCCGCCTATCTGAAGGTTCTCGACCAGGGCAGGACCCCGATCCTTCAGCGGGAGCAAAACCAGACGGCCTGTAAGTTGCGGATCATCCTCATCGCCGCCGGTAGAATCGTCCTGCCCGTCACCATTAAAAAGCCCCACACCATAATGGATCCGGTCGTCCAGGAAGGACCCATGGGCCATAACCCCTACATCACGCCGGGGGGTCATGTAATAGGCCATGGACCGTTCGGCGAAAAACAGGTTCTTATCCTTGGTACACTGCTCCAGGCCAAAGGGCTCCTTGAACTGGCCCACCTGAAGGGAGGTGAACGGGAAGAGATGAAGATCCCCGTAAGCATCCAGGAGCCGCCGGCTCCCGGCCCCCTGGAACTCGTATTCAAATTTATAGTCCAGACGGGGTCCGGTCTTCCCTTTCAGGATCAGACGCACCCGGCGAAGGTCAAACTTGTTCTTATCGGGGTCCCGGACCGGGTAATCGTAATACCGATGGTCTGCCTGGAGAAGCCCTCCAAGGCACAGGGAAATCCCCTCCTCTCCCCCGGCACGGAGGCAAAAACCGTCATCGTAAGTGGTTTCAAGGGGCAGGCCCTTTTGAAGCCCCTTGACCTCCCTTCCTCCTTTGGCGGTCCCTTCGGCTCGCGCCTCTGCTGCCTCCCGGGTCCCGGGGCGCGTACCCTGTTCTTTCGCATACAGGGCCTCCTCCCGTTCACGAAGGGCGTCCTCCCTTTTTCTGAGTTCCCGTTCCCGCTCAACCAGGGCCTTTTCTCTTTCCTGGATCTCTTTCTCTTTCTTGAGGGCCTCCTTCCTGTCCTCTGCCAGAGCCTTTCTGATCCTTTCCGCTTCAGGGGTACTCACCAGACCCTTTTTTTCAAAGAGATCCAGTAACTGTTCCAGGGCCCTCCCCTGTGCCCGGCCTGCCTGCGCATTCCCCAGGACCACCCAGAGAATCACACCCACCACCATGAAACAGGCCTTCAACTTCATACAGATCCAATCCCTTCACCCTCAAAATCTCAAGGACCTCACCGGGGCCTGCAAGGACCAAATAAGGCATTTACTCGTCCAGATTTACTATCTTCTATGGCATTTTATGTCAAGAATTTTACCCTTTATAAAAAATAATACCTCATTATAACCAAAAATGACCTAAAGGCAGACCTGCCCTCAGGTCGGCCTGATTGATCCATGGATGGGAGCAAATAGAGGATGGGCTCTAAGGCCCTTTAAGGCGGGCTTTGAAAAAAGGTTACCTTGGAAACACAGCGCCTCGATCCGCACTCGACACGCGTTCGGCGTACCTGGCCAGGTAACCGGTCTTGACTTTGGGTTCAAAATGGGAAAGAGAGGCCATCCGGGCAGCCAGTTCCTCTTCCGGCACCCTGAGTTCTACGCGTCTCCCCGGGATGTCAATCTCGATCATATCCCCCTCCTCAACCACGGCCAGGGGCCCCCCGGCCGCAGCCTCGGGTGAGATATGTCCTATTGAGGCCCCACGGGTGGCGCCTGAGAAACGGCCGTCTGTAAGCAGGGCCACGGCCTTGTCCAGGCCCATACCTGCCAGGCCCGCCGTGGGGGCCAGCATCTCCCGCATTCCCGGCCCCCCGCGAGGTCCTTCATAACGGATAACCAGGACATCGCCCCTTTTCAAGAGACCGGACATAATAGCGCTGGAGGCCGCCTCCTCAGAGTCAAACACCCTGGCAGGTCCGGTGTGTCTGAGCATTTCATCGGCCACGGCGACCTGCTTGACAATGGCACCGCCCGGGGCGATATTCCCGGTGAGCACCGCGAGGCCCCCGGTCTCATGAACCGGTTTATGGATAGGGCGAATGACAGAGGGGTCCGGGGTTCCCGACGCAAAGCCGTCGAGCACCTCCCCCATGGTCTTCCCCTTCACGGTCAAGACCTTCTCCTCTATCAAACCGCCGGTCCTCAATTCCGCCAGGACCGCGGGGACACCCCCCGCATGAAAGAGGTCCACCACGTGGTGCGGTCCTGATGGCGAAAGGGAGGTCAAGTGGGGAACCCGGTCGGTAAAGCCGGCAAAGTCCTTCAAGCTCAGTTCCACTTCGCCGTAATGGGCGAGGGCCGGGAGATGAAGGGCCGTATTGGTGGAGCCTCCCAGGGCCATGTCCGCGGCGATGGCGTTATAAAAGGCCTCCTTGGTCATAATCTTCCTGGCGCTCAATCCCTGATGGACCAGAGCCACGGCCCGCCGGCCCGTCTCTTTGGCCAGTCGCACCCGCTCGGCGGAAACGGCCGGCGCGCTGCCGTTAAAGGGCAGAGACATGCCCAGGGCCTCGGAGAGGTTGTTCATGGTGTTGGCTGTGAACATGCCCGCGCAGGACCCGGGCCCGGGACAGGCATGGCATTCGAATTGTCTGAGTTCCTCTTCCCGGATGACCCCGCTCTGAAGCCGGCCTACAGCCTCGAAGACATCCGCCACACTGGTCTCCTTTCCAAACACTTTGCCGGGGAGCATGGGTCCTCCTGACAAAAAGATGCAGGGCAGATCCAACCGGGCTGCGGCGATGAGCATGCC
>Ga0180432_10009718_pt1 | contig 11665 bp, 14 predicted proteins | sample SS_ome_10_FD_132414 | JGI IMG/M metagenome (GOLD analysis project Ga0180432, IMG submission 132414) | Hypersaline lake sediment archaeal communities from the Salton Sea, California, USA - SS_1_MS_2 metaG | ecosystem: Environmental > Aquatic > Non-marine Saline and Alkaline > Hypersaline >... | reverse complement strand
CGCTGAAACTTCGCGGCCACAACCCCATCGCCACCGTCGCAAATGCCTTGCGAACCTACGTCCAAACCGGCACACTACCGGCGCTGCCCGAAGCAATCGTTGCAGATGGGTGAAGTGTTACCAATCTTCGTTACAGGTCCTTCCGCTGCCTGCCGCTCTGGGCCAGAGCGACATTGGAATCTCACAAGGCGGACAAACGTCCGAGACTCTACACCGCCGCTCAACTCGAAAGGGCCGAAACACACGATCCCTACTGGAACGCTGCCATGCGCGAAATGCTTGTAACAGGCAAGATGCACGGTTACATGCGAATGTACTGGGGCAAGAAGATCCTCGAATGGACGCGCAGGGCAACATGGGCGTTCCGGCTGGCCATCCGACTCAACAACAAACACTTCCTGGACGGGCGTGACCCGAATGCGTGGAACAACGTCGCATGGTGCTTCGGCCTCCATGACCGCGCCTGGGCGGAACGGCCGGTCTTCGGCAAAGTCCGCTATATGAACGCTGCAGGTCTGGCCCGCAAGTTCGACATGGAGAGATATGTTAGGCGCGTCAATAGCCTGTTCTGACTGGCATCCGCCATACTTCCAGCGGCGCAATGTAGTGTCGCCGATAACGGAGATACTGTCTGATCGCAGCTACATGTTACTGCGCCTCTTCAGAGCGGTCGAACGGTAGAGGACATGGCCAGGAGCAACAACCGCATAGCACTAGAGCGGGCGCGCCGGAGCCCAGGGCGGCGCGCCCGCCATCGGCTGCTTCTTGGGGCTCGCTATTTCGTCTCAGGCGTGATGAACACGTACCGCGTGCCGCCCTGTCGGTCGCGAATACGCAGTCGTACGCCCTTTTGAGCATTCTCGGGGGCCAGTGCGCGTGTGAATGCCCCGGCTGAAGCGATCTTCTTGCCTCGAACGTGCGTGATGATGTCGCCGGGCTGGATGCCTTTGTCAGCCGCGTCCGAACCCGGTGCCACCTCCAGGACGACCACGCCTTCAAGACTGCTGTCCAGACCGAACTTCTCGGCGTGCTGGTCACCCATCGTCACGACCTTCAGTCCGAAGCGTGAGGCGGTCCTGTCGTCACCGCCGCCGGGAGTTTCCCCGCCAAGGGCCGAGGAAAAATCGGCCGGCTGCTGGCCGATCGTGACCTTCAGCGTCTTCTTCTTGCCGCCACGATAGACCCGCACATCAACGGTCGTGTTCGGCTTGACGGCCGCGACGCGGTTGCGCAGTTCGTTGACGTTCTTGACGGGCTTGCCGTCGACGGCCACGATGAAGTCGCCGTCCTGCAGACCGGCCTTCTCAGCCGGGGTGTCCTTCCCGACCGAGGCCACCAGGGCGCCGTCGGTGTTCGGCAGGTCGAAGCTCTTTGCCAGGCCCTGGTCGACATTCTGGATCGCCACGCCGAGGTAGCCGCGGACTACTTCCCCGGAGTCAATCAGTTGGCGCATGATGTTCTTGACCATGTTCGACGGAATGGACAGGCCGATCCCTTCGTTCACTCCGGTCCGTGACACGATGGCCGTGTTGATTCCGATGACCTGCCCGCGCATGTTCACCAGGGGCCCGCCAGAGTTGCCGTGGTTGATCGCGGCGTCCGTCTGCAGGTAGTTCTCATAGCCCCCGCGGCCGGTGGTTCGGCCCTTGGCGGAGATGATGCCGGCCGTCACCGTCTGTGGCAGACCCTCTGGGGCCCCGATCGCCAACACCCAGTCACCGACGTCCATCGTGTCGCTGTCGCCCAGCGGGGCTTCCATGAGCCGATCCGGCTTGATCTTCAGCACGGCCAGGTCGGTCTGCTTGTCCGTCCGGACCCACTCGGCCTGGCACTTCCGGCCGTCGTGCAATGCGACCTCGACGGCGTCGGCGTCCCGGACCACGTGCCAGTTGGTCAGCACGTATCCCTTGTCGGCATTGACGATCACGCCGCTGCCAAGACCCCGCCGGTAGAACTCCTGCCTGGGCTGCTGCGGTTGCGGCGTCTTCCGGCGGAACCGCCCGGGCGTGTCATCCCCAAAGAACCGGCGCATGAAGTCGTCCATCTGGGGCATGGGCATGGACTCATACGCCACCTTCTGCTTGACGTGGACGACCACAACGGCCGGCTTCACGGCCTTGGCGACTTCGCGGAACAGAACCGACATCTTGTCGTGCTTGCTGAGTTCGACCAATGCCGCAATGTTCGCATCCTGCCGGCCGGTCTCCACGGCGAAAGCAATCCGGCGCGCCAGCGGAGGGCCCGCCAGGACCAGGCACAGTACCGCAAGGGCAACAACGGCATATCGCGGCATTCTTCTTCTCAATGTTCGCATCGTTCGTGCTCCTTTCTTGCTTCCAGTTCACACAAGGGTGGGGGCATCGGTAAGGCAAAGCGTCATCTGCCAAGGTCTATGCAGCGCCCGTGCCAGAAGAAGCGTCCATGCCTGGATTCCGGTTCAAGTCAAGGCGGGCCAACGACGAGTTCTAAGTGGTGGAATAATCATTGCTTCAGTCGATTCGTTTCTCGCCTTTCCGTTTGCGGTTCGGCCAGTGTGGGGCCCTGCAATCAAAAGCCTGCAAATCTGACAGCGCTAGTGGTGCCTTCCTGTCATAATTGCACCGACGGTACGGATCCTTTGCCAAGGCTGGAGGCCGGGCTCGGCCGGAATTCGTCGGGAATTGGCACGTCAAGGGGCACGCTGGACAGCCGGGGGAAAGAGGCTTTCCATTAGGGTTCTCCCTCCCGAAGGTCCCGTCCGCCCTTCCAGAAAGAGACACGCCAAGCGACACGGTAAAGTCAAGAATCCCCGTATGTTCGGTTGGTGTGGGGGCAAACTCGCTGGTACACTACAGGTGGGGAAGTCCTCTGCGCGGTAGACCACGCGAGCGCACTAGGATTCTGGTTGACACGTCGTTGTGGTCAGAGCGCCATCGGATCGCAGAGGCTCGTTTCGCAGTGGGCGGTACGTTCGCAGAAACGACACTTGAACCGTGGCTCCTCAACCAGGTGACGGTATTCTTCTACATTGTCGACGTGGTAGCCATAAGAGACAAAGTAGCACAGGTGTTTGGTGTGGTCGTCGCTCTTGCACGCCTCATTGTGGCTTGCTTGCTTCTCAGGCATTGTCGGTCTCCTTGTCAAGCCGGCCAGTTGGCACGGCCCATCACCAGTGTCTTCATCTACCCCCCGACTTGACCTCAAGTTCCCACCAACGTCATCTTGCGGTCAGACAGAGCCGGGTCGCTCACGCCCCCCTGCCCCTGAGCGTCTCGTCGCTGTACCCGAAGCCTTCCCAGGAGGGTACGTCAATCAGGATGAAGTCGGCATCTTCCTCGGCCTCGAGCACCAACGGCTCGCACAGATCCATGCGCGCCTGGTCGCCGGCTTCAAGGAACTCACCATTTGCCAAGAGCCGGCTCCTGGTCAGATAGAGGAACAAACGCCGGCCGGCCGTGGCGTCATGCGGCACCGCATTGCCTTGGGCGAGGACACACCGGTAGATGGTCGCATCTGTGAAGAAGGAGACCGCACCCGGTATGCCCTGGCCTGAGGCCAACGGGAACAGACGGCCCTGCCAGCTGTCCGGTGCGCCAGACCCGCCTGGTCCGGGAAGAGCCAGATCTGATAGAAATGCACCGGGCTCTCGCCTATGTTGAACTCCGAGTGTGTCAGCCCGGTCCCTGTCGACATTCGCTGCACGTCGCCGGCCCGAATGACCGCCTTGTTGCCCATGCTGTCCGCGTGGGTGATCTCGCCGTCGAGGACGACGGTAATGATCTCCATCTCCTCGTGCGGATGAGTCGGGAAGCCCTCACCTGGCTGCACGACGTCGTCGTTGAAGACCCGCAGGGCGCCGAACCTGATGTTGCGCGGGTCGTAGTAGCTGGCGAAAGAGAACAGCCAGTAGGTCTGAAGCCACTCTCTGTCCGAGAAGCGGCGCTGGTTGGCTTTGACGATCTCGATCATAGCGCCATCCTGCCCGCAAGCCTCTGCTGACAGGGAGTCAGTCCGGGATCCAGTGCACACGCATTGCATTATACGCACGGTCTGGAGTCCCACGCTCAAGGCCGTCCGCGCCTCGCCTCCGGATTCACCCGCTCAGGAAAACCAGCGTCGCGTGGCAGAGCGCCGAAATCACTGTCAGTGCGGCGGAGATCTTGTGGAGCTTGAGCATGAGGCGCGGGCGAGCCTTCCGGAATGCCGCCAGACAAGCCGCGGCAATCAATAGCGACAGAGTAACCAGTCCAGTCGGCTTGATGTAAGGCCAGAGGTTGACCTCCCCGCCCTCGCCGGCATGTGTGGCCTCCGCGAACAGAAGCACAACTCCGACACCCACGAGGAGGGCGAACAGCCTTTGGTAGCAACGTACAGATCGATCTGAGGGGACCATGCGGCCATCTCCCGCCGGGCCAGGACAGGGACGTGGCAACCACGGGGCCCGGCCGGCCGCGGCTGCCCGGAGCCGGGGTGAAGGCTCAGGTCTTCGGCGCGAAGCGGCTCTTCGGCGAACCACAATTAGGGCACTTCCAGTCGGCGGGGAGATCCGCGAAGGGCTTTGCCGGGTCGGACGCGGCGGGGTCGTGTACGTACCTGCACTTGCCGCACACGTACTTCCGCATGGCCCCCTTGCCGGGATCTCCGGACTTGTCACTACATCCCGCCACTGCCAACCCTACAGCAGCGGCAGCAAAGCCACCTGGAACGACCTTCCCAAAGACGGCCCGACGCGTCATGCGCAGAGACATGGCACTTCTCCTTTCGGCGCAGGCCCCCGGAACCGATCTCCCACGGAGTGGTCCCGGACGACCGGTGTCATCAACACGGAGACGAGTGTATCGTCCGGGACAGGGCCAGCAAGACCTTTGTCAGCTCATCCGAAGAACCACACGACGAATCCCACCTAGGGCACCACGGCCGTCTTCGTGAACCACAAGTAATGTCAATGAAGCATCAGGCGCGGAGGAACCGTCCCAAGCCGAGCATGCGGGGCAACACGCGGGCCAGGCGCCCCAGCGACAGCGGCGGCGGGTCCTCGGCCGTGTGGCGGATCGCGACCACCGTCAGGTCATCGTCGTGGTCCCTCGTGCCGCTGTAGGCGTCGACGGCATCAAGCAGTCGATGGGCCAGAGACTGCGGCTGGCCATCGATGCCCCCGGCTTGAGCCAGTTGCAGTAGCCCTTCCCGCCTAAGCATCTCTCCCGAAGGATTCCTCGCTTCCACGAGTCCGTCGGTGTAAACGAACACGATATCGTCAGGCGACAGCTTCACGGCGAACTGCACGTATTCCGTCCCCTCCACCACGCCCAACGGCAGGTTCGCAACACGCCTTCCGAGATATCGGGCCGTTTCCTGACGGAGGCTCGGACCCGGGGCGGGCACCTCGGGCTCCAGCCAACGCCACTGCCCGGTCCGCTGGCTGAACCACAGCGGCGGCGGGTGTCCGGCGTTGCAGACGATCAGGTGGTCCGTCGGCGCGAAGTACGTCATAAGAGCCACGGTGGCGAAACGGGTCAAGCCTTTGCGGTCCTCTCGCCGCGCGAAATCCTGGTTGATCTGGCGTGCAAAGCGGCGCTGATCCAGCAGGTTGATGTGCTTGCGCATCATACCCCTTAGCCACACGGCCAGATCAGCGGCCTCGGCACCGTGCCCCGACACATCTGCGATCGCCAGTCGTGTTACCCGTCCCGAGCCGCACATCGAGAAGTAATGGATGTCTCCGCCCGTGTCGTATTGATGCGGGCGGCATTCCACCCATGCGTCCAGGCCGGGGGCTTGTATCTCCTGGCTAACAGCCTGGTTGCCACCGACAATCTCCATGCACTGCAACTGCCTGGCTTCGTGGTTGTGGTCCATCGTTCCACGCTCTCAGGTGCCAGCCTGGATTGGCCTGGCTATCTCACCGGCGGGCTTCCGATTGTTCGGTTTTTCCTGCGGCCGATACTCCTCGGGCAGTGAATCCGGACCAACCCGACGGCCCACGGCAATGGCAGCCATCAGGTCGTACTCGTCCTCGTTCAACTTAAGGACCGTCCGGGCCCGATCCACATCGAAGCCGGCCATGGCGTGGGCATGAAGGCCTAGCTTACGGGCCTGCAAGGCCAGCGACATCCAGGCAGCACCGGCATCGAAGCCGGCGTGACGGTTGGGTCTGTTGTTGCTCCCAAAGCGCTTGCGAGTCGCCAGGAAGATCAGCAGCGGCGCTCGGGCAGCCCATGCCCGGTTCTTCTCCACCAAGGCCGACGCAAATGCCTGCCGGTCCTCCTCGGTGGTAGCGTACAGGAACAACCAAGGCTGCTCATTGTAGCACGAGGGGGCCCATCGGGCCGCCTCGAACAAGGCGGCAAGCTGGTGGGCCGGGATCGGATCCGGCGAGAAGGCCCTTGGTGACCAGCGGTCCACGAACGCGGGATCCACGTCGGAATCGGGAACCCTTGGGTTGCGGTGCATGTCGCTCATAATGATTCCTTCCCGGTCTGAGCCGGTGCCTTCCCGACCTCACGATCAGGCCGAACCAACTGCCCATGCCTCGGACTCATGGGTTACGTATGTGACAATTCGGCTAGTTTGGCGCGGACTTCATCGGCATGGCCGGCGGGCTTGACCTTCGGCCAGTGATACCCGATGTTACCGGCGGGATCGATCAGCACGGTGCTTCGCAGGACGCCCTCGTACTTACGCCCGTACATGCTCTTCTCGCCCCACGCGCCGTATCGGGCCAGCGTCTTGTGGTCCGGGTCGCTCAGCAGGTCGAGTTTCAGTTTGTGCTTCCGGATGAACTTCTGATGGCTCTCCTGGGAGTCCGGACTGACACCGATCACCCGGGCGTCGAGTTTCTCGAACTGCGCGAGTTGGCTGGTGAACTCGCAGGCCTCTTTCGCACAGCCCGGTGTGTCGTCCTTTGGATAGAAGTACAGGACCGCCCACTTGCCGGACACGTCCTTCAGAGAGACCTTCCTGCCGTTCTGGTCGGGCAGGGAGAAAGCGGGTGCCTTGTTGCCGACCTTGATTGTCTGTTTTGCCATCTCTGGGCTCCTTTACACGTTCAGCGTACGGCCGGAATTCCGGCTGTCTCGATCGAATGCGGCCTTTGCGTCCGTCTGATATCCAAGGTCAGTATCCGACCCCCGGAGTCTAGTCACCCACAAGGGGTCGGACCCTGTCAATACGGAACTGCACCAGGAAGCGAGGCCCACCTTCATCGGTGCAGTCCGGAGGCAGCGGGCGGCGCCGCATCTTCTCGATCTTGTCGGGGTCTGTCTCTTCACCCACCTTGGTGAGGTACAGCCTCCTTCCCTCATATCCCTGACCCTTTTCTATGAAAGCATAGGTGGCATGAGGGTTCGCCGTGACGTTCTGGTGTGTCAGCTTGTCGGCCATGATGAAGGCCACGGTCTGCTCGTCGAGGAAGTGCGGTCTGGCGTAGACTGCAGCGTCGACCTGACCATCGGCGCCCGCGGTCGCCAACATTCCTGTCCCTTTGACTTTGTCGAAGTACTCACTGAGGTTCATGACTTTTCTCCTTCCCGATGTCTTCGCGCCGCTGTTAGCAGGAATTCCCGCCCAGGCGTCCAGCTGACTTCGCCGGACAACTGGCAGGACGTTGCACAGCATTATACGCCCCGATAGCATTTGGTCGCGCGTTGGCGCCAAGACCACGATCTGCCCAGGTGGCCCTATGGCGTCTTGGCCGGGATAGCCCACCGCCAGCACGAGATCGCCTTCAACTCGCGAATGAACAGTTGATCGCCAGCGACCGCGATGTGCGCCCAGGTCTGTTGGTCGGCCACCTTCCGCCGGCCGACCAACTCGAACTTCGCGGGGTTGGCCTTGAACAAGACCAGTTCCCCTCGCTGATCCAGCCCCAGGATGAGCCTGCCGTCGCTGGCGAGAGACATGTACCGGCCAAACCGTTGACGTTCGGGCCAGGTCTCCCGCCCCGTACTCAGGTCGATGCACGTCAGGCGCTGATTTCGCAGAAGCAGATATGCATGCCCTGAGATCACGACCGGGGTGCACATGTAGGCTTGGATACCATTCTGCCACGCCACCTCTGCGGTCAGGCTGCCCTCGGCCTTCTGCTTGATGTCCACTGCCACCGCGCCTCCGCCGTAGCTACTGGTGAAGACGCGATTCCCGGCGATGACGGGCGTGTCCGGCTACATCGGCAGTCGGCTTCTCCCAGAGCTCGCGCGCCGCGGCCGGCCCGTCCGCTGTTTGGCACGGCGCCCTGGGCGCCTGCCCGGGCACGTCGCGAGCATGGCCGAGGTTGTACCGGGGGATGTGCTGGACGCCGCGACGCTGACCGCAGCCATGGGCGGTGTGGACACGGCGTATTACCTGATCCACTCCATGGGACGGAGAGGCGACTTTGAGGCTCTGGACCGAGAGGCCGCGCAGAACTTCGCTTCGGCGGTGTCAAATGCCGGGGTCCGCCGGATCATCTATCTGGGTGGATTGGCGGAGGAGGGGCCGGACCTGTCGGCACACCTGCGAAGTCGCCACGAGGTGGGCAGGATTCTGCGAGAGTCCACGGCGCAGGTGATCGAGTTTCGTGCGTCGGTAATCATCGGTGGGGGTAGTCTCTCGTTCGAGCTCGTTCGGGCTCTTGTCGAACGTCTGCCCGTGATGGTTTGCCCCCGCTGGGTTCGCACGCTGGCCCAGCCTATCGCCGTTCAGGATGTGCTGGCGTACCTTGTGGCCGGACTCGATATCGCCCATGTGAGGAGGCTCGGCCGACCGGCTTGGCAATGGACACGCACGCCAAGCAGCGGCCTGCGACGTCACGTAGCCGAAGCCCTCGCCCGGACCGGCTGTTCCGGGCAGCCACCGCCAGTCGCGGCAGGAACGCCTCACCGGCGGCCCGTTGCCCCTGCGGCGGCTGCCCGCTGGCGAATCGGCCCCCAGTGATAAGAGGCGAAGCTGTGGCTGGCCAGATCGACGACCGTGCCGTCGGGGCGGGTGTCGATCAGCGTGTGCTTCATCGGCTCTTCGTGAATGCGATAGAACGGGGCGATCCAGATGCTCGGCGTGTTGCGGACAAGAAAGCCGGTCATCCGGGAGGTCTGCTCGTCCGATCCGGTGGGGTGGATCGTCGCGAAGATCAGGGCGATGCGGTCCGAGTCGACGATCTCATTCATCACGCCCTCGGCCGGGTACTTGCCCTCACCGTAGCCGCTGGCATAGAACGTCACGTCGCGGGCGCCGATCATCTGCATCGCCTTGTCCGTCTGGTGCTCGGAGCTCAGGCCGTAGCCGACCAGCGGCTCGCGGTTATGGTCGATCACCAGGCCCTTGCGGAGCCCCCCGCCTGCAGCCGTCCAGATTTCCAGGATTGTTCCGCCTCCGCCGCCGGTGACCTGCAAGCTCGTGTTGGCGTTGATCTTGGCCCAGGCGATGCTGCTTCGCCGTCCGACGCGCCATCGCACGCCGATGGCGCCCGTGTTGCCGCCATGGCCGCGATGGCCGATGGCCGAGATGCTCAGTTGCCGGACATGCACTTGCCCGTTGGCGTCGTTCGGGGTGTCCACAATCGGCCGGGGATGGCCGGCATCCATGAAGCCCGCCGTGTTCGGCCGCACAAGCAGGCGTGAGACGATCGTATGCTCGCCGACGAGGCGCGTGCGGGACCGGAGCATGAGCGTATCGGTGAGGCGGTAGCTGCCGGCCGGAATCAGGACCGTCTCGGCCGCCGCGACGGCCTTGCGCAGGGCTTCGGTGTCGTCGGCCACGCCGTCGCCCTTGGCCCCGAAGTCGCGGACGTTGGCCGCCCGGGACACGTCGACGAACGGGGGAACGGAGTTCCACGTGGGCAGCTTCGACCCGGCGGGCGCCAGGCCGCCGTCGGTGGTCCTGCCTTCGTCGATCACCCGGCCTTCCGCGTAGGCGGGAATCGAGACCGTGCCGTCCGCCTTGCCCGGCAGCGACCGCTGGCGGGAGCGATACAGCACGGGGGTGTTCACTCCCTTGAGATCCTGGATGAACACCCGAACGCCGGCAGCGGGAACCAGGATGCCCTCGGGGCAGTTGCGGATCTCGCAGCCGACCATGGCCAGCCGGTACGGCCGAGTGTGCTTGAGGGCCACGGGCGCCGACTCGAACCTGGTCCCGACCCACAGCCGCGAGCTGCCCCGCGGAGCGAAGTACGCCGCTTCCTTCTGGCCGGAGAATCGACAGTTGATGATGGAGCCCCACTCGGCCATGTCGACCAGTCCGTATCGACCTCCGCGGATCTCGCACTGCATGGTCCGCGGGCCGCCCACGATGGCACAGTAGGTGTCGTCAGCCAGGTCGAAGCGCAGGTTGTAGAGCGACGAGCCCTGGGCGTTGTTGTAGTAGATGACGCAGGCCCCCGGATTGCCGCGCTCGACACGGAAGCGAAGATTGCGGACCTGCGACCAGAAGTTGTTGCCCGGCCCGCAACTCGGGTGAACGCGGTTCTCATCGGCCCGGGCCGAGTCGTAGTCGCCGGGCCACCGCCAGGGCCATCCGGGGAACCTCCTCTTGCCCCTCTTGTAGAAGGCGATCGGGTCGGCGGGGAAAGGCTTGGGGTTCTCCGGGCAGTCGGGTCGGGCGGCGGAGAGCCGGGACAGCAAGATGTTCTTCACCTGCTTCGGGTCGCCGAATCCCGCCGTGCCGGCCCCCAGCAGGATCGTGGCCGGGTTGGCCGGATCGGTGTCCAGTTGCACGCCGGCCCACAAGACGATCTGTCTGGACAGCCGATACGTCTTGCCTGCGCCCAGCACGACGCGGACCGGGTTGTGCCACACACCGTCGTACCCGTCGTCGACGGCTTTCTGAAGGGCATGCGTATCGTCGGCCCTGCCATCGCCCACGGCCCCGTAATCGTCCACGCATCGCGTGCAGGGCGGGGCAGCGTTCGCCTGTCCGCCGGCCGCCAGCGCCACGAGCATGAGAGCTTCGATCGCTACCGAGATCATGGGCCGTACTCCTTACTGCTTCGAAAATAGCAGGGCCAGATATGGCTTGAAAAACTGTAAGTCCTTGTATTTTCATGCTCTCCGGGTGGACCGAAGGGCCGTGAGCGACTGATACGAAATCTGATTCCGCGTGACGGTGCGTCGGTGGCCCGGGGCTGAGGGGGGCTCTCCTTCTTCGTGTCAATGTCTGGCGGAGCGTCCGGCAAGGGTTCCCCCGTACAAACCTTGTGCTTGTATAGCATGACCTTTCTGTCGGCCCACATGGTGACGCCATATTCGGGAATGAACGCCACGAGCGGCGCTTCATATTTGCTGAAGGGCCATTGGGTCTTCGTAAAATCGGCAATAAGCCGGTACTCGTTCGTCATACTGTCGAACTCAACGAACTTCGTGCCGATCTTGAACAGGTAGCGACCCGACTGCGGATCCACCGTCAGGATGCCGGTGCGAATGGTGAATCCTCCATGGATCGGAAAATCCTTCATACGCTTCGGCTTGCCATCCTTGGTGATCACGACCACACGTTGCGAGTCGTTTCCCCCGGCAAAGAGCACTTCCTGGCGGAACGGATTGTCGCGAGCCAGGCTGTGGTAGCCGTGCACAGCAATCTTGCCAATTCTCGTCCATTGCCTGTCGCCGTTGCGGCAATACCAGAGTACGCCCCTTGCGCGTTCCAAGCTGACCAGCGCGTCCATGGCAGTGAAGTATTCGAAGACCATGCTGCGGAAATCGGCCTTGGGGAACTT
>Ga0180432_10009717_pt1 | contig 11667 bp, 7 predicted proteins | sample SS_ome_10_FD_132414 | JGI IMG/M metagenome (GOLD analysis project Ga0180432, IMG submission 132414) | Hypersaline lake sediment archaeal communities from the Salton Sea, California, USA - SS_1_MS_2 metaG | ecosystem: Environmental > Aquatic > Non-marine Saline and Alkaline > Hypersaline >... | reverse complement strand
CCTCTCCTCCCGCTTTACCCTGTCGTTATTATTCACCCCGATGTCACAATCGCACCGTGCTCAGACTAGAACCACTTCGCCACATATTGACGAAGCCGACCTCCTCAAACAGGTCCAGGAAGTTTTCAAGGATCTATTCGAGGTGCAGCGTTTGGTCGCAGCATCGGCTGCGCGTGCCCTGTTCGTCGTCCGAGATTCGGTGCTGAAACGGGAAGTCGCGCTCCGAGTTCACCTTCAACCCGAGAATATACGGAACCGCCGCTGGTTCGAACGTGAGACCGAGTTATTGGCATGCCTCGATCATGCCTCACTTCGCGCAATCTACTCGGCTGGATATAGGGACAAGTGGGCATACAGGGTGGTGAAGTGGATCGAGGGCGAAAGCCTGCTCTCTGCGGCCCATAGAGCCCCAAGACCATTCCGAGGCGTACTCCAGTATGCACGCTCATTGACGAGCTTGCTCGAATACGTCCATTCCAATCAGATCGCGGTTCGGCGTATCGTGCCCAGTACCGTGATGCTCGAGAATACGGGTCGTGTGATCGTGATTGACCTTCGGTACGCGAGCGTGTGCATGGATGTCGCAGACCGGTGGAACAAGAGCGGTATCCCCTTCGTCGCACCTGAAATACGGGCCGGTGGCGCTGGAGATCCGAAAAGCGACATTTACACAGTAGGAGCGCTGCTGTACTTCGCGATCACCGGACGCCCTCCAGCGCGTGAACCAATTGAAATACTGCCACCGACGGAAATACGGCCAACTACGCCGGCGTCACTCGACCGAGTGATCATGCGCGCTCTCAAGCAGGATCCAGCGGAACGCTACTATTCGGCCACCGAGATGAACGACGACATGACGTCCGATACTGGGACTTTGAGGGATGTGATGCCGGTAATTCCCACAGGTGGCAGTGCGTACGAAGACACACGCGCGTGGGAAAAACACCTGCGACGCGCACTCGGGGACGAGTATGAGATGCTTAGCGAACTGGGGTCCGGCGGGTTCGGCCGTGTATATCTGGTTCGCGACCTGGAACTGGAGCGCGAGGTCGCGCTGAAGGTGTTGCACCCATTCTTGACGAGCGACCCAGCGGTGGTGGAGCGATTCCGGCGCGAGGCACAGATTGCGGCTCGTGTCGTGCACGAACACATATCTAATACGTATGACATTGGTGGGCGTTCCGGTTTACTCTGGTATACGATGGAGTACGTTAGTGGGGGCAGCCTGGCACAGGCCGTCGAGCGCGAGGGACCGCTCGACGTACCACGGGCGCTGCAGCTGCTATATCAATCTCTCGACGCGCTACAACACGCCCACCGTCACGGTCTGGTACATCGTGATCTCAAGCCCGAAAATATCCTCCTTTCGGAACCCGAGGGGAAGGTACGCATCGCCGATTTCGGTCTCGCATTCGCTCACGAGCATCATAGCAGGTTTGGTGGGGCATCGACATCACACTCCGGAACGCCGGAATTCGCGGCCCCTGAACAGCTACTGGGCGAAAAGGTGGATCACCGCACTGACCTTTACTCTCTCGCTCTGTGCGCGTACTTCGCACTCACAGGATCGTTGCCCTTCGGTACCGGCTCACCGATATCGGTCATCGCGAGTCACACCACCGGATCGCTGCCAAACGTCGGCGCGATGCGACAGGACGTCAATCCAGGGTTCCTGCGGGTTCTGGCAACAGCAGCCGCACGCGACCCAGAAAATCGATTCGAGTCGGCGGGAGCATTCGCCGATGCGCTGCGCAAACATGCTGGGTCTGGAAAGCCATCGTTACTTGATCGATGGTGGAGGGCGGTGAGTAAGGGGAGGAGGGCGTAGGGAGGTAAAGAAGTGAGATTGCAGATTTGAGAATTGAGATTTGAGATTACCGATGGCGTTTGGCCGCCAGGGATATATTCGGCCTTACCGCCAATCTGCAATCGGCCATCATCAATCCCACCGCCCTACGGCCTGGGAAGTGCTGAGTGGGGTTGGGTACCGCCGGATCGCGTTGGGTGGTGGGGCGGTACTGCCCTATTTCGGTTGAAAAACAATCTTTCGGAGAAAGATCATGCGCTTAGCATTAGCCCAGCTATCCGCGGGCACCGACAGACAAGCCAACCTGCGCCGAGTGCTCGAGGCAATGGATCAGGCCAAAGCCCAGGGAGCGGAAGTGATTGCATATCCCGAGCTCGCGATAGAACGATTTTTCCCGCAACGTGAAAACGATGAGAAAGCTGCAAGTTGCGCGGAGCCGATTCCGGGCCCAATCGCCGACGCCGTGGCCGCCAAGGCAAAAGAGCATTCGCTGGTTGTTGTGTTCAACATGTACGAGCGAGACGACCAGGGCCGCCGGTTCGACAGCTCGCCGGTGTTCGATTCGGATGGATCGTGCCTGGGAGTTACACGCATGGTACACATCTGCAACTACGAGTGTTTCCACGAACAGGCATACTACGACGCCGGTGACCATGGAGCGCCAGTGTACCAAACCAATGTCGGCGCAATCGGTGTGGCAATATGTTACGATAGGCATTATCCGGAATACATGAGGGCGCTAGGCGTAGAGGGAGCGGAGCTTGTTGTGATTCCGCAAGCAGGCGCTCTCGACGAGTGGCCTGAAGGATTATATGAGGCAGAGGTGCGAACCGCCGCATTCCAAAACGGCTACTTCGTCGCTTTATGCAATAGAGTGGGTGAGGAAGAAAGACTCACATTCGCTGGAGAATCATTCCTGGTAGATCCCAGAGGGCAGGTGGTTTCACGCGGTAAGAGGTTGGAGGACGACATCCTGATTACGGACATCGACCTCAGCGAATGTACGACCTCTCCCGCGCGCACCCTATTTTGGAGCGACCGGCGTCCTGATCTATATGGTGAATGGCTCCGGTAGTTTGTGCTCGCCGGTTAGGGTTACCTCCAACTCTCGTTCCGCCTCTGCTTCTTCCTCCTCGCGGGAAGGTTTGAAGTGCGTTGCGATGAAGTTGTCGAAGTCATCCAGCACCGAGTACATGACGGGAACGAGAAGCAGAGTCAGGAACGTGGCAAAGGTGAGTCCGGCAATTACGGCTATCGCCATCGGACCCCACATCGCAGCTTGCTCGCCACCCCAGTAGAAATCGGGGTTCAGATTGGAATAGAGACCCAAGAAGTCGAAGTTCAATCCCATTGCCAGGGGCACCAAACCTAGCACGGTCGTAACCGCTGTCAGCATGACTGGTCGGAACCTGGTTTTGCCGCCTCGCAGGAGGGCCTCGCGTCGGGAAAGACCATCCCGGTGCCGGAGCGTCTCAACGTAGTCGATCAGAACGATCGCGTTGTTAACCACAACTCCGCCAAGGCTAATCACGCCAACCCCCGTCATGATTATGCTGAACGGCATTCTGAACACCATAAGACCGATCAACACACCAATCGTGGAGAGTATGATTGAACTCAAGATGATGAGTGGCTTCGTAACCGAATCGAACTGTGTAACCAGAATGAATCCTATGAGGAACACCGCGGCGAGGAACGCACCCGTGAGGAATGCCTGGGCCTCCTGCTGATCCTCCTGCGAACCTGCGTACGTCATGCGGTATCCCGTAGGAAGCGATGTCTCGAAATCGGCTAGTACAGCCCGTACTTCATTCAGCACCGCGTTCTGGTTGTATCCTGGGCGTACGTCTGAACCCACCGTCACCACCTTCTCGAGATCCTTGCGATTCACATCACCCGAACCTTCACTGACACGCCATGTGGCAACGGATGAAAGAGGTATTTGCCTGCCCTCGTGAACCACATAGAGATCACCCAGCGAAGTGAGGTCGTCGCGAAACTCTTTTGCTAGCCTAACGGTGATATCGTACTCGTCCTTGCCGTCACGGAATTTCGACGCCTCGGTACCGTTTATAGCGCTGCGAATGGTGAATCCGATCTCCGAAGTACTGAGCCCGTAGAGCGCGGCCTTTTCACGATCGACGTCGACGATGAGTTCGGGACGCCCGTCGGCCATGTCACTCTCCAAGCCATCTAGTTTTGCGAACACCGGAGAACGCTCGATGAGTATCACCGCTTCGTCACCCAATCGCTTCAGGACCTCAGGATCGTCACCTGCTATCTCAACAGAAACTGGTGCGCCTGTTGGCGGCCCCATCTCTATGGCAGATACGGAAATGTCGGCACCAGCGACCTCATGTTCCATCCGCTGGCGGACGTGCTCGATCAACGAGTCCGCGTTTCCCTTCCTATCCTGAAAATCGACGAAATTCACTGTAACAGTGGCGAGGTGAGTACCTATACCTCCGCCGAATCCCCCAGACGAACTCTGTCCAACTGTCGCCACCAGAGATTCCAAATCGTGGTCGTCGACGATATCCACCACTCCCTGCTCAACCCGGGATGTCACACGGTCGGTGGTTTCCACTCGCGTACCAAGCGGAGCCTCGACCTGAAGGAAGGCGGTAGATGTGGGAATGTCTTCGGGAAACAGCACGATTCCAGCGTTCAGGAAACCGAACACGAATATGGCGACGAACAACGTTCCCACAGAAAGCGCCAACACGCGCGCCCTGTGATCGAGCACCCAGCCGAGATGCCGTTCATATACGGCGATCACTGCCGGAAGTCCGTTCCCGATCAACCAACGACCGACAGGCCGGAAGACCCTGCGGTAGAACTGATGTACCAGAACTGCCGTCAGCGCGAGCAGTAACGTAGCGATCCAGTTGCTGCTCAGACCGATCAGGGCCGCTAGTACCAAAGCGCCAAGCATCACACGCTTCGCAGCCGGCGGCAGCGGAACAGGGGGCGCGTCTTCCGTGTCGAGCATGAGCGAGCAGAGCACAGGGTTGATCACGAGTGCGACGAAAAGCGAGGAGCTCAAGGTTATGATGAGCGTCCATGGTAGATAGCTCATGAACTCGCCGATTATGCCGGGCCAGAACACCATCGGGAAGAACGCGGCTAGCGTGGTCGCCGTCGACGCAATGATCGGAATCGCAACCTCGCCGGTGCCCAACTTCGCTGCCGCAACGCGATCGAATCCGCGTTCTCGAAACCTGTATATGTTCTCGACGACGACTATCCCATTGTCCACCAGCATTCCGAGTGCGAGAATCAGGCTAAACAACACAACGATGTTCAGAGTGAACCCCACTACCTGCAGAATGCTGAACGACATGAGCATCGAGAGCGGGATCGCAATGCCCACGAACGAGGCAGTTCGGACACCGAGCACGAGCAGCAATACACCGACAACGAGAATCAACGCAGAGATGATGTTGTTCTCGAGACTGCTCACCATAAGCCGAATGTCTTCCGCCTGATCGGAGGTGACGGTAACGGTCGTACCCGGCGGAAAGTCTGCGCGCATCTCGTCAATCGCCGCGCGTACGGATTGAGAGGTCTCGATGATGTTCTCCCCAGAGCGCTTGGATACACCAAGTGTCACCACTGGAGTCACATCGAGCCTAGCGTGGCTGTCACGCTCCTTGAACCCGAAGTCCACCGTTGCAACATCCCGCACGTAGATCGGGCGGCCACCGCGGGCATCGACCACGATGTCACCGATCAACTCCGTACCCTGGAACTCACCCGGCACACGAACGAGATACTGCAGATCGCCTACATCGATGGTACCGCCTGGAATCGTGACGTTCTCGCTGCTGATTGCCCCGATGACATCGTTGAAGGCGAGATCGTAGTATTTGAGCTTCGCCAGATCTACATCTACTTGAACCTCACGTTCAAGACCACCGGCGAGGGTCACGTCGAGAACAGTTGGAATCTGCTCGAGGCGATCTTGAAGATCCTCGGCAACCTCCCGCAGCCGGACTAGGTCGTAGTCACCGGAGACGTTGACCTGAAGGATCGGAAAGTCGGAAAGGTTTATCTCGAACACCTGCGGTTCTTCGGCTGCATCAGGCAGCTCGGGTCTGGCTATGTCGACCTTTTCGCGAACCTCTTGCCGTGCTTCAGCCATATCGACACCGGCGTTGAACTCCACGTTGATCGACGACACTCCCTCGATCGACGTAGACGTAATCGTCTTTACGTCCCCAATCGAATTGAGCTCATCTTCGATTGGTCGAGTGATCAGTGACTCGATATCTCTTGGCGCCACACCAGGGTAGACGGTGTTGACGACGATATTCGGAATGGTCACTTCGGGGTTCGACTCCCTAGGAATCGCACCATATGCCACAATACCAGACAAGACGATTATCACGGTCAATACCAAGACACTCGTCGGATAGTCGATGGCGAGCGACGTTAGCTTGAATTCTTTGAAAACCCCTTGTCCCTGACGCCTCGCCATCTCAATTCTCCTCTTCAGCCTGCCCGGATTGTTCGTTGTTCACGATTCTGACCGGACTGCCGTCATCGACGAGTTGGTGGCCCACGGTGATGAGCAGCTCGCCTCCTTCAAGTCCACTTAGGATCACCACTTCATCACCGGACACTGCGCCCAACTCAACTGTCTGAGCTCGAGCGAAATATCCGCCTCCATCCGATTCCGCCAAAAAAACCTTGTAACCCTCCGCCGAGCGCATTACAACTTGCTGCGGGACCGATATCACGTCTTCGAGGTGTTCCCTCTCGACCTCCAGATTTGCGACCATTGCGGGTTTCAGCATCCCGTCTGGGTTTCGGAGAACGACCTCGATGCGGAAAGTCCTGCTTCTCGGATCAACACTGGCTCCCGCGAAACTCACTGTCCCCAGGAACTCTTGATCCGGGAAAATGTCGAGCGTCACTAGGGCTTCGTCTCCCACCACAACGGTGCGCGCATGACGTTCGGGTATGCCTGCAACGATCTTGACGCGATCGGTCGAGACCACGCGGACCACCGCAGCCCCCGGCACCGCCATTTCGCCGACCTCGAGGTAGTTCTCCTCGAACGTCCCCGTCACGGGCGCAATGATCTCGGTGCGCTGCAGCCGAGCTTCAAGCGACGCGAGACGCGCATCGGCCATCTCCGATGCGTAGCGGCGCTGGAGGAACGCCATCTCTGTACCTATGCTGTCCTCCTCCCAGAGTTGGCGCTGGCGCTCGTACTCTTCGCTCGCGAGCCTGGCGGATGCTCTCGCCTCATTCACCTGTGCGGAGAGTAGGTCGCTCTCCAATTTCGCTATGGCCTGCCCACTTCTGACGCGCCGCCCCTTCGCCACGAGGAATTGCTCGATTCGACCGGATTCTTCGGCCGAGACTGTCACATCGTAGAGTGCCTCGACTTCCCCGGTGACTCGGATAACACCCCTGAACTCACCAGGCACCACCGGAGTAGCCTCGACATTAGTGACCCTGACGTTGGCCTGTGCACCCGTTTCGGAGTCGTTTGCCGCCGACATTTCCCCGCGTGCGCAACCTGCCGTGGCCACCAAAACAGCAGCCGCGGTGAGGATCGCTAGGCTCTGGCCGAGGTGTCTTCTTGACCTGATCATTTGCCGCAACCTTTTGATGAAATTCGTCATCGTTCTTACCTGTCATTCAGCGTCGCAAAGGTGCCAGCCTCGTCAGGCACCAATCCCACCGCCGCCTCGAGGCCCGCTCGCGCGTTCAAGTAGTCGAATACCGCCTGGGCATAGTTGAATTCCGACTGACGGAGCGCCACTTCAGCGTCTGTGATCTGGAGCTGAGATCCCAAGCCGGCGTTGTACTGAGCCGATGCGATCTCATATCCGCGCTGCGCCTGCTCCACCGCCCGCCTCTGGCTTGCGGCACGTTGTTGAGCTTCCTGAGTGTTGTCTATCCACGTGCGCAGCTCGCTGGCGGCCTGTCGCTCGAGACGGTCCAGGCGGAATTGGTTTTGCTGGATCCTCGCATTCGCCTGCTGCACCCTGGCGTTTCTGGCAAAACCAGAGAAGATCGGAATCTGCACCTGCACGCCTGCTACCGACGTTCTCACACGCTGATCGGAGTTGTTGCCGAAGAATACGGGACTCCCGTCCTGTTGAGCCGTCAGGTTGTAGTTCGAAAACAGACTCAGCTTGGGGAAATACTCGGACTTCTCTACCTGGAGCCTGGCCTCTTCAACCGAGATTGACGCCTGCAGCTGGCGCACATCGCTGCGGCGCAAGAGAGCCGTGGTCAACAGGTCCTGGAAATCGGTTTCGGGTGCCGTGGAGAGACCGGCAACGTTTAGCAGCGCAGCGTTTTCTGGAGAGTTGTTGGTCACTTCACTGAGATCGACTTCGTTGAGCCGCCCCTCTAGTTCGATCTGAGTATCCGGGTTCAGTCCCATCTCGATGAGGAGGTTCCTCTTTGCGGCATCCCTATCGATTGTTGCTCGCCGCAGGTTCGGTTCGAGGTTCCCAAGCTGGACTTCCAGTCGGAGCACGTCATACTCGCTCGCCAGGCCAGCTCGATTCATAGCCTGCGTCTCTTCCAGCGTCTTGCGCACCCGCTCAACGCTTTCCTCCGTGAGACGCACGCTTTCCTCGGCCAAGAGGGCCGTGAAATATGCGAGCCGGACCGATGTCACGACGCTTTGTGCCGTCCCTCGCACGCGCTCGTCCTGGAGCCCCCTGTACTGGCCTGCCGCCCCCAAACCGATGAACGCCGTATATTCGAAAATTGGCTGGCTTGCGTTGACGCCGAGGGCCCAGGTGTTGTCAGAGCCAACTCTGACGGCAGTCAACTCCCCGGGCGCAGCATTCGGATCGAAGAATGCGGCCGGTAGGAAGAACTGCTGGACCAAGAGATTTCGTGAATACGATACGTTTGCGCTCACATCCGGCAGAATGCGGCCGTATGCCTCATGGACCTGTCGCCTGGCTATCTCGAGGTCCATTTCCACATCCCGGATCGTCTCGCTGTTGGCCAACGCAACCTGAAGCGCTCGTGCCAACGAATAGACCTCATTGTCGGGATCGCTCTGTGCACTCAGCCTTCCGGCTGTAAGCAACAATCCCACAACAAGCAGTGGGATTTTCAACGTCCTCGCTTTACTCACTTTCACTTCGCTCCTCACGATCATCGTTTTGACCGCCTTCCCCTCCATGACGCCGAATACCGCCATTGATGAAGGGCGTGAATGACTTCAGAAGCTGCACCGCATCGGGCCTCGACTCGCAGTTGCACCGATTCCCGGCGCCACACATCGTGAGCGTGACCACACCGTGGGCGAGGCTCCAGAGATACATGGAAACCATGTCTGCGTAGTCACCTTGGAGATGCCCCATCGCGCCCGCACCGCACACAACGCCCTGTTTGCCCCCTTGGATGGTCCCCGAGCTGATGGCCTCCAATACCGCTTCACGCAGGAGGTCGTAGCCGCCACCGTCTGGAATCTCCGCAGTCCCAGAAGGTGATTTGGGTTGAATGCTGAAAATCACGCGGAAGTAAGCGTCGTTCTCAAACGCAAACCGGATGTATGCTTCGCCCAGCGCGTGAAGCCGCTCTATGGAACCCTTTGGATGGGTTTCCATGGCCTCCTTCAGGTATGTACCGAAACGTTCGAAGGCACTCAACACAACGCGATTGACGATATCTTGTTTACCATCGAAATAGTGGTAGATCGCTGTGGCTGTCACTCCAACGCGATCGGCGATTTGTCTCATTGAAAGGCCGGCTACACCCCCGTCAGCCAGCAGATCGCGGGCTGCCGCGAGTATAGCCGTTTCGACGTCGGCCGAAGAGGGCCGACTCACAACCTTGGATGTTGGCGTTGACATATATCTAAGACATTACCGTTATTACATTTACGTGCTCTTTGCGAGCAGTTAACACAGTTAAGCTAACGGCGTTAACCTAACGCCGTTAACCTACGAAAACAAACGCTATTGGTTTCAGACGTGTGGCTGAAATGACAGGATTGTTACAAACATCAACGGCTTTGCTCCTGCACGGGATGTCGTTGAACCACACCATATTCCCGGAACTCGGCATTCCTACAATTTGCCCGAACCTGGCCGGGATCGAGTTGGGCGTGGACGGCATTTCGCCGGATCTGCGCAGGGATGGCTTCGAATCCTACGTTCGGCTCGTCGAATCGGAACTCGAGCACTCCGAATGTTGGAACAACACCCGCCGGATAGTGGTTTCCCACAGCTTTGGCGGCATGCTAGCCCTGCACTGGCTGACGGCGCATCCAGGATCAGAACTGGCCCAGATCGACGGTCTCGTAATAATTGGGTCTACAGCTGGCCCCATGTATGACCGGGTGAGGTTGCGGGTTCCCCTACCGTGGGAATTGGATTGGCGAATCGAGGTTGGCTGGCTGGTACCTTATTGGAATCTGCCAAAGACGACCAGGTTCGTGAAGCGATTGATGTGTGGAGGGAAAATCGAGGCAAACCCGGTGGACTTCCGAAGTCGCGGCATAAGGTCCGAGACAGACCTCGGACGGGCGGGATGGCGGAACGTAGACTGGCGCGCTCTGAGAGCCTATCGCTACACGATGCAGGGCTTCGATGTTCGCGATCGGCTCCATGCAATGGAGGTTCCGACAATCATTCTACACGGAACCGAAGACTCACTTTTCGCTGTTGAAGACGCCCGGTTGCTTTCCGATCTAATCCCAGAGGCAGAACTCAGATTGGTGGAGGGAGCCGATCACGCTCTTCCGGTTACGCACGGCGAAGAGGTAGTAACGGCTGTCACGGACCTCGTAGGCCGCTAGTCCGCGGTACCCGCCCTTTCCTCGTCCATCACTGCCTTTTCGGCGCGTTCTATTGCAGCGAAGACTATGCCTACGAGCTCCCGCATTCCGCGCAGCTTGTGCTGCAACGATCCTCCGCGCTTGACGAGCAATGCCAGATCTTTCGCATTGCCTGCCAGAGGCCCGTAACCGCCGTTCATGAAGACTCTGCCGACATCTTCTGCGGCCCGTCGCATCTGGCTCAAATACATATCCTGGCCTGTTTTCTGGGTGGCGGCCATCTCGACCAGGGAATGCACCCGATCCCACTTACGTTTGGCTTCCGTGAGTGTGTCGAGTTTCTTCATCGCTTTGGAACTCAGCTTCTGCGCCATGGGCATATCCCTTCTCGTTGCAACCGACCGCTGGTGACGGGAAACAGGACCGTGTTTTGATGCTGATTCTGAGCAGCGGGCATTTGCGTCAAATGCAATCTACTCCCCGCTCCCCTATTCCCACCTAAACACCTTCAACGCCACCCCAAAGCTTCCAACGCCCCAGAGTGCCATGATAACCAACATACTGCCAATGCCCGCCATTGTCGCTCCCTCGAGCATCACTGCACGAAGTGCATCCCTGAGTGCCGTCAGTGGAAGCGACGCGATCATTGGTTGAACGACCTCCGGGAAATTGGAGTAGGCGAAGAACACTCCAGAACAGACCCACATAGGGATCATTACAAAGTTCATCAAACCAGACACACCTTCAATCGTCTTGGCGCGGCTCGCAACGAGCAAACCAATTCCCGAGAACGTCATCGCACCGAGTAAGGCGACGAATGCTAGTAGCAGCAACGATCCCCGGATCGGCACGCCAAACGCAAAGTAGCCGAAGGCCAGAACCACACCGACCTCGAACCACAAAAAAAACACTCTACTGACCGCGTGGGACAGCAGGTAATGACTCTTCCGCATGGGCGAGGCGAGCAACCGCTTCATGAGACGGTCCGACCGTTTCCGAACGATTCGAAAGCCGATACCCCACATGGCCGTACTCATGATATTCATTCCAATGAGGCCCGGAATCAGAAAGTCGATATACCTGGAGCCCACATCGG
>Ga0180432_10009716_pt1 | contig 11667 bp, 10 predicted proteins | sample SS_ome_10_FD_132414 | JGI IMG/M metagenome (GOLD analysis project Ga0180432, IMG submission 132414) | Hypersaline lake sediment archaeal communities from the Salton Sea, California, USA - SS_1_MS_2 metaG | ecosystem: Environmental > Aquatic > Non-marine Saline and Alkaline > Hypersaline >... | reverse complement strand
GGCTTTTACAATCGCGCCCAGCCGGAACCGCTCAATCATATATTGAAATGTTATATCAGAACCAAACAGAATCCGTCCCCGCAGGTGATAAGATACTTCCTCCTTTCGTCCGCTTTCTTCACCTCCGGGGGAGAGTTGATAAACATTTGCCCTGCCCAGATACGGCGCGAAATGCAGGGCTGCGAGCGAATTTGCCCCATTGTTGGGTGTCAGTGCCAGCAATCGTCCAATCTCTCCCAGATTAATCTCATCCAGCGCATATCGGGAAAGGATGCTGGCCTGGAAGGTATCCAATCCAGCATTGCGGGCAGCTATCAGCCCAACCCGCCCGGTATCCACCATAATCACCTTGAACCCCTTCTCCATGAGAACTGAAGCGATGCTTCTGGCCCAGGGATGAGATCCCATGATCAGGAATCCCTGCGGATTTGGCTGCGAGACCTGAAGGCGTCGTGCCAGAGGAAAAGCCCCCAACCCATAGATAACCACAGTCACTAAAATAACCATGAATGTTAATGGCACCAACTGAGCAGCCTGGGGATGACCGGCATCAGCCAGACGCAGTGCAAAAACCGATGAGACGGCCGCAGCCACAATGCCTCGGGGCGCCACACACATGAGAAAAGCCCGCTCTCTCCAATTAAGACTGGAACCCAGAGTAGACAACACAACTGCGAGCGGACGGGCCACAAATATCAGAACCAGCAGGAATATTATAGTGCCTAAACCAAGTTCATCCCAGTCACTGGGATGAAGCCGCGCTGCCAGTACTATGAATAGGCACGAAACCAGCAAAACGCCCAGATTCTCTTTGAATTCAATGATGTGCCTTACCGAGATGGTTTTCTGATTTCCCAACACGATTCCCATGACCGTCGCTGCCAGTAATCCGGATTCTTCCTGAAAATGATCGGAAATTGTGTAAACGGCAATCACCATCATCAACACCATTGCGCTCTGCAGAAAATCGGGAATCCAGTACCGTTTCAGCATTATCAGCAGAAAATAAGCGCCAATAAGTCCTATCGCAGCACCGATGAAAATGGTTTTCACGATGCCAATTGCGATATTTCCGGTTGCGTCTTCCAGGCTACCGCCCAAAACTTCCTGAAAAACTATAACTGCCAGAATGGCGCCGATCGGATCGATCACTATCCCTTCCCATTTTAAAACCGAGCTGATTTGGCTTACCGGACGCACATGCCTGAGTATGGGGAGAATCACCGTGGGCCCTGATACCACGAGTATCGCACCGAGCAGCACGGCAACATCCAGTTTGAGGTCAAGAAAATAGTACCCGGCAGCGGAACCGATTACCCAGGTCACCAGAGTGCCGATGGTTATTAACCGGGGAATGATGCTGCCTACACTGCGAAGTTCGGATATGCGCAGGCTCAGTCCGCCCTCAAAAAGTATGACCGCTACCGAAAGTGAAACGATTGGCAGGAGTAATTCGCCGAAAATCTCGTCTGGATTAAGACATTGGTCGGGATAGAAATGGCATAATAGCGGGCCAGCGATTATCCCGAAAAGCAGCATCAGCAAGATCGATGGCAGTTGAAATCGCCAAGCCAGCCACTGGGAACTTATTCCAAGCACTATGATGCTCGCCAGGCCAATCAGCAGGTCTTCGGACAAATATCTCTCCTTAAATCAAGGGACTAAGCATTGCGTTATATTATCAAATCGTACACGCATGCGCAAGGTGCGATTAGCAATAACTGACATTCTGACTATCTATTTTCCCACGTTTGCACTAAGTGTTATAATCAGCATGATGTTTTCTAACTCCAGTGGTAATAATGGAAGTCCGCTCTCGGCCGATTTCCATTTGTATAGCCGGATAATTGCCGGTTGTTGTATCGCACTCTTAGCTCTTTCCGTCGGCACAGGCTATTCGTTCGGCACGCTTTTCACATCATTACAGGATGAATTCGGATGGAACCGGGCTGACACAGTAGGCATTTTTTCAATCTTTCTGCTTGTAGCGGTCGCCGTTGTTCCGGTTGCTTTGCATTTTTCGAATAGATATAGCCCCGGACCGGTAGCACTGCTGGCAGGAATAGTTGCCGGACTGGGCCTGTTTCTCACGTCGATAGCAGGATCGTCATGGCAGATATATCTTACCTATAGTTTAATGCTGGCACTTGGAATCGGGGGTATCTTTTCCGTTGCAATCTTAACCATTGCCCGATGGTTCAGCAGGAAGCAAACCACGCTCCTCGTAATTACCGGAGCGGGTCTGGGAATTATCATAGCGGCCCCTGTTTGCGGGTGGCTCGTTTCATCTTATGATTGGAATGACACCTGTTTGGTCTTCGGAATCATAGTATGGGTGATCGCCATTCCTCTGGCGCTGTTTCTGAAGAATCCTCCCAGAGAAGAATCTGGCGTGGATAGCAGCCCACAATCTACAAATATTTCGTCACGTAATTTCTGGATGGTTTTTCTGCTCTGGTTGTTTTCATCCTTCTCACTCCATATGATTATGGCTCACCTCATCCCCAATTCCATTGATCAGGGAATTTCACTCTGCAAGGCTTCATTCCTGTTTAGCATTCTGGGCGGACTGACGATTGTATCTGCACTGATTGCCAGCAGCATCCCTGACATGAATGACAGAAAAACTCTCGGCATCATCTTTGCTCTGGTGGGAGCCATATCCATGTTCTGGATCGTTGAAGCCGATGAATTATGGCGGCTCTGTTTATTTGCCGTGATGTTTGCCCCGGTCTGGGGCGGAATTTCTTTTTGCGCACTTTCGATTACTCCCGAATTGTGGGCTGGCCCGGATGCAAGAATACGAATCATGATCGTTGTAGCAGGATGGGTCGCTGGCGGTGCTCTCGGGGCTTATCTGGGTGGGTACATCTTTGATAGCCTCGGAGATTACCGGTTTGCCTTCTTCCTCGGGGCCTGGGCAGTAATTATAGCAGCAGCAAGCATCTGGAATCTGCGGATGCCGGAGCCGGAAACAGATGAAATGCTGACAGGGGGTCACGATGACGAAACATATTCCGAGTTATGACGAAGCGCTTGCCCTGCTCAAGGAATTCAACTCCAGCGAGAGCCTGCTGAAGCATGCCTATTCCGTTGAAGGGGCCATGCGCTACCTGGCTCGAAAAGCCGGCGAAGATGAGGAAAAGTGGGGAATAGTCGGGCTGGTGCATGATCTCGACTATGAACGTTTCCCCGACCAGCACTGTTCAAAAACTCGGGAAATACTGGAGGAACGAGACTGGCCTGATGAGTATATCCGTGCGGTGATTTCACACGGCTGGGAGATGTACAACGATTTTGAGCCGCATAGCTTGATGGAAAAGAGCCTTTACACGATTGACGAACTAACCGGGCTGATTGCCGCCGCGGCGCTGGTTCGCCCCTCGAAAAGCGTGATGGATCTGGAAGCGAAATCGGTGATGAAAAAGTGGAAGGACAAGTCATTCGCCGCCGGAGTTAACCGTTCCGTGATTGAGAAAGGAACCGAGATGTTGGGAGTGGAGTTGCGCGATATCGTTACTGATACCATTATGGGTATGCGCGCGGTGGCCGGGAAAATTGGACTGTAGTTTTTCCTGAGTGCAACGAAAAGATGACCCGTCACAATGATGGAAGTCCTGCCATTTAGAGTGCTGGTTCTTTTTGGGTTTATAGAAACGCAGAGACGCCCCACAGCGGGGCGTCTCTTTTCAATTCAACCTAATAACACATTCTGCGCTTATGGCTGCCCGTGTTGTTCGCGCAGAACCTTCCTCTGTACCTTCCCTGTAGAAGTGCGGGGAAGTTCGTCGATGAAGACAACGCTCGTCGGGCGCTTGAAACCGGGGAGCTTTTCCTTGCAGAAATCAAGGATTTCCTTCTCGGTGCACGTTTCGCCTGCTTTAACGACAACGCACGCCCGAGGGTTTTGCCCCCATTCAGGATCGGGAACCCCGATCAGGGAGGCATCGGCTACTTTGGGATACTCATAGAGAATGTTTTCAATTTCTTCCGGCGAAATGTTTTCTCCGCCTCTGATGATCATGTCATCACCGCGTCCGGCAAGGAAAATATATCCGTCTTCGTCGATGTAACCCTTATCTCCAGTGTGCAACCATCCATCAGCCGTGATGGTCTGGGAGGTTTTTTCCTCATCATTCCAGTAACCGCTCATCACGCGCTGGCTCTTGGCCATGATTTCACCGACTTCTCCCTGCGGCAACACTTTGCCATCCTCATCCCATATCGCAATTTCCACATCAGGCATGGCTTTGCCAATGGAGTTAGCCAGCCGATTCAACTTTTTCTCCTTGAGCTCTTCGGTGGCATCAGCGGGAATCATGTGATCTTCAGGGCCCAGCATGGTTATAGTGGAAGCTGTTTCAGTCTGCCCGAAAGCATTGATGAACATTACCCCGGGGAAAACCTCGATGGCTTTTTTGATTACTTCAAACGGCATCGAAGCAGCACCGTAAGTGATTACCTTGAGGCTGGAAAGATCTTTCTTATCGAAATCCGGATGTTCAACAACCCATTTAAGCATCGTGGGAACCAGCATGGCTCGATTGGCCTTTTCCCGTTCTACAGTATCCATCCACGCATTGGTCTCAAACTGGCGCATCATGGCAATGGTTCGTCCGCCATAGATCGCTGCCATCATTGCCTGGATTCCGGCTACGTGATAGAGGGGAACCGTTACCACATTCGTTTCCTGCAAATCAGGATCAACCGGGGTCACGTTCTGCAACGCATAGTCCACAAAGGCATTGTGACGTAAAGGCACACCCTTGGGGAGCCCGGTAGTTCCGGCAGTATACATCAGGATGGTTACATCATCATCGCCGATCTCAACAAATGCTTCATCCGGTGATGCGTTGGTTATGATCTCATCGTAACTGGCCATGCCCTCGACTTTGCTGTCCAGGGATACCAGTTGCGGGGACGAGGTGAGATCGGGCTGCATCGATTTCACCATGTCGATATAGCGATCACCGGCAAACAGAACCTTGCTCTCCGAGCTATTGAGCATGTGGGTCAGTTCCTTCTCCTTTGCCCTGAAATTCAACGGGACAAAAATAGCGCCGACTCTGGCAACTGCGAAGTATATCTCCACAAATTGATTGCAGTTCACCTGAAGCACTGCTACGCGCTCACCCTTCTGGATACCCATTCCCTGCAGGGCATTGGCCAGACGGTTGACCCGCTCAGCGACCTCGGCAAAAGAATAGCGTTTGCCTTCAAAGATGACGCATGGTCTGTCCGGTACTATTAGACTGGTGATGTTGAGAAATTCCGTGGTATTCATGTTTGAGTGTTTTCCTCCTGTGTTAATCTTTAAGGATATCTGTTAAGCTGCTTTACAGCTTCTTCCTTACAATTTCCATCGCACCGGACATCGTTTCCCCGGCACTTTCGTGTATGCACACATCGGCATGCGAATCCAGATCAGTGCGATCACGGTTTATTATAACAATCTTGGCTCCCGATTGCACTGCATAGCGTGGGATCAGCGCTGCCGGATACACCACAAGCGAAGACCCGATGACGATACAAAGATCGCAATTTTGCGCCCGTTGCTGGGATTCGCTCAGAACTTTTTCAGGTAAAGCCTCCCCGAAGAATACGGCATCCGGTTTGAGCAGTCCCCCGCACTTCCCGCACTCAGGTATTTCTGTGCCTTGCCCCATCCACTCGCGGAGCTCATCCATGGAGTAGTAATTCCCGCATTTCAAGCATATCGCTCTCTCCAGCGTGCCGTGAACATGGAACACCAGTTCGGGTGAATTACCGGCCTCTTCATGAAGTCCATCGACATTCTGAGTGACGATGCAATCAAGCTTCCCCATTCTCTCCAGTTCGGCGCCGGCATAGTGAGCTGCATTTGGTGATGTGCCGGTATGGGGAATAAAATCATCCTGAAGGAGAGCTTTCCAGTGCATCTTGCGGGCATCGATATCGTTCAGGAAACGCTGGAGAGTGAACATCTCCGGATCGTGTTTTTCCCAGATGCCGCCCGGACTGCGGAAGTCGGGGATGCCTGATTCCGTGCTTACGCCCGCGCCGGTGAAGATCACGATTTTATTCGAATCAACGATCAGTTCGGCCAGCTTTTCAACGAGCACCCCAAATGAAGAAGACATTACTTCGTTATCTCTCCGGCAGCCAGCGCAAATGCCAGCCTTTTTTCCAGGTCCAGTCCCTGATCCAATGTCATGTCGAGCCCTCTGGTAATGGCTGCTTTTGCATATTCAAGAGCATCGGGGTTGCTTGCCATAATCCGGCTGGCGACAGCTTCCGCCGTAGTATAAAGTTGTTCACGTGGCACGACCTGATTAATAAGCCCGATACGCAGGGCTTCGGCGGCATCAACACGGTCGGCGGTTAGAACGATTTCGGAAACACTGCCATGCAGAACCAGCCGGGGCATGGTCTGTGATCCCCCCGCTGTGGGAACCATACCGAGATTAGCTTCAGGAAGTCCGAACTGGGAATCCTCGGAGGCAATGCGAATATCGCAACACATGGCCATTTCGATTCCAGCACCGAGAGCAAATCCGCCAATAGCAGCGATCATCGGTTTTTGCACACTAAGGAACATCCCCCAGAGATCGTGCTCCCAGCGTATCTGGCGGGCGATTGTCTGCGAAGGCGCTGTGCCAAATTCGGAGATATCCGCTCCAGCGGAAAAAGCTCTGTCCCCAGCACCCCTGATAATGCCCACTCTTACTTCCGGGTCATCCTTTATAGCCGGGAGTATTTCGTAGAGTTCATCGCGCATTTTAATGCAAACTGCATTCATGGCCTTCGGCCGATTGAGCGTGATCCAGGCTATTCCGTTAGATTTTTCGTAGATTATGTATTCAAAAGCGCTCATTTTTATTACCTGTCAAAGTCATTCTGGCGACCTGTTAAGTCATTCACCCTTAAATTCCGGAGTTCGTTTCTCCTGAAAAGCGATTATCCCCTCAGTGCGGTCCTTGGTACTGTGGAGCAAAAACGAAAGGTCAGCCTCCAAACCCAATCCCTGCCCGATGGTCATATCCATTCCTTTGCTGATGGCTTCTTTGCCGTATCTTTCAGCGATTGGGCCTTTAGATGCCAGTTTTAGTGCCAGCTGTTCGACCTCAGAAGTTAGTTCATCGGGCGAAACCACCCTGTTTACCAGCCCGATTTGCCAAGCTTCATCTGCATCAATAATGGTGGCGGTGAGAATCATCTCCAGCGCTTTACCACGTCCCACGATTCTGGGCAACCGCTGAGTTCCGCCTCCAGAGGGGATGAACCCCTGAGAAACCTCCGGGAAACCAAAACGAGCATCTTTCGCAGCCAGCCGAAGATCACAGACCAGCGCAAGCTCCAGCCCGGGACCTGTCGAATCGCCATTGATAGCAGCAATAACAGGACACTTAAGCGAAGCGATTGCATTTGAAGCTATACGTGGTGCAGACAGGTCAGTTTCAGCCTCTCCAACCGAAAAGGAATTCCCCTCTGCTCCGAGTACAGTTACCCGGATATCATCGTCCTGATATATTGATTCACAACACATGGCAAGCTCATCCGCCATTGCCCGGTTGATCGCGTTACCGGCTTCAACACGGTTCAATTTCACATAGGCTACGCTGCCTTTCTTTTCGTAACTGATGTTTTTATAGGTCATTTTGTGCACCTCTTAAATCTTCACTTTGGCATACCTTTCATATTCGCTGTAAATACATCCGCAGTATTTCTGGAAGTATAGATCGAGCTCCCTGGCCATCCGGTGGCTTTCGCGGAAACCCGGACTGAAATCTTCGAACATGAATTCGACTTCGTTCTCCTGAGCAGCCTGATCGCCGATCTCCCGTATCAACTCGTGATCCTGATAAGGGCTGATTAGCAACGTGGTAGTGAATGTATCAAAGCCATTTTCCCGTGCGATTCGGGCTGTTTTGTTCAGCCGTATGCGATAGCAATCGCGACAGCGATCCCCTTCGTGTCCTGCCACAGCGCGAATGAAATCAACCATTTCATAACCTTCCGTAACAATCAGAGGGAATTCCCATGCTTTTGACAGGGTCTGCATGGCTTCCAGCCGCTTCCGATGCTCGGTGAACGGATGGATATTAGGATTGTGCCAGAGGGCCGAAACTTTGAGGCCCTGCTCCTCAAGATTTCTTACCGTATAAGTGGCGCAGGGGCCACAACAGCTATGCAACAAAACAGAGGCCATGCCAATTCCCTCCGCTATTATAGCAGATAGAATAATAGATTGGGTATGGCGGTTGTTTCAAAGGCTCCAATTCAATACAATAAAGTACAATGAAGATGGATAAAACTTTAGATTAGAGGAAGAAAAATGTCGAACAAATGGGATGTAATAGTAGTTGGTGCCGGGCCAGGTGGAGCCCTGGCTGCCCGCAAATGCGCTTCAAAAGGGCTGAAGACGCTTCTGCTGGAAAAACAAAAACTGCCCCGTGATAAGGTCTGCTCCGGGATGATTATGGGTGAGTGGGCCCAGAAGATACTGAGAGAGGGATTCGGTGAAATCCCGGAGGAAGTGCTGGTTGAACCCGGATCACTGCTGGGCTATGCGGTGCATGTGCCGGGAACTCCTGTTCAAACGCTGAATATGAATACTCCCATCACCTGGAGGAAGCACCTCGATTACTGGATGACCAAAAAGGCTCGTAATGCCGGGGCTCAGATATGGGATGACGCAAGGGTCATTGATGTTAATGAGCAAAGCGAACAGTATACCGTGATGGTCAAACGTGAAGGAGAAATCATTGCCCTGCAATCGGATTTTCTGGTTGGGGCAGATGGAGCCAGGTCGGCGGTTCGCGGAGCACTATTCCCCGATCTGCAACCCATTTACTGGCACTGCTACCGAGAGTGCTATGATGTCAGGCTCGATCTTCCAGAACGGCGTTTCAACTTCTTCTCCACCATCGAGACAGCACCCTTCTATTTCTGTACGCATGATAAAGACGGATATATGCTGATGGAAGGGGGAGCACCTGTAGGGCAAATCAGGCAAACCGCAACTCAATCCCGCCGGTTCCTGATTGAGAATCATGGCCTCGATCCGCAAAAAGAGCCTTTATGGAAGGATGGGTGCGTTGAACCGATTTTGTACAAAGAGTTATTTGCGAAGGATTTTCGTCCGGCCAGAGGTAATGCGTTGATAGTGGGCGATGCGGCCGGTATGAATATGCCAGTAACAGGTGAAGGAGTGGGAACCTCGCTCATGACCGGGCTTGAGGCTGCAAACGCCATCATCGAAGCATGTGAAAATGGCGGGACGGCAGCAGAAGTTTACCTGAAGGTAATTGATGAGATTTCAGGCAAATTCCAGAATATTTACCAGTTTTCCAAGAGGATAAAATCTGCCGCTGCCACGGGCGATCCGGGCGCTCTATCAGCTGCCCTGCTGGAATCATGGGATTATGCTTTGCATATATTCCAGTAAGGGCAGGTTTGAAACCTGTCCCTAAGTTACTTCAAGCATCCGGTCAACGGATGCTTGAGCCTTTATGCGAATCTCCTCCGGCACTTTCACCTCAGGGGACAAATTCTCAAGAGATTGAAGCACTTTTTCCAATGTTATAAGTTTCATATCCGGACAGATAGCCTGCTCCGAAATAGGAATGAATTTTTTGCCCGGGTTTTCTTTTCGCAAGCGATGTATTATGCCAATTTCAGTGCCCACGATCAATTCCGGAACATCATCGCGCGCAGCATAGCGAAGTATGCCGCTTGTGCTGCCAGCCTCGTCAGCCAGCGAGATAACCTCCGAAGGGCACTCCGGGTGGACAACCACCTTAGCGTTGGGGTATTCCTTTCGCAGACGTTTGATATCTTCCGGCAATACCCGGACATGAGTCGGACAGTACCCCTGCCAGGAGATAACATTTCGATTTGACATGTTTGCCGAATAATTGCCCAAATGCTGATCCGGCACAAAAATGATTTCCTGCTCGGCTGGTATTTGTGCCACGATTTTGGGCCCGTTGGCTGAAGTGCAGCAGATATCGCTTTCAGCTTTAACCTCAGCAGAAGAGTTGACATAACATATAACTATAGCATTGGGGTATTCCGATTTCTTCCGGCGTAACTGTTCAGCGGTGATCATATCGGCCATTGGGCAACCGGAGTTAATATCCGGCAGAAGAACCTTTTTACGCGGACAAAGGATGGAGGCGGTTTCCGCCATAAAATGGACTCCGCAAAAGACGATCACATCCGCATCGGTTTGGGCTGCCTTCTGACTCAACTCCAGTGAGTCCCCGGCAAAATCAGCTATATCCTGAATTTCACCAAGCTGGTAATTATGAGCCAGAATGATAGCATTTCTTTCCTGCCGCAACCGGTTTATTTTTTCAAGCAACGCAAGATCGGCGCTCATTTTTTCTTTCCTTTCACTTACTCAACTGCTTTCGCATCTGCTTTTATCGGGGGTGTTGTCCATGGTTTCCGTTATCTCAAATTGATCTTCATCTCCAATTTCGATTATCAGGAATTGCGGCTTTTTTCAAATGGCTGCTTGACCGTTTTACCATCAGTTGAAGTTGCTGCTATTTTCATGTTGAATTCTCTTAAGCCATTTATTCACTCGATTGTCCCGCCTCCCATGATCGTGTCCCCATCATAGAAAACCACTGCCTGCCCCGGTGTGATTGCCATTTGCGGCTGTTCAAAAACTACCCGAACCCTGCCATCATCGAGCGGAAAGATGAGCGCTCTGGCAGCAGGATGCATATATCTGATTTTAGCTTCTACCTCAATTGGTTGATCAGGTGCTTCGGCACTAATCCAGTTGACTTCTGTTGCCGTCAGTTCATTCCGATATATTTCATCCTTCGGGCCAACAACTATAGCATTCCTTTCCGCGTTGATATCTATCACGTAAAGGGGTTCTTTGGCCGCTATTCCGATCCCTCGACGCTGCCCAATCGTGTAATTGATTATACCACGATGCTCCCCGATAATATTACCCTGCCGGTTTTCGATCGGGCCCGGTTTGGAAACCACGGGCATTCGGGCGGCAACAAAGTCGCGATAGTCTCCATCAGGAATAAAACAAACTTCCTGACTCTCACCTTCTTCAGTTGGGGTAAGTCCCAACTCATTGGCCACGCGCCGTACTTTTTCTTTAGTTAAATCCCCCAGTGGCATCAAAACCTGTTTAAGCTGTGGCTGTGTTAGCTTGTACAGGAAATAGGATTGATCCTTTGAGTAATCTGTTCCTTTACAAAGTACACATCGGTCGCCACTCTTCGCAACTCGGACATAATGTCCGGTGGCCAGAAAATCAACGCCCAGTTCGCGGGCATAATCTAGCAGAGCGCCAAACTTGACATAATAATTGCAACGGATGCATGGGTTAGGGGTTCTGCCACGGCTGTATTCATTGCAAAAATCAGTGACAACTCTTTGGAAAAAGATATCTCTGAGATCGATCACATGATGTGGAATACCCAGTATCTCGGCAGCCTGCCCGGCCGCAAATGATTCATCGACAGAGGCGCTTTCCGGTGACAGCACCTGCATGGTAATGCCGATGACATCATACCCCTTTTGTTTCAAAAGGGCAGCAGTGACGGACGAATCCACACCGCCACTCATAGCAACTGCTACTTTTTTAGTCATAGGTTTTGGCGCTTAAATTGTAACATAAGGAGGGGATAAGGTCTCATTTTTAATTTGCAG
>Ga0180432_10009715_pt1 | contig 11667 bp, 8 predicted proteins | sample SS_ome_10_FD_132414 | JGI IMG/M metagenome (GOLD analysis project Ga0180432, IMG submission 132414) | Hypersaline lake sediment archaeal communities from the Salton Sea, California, USA - SS_1_MS_2 metaG | ecosystem: Environmental > Aquatic > Non-marine Saline and Alkaline > Hypersaline >... | reverse complement strand
TGCCTGCTGATTTCTTTAACCATGATTTCGCAATTTCCCAATTTTCGTGGAGAACCGATAATACCTAAAATTTGTTTCATAAATATCACCTCAAACAAAAACTTTGATTAAAGATCTTGGGAATTATACAAACTTTTGAAAATACATGTTTATTAATATCAACCTGTTTATGCTATCATGATGGAAGAATGGAGTGTTGGAATGTTGGAATATTGGGGGTAAAGGCGGAAATAAACCATTTGAATTATGAAAAACTCCCTTCCTTCAACTTGGTTCGGGACAAGCTCACCCATTATTCCAACATTCCATTCTTCCAATATTCCAATTGGGGCGAAGCCCTAAGTTCTAATGTTGAAGAAGGCCGGATCGGAGGATCAGGCTTTTGATGTTAGATTAAAACAGTGACTTGCTATCTATCAATATTTATTTTATAAAAAACCAGCGCATGATGATCTTGCAAAAGATTTTTTTCAATGTATGGATGTTTCTTTAATTCCTTGAGGGGTTGGGGAGTTTTGGTGTACGATGTCGTTGTGAATCATTCATTCCGCTTAATCTGGGGCTTTAAAAGAAAAACACGCAGGCTGCTGAATTATTTAAAAATGAATTTTGTGTATTTATTGGGAAAAACAAAGTTATGGTCGAAAAAAAGAATAATATGCGTGTCAATATCGGGGGTATAGAGCTTAAAAATCCGGTAATGACGGCATCCGGAACTTTCGGATATGCCCGTGAGTTTGAACGGCTGATAGACTTAAACCGTCTGGGCGCCATTATCGTGAAGGGGCTGTCCCTTGAGCCGTCCAGAGGGAATCCGCCGCCGAGAATCGTTGAAACACCGTGCGGTATGCTGAATGCCATTGGCCTGGAGAATGTGGGCCTGGAAGCATTTGTGAAAGAAAAATTAACGGTTTTAAAAATGATTGAACCGCCGGTTTTCGTAAACATCTATGGAAAAAGTATCGCAGATTATGCTGAACTGGCCTCGCGCCTTGAAGATATTGAAGAACTATCCGGCATTGAGGTAAATATTTCATGTCCCAATGTAACATGTGGCGGTATGGCCTTTGGGGCTTATCCCGAATCCGCAGCCCAGGTTGTCCGAGCGGTTAGAAAGCGAACGACCCGGCCCCTCATGGTCAAGCTTTCTCCCAATGTAACCGATATTACTGAAATCGCTCGCCGTGTGGAAGGAGAAGGCGCCGATTCAATCTCTCTGATTAACACCATAACGGGTATGGCCATAGATATTGAAACCCGGCGTCCAAAGCTTGCCAACATAACCGGAGGGCTATCCGGACCGGCAATCCGGCCCGTTGCCCTTCGAATGGTCTGGCAGGTGGCTCAAGCGGTCAACGTACCGGTTGTCGGCGTTGGCGGAATCATGACGGCAAAAGATGCACTGGAGTTTTTGATCGCAGGGGCAGTAGCGGTTCAGGTGGGTACGGCCAATTTTATAAACCCTCATGCCACCATAGATATCATAGAAGGGATAGAAGCATTTCTAGTGGAAAGAAATATCACTGACGTGGCGGATATTATCGGCACTCTGAAAGTATAACCTGAATCTTGCATGAAAATTGATGAGAGTCTCTAACCTACTAAGTTGAAACGGATTTAAACAAAATCATAGAATTATACTTTATACCCAAATGGCAAATCGGATGATGGCCTTTTTTATTCATTAATTTTCACCCAAAGGGCGAGCCGGAGGCTTCCATCTGCTTCGTTATTAAGGGCTCGTAATAGTTCACTATGACTTCGCCCTTAAGTGCCTTGCATATGAAAGCCTCCGACTCGTGCAAAATTCAGGTGGAAAATTTTGCCCAAGGGGTCTTGCAGCCCCTTGGGCTTTTTTCAAAACAGGGTCAGGTGGTTGCGACCACGGGATGGGTTTTCAAGTACTCCAGACGGTTGAGTCCGTTTATATAGGCTTTGGCACTGGCAGTAATAATGTCCGGGTCTGCTCCTCTGCCCAATGCGATCAACCCATCTTCGCTCAACCGTACCGTGACTTCACCCTGGGCATCTGTGCCGCCGGTGAGGGCACTCACCGAAAATCTCAACAGTTCTGATTCGGTTCCCGTGAGTTTGGCAATACTGTCATAGGCGGCATCAATGGGGCCGTTTCCGTAACCCGCACCCTGGACCGGCCTTCCATTGATAGAGAGTCTGACCGTCGCCATGGGGATAACGGTCGTTCCACATGTCACATGGAGATATTCCAGGATAAAGGTATCGGCGGTACGCAGAATTCCCTCTGTGACAATGACTTCCAGGTCTTCATCCATAACATGTTTTTTCTTATCCGCCAGCTCCTTGAATTTTTTAAAGACAAGATTCAATTCTTCATCGGAAAGGTCGTATCCCAGCTCCTTTAAATGTGACCGGAGTGCATGCCTTCCCGAATGCTTGCCCAAAACCAGTTTGCTGGCGCTGAGACCGATGGTTTCCGGTTTCATAATTTCATAGGTCATGGGATTTTTAAGAACGCCGTCCTGATGAATTCCGGCCTCGTGGGCAAATGCATTGGCTCCAACGATAGCCTTGTTGGGCTGAACCATGATACCGGTAATCATACTGACCAGCCGGCTCGTGGGATAGATGAGTTCGGTGTTGATATTGGACGATAGTGGAAGATAGTTGGGCCGGGTGTGAATGGCCATGATAAATTCTTCCAGGGAGGTATTTCCGGCCCTTTCACCGATGCCGTTGATGGTCACTTCCGCCTGTCTGGCACCGGCACTGATTGCCGCAATGGTATTTGCAGTGGCAAGTCCCAGGTCATTGTGGCAGTGGACACTGACAACGGCTTTATTTATATTGGGGGTATGGCTCATAACATACTTTACCAGATCGGAAAATTCCATGGGTATGGCGTAGCCGACGGTGTCCGGAATGTTTATGGTTGATGCACCGGCTTCAATGGCGGCTTCGAAAACCTTGCACAAAAAGTCTCGATCACTCCGGGATGCATCCTCGGCTGAAAATTCAATATTGTCGGTAAAAGACCGGGCATATTTGACGGCTTCCACAGCGGTTTTAAGAACCTCGTCCTTTGTCATGCTCAGTTTATAGTGCATGTGGAGGTCGGATGTGGCGATAAAGGTATGGATCCTCGGTTTTTTTGCATGCTGGATTGCTCCCCAGGCCCGATCGATGTCGGCTTTGGACGTACGCGCCAGGGCGGCAACTTCAGTATGTTTCAGCTTTCCTGCGATATTGGAAACCGCCTCAAAATCTCCATCCGATGCTGCCGGAAATCCGGCTTCCAGTACATCTACCCCCAGCTTTTCCAATTGCATGGCAAGCCGCATCTTTTCGCCGGTATTCATGCTGGCGCCGGGAGATTGTTCGCCGTCTCTTAAGGTGGTATCGAATATAATGACTTTTTCTTCCATTATTTTACTCCTTTTTTTTCAGGGGTTGGATTTCAGTTATTGATTTGTCCCTGTGGGAACGAGTAAAATACAGCCAAGCATAGGCCGCAGGACAGGATAAAGAAATTGTCCTGCGGCATTGATTCCATCTCTTTTATTCAAGATTCTATTCCTTTTCATGGTTGTTTTCTATTGTTTTGCCATAGACAGCTTATGGTGAATACTTTCTGCCAGGGCATGCCAGCTCGCTTCGATAATATCCTCGGAAACACCGATGGTGCTCCAGATATTATCTTGATCCCGAGACTCTATGAACACACGAACCCGTGCGGCGGTTCCTTTTCGTCCGTCGATGACCCGGACCTTGAAATCGATCAGTCTCATGGCTTCCAGATCGGGATAAAATTTATTCAGTGCCTTGCGCAGGGCGTTATCCAAAGCGCTGACCGGCCCGTCTCCCTCAGCGGCGGTGATTTCTTCCTTGCCTCCGACGGAAATTTTGATGGTGGCGTGGGCGGAACAGGGGCGCTCAGCGTCCTTTTCAATGTGAACTCTGAACGATTTGAGTTCAAACACGGGGCGGTACTGGTCGGTATACTTCTCCAGAAAGATTTTGAACGATGCGTCAGCCACATCAAACTGGTACCCTTCCTGTTCCATGCGTTTAACTTCGGTAACGATTTTGCGACTATCAAATCCGTTGGCATTCAGCTCGATGCCCAGTTCTTTGGCCTTGTATTCAATGTTTCTTTTTCCGGAAAGATCCGATACCAGAACCCGGCGCTTGTTACCCACCAGTTCCGGCTCCATATGTTCATATGCTCTGGATACTTTCATGATCGCACTCACATGAATGCCCCCTTTGTGGGCAAACGCACTATTTCCCACGAAAGGTCTGCTGTTTAACGGGATCATATTGGCGGTTTCGCTCACAAACCTGGAGAGAGATTTCAGTTTTCTCATGTTTTCTGCTGAAACACACGGGCGGTTCATCTTGTAATAGAGTATGGGTATGATAGAGGTGAGATCCGCATTGCCGCATCTTTCTCCGTATCCATTGATGGTTCCCTGGACCATCACCGCACCGGATTCCACGGCCTGGATGGAATTGGCCACAGCCAGGCCGCTGTCGTTGTGGGTATGAATGCCGATTTTAACCGGTAGCGCATCCGGTTTTGTATGGTATTTTCCAGCAAGTCGACGGCAAACCTCGTTTATTATGGATTGGATTTCAGACGGCAGGCTGCCGCCGTTGGTGTCACAGGGGACAATAAATTCCGCTCCGGCATCTATGGCGGCAAATAAGGTTTCCAGGGCATAGTCACTGTTATCCTTGAAGCCGTCAAAAAAATGTTCGGCATCATAGACCACTTCGCGATCATGTTCTCTCAGATAAGCAACGGATTCCCGGATCATGGCAAGGTTTTCTTCCAGGGTGTTGTTCATGACCTGCTTAATATGAAGATCCCACGTTTTCCCGAATATGGCTACCGCAGGGGTGTTGGCTTTCAGCAACGCGATCAAGTTGGGGTCGTCGGCAGGGTCGATACCGGGTTTGCGAGTAGAACCGAACGCCGTTATACGAGTATTTTTGAATTTTACTTCTTGTGCAAGATCGAAAAATTGCATGTCCCTGGGGTTGGAACCCGGCCAGCCGCCTTCGATGTAATGAATGCCGAAATCATCCAGCCGTTTGGCGATTTGTACCTTTTCCATGGCGGAAAAGTTTATATTTTCTCCCTGGGTCCCATCCCTTAAGGTGGTATCATATAAGAAGATCGGTTCCATAATGTTATACTCCTATGTTGAAAAATCCAAGCGCTGATTAAAGCAGCTTGAAAAATGTATGGTTATCGATTTTCGGGCCGTAACGCCCGTACCGCAGCTCCGGCCCGCCACATTTCAGAATTTTTAATGATGTCGAGTTCCTTTTGCAGTTTTTCAAGGTAGTCGGGCGCGCTATTTGCCTCAATCACCCTTTTGGTTTCTATGCCGGAAACCACTCTATCATACAGTTCGTCAAACAGGGGAGCCACTGCATTCCGGAACTTGGGCGCCCAGTCCAGGGCACCGCGCTGGGCGGTTGTACTGCAGTTTGAAAACATCCAGTCCATGCCGTTTTCAGCCACCAGCCGGATAAGGCTCTGAGTGAGTTCCTCCACGGTCTCATTAAATGCTTCGCTTGGTGAATGCCCGTGCTTCCGCAAAAGGTTGTACTGGGCTTCCATAACACCTGCCAGGCAGCCCATAAGAACACCGCGTTCACCGGTAAGATCACTATGAACTTCTTTTTCAAAAGTGGTGGGGAAAAGATAGCCGGATCCGATAGCAATTCCCAATGCCAATGTTCTTTCCTTTGCTCTGCCGGTATAGTCCTGGTAGACCGCAAAACTGGAATTGATGCCGCTTCCGTCCAGAAAATTTCTGCGAACATTGGTTCCCGAACCTTTTGGTGCCACCATAATTACATCAACATTATCAGGGGGTATGACACCGGTTTGCTCCTTATAAACAATTGAAAAACCGTGAGAAAAATAAAGCGCATCCCCTTGGTTAAGGCATTCTTTTATCTCAGGCCAGGTGGCTGCCTGCCCTGCATCGGAAAGGAGTTCTTTAATGATAGTCCCCTGCTTTGCTGCTTCTTTGAGGGGAAATAAGGTTTCACCGGGAACAAACCCGTCGGCAACAGCCTTATTCCAGTAATGGTCTCCCTCAAGCTGTCCTATGATCACCTTAAATCCGTTATCTCTAAGATTGAGCGCTTGAGCCGGTCCCTGAACGCCATAGCCGAGAATTACAATTATTTCATCTTTAAGCACTTCTTTAGCTTTTTCCAATGAAAATTCTTCCGAAGTAATTACTTCTTCTTCAATACCACCGAAATTTATTATAGCCATTTTATTCTCCTATAAAAATGTTAAAAATCAGAAATTGAAATCCAAAAAATTGATAAAACTTGTTTTACCGCCACTAAGGCATTAAGAAAAATTAGTAAAAATCCTGGCCAGAGGACCAGGCTTTGCTTTGCCCTTGAAAGGGGCTGTTTTAGTTAAAGCCGCACAAGTTAAAAGTGTCTAAAGTGATCTAAAGTGCCTAAAGTTATGGTGTCGCTGCGCTCCGCTGATTTTATATAATTGACAGAACTCCTTAACTTTAGTTCACTTCAAACTCTTGCTGCGATTCTTCAGGCACTAACTATCATAAAACATTCTCAAGACCCAAGTCATACGACTGTGGGGATCTACTTAGCCTCCCGGATGAGCGCAATGATTCCTGTTTTTGCAATCTCTTTGATGCCGAGAGGTTTTAAAAGGTTTAGTATGGCGTTCATTTTTCCTTCATCACCGGTCACTTCTATGGTGTAGTGATCGAGGCTCACATCCACCACTTTGCACCTGAAGATATCGACAATCCGCAAAATTTCGGCACGGTGCTCGGCTTTGGCCATAACCTTGATAAGAGCCATTTCCCGGTGTACAAATTCCTTACCGGTGAGATCGTGAACTTTAATTACATTAATGAGCTTGTTAAGCTGTTTTTCAACTTGTTCAATGATCGGCGGTTCTCCGGTTGTAACCAGGGTGATCCTCGATATCATCGGTTCGGTTGTTTCGGCAACACAGAGGCTTTCAATGTTAAATCCCCGGCCGCTGAACAGTCCTGCAATTCTGGAGAGTACACCGGGTTCGTTGTCTACTAGAATCGAAAGTACATGTTTTTCTTCTGTCATGGGTAACATCCTTTTTTCTCTCGCCACCAAGGCACCAAGGCACGAAGAAAGAAAAATAAATATATCCTTTGTGCCTGCCCGCCATCGGCTTCGCCTCAGGCGAGGCGGGCGGGTCTTAGTGCCTTTGCGGTAAAAATTTTTGGTTCCAACCCGTCCGCCTTGCTCCGCTTGGCAAGAGGGCGGGTGTGTCCGGGTAGGTTATACCAGAAGCATTTCCGTAACAGGAGCCCCTGCCGGAACCATGGGATAAACACATTCTTCTTTTTCTACCACAAAATCCATTATTACCGTTTGTTTGGAAAAAAGACCTTTTTTGAGTACAGGTTCTACTTCATCCGGTTTTGTTGCTCTTAAACCCACGGCGCCATAGGCTTCGGCAAGCTTTACGAAATCGGGTGCACATTCAAGGCAGGTGGAGACATAGCGTTTATCGAAAAAAAGCTGCTGCCATTGGCGAACCATACCCAAATAGCCGTTATTTAAAATAACAATTTTTACCGGAAGACCGCATTGGATGGCCGTGGTCATCTCCTGGATGTTCATCTGAATACTGCCGTCCCCGGCAACATCGACCACCAGCTTATCCGGACAGGCAAGCTGAGCTCCGATAGCGGCCGGTAGTCCGAATCCCATACAGCCGAGGCCGCCGGATGTAATAAAGTGGTTGGGTTTGTCAAAGTGATAATACTGTGCGGCCCACATTTGATTCTGCCCGACTTCGGTGGTGATAATAGCCTTACCTTTGGTGAGCTGATAGAGCATGTCCACCACATACTGGGGCTTGATAACGTCTTTCTGATTATAGGTTTGGGGTGATGTGCTTTTCCAGTGATGAATCTGATCGAACCATTTTTTTCTCTTTTTCTTGAGATCGCCCAGGTCTTCTTTATCCAGTAAACTGTTGAGTTTGGAAAGAGTAATTTTACAATCCCCCACGACCGGAACCGCAACCGGAATATTTTTTCGTATGGATGTGGGATCGATATCGATGTGAACAATTTTGGCTTTGGGTGCAAACACGTCTGTCTTGCCGGTAACCCGGTCGTCAAAACGGACGCCGATGCCGATCATCAGATCGCATTCTCCGGTTGACATATTGGATCGATAGGTACCATGCATGCCGATCATGCCAAGCCACAGCGGATCCGTACCCGGAAATCCACCCAGGCCCATCAGAGAGCATGTCACGGGAATTTGGGTTTTACGGGCAAGTTCCGTTAGCTCTTTGGCCGCTTTTGAAAGGATAACCCCACCGCCGGCAAAAATCATCGGTTTTTTGGCCGATTTAATCATCTCTACAACCCGTTGCAGCTGCTTTACATTGGGGCTGTAGGTGGGTTTATAGGACTTGAGATTGACTTTTTTGGGTGGCTTGTAATCGATGGTATTGGCGCCTACATTTTTAGGAATGTCCACCAACACAGGTCCCGGGCGACCGGAACTGGCGATCAAAAAAGCTTCCTTGATGATCCTGGCAAGATCTTCGGTACGTTTAACAAGGTAGTTGTGTTTGGTGCACGGTCGGGTAATGCCCACGGTATCCACTTCCTGAAAAGCATCATTTCCGATCAGATGTGTGGGGACCTGCCCGGTGAATATGACAACCGGAATGGAATCCATATAGGAGGATGCAATACCGCTGACCGTGTTGGTTGCCCCGGGTCCGGATGTCACCAGGCACACCCCCACCCGTCCGCCGGCACGGGCATAACCGTCGGCAGCATGAACCGCACACGCTTCCTGGCGAACCAGGATATGCCGGATATCCGTTTTTTCCAGTTCATCATAAATGTCGATGACGGCACCGCCCGGATATCCAAAGATCGTGTCAACACCTTCCTCTTTGAGAACCTTCATCATAATTTGTGCGCCTGTTAGTTTCATGTTCTTCCTTCCTTTTTTTGGGTGACCATCCATTATGGATGGTCACCGATTAACACTTTAGAAATTAAAAAATTTTAAATAAGTTGAGCGATTGTTGAGGTTGCCGCAGATACAAGAAAGATGCCGTTCCGCTATAGTCAACTATGCGGGACGGTATCTGACGCAGTAGATACGGTAAGATCGACAATCCCGAAGGGTTTCAAAGTTTAAAAATATAAATCAATTTAATTCCTTAAAAAAATAAATAGTTGATCCCCTTTTAAAATTTGAAACGCTCAACTTTGTTTTATTTTACCACCGCCCCCTCACTGGCCGATGAAACCATGCGTGCATACCGGGCCATATACCCATGGGTAATTTTGGGTGCCGGCGGGGACCATTTTGATAACCGGTCACTGATTTCTTGATCCGAAACCTTTAACATTAACGTTTTTGCAGGAATATCGATGGCGATGAGATCGCCTTCTTGAACAATGGCAATGGGCCCTTTTTGCATGGCTTCCGGTGAAATGTGTCCGATGGCAGCGCCTTTGGTGCCTCCGGAAAACCGGCCGTCGGTGAGTAATGCCACATGAGCATCCAATTTCATACCCACAATGGCCGAGGTCGGTGTCAGCATTTCACGCATTCCCGGACCTCCCATGGGTCCTTCATAACGGACCACGATCACATCCCCTTTGTTGATATTGCCGTCCATGATGGCCTGGCTGGCATCTTCCTCCGAATCAAACACCCTGGCCGGTCCTTCATGGCATAACATTTCATCAAGAACAGCAGATTGTTTGACCACGCATCCTTCCGGAGCAAGATTGCCGAACAGCACGGCAAGCCCTCCTTCAGGATGGTATGGCTTGCCTGTTGACCGGATCACCGTATCATCCCGTATACCTTTGTTTTTTATATTATCTCCCACGGTGTTGCCGGTTACCGTCAGGCAGGTGTTATTGATCAGGCCGGCTCCGGAGAGTTCATTCATTACCGCAGGAATGCCGCCCGCCCGGTTCAGGTCTTGAAGATGATGCGTTCCGCCCGGGCTGAGTGAGCAAAGATGCGGGGTCGCTTTGCTGATTTCGTTGATTTGATTAAGATCGATGGTTACATTTGCTTCCCGTGCGATGGCCACCAGATGAAGCACCGTGTTGGTGGAACATCCCAGGGCCATGTCCACGGTCAGTGCATTTTTAAAGGCCTCATCGGTCATGATACGGGACGGCGTGATATTTTTTTCCAAAAGTGCCATTATCTGCCTGCCGGCCTCTTTGGCCAGGCGGATACGGGCCGACATCACTGCCGGGATCGTGCCGTTGCCGGGCAGGCCCATGCCCACGGCTTCGGTTAAGCAGTTCATGGAATTGGCGGTGAACATGCCGGCACATGATCCGCAGGTGGGACAGGCCGCATCTTCCATACGTATCAATTCTTCTTCGGTCATATTTCCCGAAAGCACCGCACCCACAGACTCAAAAACCGAAACCAGATCGATTTTATCGGAGGATGTCTTTTCAGGATGTTCTCCGGCCAGCATGGGACCGCCGCTGATGACAATCGTTGGCAGGTCGAGACGGGCCGACGCCATGAGCATTCCGGGTACGATCTTGTCACAATTGGTCACCATGACCATGGCGTCAAATGCATGGGCGGTGGCCATAACCTCGATGGAGTCGGCGATCAGTTCCCGGCTGGCAAGGGAGTATTTCATCCCTTCGTGATTCATGGCAATGCCGTCGCAAACCCCGATCACGCCGAATTCGATAGGGGTTCCGCCTGCCATATAAACCCCTGCTTTAACGGCTTCTGTAATCTTGTCCAGGTTAATATGACCGGGAATAACGGCGTTGGCCGAATTGGCGATGCCGATCAGCGGTTTTTTGATGTCATCATCCGTATATCCGATTGCCTTAAACAAAGAGCGGTGAGGCGCCCGTTCAATACCTTTTTTAGCCAGATCACTTTTCATTAAACACACCTCCTCAAAAAAAAACCGTTATCGGCCTTTGGGCTGATAACGGTTTTTGTTTTTTTGTTTGGTTGTAGAATCAGGCCATTATCAACCCTTTGCCTCGCAGTAGATTAGTACATCTACGACGAGGAGAATAATAAGGCTAATAAGGTTGTTAATGGCGATAACGTTTTTCATGATACCCTTCGTTTAAATTAAATTACCTTTTTAATGGCTTTTAACTACAATGTCAAGCTTTTTCTTTCCGAGATCACAATATGCTGGAAACCGTCCACTGCGGGCGTGCCTCAGGAATCCGGTTCATACTGACACGGGCGATCGGCAACGCCGAGTGCGCTTTGGATTTTTTCCTCGGACCGAGGAAAAACGCTAGGTCGATCAGCCGGAAGGCCTGCAGGCCGGTTCCTTGAAACCGCCGGAACCGGTGGGAATCCCATGGGGTCGCACGGCGGCGGCGGACATCAGTTTGTCCACGTCCTTGCAGGCGCACTTCGGACAAATGGGCGGGGGATCCGCCGGAGACAAAATCAGTTGTTCAAAACAGTGACAACAGCTTTTACACTGATATTCATAGATCGGCATTGCTTCTTCCTCCTTCAGAGAAATGTTTTTATAGACGGATTCGCGCCATTAGTCAAGATCAATCCGAGCCCCATGCCCGCCGGCAATTTTAATTGTGGATTATTCATATTTTTGACCTTGATTTTCAATTG
>Ga0180432_10009714_pt1 | contig 11668 bp, 10 predicted proteins | sample SS_ome_10_FD_132414 | JGI IMG/M metagenome (GOLD analysis project Ga0180432, IMG submission 132414) | Hypersaline lake sediment archaeal communities from the Salton Sea, California, USA - SS_1_MS_2 metaG | ecosystem: Environmental > Aquatic > Non-marine Saline and Alkaline > Hypersaline >... | reverse complement strand
TTAGCGAAGTCCCCCTGGCGGTATCTGGGATAGGAAGGTTGAGCAGCGAAGCGATGGTGGGCAAAATATCAATGGTTGAGACAGGAAGAGATACAGTCCTCTTGGCAAATTTGCAGGGAGAATAGAATACTAGGGGCACACGAAGTAACCTATCAGAACTTGACATAGGGTCATGCCCAAAGTATCCCTCCTCCATAAATTCCTCGCCGTGGTCTGAGGTTAATATGATGATGGAATCACAGAGTGAGTCCTTTTTTTCCAATTGATTAATAATTTGCCCGACAAATCCATCAAGAGTTTTGAGTGATTCTATATACAGCCCTTTCAGTCTTCCGGCCGTTTTCACCGTGACAAGTCCAGACAGACCCCTGTGGTTGAGACGGTTTACAGTATTCTGCTTAAAACATGTGTCTTCGGGAGGGAGATAAGGTAAATGATTAATGATGGTATGAATCCACAGGAATTGAGGTGATTTAAAGTCGTAATTGATAAACCTCGTAATTTCCCCGCGAAATTCATTGTACAGTTTTTCCCTTTCCTGCAAAGTTTCGAAATGATGAGAAAGAGACAAATCAAGGAAGCGATAAACCCGATAACAGCTTCGACAGATATGCGCAATAACGTTACCGAGTTTATTATTGGGCAGCTTTTTATATATTTTTAGCAAATAGTCTCCCTTGTCCCTTTTCCTCCGCTCTGTTTTAAGAAGGATACCTTCTGATTTTCTGTCCCAAGTGCTATGTGAAAGCGATAAAAAAAGTTCTTGATAATCAGTCCCTTCCCCATAACCAAAGAAAGGCGAAAGGAAAGCATTGGCCTCGTTTATGAAAGCCGTATTATATCCTTCCCCTTTTAGCATAATGTCTATCGTCTTTACACCCTTTTCCATTCCTATCCCAAAGTGGTAAGGATAAATGCTGCCTATTATGGCAGGAAACGAAAACACTGTGCCTGGACCAACTGAGAAGGCGTTTGTGAAATTTACTCCATTATCCAGAACTTTTTTGAGATTAGGAAGGTTATCAAGGCTGCTTAGAAGAAGCTCATAATTCACGTCATCACAGGTTATCAATATTATATTGGGCCTTTCATCGGGATTATTCTTTAATCTGCCCTCCATTATTCTACCCCTATAGATTTTACACGATTAACTCGGGATGGCAAAAGCATAGTTTGTAGGATAGCTTAATTCCGATGACGTTTGCTTTTAAGATGCAGGCGTCTTAAGATATTTGTTCACTACTTTTTCAAGTTTCGTTTCTTCCAAGCGCTCCGTGAGCTTCTATCGCCTCATCATAAACTTGCAGAGCCTGCCCAGCGATGTCATCCCAGGAGAATTTTCCCCTCACCATTTCATAGGCGTTTTCACCCAGTTCCCGTCTCAGCTTCTCGTCACTTAAAAGCTTAATTATAGCTTCAGCCAAGGCATTAATGTCCCTCGGCGGCACGATAAAGCCTGTCTTTTCATCTTGTATCATCTCCGAGAAGTTGCCGACATTTGTTGCTACAACCGGTTTCTTGAAAGTTCCAGCGATAGATATTATGCTGCTTTGTGAACCATCGACATAAGGTAAAACCACAACAGAAGCCTTGCTGAAGAGTTCCCCAACCTCTTCATCAGATATAAACCTATTATGCACTACGAAGTGGCGATCACCATGAATCAATTTCTCATAGCGAGCAAAGCCTCCCTCACCAGCAATAGTTATGGTTACTCCCGGAAACTGCTGCTCTATTATCTTTGCAGCCTGTATCAGATATTCAATCCCCTTATAAGGCGTTACTTTGCCGAAGAATAGTATATTGCTACCTTGGCTATCTGTTTCCTTCCCTGCCTGCCGAGCAAAAAAGGAAAAATCGCCGTGTGGGACTACTCTTATTTTGTGCCTGGGGACTTTATTAGCCGTCAGATAATCTTCGTGTTTATGCCCGTGGACGATTATTTTATCCGAGAATTTCATAACCAGTCTGGTATTGGCACTCTGAATTGGATTTAGCACAAGCACCCTTGGTAGGGTATGGATAGTTGGCTTTGGCTCATGTACCGTAGTAACTAATGGGTACTTATGATGCAAAGTTGAAACAAGTAAAAAAGGCACACGGAACTCGAAGACAATATGGACAACATCCGGGGCCACTGAGCTTATGTGCTGGAGCAATGCTCGATGAAGAAAAGGGTTGAATGACTCTATCATGGCTTTAGGAAGGCTGATAGGAAACCGAAAGCTATATAGACACACATCTTTAGTCAGTTCTTTAACGTTAGTGTATTCTGGAAGAGCAAGATTTATCTGGCCGACTCTGCCACTATCCAACAGTCCACTGGTTAGCTGATTTAGATAGTGTATTTCGGTTATCGTACCCGAAAAACTAATCAACGCCACATTCATGATTTACACCCCGAACGTTTCCATCAAAAGAGAATGGTTCATTTAACTCACAGACTTCAAATGCGCTACCAGTCTATCTAAATCATCTCTTAGCAATAATGGGTAAGGCCTCTTATTTTTCTTTTTATCAATGAGTCAAGAGTGCTTAGTTAATTCCTCATAAACCCTTAAATATCCTTCAACACAGTCATCCCAGCTAAAAAGCTTTCTCTCGCTCTCTTCTATTTCGCCTTCATAAACTCTCTTAACTCCTTGAGCTATCGCCTCAGGATTCCTGGGCTCAACTAAGATATATTTTCCTGACACAACCTCAGGCAAAGAAGCCACATCTGATGCTACCACAGGCCTCTCCATAACACATGCCTCAGCAGCAGTGAAGCCAAACCCTTCTGATAATGAAGGGACAACGACACAATCAGAAGCGGCGATGTAATTTGGTAATTCATTTCTTGGCACCGGGTGCAGCAGCATGATTTCATCCTCAATGTTCAAATCTGCAACCATCCTTTTAATATTTTCATATCTATCCCTCGGCTCTTCTGCTAAAAGCATGAGGAGTTTTGCCTTAGGAAGGCTCCTAGAAATCAAGGGCACACTCTGAACTAAATATTCCACACCTTTGGAGATACCCGGGCGACCATAATACATATAAATGAACTTATCGCTTAACCCTAGCTCTCGCCTTACCACTTTGCCATCAGCCCTGTTGGGATTAAAAAGCTCATAATCAATACCGTTATGAATGACCTCCAATCTTCTACGGTCTACACGAAAACGGCCCAGGCAGCTACCTGTATATCCAGACACAGAGACATACTTATCGAACGGCAGAGCAACAATCAGTCTTTCCAGGAACTGGTGCAGCTTAGCGGTAGACCAGCTCATACCGACCAGTTCTTGCCACTTTGAGCCAAAGACCTCATGAACAGTGATTACAGACTTCTTTCCTCTTAACTTAGAAGCCAACCAGGCGGGGAAGGCAGCATTGTAGGTTGTCGTATGAATCAAGCTAGCCCTTTTAGCAAGCTTCAAAGCTTTGGGAAGAGATAAAAAGGTGAACCAATATCTGGCCCCTTTTTGGGGAACCTTCACTCGATAAATCGTAACACCGTTCATCACCTCAAAATCTCTGGTATTCCTCAGCTTAGAGGTTATAATAGCGACCTCATGACCTCTGCCAGCCAAGCCCTCGCAGAGATTTTTAAATAGAACTTCAGCACCGCCAATATGCGGTAGATAATATTCAAGAACAAATAAAATATTCATTAGCCTTTAGTTTTTGCAAACTTTCATCTCCAGCATCGGTGACTCCTGAAAAATCAATGCAACATGGAACCTAATATACAATCTCGTTGCAGTGAAGGCAAGACTAGTTGGAATCTGCACTGAGTAAATGCAGGCTGATGCATGCCCTTTTTACTTTCGTCTGCGCAATGCGTTTAAGATTACAGCGGTGAAGACGCTCAGTATGCCGGCGATGATGAGCAGGGCAGTCAGCACGGTGCTCCCCATAGCTAAGACGCCTTTAGTCGTAACTATATTAAGCACCCTGACGCCGATAATAAGACCAGCCACCAGAAAGATGCCACCCACCATTCCAAAAAAGAAGAGGGGTCTCCTCTCCGAAATCATGGTTATTATCCGACCGAGAACTCCTACGCCATGCCTTACAGGGTTCATGGTCGAGCCATCTGTGGTATATATATTCGATATGGGTACCTCAGTTATCTTGAAACCTTTGTCTGCGGCGCGAGCTATCATCTCTGTTTCCACAGCGAATCCCTTCTCTTTCAATTCAAGTCCGTTTATCGCCTTTTGGGAAAGTGCTCTGAATCCGGACTCAGAATCCGAGATACTGCTCTTTGAGAGCATACGAGTTGAACGCAAAAGGACCTTTTGCCCAATGCGGCGGTAAGCGGGAGTCTTTTCTTTCTGAGCCTCTCTGGAGCCAATGACAAGGTCAAAACCCTCCGAAATGGGCTTGATAAGGATAGGAATCTCATTGGGGTTGTGCTGAGAATCGGCGTCGAGGAGAACGAGGGCATCTGGATTTCTCTTTCGTGCCTCTGCCAGTATGCTCTGGATGGCTGCCCCTTTGCCTCTGTTTTCGTCACGTCGGATTACGGTGGCACCGGCGAGTTCGGCAACCTTGGAGGTGTTATCCGCGCTTCCATCATCGACAACAATTACCTCATCTGCATATTGCTTTGCCTGGAGAACTACGCTTCCGATATACCTTGCTTCATTATAGGCAGGTACGCCAGCAAGGACCTTAATCTTATGCCCTGTGTCCGAAGTCTGAATTCCAAAGTCTTTCATCTATGCCTACTTTACGGTTACCGATTTTGCCAGATTACGGGGTTTGTCAGGGTCATACCCTCGATTGACAGCGAGGTAGTAAGCCAGGAGCTGAAGAGGAAGCACGGCGACCATGGGATAGAGTAGCTCATCAACTTTGGGAATCTTGAGCCAGGAATCATAAATGTCACTTTCGCTGTCAGAGACAGCGATGATATAGGCACCGCGAGATTTAGCTTCTATGGCATTGCTTAAGGTTTCAGAAAAGGTATAGTCAGCGGGGCAAATCACCACCACTGGTGTGCCTGGCTCGACGAGAGCCAATGTGCCGTGCTTGAGTTCCCCAGCGGGCATCCCTTCAGCATGAATATAGGAAATCTCCTTAAGCTTCAAGGCGCCTTCAGAGGCAATGGCAAAGTTAATTCCTCTAGCTATGTAGTAAAAATCACTCTTTTCTTTCAGCTTCTGGCCGAGCTCGGTAAGCTCGCTTTTATTCCAATCCAGCACCTTGCTTATTTCGCTGCTCAGATTTGTAAGCTTAATTGCCGCTTCGTCAAAGGAGTTAACCATGGAGAAAGATAACAGGTAGAATATGGCTAGTTGAGATAGGAAGGATTTAGTAGCGGCTACAGCTATCTCAGAACCACAATTCAGGTAAATGACCTGGTGGCTCAGGTCAGCCAGTATGGAGTTAGGTCGGTTGACGATGGAGATAACCTGAGCCCCAGCGTCTCTAGCTGCCTTTACCCCCTCAACCACATCAGCAGTCTCGCCACTTTGGGAAACGGCTATAACAACAGTGCTTTTATCCACAGAGTCAGCGAAATAACCAAACTCAGAGGCCATTACTACATCACAAAACTTCTTGCCTACTTTGGAGAAAAGGTATCTGCCTACCAAAGCAGCATAGCGGGAAGTGCCACAGGCAGTTACAATCACCTGCCTTGCCCTTAGGATATCCAGGGCAATCTCGGTGAATCTCCTGCCATCTTGAAGCGTTGTTTGGTTAAGTACCTGAGGTTGCTCCATTATCTCCTTGAGCATGAAATACTGGTAGCCCTCCTTATGGCTCTCAGTCCAACTATGGTCAAGGGTTTTGGCTTGCTTAACCAGCTTGTTTCCCTGGGCATCGAAGAAGTTGATTTGTCCTCGTGTTAACACCACCACTTCGTTATCCTCCAAACTCATCACCCGATTAGTATATTGAGAGAAAGCCAGGGCATCGCTACTAACGTAGCAATCGTGGGTGTCAATGCCGACAATCAAGGGATTGTTCCTCCGTGTGCCTATGATTTTGCCTGGGTCATCAAGCGATGCGACTAGAAAGGCGTAGGAACCTTCAAGCTTTGGTGCTACATTTAGCACAGCTTGTTCCAGGGAATGTCCGTTTTTGAGCTCATCTTCAAGGAGGTGAGGGATAACTTCGGTATCGGTTTCTGAGCTGAACTGGTGTCCTATCTTAGTGAGTTCCTGGCGGAGTTGTCGATTGTTCTCAATAATGCCGTTGTGTACTACAGCTACCCTGCCGCTGCAATCAGAATGGGGGTGGGCATTTAATCGAGTGACAGCGCCATGGGTTGCCCAGCGAGTATGCCCGATGGCTACATCGCCGGCAAGGCTTGCCAGGCCATGTTTCCGGATGACTTCGTCAACCTTGCCAGTATCCTTTTCTATTAGCAGTTTCCCATCGCACAGGGAAGCTATGCCTGCTGAGTCATAACCACGATATTCCAGGCACTTTAGGGCCTCGAGAACAACCGGGACTGCTGGCTTCTTGCCACAATAGCCAATGATGCCGCACATATTAATCAGCTAGCCTTCGTAGTAATTCTTGCCTTTTACCTTCGTCCAACCTCGTCTCATTTTCTTCTACTTGGTATCGGGACTCAGGCAAGGCCATCTTATTTGCCCCCAGGTCGTCGTGCAAATATATGTGAGGCCCCACAAAGGCATTGGGACCTACCCGAACCCCAGGCATCAGGCTGGCATTTACACCGATGCGGCAACCTTGTCCCACAATGGCGCCCAGTTTGTCACAGCCAGTATCTACGAGGCTATCTCCAACTTTTATGCAGATATTTCCTTCGTCAAGGCGGAAGTTAGCCAGCACGGTGCCAGCACCCAAAGAACAATTGTCGTCTATTATTGAATCACCGACATAATTGGAATGGAACCAGCAATTATCGCCAATGTAAGAATGCTTCACCTCACTTGAGAAGCCAATAACTGAATCAGAACCAATGTGGCTGTAATCTCGCACCAGGACATTATTACCAATTATGGAGTTCGCCCCGATATACACAGGACCTCGAATCACAGCATTTTCTAACACCCTAACATTATCGCTCAAGATAACTTTTCCTTCAACCTTCGCATTTTCGGAGATGCGAGCTGAAGGAGCTATATAAGGTTGAGCATTGTCCAGGAAATATTCCATTACCTTGAAGATATGCCAGGGATATTTTATTGGCGCCCAGAAATCACTATAAAGAACCACCTTGACCTTGTGTCCTTCTTTTACCATATTGTCCAGGGCACATTCATAAACATCATCCCTGGTAGTCTGGGTGGTTTCAACACAGCGTAAAAGCTTTCCAGGGTTATTATGGTAGTGAATCAGGATGTTTACTAAGTTGCTGGGTTCCTCTCCAGGATTGGGCTTTTCCACGATGCCTAGCAATTCATTTTGGGAGTTTACCTGGAGATAGCCTCCAGGGAAGTATTTCTGGACTTGATAACCCAGCATATAGGAAGAGGCCGTGCCCCTTTCAGCTTCGGCGATGATTTTGATGTATGCTGAGCTTGAGAAGACATCATTGGGATTTACAACCAAAACCCGCCCGTGCAAAAATGGCTCAGCGCTTTTCAGAGCGTCAGCAATGCCTGATGGCTCTTTTTGCAGAGCAATGTCGACTTTTATCCCAGAAACCTTTTCGGTTATTTGCTCTATCCTTGCTATATTTTCTGGATTCCCGATGATTACAAAATGGCTGAAACCCGCCTCACGGGCTGTTTCTATTTGATGTTCAAGCAATGGCTTTCCCAGAAAATCGAGGAGAAATTTGTCCTCAGTGATGGGAAACATCCTCTTGCCACTGCCACCGCAGAGAAATACAACTCTCATTTGCTAGCCTCCACGAGATTTTGAACAAGCTTTTTTCCTTTGTTTATAAGCCCATCGGTCTGTGACTTTGATGTTGACTCGGAGATTATGCGGATGGCAGGTTCGGTACCACTAGCTCTGATAAGCATCCACGAGTCGGGTAATTCCAGCCTGAGGCCATCAAGAGTATTTATCTCACCATCAGCAAAAAGGTGAGCCTTTTCCTTTACTTGAGCTATGACTAACTCTTTGAGTTTATCGGGACAAGGGACCTTTGCCTTTTGAAAGAATACTCTGGGAATACCTTTGAAGTATTGTCTAATTTCGCCGCCATCGCTTAGTTGACTTAGCAGGACAAGTGAAGCAAAAATGCTATCGGGGTAATAGCCCGCTTCGGGGATTATGTAGACGCCTACCTGTTCTACTCCTAAGGCAGCATCAAGCTCTTGGGCCAAATGAGCGACGGCGACATCACCCACTCTGCCTCTGACCACTGCCACTCCGAGGTCCTTCACCGCTAGGTCAAGAAGGCTTCCAGTTTCTACTGTGGTAGCAATCTTTTTCCTTCCCGTTCTCTTTACAGCAAGCCTCGAGATAAAGGCGATTGGCTCGTTGAAACCGAGGAAACCTTCTTTATCGCAGAAAACAACACGGTCAGCATCACCATCAAAGCAGATAGCTAAATCAGCATTGTGCTGCCTTAAGAAATTAACTGTACCTTGAAGAGTATCCTCCTTGGGCTCGGGATTTCTCCCTGGGAAAAGGCCATCAGGCTCGTCATTTACAGGTATCACATCGAGGCCCATCTGGACAAAGATATAGCTGGCAAACTTGGAGGCAGCGCCATTGCCAGGATCGACAACTATTTTTAGCTGATGATTAAACCCTGGCAGAGAAAGCTTGCCTTTAATGAAGGAAAGGTATTTTTGTTTCATATCCTGGGCTTGCTCTAAAGTTCCTCTCTTACCCCGGCGGAATTTCTTTCCAAAATAGACCTTCTCAATCTCCTCTTCCTGATCCTGGCTATATCCCATCGAGTTCCCAGTGAAGAGCTTGATTCCATTAAACTCAGGGGGATTATGGGAGGCCGTGACCATAATTCCAGCGGCAAAGCCCAATTCCCGGGTAAGCAATGCCAGTGCCGGGGTAGGCAAAATGCCCAAATCAACCACATTTATACTGCAGGAAAGCAGGCCTGAGCTAACCGCCTCCTTAATTAGCTCCCTGCTCACTCGGGTGTCGGTAGCGATACAAACTGTGGAGGCTCGAGGCAGGGTAGTACCGATGGCTAAGGCAACTTGGCGGCATAACTCAGGCGATAGTTCTTGGCTCACTATGCCCCGGATGCCACTTGTACCGAATAGTCGCTTCCTGACCATTTCTTGTCTTCGGCTAACCTGGATAGAAGATAGCATGGAATTATGTGGTTGGCAATAGCCACAAAGTAATGCAATTTATGGTAAATTACATAAGATGAAAATTGGATGGCATAATGACCTCTGGCTCATTGACGAACTAACTATCCTGCTCTTTTTGATTATCATTTTTTGCCCTGACTGCGGCCGCAGGGAAATTGGGGAAGCTCTTCCTGGTTATAAGAAGCGCCAGCACCGTTTGGGAAGTATACAATGACAAAGGAAATAGCTTTAACTCTGCTAACCACCGTTTTGCCTATCAGTGAATTAAGGGGTGGTATACCGTTAGGGATATTAGAGTTTGGGCTGGATCCCTTATTCACATTCTGTATAGCGGTCATTGCTAACGCCCTGATATTCTTTCCCGTCTTTTTTGCCTTGCGTCTTTTTTACGACAAAGTCCTATTCCGAATTCCGTTGTTCAACAAGTATCTGGATAATTTAAGAAAACGAGGTAAGCCGAGAGTAGAGAAATATGGCTTCTGGGGATTGATCTTGTTTGTGGCTATACCTTTGCCTATCACTGGGGCATATACAGGGACTATTTTGGCGTGGTTACTGGGCATGGATTGGAGGAAAGCTTTTCCTGCTGTTGGGTTTGGAGTAATCGTGGCTGGTGTCGTAGTGCTCTTAATAACTTTGGGAGTAATTGAGCTGATATAGGCCGTCAGGGATTCGAACCCTGGACACCCTGATTAAAAGTCATCTTTACATTTTTGCTGTTTTCAGGGCGTTTTCATAGCTGGAATCGGCCCAGCAACTATTAAATTTTTAAACAATCAGGTTGACATCGCTCGAAAAATCAGGTTGACAACCTCTCTAAAAATACTTCGGGCCCTGACAAATCGTCAAGGCCACCATTTTTTAGTTTAGCACACAATACAGCTTCCTGTCAACAATTCTTACGTAATAGGTGCCGTATCGTTTCAGAGAGATCTCTCAGAATCTGGCATTAGCATACATGCTAAACATTCCCAAAGGAGTATCTCATTGTATACAGCCATATAGGCTATAGCCTAAAACATTCTTCCAAGAATATTTTGCTGTATACAGTAAAACAGGCGTTGACGCCCGTGCTACAATGACTGGGGTAACGCCCCACCTCTGAGTTTGACCGGTGCCAATCGACTAATTTCTACTAGTCCTTCCGACATAAATCTATCCTTCCCCCGATGCTGGGATGCCTGGATGGTTCCATGCTAATAGGGGTTTGTGACTTGATGGTGCAATGGGTATGGATGGGTTGTGACGGCACCCTGCCCCACGGCATGGAGGCTTTCGGCGACATGATGACTATTAAACAAAACAGGCTTCTGTTAGTCCAACTGCACATTCTGGAAATCAGAGTCTTGGAAAGCAGGGTCTTCGCGGTCGTTAGCGGGGGCAAAAGTGGTGTGGAGGAGCTTTAAGTGCTGCCGAAGCCAACTGCAACTTGTGAAGGGCAGTGATGGTGAATAAGGAGAAACGCAATAGCAATGAGGAACCCACCGAGGATATTAACCTTGAGCAGCAGACAAATATTGGTACAACTCTTCCTTTCGATTTTAGGCACAGGTACGGCGTTTGGAGGAGTGGCCTTCGACTAACGAGGACCAAGCTGGAAGAGTTTGCGATGAAAAATATTGCTGACGCGCTCGCAGCTAAGGGAAAATAATCCTAGAACATTGGCGATATTAGTGTTGGCGACCAACGGCGAATACGTTGTGCCCAAAGGCAGCATGCAGGACATCGCGAAACCCAAAGCTGGTGGCAATGCCACTGTCCAGGTAATATGTCAGTCTACATGAGTCTGTCCGATAGACCTCTTGCTAGACTTTGCATATCGTTGCTGAAGTGCTCATCTGAGGCTAGATTGACAATGGCTCCTTGGAATTTGCCGTCAACTCACACGCTCTATCGGACAGGATAGTCAAATATGACATCAGTTGTTGGAGTTCCTCCTCCGAAAGGGCGGAAAATATTGCGGCGACGATTTTCATCCCCATCAGAGAATCAAGAGTTTCCTTACCTTTTTTCGTTACCGTTACTCTAACTGAGTTCTTCCTATCAAAATCCTTGGTCTTTTCAATGAGTCCTTTCCTCTTCATCCTTTCCAACAGAACAGATACCGAGGGGCGCGCTCGATTCAGCCAACGCGATATCTCAGCAGGTGTGGCTGGATTATCAATACCTTCGATTATCATTAGAACCGCAGCTTGCCTGGGTGAAATGCCCAATGATTCCATCGCTTTCTTCAGCGTTTCGTGCAAGCTGTGCCTCGTTTGCACCAGCACTGCCCATGCATGCCAGTATGGATCTGGGAAAAGGAACTCGCGCATCTTGCTCCCTTGGTCGGTACTCATTCTGTGGTAATTCTATCATATGTCAGTGGCTAGTGGAATCTCCTATCTGGGCAGACCAATGTAGCACTATGGGCTATCGGGGTTTCATCCTAGCCATTATCAGGCCGGCACTCGTACACT
>Ga0180432_10009713_pt1 | contig 11668 bp, 11 predicted proteins | sample SS_ome_10_FD_132414 | JGI IMG/M metagenome (GOLD analysis project Ga0180432, IMG submission 132414) | Hypersaline lake sediment archaeal communities from the Salton Sea, California, USA - SS_1_MS_2 metaG | ecosystem: Environmental > Aquatic > Non-marine Saline and Alkaline > Hypersaline >... | reverse complement strand
TGCTACAGTAAAAAAATTCTTCCACATCACAGTTCCTTTGGTAAAAAAAAACAGTTTTCATGCCACAATGTTTATATCCTTATGAATAAACCGGTTGCCTTACCTTTCAACAGGGCATGAAACGCGAAAACCGTTCGATTTCGAACCCGGGTTGTACGGATTAGGACAGTCCCTGCTACAATGAAAAATGGATACGGAATGTATACAGGTAATAATCCTCTGAAAGCGGCCGGAAACTGTATCCAATTTTATTGCCGGCCGTCCTTGCAATTTCAATCAGCCCAAGACCGGCTCCCCCATCAGCCGAGAACTCGCCATTGGTGATGGTGGACCTGTAAAGATTTTTCAACTCATCCCCGGACAGTTTATTCACATGATCGATCCTGGCACGCAGGGATTCCACACGGGTTTTTTTCACCGGATTCTTTGTAATCAGCTCAATGATGGTGGAGTTTTGTTTGATGTGGCAGGAAGGGCAGAACTCGGTGACCCTTTGTTTGCTGCATCTGACCTGGTCCCCGTATTTTGTGATGTTTTCAAGCGCCTCAATCATAATGGATATCATCTTCTTATAGGTCTTGAAAGCGATGTTGTGATCCTGTGAGGCAATTTTAAATTCCGACAGCAACCAGTCAATCGTGCTGAACGAGAGCGGGCCGTGGTAAGATAGAATGGTCTTACTCAACATCGAGGATCTAATTCAATATCCCAATTTATGAAAAACCGCTGAATGATTCGCCTTTATTCCCCACATACCCCTTGTCTTCTTTTAAATCCGAGCCGTAACTGGCCTCAACCGCCAGCCTGTCACATCGCTCATTCTCCGGAATGGTGGCATGCCCCTTCACCCAGTTAAAGGTGACCGGATAGAGACGGTACAACGCCAGAAAGCGTTGCCAGAGATCTGCATTTTTCTTTTTCCTGAACCGTTTTGTCTCCCAGTTGAATATCCATCCCTTGTTCACTGCCTCTGATACATACCTGGAATCGGTATAGATCTTCACTTTCAAATCTTTCCTTTTCAGTGACTCCAGCGCCCTTATCACAGCCATCAATTCCATGCGGTTGTTGGTGGTCAGCCTGTATCCTTCGGCTAATTCCTTCCTGTGTTCCCTGTAAATCATCACCACCCCCAGACCGCCCGGACCGGGATTCCCCCTGGCAGCTCCGTCGGTATAGATGACTATCTCATCCCGGGGCATGGTTGCATTACCTTACGAGGGTCATCTCATCGACAAGGTGACCGGCACCCGCATATGTATCGATAAGGAAAAGCACATACCTGATATCCAAACTGATACATTTCTGGAGTTCCTCTTCAAAGGCCACATCTCCACTCATGGCTTCCCAGTTTCCGTCAAAGGCCACACCGATCAGCTCCCCGCTGGCATTGATCACCGGACTCCCGGAATTTCCGCCTGTAATGTCATTGTTGGTGGTAAAACACACATTCAGGGTCCCATTGGATCCATAGGGAGCATATGATTTCCCTTCATAGAGTTCCTTCAGTTTTTCCGGAACATCGAACTCGTAACTGTCAGGATCCTCTTTTTCCATGACCCCTTCAAGGGTGGTATAATGGAGATAATAAACCCCATCCCGTGGCTGGTATCCCCCTACCGTCCCATAATTCATCCGTATGGTGGAATTGGCGTCCGAATAAAAATCTTTCCGGGGATGCATCTCAATAAGCCCTTTCAGATATAGCCGGCTCCCCCTGGCATAGGGTTCGTCGTATGCGGCAAGCCTGCCCTGGATCTCAAAATATTTATCTGCAGCCCTTGCTGCCTGATAGGCGGGATCCTTCCTCAGGGCTTTCAGGGAAGGATCCTCCAGGAAATCAAGGAAACTTTCCCTTTCCGTGATAAAAGATTTTTTGAAATATTTCTCCACATATTTTCCGGCATCCCCATTGTATCTTTGCTTCACCTCAATGATGTTCCCGGGAAGGTATTCATCATCCAGTTCCTCCATCAGAAGCCGTACCATGGCTGTCATGACGCGTTTATCGGTGGGTGCATGGTAATCCTTGTAAAAAATCTCTGAGATCTCTTTCAGTCCCCGGATCACTTCATTGATCTCCTGCTGGTCAGGTTCCGGATCGGCCATCACCTGTTCAAGCTGCCTCAGGTTCCGGGCAAAGAATACCGACTCCATCCCCCCAAGGAATATGGCCTCTTCGATGTACTGCATGGCATTGGTGAGCTCCCTCCGGGCTTCCACCGCCATCCGGATGCTTTCCAGCGCACCGCCATAAATCTCTTCCCGCTCCTGATCCTGGCCCACCCATCTGCGGAAAGCTTCCTCCTGCTGCTGATTTTTGCTCAGCACATCCAGTTTTTGCAAACCCTTGCTCTGTCCGATGGAGTACTTCCAGTAATTGGACGATCTTGTATATTTGGATGCATACTGCAGCCTCACCTTTTCATCAGCCTGCATGTCCTCCATCATCAGTTCCTGCTTGATCCCCCTGATCTTGATCCGGTTTGGATGGATGATCTCCAGCAACTCCTTCACCTCCCAGGAGGTCATGTACCGGTCGGTCCGCCCCGGGTATCCCAGCACCATGGCAAAATCACCTTCTTCATATCCTTTCAGTGATATGGGCAGGTAATATTTCGATTTCAGCGGTACATTGTCCGGACTGTAATCGGCCGGTTTCCCATCCGGACCGGTATATACCCTGAAAAGTGAAAAATCGCCCGTATGGCGGGGCCACATCCAGTTGTCGGTGTCTCCACCGAATTTCCCGATGGATTCCGGTGGAGCACCCACCAGGCGTACATCCCGGAAAGTTTCGGAAACGAACAGGAAATAGCGGTTCCCATTGAACGTGCTCCTCACCCTGGCCTCGTAATGGGTTCCTTCGGTAGCTTCACTGGAAATCATCCCTGCCACCGACCGGATTTTTGCATACCTTTCATCCTGCGACATTTCATCGCTGACTTCCTCCAGGATCCGGTCTGTCACTTCCTCCATCCTTACCAGGAATGTGACGGTCTTTCCTTCATTGGGAAGTTCTTCCTCCCTTGTCATGGCCCAGAAACCGTGTTTCAGATAATCGTTTTCCACCGAGCTGTGGAACTGGATCTCATCATAGCCGCAGTGGTGATTGGTCAGGAGCAGTCCGTCCGGTGAGATGAGTTCTGCTGTGCATGATCCGCGATCAAGTGCTCCAACGGCATCTTTCAGACTTGAATGGTTCACGCTGTATATCTCGTCGGCAGTGAGTTTTAGCCCCATTTCGGTCATTTCATCCATGTTCACCTGTTGGATCAGGCTCAACAGCCACATTCCTTCATCGGCATGAAGCTGCAGGTTAAAAAATGATACCAGGGCTACCAGGAGTATCTTGACTCTCTTCATTGAATAATAATTGAATAGTTAATTAAGTATGATATGATCTGCAAAATGCAAAGATTGCAATTTTCTTTCTTAAACGGGTACCAAAGTTGCTGTTTTAAAGCTGCTGAAAGGAAACTCAGTGAAAGTTCAAACTCATCTGCCGGTCAATCAGCCTGAAGGACCTCCTGTGATGCACGGTAAGCCCGTGGTTCAGTAACGCTTCCCTGTGCAATTTCGTGGCATATCCCTTATTCAGGTTCCAGCCATATTGGGGAAAAGCATTGTGCAATTCTTCCATGTAGTCATCACGATAGGTTTTGGCCAGGATGGAAGCTGCGGCAATGGAAGTGTAGATCCCGTCTCCTTTGATCACGCAGGTGAACGGAATCCCTTTGTAGCTCATAAAACTTCTCCCGTCCACAATCAGGTGATCCGGAACAGGATTGAGATGATCAACCGCCCGTTGCATGGCAAGCAGGGAGGCACGATGGATATTGATTCTGTCAATTTCCTTTTCGTCTGCCTTTCCCACCCCAAAGGCAATCGCTTCATTTTCAATAATTTTACGCAGTTCTGTTCGTGTTTCGGCCATGACCTGTTTGGAGTCATTCAGCAAGGCATTCATAAAGTCTTCAGGCAGGATCACCGCGGCTGCAAACACCGGTCCGGCAAGGCATCCCCTGCCGGCTTCATCGCATCCCGCTTCCATGATCCCCTTTTTATAATAAGATCTAAGCATCGTTTTCCATAACCTGCTGGATGGAATTCCACACCATCTCAGCCGTATGATCCCAGCTGTATTGTTTCCTTTTCTCTTTTCCCTTTTCTATCAGGGAGCGTCTCAGTCCCTCCTCCCTGACCATCCTCATCATCGCATCGCGGATGCTTCCCGGACTATGGGGATCGGCATAGATGGCCGCATCTCCTGCGATCTCCGGAAGGCTGGTCACCTTGGAGGCAATGACCGGAATATCACATTTCATGGCTTCCAGAACAGGGATTCCGAATCCCTCGAAAAAGGGAACGAAAGTCATGGCCCAGGCTGCCCCCAGCAAATCATTCAGCTCGTCTGGAGTGAGGCGTCCTGTGAAGATCACATCCTTTTTATTCTTCATCCTGTTGAGCTGCTCTTCCATGGATTTGGTCAGAAAGAATTTTTCACCAACAATGATCAGTTTGAAGTTATCCCTGTTTTCTTCCCTGAACAGCTGAAAGGCTTTCAGCAGGTTGGTAATGTTCTTCCTGGGATGAAGGCTTCCAACAAATACGAAATAAGGCGCCCCTGCCGTGTAGTAATCCCTCACTTCCTCTGCCCTTTCCCCTGTGATCGGATGGTACCGTTCATTGGCGCCGTTATAAGCCAGATCCACTTTATCCTCCGGCACCTCATAGTTGTTAATAATATCTCTGCGCGAGTATTCTGAAACCGTCACAATCCGGTTTGCTTTCCTGGCATACCTTGGAAAGAAATACCGGTAAAAATTCCTCACCAGCCAGGGAAGATCGCCCGGCCTGTGCTCAAAATTGATATCATGGATCACGGTCACAGCGGGTATTTTTGACCGCAGCGGCAGGAATCCATCCGTGCTGAGAAAAAGATCAGGTGCCGTTCTTTTCAGATAGCCATGGACCCTGCACTGGAACCAGAAGCACCAGAGGATGGGATGACGGGCCGGCGGCCACAGTATTTTCGGGGTGATGTTATCATGGAAGATTACTTCTTTGCTGTATTTCCTGTCAAAAAGAAAAATGAAGTGAGTTTGCGGATGATCCCTGGTGATCCGTTTCAGGGTTTCGAAGGTAAACCAGCCTATCCCATCCAGTTTCCCTGGCATCAAGAGGCGGGTATTCACCGCAATTGTCTTCTTTTTGATCTCCTGGTTCAATGCCACCGTGACTTATCTTGAACGAACTTATTACATTTGTATTGAATTAAAAAATAATTCAACCCCTGATTCAATTTGAAAAAGCGTTTTGTCACAAACCTGGTCCTGCTGATCATTCTGAATCTTTTGATTAAACCATTCTGGTTTTTCGGAATTGAAGTAGGGGTTCAGAACAGGGTAGGTGAAGAGATGTACGGTTTCTATTTTTCCCTGTTCAATTTTGCATTCATCCTGAATATCCTGCTGGATCTGGGGATCAATAATTTCAACAACAGGGCCATTGCCAGGGATCACAGCCTGCTCAGGGACCATCTTTCTGCAATCATTCCGCTGAAGTTCCTTCTGTCGATCATCTATGCCGGGATGGTTTTCATTTCCGGGAAGATCATCGGCTACTCACCGGAACAGTTCAGAATGTTGTGGGTCCTGGTGCTGAACCAGTTCATTGCATCGTTTATTCTCTACATGCGGACCAACATCAGCGGACTGCAGTATTACCGGACGGACAGCCTGCTTTCGGTCATGGACCGGAGCCTGATGATCCTTTTCACAGGATTGCTGCTGTGGGGGAACCTGTGCGATCAACCTTTCCAGATTGAATGGTTCGTGTATGCCCAGACACTCTCCTATACCCTGACCTTTCTCACCACCGTTGTCATTGTATGGTACAGGGCCGGATCATTCCGCCCCCGGCTGAACTTTTCCGCTTCCCTGAAGATCATGCGGCTGAGTTACCCGTTTGCTTTGCTGATCCTGTTGATGTCGCTCTTCAACCGGGTGGATTCGGTGATGCTGGAACGTTTGCTTGAAAACGGGAAAGAGGAAGCCGGGATCTATGCCCAGTCGTTCCGGATTTATGATGCAGCATCCCAGTTCTCTTACCTGTTTGCCATGCTTTTGCTTCCCATGTTTTCGAGGATGCTCCGCCTGAAGGATAATGTAAATGAACTGATCAGGATTGCGCTGCCCCTTCTCCTTGTTGCGGGAGCCACCCTGGCCATTGCCGGCAATTTTTACAACCGTGAGATCATTGATCTCCTTTACAGGGCACATGCTCCTTACAGTTCCAGGATCTTCAGCATCCTGATGATCGGCTTTGTCTTTGTCTCCGCCAGTTACATTTACGGAACCCTGCTCACGGCCAACAACAACCTCAGGCAGCTGAACATCCTCGCTGCCCTCACAGTGGTCATCAATATCTCTCTGAACCTGATACTGATCCCGCAACTATATGCATTTGGAGCGGCCATTGCCAGTCTCTCCTCCCAGGCATTTTATGCCCTTTCCCAGCTTGTATTATCCATGCGTCTCATCCACATACCTGCCAACCGTGATATCCTGTTCAGGCTGGCTGCCTTTGTTGCCCTGAACCTGGTAGCAGGAACACTCAGCCTGCTTCTCCCGGGCTGGGTGGCGGGATTCTTTATCCTGATCGGATCATGTATCATTACCGCTTTTCTGCTCGGACTGATCCGACCCGGTGAGCTGTGGAGGATCATCACTGATTCTGAAACCTGACCGGCCGGTTTCTCACCTCCTTTTCAACGGAGTCTCATACATATATTACATACAATTTTAAAACTAAATATCTGTTTATAAATATTTTAAATTTATATATATGGAGTATTTCACTCTTGTATATTTTCAATATATCCCCTATGTTAAGAATTTGTTAATTGTTCATCCCTCCAGGAGGGTAACTAGTTACAAGCTTTCCCTATTTTAGTGAAACCTTATCAAATGAACCCAGGGTGGATCAAAAAAAGAATGACCGGCTGAGAAGGATCAAAAAGACCTCTCTGCTATTCAACAGCCGGGAACATGAAGCCATCAATCTTTACTGTGAAAAATACAGCATCAGGAACAAATCCAAATTCATGCGGGAAGCCATCCTGACGGAAGTACTGAAACGCTTCGATGAAGACTATCCCACACTATTCGAATTTGAAAAGCCCAATCTCTTCTATTCCAAAAAGACCTAACAATCCAATGAATTCCTTATGCCATGGAAACCCGGAAAGAACTGATCAAGGAATCCAGGATCCTCCAGATTCTTTTTGAGCACTCTTCTGCAGCCATGATGTTGGTTGACAGGAGTACCCGTATCCAGATGGTCAATAAAGAAATGGAGCGAATTACCGGATACAGGCGGGATGAACTGGAGGGACAGCGCAGGTGGAGCGATATGGTGCTTTCCGAAGACCATGAGGTGTTGAAGAACCTTTTACGCAGGCTGAAAACCAACGGAACCGGTGTGCCCGAGAAATATGAGTGCCGGTTTGTGGGCCGGGACGGCAACCTTAAAACAGCCTACCTTTCCGGAATCTATGTGAAGGAGACCGGTCACACGATGCTTTCCCTGATCAACATCACCGAACAGAAAGCTTATGAGGGTATGCTGAAAAGCGCCAGGAGCAAGGCGGAAGCATCTGACAGGTTGAAAACCGCATTTCTGGGCAACCTTTCCCATGAAATCAGGACCCCTATGAATGCCATTGCCGGATTTGCTTCCCTGCTGCAGAGCGAAGAACTTCCCGAGGAAAAAAAGAAGCTTTACCTGGCCCAGATTGTTAACGGTAGTTCCGATCTGCTTCAGCTGATAGAAAAAACCATTGTGATTTCCAGAATTGACCTGGGGCAGATAAAAATCAACCGGAGACAATTCTTTGTCAACAGGAGATTGTCGGAAATATATTCCAGGTACCGGCAGATCCTTGACGATACGGGAAAAGAGGGGATTGAACTGGTACTGGAGAAGGGACAGAAAGAGGATGAATTTTTTATCCAGGCAGATCCCATGCGGGTGATGGAGATATTGAATAACCTGCTTGAGAATGCTGTTAAATTTACCGATAGCGGGAAAATCACTTTGGGCTATGCATACCTGGACGAAAAAAATGAGGATGGCTTTGATTCTCTGCTGTTCTATGTGAAAGATACAGGTCCCGGAATTTCCAAAGAAAAGACCGGGATTATTTTCGACAGGTTTGTGAAACTGGTGGATAAAAATGAATCCGTTCTCCGCGGAGCAGGCCTGGGTCTTGCCATTTCCCATGAACTGGTGAAGCTCATGGGAGGCGATATCTGGGTTGAAACAGGCGAGGGCAAGGGTTCCCGGTTCTTTTTCACGGTGCCCATCACCATGCCGAAAACCCGGCAGGCCGGGGATTCAAGCGTAAAATCGAAAAAACAGTACGAAGACTGGTCCGCATATGAGATCCTGGTGGCCGAAGATGTCGAGTCTAACTATCTCTACATTAAGGAATTACTTTCTCCAACGAAAATGAAAATCCTGCGGGCCAGGGATGGATTAGAGGCCGTGGAGATATTTGAGAATAATCCGGGAATTGATGTGGTGCTGATGGATATCCTGATGCCGGGACTGGACGGTTATGAATCCACCACGAAGATCCGGTCCCTCCGAAAAGAGATCCCCGTGATCGCCCAGACCGCTTTTACCTTTGAAGGAGAGATCAGGAACGGTCTCTATGCCGGATGCTTCACCGATTACATCATGAAACCTTTTACCAGGGATATGCTTCTTGCCAGCCTGAAAAAGCACCTGGTGGGATCTAGATGATCTCCATGGAGTAAACGATTGCTTCCAGCTGCCTGATCTTGACCCGTTTTTTCTGGTTCGGATAATATACATACCCGTCAACGGTGACGACCCGGTTCCGCTTGGCATCAAACACGGAATGACTGATGAACGGTCCTCCCATAAAACCGTTTTCAAGCTCCCACAATCCCCTGATCTCTACCACATCCAAGTTATTGTTCTTCAATTCATAAGCGATCGGTCTGTATAATTTGGATACGATCATGTATGAATCTTCCCGGGGACCCTTTATATACTTTTTGGTAAAAATATTGCGGTGTTCAATAAGCTTCGAAGTGGAAAGATCCTGCGTGCCCCCGGCAGGATAATCGTAAATCTGTATCACCTGGGACAGATCGGGTGTCTCAATGGAAACAGAAGTATATTCCTCCTTGCTGAAATCGAGGTTATATCCCCTGGGAATATCCAGCCGTATCTGGTGGTGGTCGGCGATCTCCTTTTGAATTCCCAGGTCTTTTGAATCCTGGTAAACTTCCATCAACCTCTGGCGGTCATAACGTATCAGGTAATTCTGTATACGCTGTTCATTCTCCCGGATCAGCTCTTTCAGCGCTGTGCTGGTGGAAGCTGTTATCTGAACGACGATCTGGGGTTTCGCCCACATATTCTCCCTGAAACGTATCTCCGGCTCCTGCCCCGAGCTGACGTTGGTCAGCACGATGGACCGGTGATATCGATACAGGTTATCAAAGGAAGAAAAGTTGATATGAATCACATCAAACAGCGGTTCTGACTGCGGCAGGCCTGGAAATTCTTCCTTCAGGACATCCTTCAGCAATTCCCCCGCTTCATTATCCCAGTTGAAATCATCCATGACCACCAGCACTTCATTGGCTCCGCCTGTGACGTTGGGCAGGATCTTGCCCCCTGCCCCTCCCTGCCGTTTAACCCCGTCACAGGATGGCAATCCGGTGATCATTATCGAAAAGACAAAAAAACCTGCCCACCATAGCGAGCAGGTTTCTATGCTTTTCTGGAACCTAATTATTTTCATCTTTGAGTTTTTTCCGCTCCTGGGATTCCTCCTTTTCATCCTCATCCGAATCGTCTCCCGTAGCCTTCTTAAATTCCTTCATTCCCTGACCCACTCCCCGCATCAGTTCCGGGATCTTCCTGCCTCCAAAAAGCAAAAGAACCAGCAGGACAATCACAACGATCTGCCAGACTCCTATGGCCAAAATTACGAAAGCTTCCATATCTATTGATTAAGTGTTTGTTTTACAAAAATAGCTAAATAATTCTTCTATCGGTTAAATAATCCGATGATATCATTCAAATTGGCATAAAGCAGCAGGCTGAGCAGGATAACCATGCCCACAATCTGTGCATATTCAAGGAATTTATCCCCGGGTTTTCTGCCGGAAACGATCTCATAGAGCAAAAACATCACATGTCCGCCGTCCAGCGCGGGAATGGGCAACAGATTCATAATGGCCAGGATGATGGACAGAAATGCCGTCATGTTCCAGAAATTCTGCCAGTTCCATGTAGACGGGAAAAAACTGCCGATCTTGATGAATCCGCCCAGCTGTTCATAGGCCCTTGTCTCGGGCTTGAACAGCATCTTGAGTTGCTTCAGGTAGCTCCTGGTAATTTCCATTCCCCGCCTGATACCGGCAGGGATGCTCTGCAGGAATGAATATTTCACCACCACCGGTTCAAAAAATTCCGTATAGCTCTTGTTATAGATCCCGAATTTACCCTCTTCATTGGTTGTCACATCCAGCCGGAGGGTGTCGGAGTCTCTCAGCAGGGTGAATGTAAATGTGGCGTTTTCCTCACCTCCGGTCTTTTCCAGGAACTGGTCATAGAAGCGAACAGGCTCATTATCGATGGCGATGATCCGGTCCCCGGGCTTCAGTCCCGCCTTTTCCGCACCACTTTCTTCCACCAGGTCACCCACCACAAAAGGGATCCTGGGGTAAATGGGGTATTCCGCCTTCAGCAGTTCTGCTATCGTCCCGTCAGGGACCCGGAGGTCCATCACCTTCCCATCCCTTTCAATACGGATGGTACTGGCTTCGTTGACCACAATATCATGATGGATCGATTCCCACTTCTCCACTTCATCCCCGTTGATGGCAAGGATCTTATCCCCGTTCCTCAATCCCATGTCCATCAGGGTGCTGTCGACCATATATCCGTATTCCATCCGCTCGGCAGGAACATACCTTTCTCCCCAGGTATAAAAAACCAGGATATAAATGATCACCGCGAGAAGAAAGTTCATAAATACGCCCCCCAGCATGATCATCAGCCGCTGCCAGGCTTTTTTTGACCTGAACTCCCATGGCTTGGGTGGTTGCTTCATCTGATCCCGGTCCATGGATTCATCGATCATCCCGCTGATCTTGACATAACCTCCCAGGGGAAGCCATCCGATCCCGTATACGGTATCACCGATCTTCTTCTTGAAGAGGGAAAATCCAGGATCAAAAAAAAGATAGAATTTTTCCACCCGGGTCTTGAAGATCCTGGCCAGAACGAAATGTCCCATTTCATGCAGGACGATCAGGATCGATAAACTCAGGAGAAACTGTATGATTTTGATAAGTACTTCCATTCCTGCCTACATTTGTTCCCTGGCAACCCGCCTGGCCTGCAGATCACTATTTAAATAATCCTCCAGTAAAGGTGCCTTGATGAACAGTGACTTCTCCAGGGTTTTTTCAATGATGACCGGAATGTCAAGGAACCCGATCTTTTTCTCCAGGAAAGCCTTGACTGCGACCTCATTTGCTGCATTCAGAATGCAGGGCCAGTTTCCCCCTTTCTTCAGCACCTCATAAGAGAGTGCAAGATTACGAAAAATTTTTGT
>Ga0180432_10009712_pt1 | contig 11668 bp, 10 predicted proteins | sample SS_ome_10_FD_132414 | JGI IMG/M metagenome (GOLD analysis project Ga0180432, IMG submission 132414) | Hypersaline lake sediment archaeal communities from the Salton Sea, California, USA - SS_1_MS_2 metaG | ecosystem: Environmental > Aquatic > Non-marine Saline and Alkaline > Hypersaline >... | reverse complement strand
ATCGATTTCAGTCCTTGCTAGTGTTAGTTTCCGATTGTCGTGTCGTCAGCGTTACAGAGAGTTGATAACCGCCCAACAGAAAAATGCGGCCAGAAAGGACCACCCCCGACGCGAGACCAGGGTGACTACCACCGGTTTGTTGGACGAGTCAGAATCTCGTTCAGCACCAGCGCCCGGCGGATCGAGTCCGGAGAACTGAGCAGATCGCGGTACTCGGATGCCGTGCTCGGAACGGATAATTCATCCGTTGGAACCGCCGGATGCCCAGTCGATTCGGTATCCTGAGCGTCGGGAGCTGGCGTCGATGTATCGGCCAGCCCACCCACAGCATGATCGAATGCCTCGTGCATATGCTGCTCAGCTCGTTCGTCGGCTTGACCAACGTCGGCGCCAAGGCGAGCCGTCTGAGACGAGAACCGATCCGTGATCGGATCAGACGCACTATCTGCGGTAGCTGCCGCAGCAACGACCGTCGTCTGCACGGGCGTACTCGGCGACGGCGGCGTTTCTCGCGGAGCAGGAGGCGCGGCCTTGCGAACAGGCTCTCTCGGCAGTGCCGGAGCGGGCTCTTCCCCACGCACTTTACGCAAGAACGCCTCGATCTCGTTCTTCAGCGGGTCCGAAGACGCTTCTTCACGGCGTTCCCCACCGTGCGAATACTGTTCGTCCTCGGCCTCATCGTACCAATCCTCATACTCGCCTTCCTCAGCGACCTGGCTTGCCTGCTGACCTGCCCCTACCTTGATCACCTGGCTAATGATCCAGACGATGACCACGACCACCGGAAAAATCAGGCGGATCCAATCAATTTCGGCGAGTAGACAAAAACTGGAAAGCATGGCTTTGTTCGAAACAACATCGATGACAGTGCAACGCCCTTAATGCTGAACCAGGCGCAATACGCTCGACTATTTCTTACTCGTTCCCGTGCCAGCAATCGATCGCCGCATATCCGTGTCGGCCTGAACGTTTCGAAGTTGGTAGTAATTCATAATGCCCAGACTTCCGCTGCGAAAAGCGTCGGCCATCGCCATGGGCACGGCTGCCTCCGCTTCCACCAGCTTCGCACGACTCTCTTCGATCGACGCGAGTTTTTCTTGCTCTTGTGCGACCGCCATGGCACGTCGACCTTCGGCGCGAGCTCGAGCAACTCGCAAATCGGCTTCCGCCTGATCAGCCTGCAAGCGAGCTCCGATATTAGAGCCAACATCGATATCGGCAATGTCGATCGACACGATCTCATAAGCGGTCTGGGCATCCAAGCGACGGCTAAGCACGGCCTTGGAAATACGATCCGGATTCTCCAGCACCTCGGCGTGCGTTTGAGCCGAACCGATGGCGCTGACGATGCCTTCGCCAACGCGGGCCGTGATCGTTTCCTCAGTCGCTCCACCAATCAAACGCTCGACATTGGCCCGCACAGTAACCCGAGCTCGAACCTTGAGCTGGATACCATCCTTGGCGACAGCATCAAGCGAGTCTTTCCCAGACTCGCGCGAAGGACAGTCAATCACCTTGGGATAGACGCTGGTCTGCACAGCTTCCAATACATTACGTCCGGCCAAATCAATCGCCGCCGCTTGGCGAAAACTGACATCGACGATCTTGGCTTTGTTGGCTGCAATACACGCCCGGATCACCAGCGGCACATTGCCACCGGAGAGATAATGCGATTCGAGTGACTTACTAGTAATCCCGGTATCATCATCCAACCCGGCTTGGACCGCCATGATCTTACTGCGAACGATGATTGCCGGATTGATCTTCCGGAAGGTCATACCCAGCAGGTCAAACAGCCCGATCTTCGCCTGCGTGGTTACCGCTTGAATCCAAAGCCTGAAATAGCGTGCGAAGATGGCAAACAGCACCAACCCCACAATGATGACCACGATCGCGACTACGATCGTGAATGTCGTTATGTCGCTTGCGGCAAGAAGAAATGGCATCGCAGGTAACCCCAAGGTCGTTTCCACTGGCGTGGCGGACTCTCGCGAAACCACATCCGCAAGAATCACCGCACCTGGTTCGATTAATGGCCCTCATTAGAGCCTACTCTTAACATCTGTCAAGCCAGCGGGTCCTCAAACGGATCCAATCCGACCGTATCGATCGGCTGTGACAGCACGTCATCCGACTTTTCTTGCGGCGGCTGCGCTGTGGTCGGACGAACGACTAAACGATTATTTTGCACATCAACAACCTCTACGGCCTGCGCTTTGTCGATCGGCATCCCTTCACTGACAGCTTCATACGACTGACCTTCGACGGCAACACTTCCGCCAGGAAACATATCGGACTTGGCTGTCCCGACAACGCCGATCAGTTCATGCAACTTCTGACGAGGGTCATGCTCCGGCAAGACATCCTCTTCCTCCGGTACGCCCAGCAGAATGCGACGTCCCATCGACGTCTCTGGCCACCATCTGAACGCCGCCGCTAGTGCCGTTGGAAATCCGACCACTGCAATGGCCACGAAAACAAAGCCAGTTTTGGCATCGTGATACTGAAACGCCATGGCAACCGACCCGATGATCGAACAGAGCGCTAAGAAGCCGAGTATCCCCCCCGACGGAATGAAAATCTCAAGCACCACCAAGGCGAGCCCGAGAATCATCAACAGAATTGTCCAAACAATAGGGTCCATGTCAGCTCACACATCGTCACATGACACCGCCGCCTCGACGCTCGAATGCGGTGAGAAGCGATCGCAGCATCTACCCGAAATTATAGTCATTCCTCGACCGACCTGACGACAACCCGATTTCCATGCACTTCGGAAACACGGATCGCTTGGCCCTTTTCGATCAACTCTCCGTCAGACACGACATCGACAAGCAGGTCCCCGACGCGAGCTTTACCGGCGGGCGTAAGCTGCGTTGCCGCCACGCCTTGCTCGCCCTCTAGATGCCGGTAATCAACCATTGCCTCGCGTTGGCTCAACTCTTCGGGATGCTCGCTACCGGGAGGCTCCAGCAAGATATGGCGAAACAATGGCGTTTTGGGCAAGAATCGGCGCATCACCATAGCAGCACCAATAAACAGTACACCGCTGCTGCCGACAACCAATAACGAATCGCGAAGCTGACGAATCTCCGCGTCCGTATGCGGCAGGATGAAAGTCTGACTCGCGAGCACCAGCGACACGATTACCAGCAAACCACCGCCTAGGCCAAAAATGCCAAATCCGGGAATGACAAAAATCTCAAGTACCAAACACGACACACCCACCAAGAACAGCAAGATCTCCAACGTGTTGGCCGTTTGCTCCATGTAGTTCGCCCAAAAGAAAAACACGAATGCGATCGCGGCGACAAATCCGCCGATGCCGATCCCAGGCATCTGAACCTCGGCGTACATCCCAACCAGGCCAATCAGAAGAAGCAGCGACGCGATCTGTGGACTCGCCAGGATCGTGACTAGCTCGTCGGTCCATCCTGGCTCGACAAGCGACACATCCCCTTCGAGGCGTTCACGCACCTTGAATTCATCAAAACTATCGACCACGTCGGCTGCGAGTCCGAACTCCGCCGCCGTCTCGCCATCGAGCGAGACGGTTTCGCCAAGGGGAGATACCGTCTGTTGCTTGATCCAGACACGAGCATCACGCGTTGAGTCGAGCTCCGCCTTCGTAAAATACTCCACACGCCCGCTGTCACGATGACGATAGGCGTCAACAATCATTGCCGGATCGAACATACCAACAGGCAAGGACCAGCGTCGCTGCTTCTCCGCGACCAGTTGATCACGAAAGAAGCTGGTCACATCCGCAAGCCCCTCTTCTGTCAGCTCCTCGTCGCCGCCATCGAGATGGGCATCGGGGCGCATGTAAACCTGATCGCACGCGAGCGCCACCAGGGCAGCGGCCCCTCGGGCATCTGACGGAATATATGCCACCGTACGAATGTCGTCGGAATCGAGTTTCGCAATCGAATTAGCTAGTGCCAAAGCAGCGTTGATATCGCCACCTTCCGATTCCATCCAGAAACAGATGTAGTTGACGTCGTCGCGAAGACAATTGTCAATCATTCGCCGCCGTGAATCGCTCAATCTGGCATCAATGTAGCTCTTTACCGTGAGCATGCGAGGATTGATATCCTTTACTCGACGGCGCCCAAGAACAACCTCACGAGGCAAACCGAGTTCGTCAACGAGGGCCAAGCGATCGTCGGCGAGATACGGAATCAGCCCCCAGGATCGCGCTTTGGCGGAAGGAATCCACCCAAACTCACCACGATCGATTATCACCTCCCGTCGGGAACCGGGAACTTCACTGGTCCGGGCTAGCAAGTCATCCAAATCTTGCCGAAAGACGATCTCGGGACCTCCTTCCGTTTTCACGAGCAACACCTCGTGCTGCTTATCGAGCATCCCCAGTGCCACCTCAAGCGGAAAGGTGCGCCGCCGTTGCGAAATCTCTCGATACGCCTCTTCAACGGCCCTGGCGATGGGCTTACTCGAATCCTCATCTCGCCCAGCCCGACCTATGTAAGCGTCGGCCGCCATTACGACTTGATCGCATGCCATAACGGGCAAGACAGCATGCCCACTGAGCGAGTGCGGAATAAAGGCAACCGTCTCGATCGCACCAAGTTCGTCAGCGATAAACCTTGCTAACTTATAAGACTTTCCAAAATCACTCCCAGCACCTGCTTCCGCTCCAGCGGCAAATTCAATAATCAGCGTCGGCCGTTCGTTGACGTCTGGCTCGGCGCCCTGAACAAGCTCCTCCAGAGCGAGCTGAATGGACTGTCGCGCGGCCCGTTCGCTACTGTCGGTAATAGGAACTTGCACCTGCACGAACAGGCCTTCCGCGGATGACGAACCGGCGGACACCTCCGGAGATTCGTCTTCGGCATACCCCGTCGTAGCGGCAAGAGCTACGAGAACGACAAACACCACCACCAGACAGCACAGCCCACCCTGAACACAACCATCACGGTAGGCATTACCGAGTCGATGAAAATTGGATATCGACGAATGAAACCGACGCACGCAACCACCCTCCACGGCTAGCAGAACGCTGGGAATTCTATCGCCGTGGGCGCACCAACGTCAACGAGAAAAGAAGCGATCCCGGACAACGATCGCAATCGAGAAATGGACACTGTCGCGACAAACGCCTGCTTAGCGTTGAGCCGGCTGCTGTCGGTCAGGCTGGGCTGCCGCCACCGGAGCCGGATTCTCGCGAACGAGCTTCCAGCCACGGGGAATTGCCGGACTGAAGAGCTCCTTCCAGTTCGGCAGTAACGGATTGACCGAAATGTTCTCGAACTTGTACGAATCGTATTCCCCGGTGGGCATGTACCTGCGTAATGCGACAGGATGAAAGTTCGTGCGGTCGAACCGGATGATCGATTTTGAGAAATTCGCCGCGTCGGCCTGATACCGTGGATACGCCTCTAGCCAGATCTCCGCCTGCGCGAATTGCTGTGGGGTCACGACACGCAGCCAGTAACGTTCCTGCAAGTCGGACGGCTTGGAACCAAAGAGAAACGGGATTGGGCTATTGCGGATCGACTGCCCGCGCAGCTGCGGCGGAATAACTTTCTCGCGAACCACAGGCGGGTTTTGCCAACCTTCGTAGAGCCGAACTACTTTTCCATCGGTCGTCCAATGATCGCGAATACTGTCCTTGATCTCGACGTACTCGCCTTGCTGGTTCTTCTGAAAGACCTTGTCGACTCGAAACGTTCCCTGGTCGGGAGCCTTGTAACTCAATTCACCTTGTGACTTATTGACCTCACGATCCTGCTGATCGTAACTCCAACGATGGAAGGTCGTCTTGAACGTCTTGATCGTCGTCGTATGTTGCTCCCAAGCGACGAGCACCTGATTGAGATAGTCACGCTGCTGCTGATTCAGATGAAATGGTGCATGCGGAGCAACCGTTGGCTGGCCAGGAAAAGGTTGCCGAGCATTCGGTTGCTGTGCAGCCACGCGTGGGGCACCGGGGGTAGGTGCCTGGGCGTACGTTGCGGTCTCGGCAAACAAGATGCTGCCAACGACGATTGCGGTAATCGACTGCCCCAATGCGCTAATCATATTGAATGATTTCACCGTTACCGTTCTCCATGCATCCATTTGCCAGATATTGCCGACTAAATGGCGGGCCTCCTGCCTCGGCCTAGAAAATAGCGGCGGCGGATTCTAGCAGCACCCGAGCTAAGCCCCAAGGTCTGTTTGTGGTATTGTGTTACCGATGCCTTTACAGCTCATCTGACCACCGATCCGGGGACGTTTTTGCTCCAAACCATCACTGCTAGCACGCAAGCAATCTCCTCGACCGCTCCGCCTTCCTCGCCGCCCATGCCCTTAGAATCGCTCAGAATCGTCTACCTCACTCCTGGTGCCGCGGGAATGTACTGCGGAAGTTGCATGAACGACAACATGGTCGCTCGTGCGTTAATGGAGATGGGTCACGATGTGATGCTGCTGCCGCTCTACACCCCGCTCAAGACCGACGAGCAGGACGTCAGCGATAAACACATCTTCTTTGGCGGTATCAACGTCTATCTTCAAGAAAAGATTCCGCTCTTCCGCCACCTGCCAAGATTCATCGACCGAGTTCTCGACTCGCCATGGCTGCTTCGCTCGGTCGCTCGTGGGTCCGTCAAGACAGACCCAGCCGAGCTAGGGCCGCTCACGCTTTCGATCGTCCGTGGCGAACATGGACACCAAAAGAAGGAGGTCAACCGGCTCGTCGACTGGCTGGCTCGTCACGAACGACCTCACATCGTCAACCTGAGCAACCTGATGATTGCCGGTTCCGTTCCGGCGATTAAACGACGCCTGAGGGTTCCCGTGCTTCTCACACTTCAAGGCGACGACGTTTTTCTCGATGAGCTCTCTGAACCGTATCGATCAAAGGTAATGCAAGAGCTCCGCTCACTGGCGACACAGGTCGACGGCGTCATCGTGCACAGCAACTTCTATGCGGACGCCATGAGCGACTATTTCGAGATCCCGCGAGAGCGTTTTCACGTCGTGCCACTGGGCATTCGCGCCGACGACACTCAGGACACCAACGAGAACGCAACAACCGATCGCCCTCCGACAGTCGGCTATTTCGCAAGAATCTGTCACGCTAAGGGTCTGCACGTTCTTGTCGACGCCATGTTGGAACTTCGCATTATGCCGGGCACGGAAGACGCGAGACTTCGAGTCGCAGGTTGGCTCGGCGCTAGTGACCGTCCGTATTTCTCAGAATTGGAAACTCGCGTCGCCAATTCGAACGCCCCGGGGATGATGACCATTCAGGCCGGCGTCGATGTGGCGGGCAAACGTGACTTCTACCGATCGATTGACATTTTGAGCGTGCCCACGGTTTATCGCGAACCGAAGGGACGATACGTCCTCGAGGCGCTCGCCAACGGCGTTCCTGTCGTTCAGCCGGAGCACGGAGCCTTCCCAGAGCTACTGAGACACACTGGCGGCGGACTGCTGGTGCCTCCCACATCGCCTCGACATTTGGCCGAAGCACTTCACCAGCTGCTCACGAATCACGAGAGGCGACAACAACTGGGAGAAACCGGCCGGCAAGCTGTCCTAGAACGACACACGGCTCCGATCGCCGCCCAGGCCGTGCTGGACACCTTTGGACGCTACGTGTCGTAGCTTCCTCCCTCTATCGCGAGTCTGTCGCCGGAGCATGGCCCTCTACGCCGGGCAGATGTTGCAAGCCGCCTGTGTCTGATATAGTGCCGCACATGCCAACGGACCTGCAATGGATGGTTAGCTCTTCGACAAGTAGCTTGTACGCAGCGGCCGTGATGCTGCGCGGACAGGCAATTACCGACTTGGAGCTGGCGAGTGCGATCGAAGTCCCCACGCGGCTACTAGCTCAAGAGTCGACCTCAGCTGGATTTGACGCGGCCATGACATTGGCTCAGCTCGTGCCACTCTCGGCCACTGTCGATAACAATCGTCAACTGGCTGAAACTGCGATCAGAAAGCTTGCTGGCCTGGGCGCAATCGACAATGAATTCGTCGGGCGTCTTGCCGGCACGATCAGCGAGCTTGAAAACGCCTTCGTCCATTGCCGCCCCGATGCGATCGCTGACCTGGAAACGCGGGGCAAACTGCTCCGGCAACAATGGGAGTCGCGGGGACCGGGGCTCTTGGCGGCCATGGCCAGGCTCACGGAAACCGGCCTGCTGGCGGAGTGCGCCAGTGTTGTGCTGGTCCACCCTGTGTTAGGTGGCGGCGGCGTACCGTACATGCGTCACAATCTTGCCGTCATCGAGGCGATGCTAACCAACCCGCACGCGGAGCTGCCCGAGACGGTTCGCCTAGGCTGGCTGCTCTCCACGCTCAACCTGGACCTCCCCATCTACAGTGACGTGGTCCCAGGCGATCGGCTTCCCTTGGTCGGCATGCTGGCCATGTTGCCGGTCGTGTTGGCGGCAAGCGAACAGGTCGAGTGGTGCCGCTTAGATGTCGACACCATTGAGCTGGCTATAGGGCACTGGCACATCCCGATTCCCGAATCTGCCATCGTCGCTAGTTTGCTGATGAGATGGTGGGAGATGTACCAAACCGCCCAGCCGCGTTGGTCGGTCGCTCTCGCTGCCCTCGATCAAACTCTCTCAGAGAAACACGACTGGTCAGTCGAGCGCAGCTAATTGGGGCATTCCCAGCTGCGCGCTACCGGCGATTAGACTTTCGTTCGCTGCCAGCCGCCATGGCGAAATCGCCATACGATCAACCAGCAACGCACCGTCATATCGAGCAACATCGCCCACCAAGCCCCAACCACGCCCATGTCGTAATGCCTGGGGCTGCTGAGTACATACGCTAGCGGAAGCCGCAGCCCAAGCATGCTCACGATCGTAAAGACCATCGGCCAACGCGTATCGCCAGCACCGCGCAGGCCGCCGGAGAGAATCATCTGCAGAGCCAGCGGCAACATTCCATAGGCGGCAATCTTGAGTAGCTCTGCCGCCAACGTAACGACCTCACTATTCGTCGCGTCGACAAACACGATCGCCAGGTAGTATCCCGCGAACCAGAACACAACGCCGACCGCCATCAGGACCACCGAGCCGATCATACAAGCCACGACCAGGCAGCGAGCCGCTCGCTGGCGATCTCCGGCCCCCAAGAACTGACCGGTCAACGTCGTCGCCGCTACGGTGAGTCCCGCCGCCGGCAGGTAGGCCATCGACTCGAGTCGCAGCGCAACGTTGTGAGCCGCCGCCGCTAGGTCGCCCAAGTCATTGATGATCGCCAAGAAGGCCATATGACAGCCGATGACAGAAAGCACATCCGCGCCACCGGGAATTCCGATTCGCAAAATGCGTCGAATTCGCTCAGCGTCAGGACGAAGAAACTTCCATGACCAGCCCAACCCCGCATAACCGCGACTCATCAAGAGCAGCGTCAGCACGCCACCGGTCACGTGGGCGGCGGCCGTACCAATGGCCACGCCGTCCCATCCTAATTCTGGGAGCCCAAACCAGCCAACGACCAAAGCCGTGCTAAGCAGCACGTTCACCAGGTTCACGACCGCCATCACAAGAAATACGATGATCATGTTGCCCGAAGCTCGCAAACAAGCGATGCCAACCCGCTCAAGCATGATCAGCGGGATGACCGGCCAAATGTAGTCGAGATAGCTAATTGCCAATGCGGCTGCGTCTTCTCTCAGCCGCATAAGACCAACCAGAAACGGGGTCATCGTGAGGCCGATCACAACCACCACAGCAGCCAACACAACACCGGGAATCAGCGACTGATTCGCGATCCGGCGGGCCTCGGCACGATTCCCAGCTCCGATGCAGCGTGCCACCACGGCGGTCGTACCAGAGCAGACAAGTTCGAAGACATTCGAGAGCAGCCACAAGGTGTAGGCGATCAGTCCGACCGCGGCCAACTCTGCCTCGCCGACGATATATCGCCCCACCAGGTAAACGTCGACCATCATCACCATCATCACGAGCAGTTGCTCCATGACGACGGGAGTAGCAAGACGGACGAGCGGCCCCAGGGTTCCTTGCCCTGCGATCAGCGAGTTGTGTTCGGGAGTAGCTTGGTTGCTTGAATCAGACACAACGGCTCAGACGTCCTTGTCGGCGGGCACAACTGCGGGGCAAGTGACAGCAGAGGGCAGGGGAGGGAGCCGCAATACACCGTGACGGCGGCCACCTTAGAATCTAGCAGAGGAGCCGAACGGGCGATATCGCACCAAATGGGGACCACTTAGCCGAGCAAACCCTTGATCACCTTTCCACCGTTGGCAATCTTCATCGGCCGGCCGGTGCGGCTGGTAAATCGAGTGTCGAGCGATATCCCCAGGGAGGCAAGCGTGGTCGCCATCAGGTCTTCCGACGTATACGGCGCGGTCTCAACAGCCGTACCATCTTCGTTCGTTCGGCCAATAACCTTGCCCCCTTGGAACCCAGCTCCGCCAACGACAACGCTCCAACTGCGAGCCCAGTGGTCACGGCCGGTGTTGCCATTGATCGTGGGCGTACGCCCAAATTCGCCCATCCAAATGATGGCTGTGTTCTCCAGCATGCCGCGTTCGGCAAGATCAGCCACCAAGGCACTCATCCCTTGATCCAATTGCGGCAAGCGATTGTTCTGCAGCGTGTCGAAATTGTTGCTGTGGGTGTCCCAGCCACCAAAGTCGACTTCCACAAAAGGAACGCCTGTCTCGACAAGCCGACGAGCCATCAGGCAACCGCGACCAAAGTTGGAGTTGCCATATCGCTCTTGAACCTGAGTTGGCTCCTGCTGCACCTTAAAAGCATCCATCTGCTTGCTGGTCATGAGCGCCTGCGTCTTGGCCAACACCTTTGCATGCTCACTGGCCGCGATACCACGATCCTGTTTGATGAATCGATCCTCTAGCGATTTGAGCAATTCCATGCGATTCGCAGCACGTTCGCCGTCAATCCCCATATTCAGATCTTGGATCCGGCCATTCGCGTTAACCACAAAGGGGGCATAGCTCATCCCTAGAAACCCTGGACCGGCACTACTACCACCGACCGACACGAATGGCGGGATATCGAGCGTTGGTCGCTGCGGTGCCAACTGGCGAGCCACCACGGCACCGTAGCTGGGATGCTCGATCGTCGGATTTGGCACGTAGCCCGTGTGCATATAGTATCGACCGCGATTGTGGTCGGCCTCGCGTGTGCTCATCGACCGCACGATCGACAGGTGCTTCATCAGCTTGGCCGTTTCCGGCATGTGTTCGCAGATCTGCCCCTCGCCGGTCGTGTTGATGGCTGAAACGGACCGCCGTTGACGCTTCCTGGCTTGAGATCCCAGATATCGATGGTAGACGGCCCGCCACTCATCCATAGCAAAATCGCCGATCGCTCATTCTTCTTGAGCGTGGCGGCATTGGCTCGCAGCGCATTGGTAAACGTGATCGCTGGAACCGCCATGGCGGCCGCCCCCAACAGGTGCTCCGCGAAGTGACGGCGGGTCATCCGCTGTTGGTGATTTCGCTTTCCCATGATCTCGCCCTCGCAACAGGCCAATCGAATTCCCTAATGATTCAAAATAAACTCGTTCGTATTCAGCAGCACCCACCAGATGTCTCGAATGGCATCGGTCTGCCCAGGTCGACTGCCGAGCACTTTGCCCATGAGCCTTCGTTCGGTCGAAGTCGGCAATCGTGACAAAGCTGCTTTGTAGAGGTAGTTGACCTTCTTAT
>Ga0180432_10009710_pt1 | contig 11670 bp, 9 predicted proteins | sample SS_ome_10_FD_132414 | JGI IMG/M metagenome (GOLD analysis project Ga0180432, IMG submission 132414) | Hypersaline lake sediment archaeal communities from the Salton Sea, California, USA - SS_1_MS_2 metaG | ecosystem: Environmental > Aquatic > Non-marine Saline and Alkaline > Hypersaline >... | reverse complement strand
TAATAGAACAATGCTACGAGAACGGCTTACTGGTCTATCCGGGAACAGGAACAGTGGATGGCGTAATAGGCGATCACATACAAGTTGCACCACCCCTAGTGGTCACAAAAGATGAGATAGATGAGATAATAATGCTCCTTGACAAGTCTATCGGCGAGGTTGAGGCAAAAATCCTCTAATCAACGGGTTCATAGAACTTTTTCTGGTTTTCTTCTTCATTTTTAAATTTTTTCTCTGTCTTCTTTTTCATGCCATAGAGTGAACGTATTAACCTAGTTTCATCTCTTTTGCCATGATTTCTTACTGGGTTTTCCAGCTTAATCGTTATTGGCCCCTTTTTCTTGTTCTTCAAGCCAATCATCAATGAATGAATACCCTAAACAGGATATTAGGGAAACGGAGGAACCAAGTGGAACCATAGTTCAATAAAAAACTGGGCTATCTTATCCGCCCATTCACCACTTTCTCCAAGGTAATTTCCTCGGAGTCGGTCTTAAGCTGCTTTCCCTGCAGGTATGCCTTGCCGTCACGAGCCTCAAAAGTGTATTTCATGAAGTCCTCGAAGGATATCTTATCCTCCTTGAACTCGGTTACCCCATCAACATAGACCCTGTCTCCGGGTTTACTCTTCTTGGGCGTAAGAACGCCAACATTTTCACCATCGTCTCCAGCCAACAGCATTCCTTCGCTCAGCTCCCCACGGAGTTTGGCTGGCTCAAGATTGGTTACTACTACCAGATTCTTGCCTAGCAGATCATTGGGGTCAGGATAGTATGGTTTGAGCCCCGCGCATAACTGTCTTTGCTCGTCACCCAAATCGATCTTTATTATGTAGAGCTTGTCAGCCCCCGGATGATCCTTTATCTCGGTGACTTTTGCTACTTTGAGGTTTAGAGCTGAGATGTCTGTGGGGTTTACCAAGTGGTATGAGCCGCCAACGTACTTTGTGATGAGTTCACACATTTCAATGAGAGCGTTCTCCAAGTACAACCCAGTGGTCTCCTTGTTACCCTGCACATATAGCAGCAGATTCTTGCTATCATTGCCTATCTTGGTATGCTGTCCTTGCTTGACATCAAGCCAGCAGAGTACCTTCTCTTCATCAACCATAGCGAATTTACCTGGCTGCAGTTTCTCTGGCTCGGTCTCCCCAAGTGGGATGTATAGTTCGTTGCCTCGGGTCACTGCTAGTTTGACGTCCCCTTTGACATTGTCCAAGTCGTGAAGCCCTGCGCTGATGAGTTTCTTGGCTGACACTAGGTTATAGCTGTCAACCGCTGTATTGATTGTAGGTAGGTTTCCTTTTTCCTTCACAAGCTTCACTAGATGTACCGCGCTGTTCTCGACATCTACCTTGAATTTCTTATAGATCTCATCATAGGCTTTGACAATCGGGTTATCGTTGAGATCAATATCTTTGATCTCCTCTGCAGCCTCTTTCTTGAGCTTATCAAGCTCACTGCTCGACTTTTTGATATCTACACCCTCGATAACAGCTAGCTTGACATCAACGCCCAGCTTCGCTATCTTGGAGTCTATCTCAAATTTGATCTCCCTGTGCTCTGGGACTGGTTCAGGCACCTTGATCGCTATAGGCTCAATCTTTCTGAGAATAATCTCGGCTTTACCTAGCTGATGATCCTCGACCCGCCTATCCAAGTCAGCCCACTTAAGATCCTCCAAGTTCAGCTGCTTCTCTACCTTCTCAGCGAAAAAGGGCATAATTGGCTTGATCATGATAGCGATATTCTTCACTATATTCACACAGTCAGTCAGCACCCGCAAGGTCTTCTCTGGGTCGCTCTTCCTTAGCTCCCATGGAGCGTTATCTTGGAAATACTTGTTTCCAATGCTGCTTATCTCAAGTAACCTGTTTACCGCTTCCCTAAACTCAAAGTTCTCGTATGCCTCGTAGACCTTCTTGGATTTCTCATCCACTTCTTTGATGAGTGCCTCATCATTGATCTTACTTGTTTTTCCTTTGAAGTTCTTGCCTGTGAAGCTCATTACCCTGTAGACTAGGTTTGCTACGTTGGAGACCAGCTCGTTATTGATCCGGTTCTCTAGATTCGTTAGATCCAAGTCTATGTCTGTCATGGTGTGGCTGAGATTAGCCGCGTAATAGAATCTGAGCAGCTCAGGGTCAACATATTCTCGCATCTCGTCAGCGGTGAGGAAGGTTCCCCTGCTCTTGCTCATCTTCTCTCCATTAACCGTCAGGAATCCGTGGACCACAATATTGTCTGGTACATGGAAATCCGCTGCGTGAAGTACTGCAGGCCAGAACAGTAAATGGAAATATATGATATCCTTGCCGATGAAGTGGATTATCTCGTGGTCGTCTGTTTGCCAGATATCGTCTGCTGTGAAATCCTTGTCCTTGGCGTAATTAGCTGTCGAAGCGATATACCCTATTGGGGCATCCAGCCAGACATAGAAGTACTTGTCCTCCTCTCCAGGTATCTTGAACCCAAAGTATGGTCCATCCCTGCTGATACACCAGTCATCTAGCCCCTCGTTTACCCAAGTCAATATCTGATTCCTAATCTCAGGCTGCAACCGCTTGTTGCCATTAAGCCAATCCCTGAGCCAGTCAGAAAACTCGCCAAGTTTGAAGAAGTAATGCCGGCTGTTCTTTCTAATTGGGGTTGCTCCACAGATACTGCAATACGGTTTAACCAGATCTGTTGTTTCATAGGTTGTGTTGCATTTCTCGCAGACATCGCCATACTGGTCGGGTGCCCCACAGCTTGGGCATGTGCCCTTCACATACCGGTCTGGGAGATATCTTTCACAGTTCTCACAGAAGGTGAGTTCGATCTCCTTTGTGTATATGTAGCCCTTCTCTTTGAGTCGTTTGAATATTAGCTCTGTATAGTGCTGGTTCTCGGGGCTGTTGGTGGTGTAATAGTTTGCATAATCAATGTGGTAGTTATCATAATCTCTTTTGTGTTCCTTCCACCAGCGCTCAATGAACTCCTCCGGCGTCACACCCTCCTTAGATGCATTGATCTCGATAGGGGTACCATGTGTATCCTCTGCTCCACAGTAGAATGCATCCCTGCCGGACATCTTGAGGTGTCGTACATAGATGTCTGTCTGTATGTTTTCGAGAATATGCCCTATGTGCACTGGTCCATTTGCGTATATCAACGCGGAAGTGATCAGGGTTTTCTTACTACTATCTTTTGTCAGTTTAGATACCTCCAAGATTTCTGTTCACTGGGGTGCTACCACAATATAACTCTAAGCTATAAACCACGGGTTGACTTGACTGCTCTGGAATCCACCGTTTACTAAACCAAGATATTGTGAGTTCTAATTACACCCCGAGATGACAAGCCCTTAAAGGTTTAAGTATTTAAAAAGATATGGCTGTAAACCCGAATATAAACCATATAAAAGGAAGTAAATTTCGTTTCATGTCGGTATCTTCATATCTCTGCCACTGTTTTAGTCTTTGATCAAAGTGGAGGAAGATCAGGATCCCAGCAGTACAGAGTATGGGATGGCTGCTATACTTAGCTACGCATCAGTCTACTTCATGAGTTGGATGATAACAAAAAACCCTGAAACAAACTGGATAACCCTCCTAGCATACCCAGTATACTTCATAGGCGCATTCTATCCCGCATATCTATTATCCAGCAGGGCAGGTTATGCCCATTTAATGGTCGGCATCAAATCAGCCTTCTATGGCTGGCTCTTCTCCGGGTTCAGCCTCTGGGTACTCACCGGAACAGCTAGCTTCATCTTCTTACTATTATTGTTAATCTGCTTCATTCTGGGGGGCTTCTCAGGCGCTTATATCGCTCTCAAACGCCAGATACGAAAAGAAGCATTAGAAGAACTTTAGGAATCAACAAATACCTATTACATATAGAATAGGTGGAGAAAGGGATTGTTCTGGGATATCGAGTTAACTCCTGAAGAGATCGAGGAAGTAATTCAAGAAGCTTATAAAAAAATTTCCGAGTACAAGATGGAAACCATATCAATCTTAACCTTAGAAAGTCTAAAGCCATTTTCATATGTCGGTGGAGAACTCGTAAGGGCAGCTTTATCACCGGTAATGCCCGCGCTTGGAGAGGGTCTTGGGCTCACAAGCGAGAAGATGCTGCAAGTCTTTGAGGATAGGGAAAATATTGAGCGCCTCATACAGCTTCTTGAGGAGAACCTCAAGAAGGAAGAAGTTGAACGAAGACAAAAACGAGAAGAAGTTAAACAGAAGAAAATAGAGGAAAAAGAGAGAGAAGAAGCCGTTAAAAAAGCCTTAAAAGAGGCTGAAAAGAGAAAAGGTAGGTTACCATAATTTTGGCTTCTTTTAATGTGCAGATTAGAAATGTTTAAGCGTATCCCACGGCGACTGAATATGGAATAGCATGGCAAACCTCAATAAACCAACAGAGGAAATGCAATTTATTATAGCCACCGACGTAGGCAGCACCACAACAAAAGCCCGTTTCTTCCACAAGAAAGACGGCGAGTGGCGCTTCCTAGTAGCAGGTGAAGCACCTACAACAGTCGAAGCCCCATACGAGGACGTTACTCTAGGGGTCCAGAACGCTGTTCGTGAGGTAGAGGAACTTACAGGACACAAGCTCCTAGCTCCTGAAGGTGGAATGATAATACCCTTTGACGGTGAAAAAGGCGTAGACCTTTATTGTACAACCAGCAGCGCTGGAGGAGGACTCCAGATGATGGTTGCCGGATTAATCAAATCAATGACAGCTGAATCAGCCAACAGGGCAGCTCTTGGAGCTGGCGCCATAGTAATGGACGTCATAGCGAGGGATGATGGTAGACAGAATTATCAAAAGATCCAGCGAATCAGAAGCCTTAGACCAGACATGATATTGATGGCAGGCGGAACGGATGGTGGTGCCAGTCAGCACGTCATGGAGATTGTTGAGCTCATTAAGGCTGCTGAACCAAAGCCTAGGCTTGGTGTAGCCTATGAGTTACCTATCGTCTACGCTGGAAACAAGACCCTACGACCTCAGATTAAAGAACTCATGAATGATGGCTTTGCCCTAGAAATAGTCGATAACATCAGACCAGTTCTAGAGCAAGAAAACACAGAGCCAGCGCGTCGCGCTGTACACGAGCTCTTCATGGAGCACGTCATGAGCCACGCACCTGGCTATACCCGGCTTATGAAGTGGACTGATATCGATATCATGCCTACCCCGGCAGGCGAGGGTATGGCAATGCAGCTCATCGCCAACACCTTCAACCAAAACGTACTGGGCGTAGGACTAGGTGGAGCAACCACAAACGTATACTCAATCGTAGAAGGCAGGTTCGTAAGAAGCGTATCAGCCAACCTAGGCATGAGCTACAGCGTAACCAACGTAATGAAAGAGGCTGGGCTTGAGAACATCATGCGGTGGATCCCATTCAACCTCGATACAGAAGAAGTAGCCAGTCGACTCATGAACAAGATGATCCGACCAACCACCATCCCACAGACCTTGGAAGACTTGATTGTAGAGCATAGCGTTGCACGTGAGGCGCTCCGATTAGGATTGAAGCATCACAGAACAATCGCAACCAGACTCAAGGGAATCCAGATCGAGAGGACTATCAGCGACATGTTTGAACAAGCAGTAGCAGACAGCTACGTCGAGATGATGAACATCGATATCTGTGCAGGAACAGGAGGACTCTTGAGCCATGCTCCACGTAGAATCCAGAGCATGTTAATCTTGACAGACGCTTGGCTAACAGAGGGCGTAACAAGGATGATGCAGGACAGCGTATTCATGATGCCCCACCTCGGCGTCGTATCAACAGTATACCGTGACGCGGCTTGGAGCATATTCGACAAAGACTGCCTCGTCAGGCTAGGAACAAGCATAGCCGCATCCGGGCAAGCAAAGTTCGGGGAAAGCGTAATGGATCTAACCATCGAGATGCCCAACGGGAAAGTACTCGAGGAAAAGATGAACCTAGGAGACCTCAAGCTCATCCCGCTTACAGCAGAACAAGAGGCAAAGGTACACGTTGAGCCAGCAAACCAATACGATGTTGGCGCTGGTCCAGGTCAAGAACTAGATACTGTTGTTCAAGGAGGTATCGCTGGATTGCTCTTGGATGCAAGAGGCAGACCACTCTACTTCCCATCTGATGACCAGAAGCGAAAGGAAATTCTACTGAAATGGTTCAAGGCAGTAGATCTATATGACGAGAAAGCACTGGAGGCGCTAATCTAATGGTAGAACATGAAGAAATTGAAATGAACGGTGAAGAGAAAGAAACCGAAGAGGCTCACGCATATACACCAGGGCTGAAAGTCAAGAAATCCACTACCGTACAAAAACTTCGAAGACTACCCCTATTAGGAGAAGTATTCGTCAGTGAAGGTGACACTGTTAAACACGAGGACATAGTCGCCAAGACCGAGATCAGCGGAGACCCTGAGATAGTAAAAATCGCCATGATTTTGGGTATGGAACCAGAGGATACGCAAAGGTACATGACAAAGCAGGTCGGAGAAACCATCGTAAAAGGTGAGCAACTCGCATTTTACAAGGCCCTCTTTGGTTTGATAAAGAAAGAGGTGAAATCACCTATTGATGGTACTCTTGAGAGCTTCAGCGAGATCACTGGACAAGCTATTGTCAGGGGAGCACCAATTCCAGTCGAGGTTGACGCATATATCCCGGGCAAGATAATCGATGTAATGCCCAGAGAGGGAGCGCTCATCGAGACCCACGCAGCCTTCATACAAGGAATCTTCGGAATCGGAGGAGAGGTGCACGGAGAGATCCACATGTCCGTCTCAGGCAATGATCAGATTCTTGAAGCAGAGCTGATAAAGCCAGAACACAAAGGAATGGTGCTTATCGGTGGAAGCAGGGTAACCCTTGATGCACTAAAGGTAGCAGTCGAGAACGGTGTATCTGCTATTGTCAGTGGAGGCATCCGTCACGAGGACTTAACCACCTTTACTGGTGAGGAGATCGGCGTAGCCATCACTGGTCAAGAAGAAGTTGGTATCACATTGATCATCACCGAAGGCTTCGGTAACATGAACATGAGCCTACGCACCTTTGAGCTACTCAAGGAATTCGAGGGATACAGCGCATCTGTAAATGGCGCCACCCAGATCAGGGCAGGTGTACTCCGTCCAGAGATAATCATCCCCCATGACTTGGTGGAAGATGATAGTGGTGAGGAGCTCTCTCAAGGAATGGTTCCCGGAACCCCAATCAGGATTATCAGACAGCCTTACTTCGGAGCCATCGGCAAGGTCCACAGCCTACCAGTTGAGCTACAGAGGCTTGAGTCTGAGAGTAAGGTGCGAGTCGTCAACATCGAATTAGATGAAGGCGAAGTAGTTACCGTGCCAAGGGCAAACGTCGAGATAATTGAGGAGTAATCCTCCCCCCCATTTCTCATAAATTTCTCTACATTCTCTGAAATATACGTCTCACAGATTCAAGGCTATCTCCAACGATATCGATGTCTTTCATAGTGCCTATTTTGCTTTCATGGCTCCATCTGATGTGATCGATCTCCTCTGGTTCAAATCCCATAACTCTTGAAGCTACAGTATCCGCGGCAACAGGATCAACACTGGCGATGATTGTATCCATCTTAACCGGCTTACCATGCACAGGACCTTTTCCCTCCATGGCGATGAATCCATCTATCACAATCAACTGTGGAGGGATGGTCTTGTTTATGTCATGGATTACCTTGTCCATTCCTCTAACATGGTATTTTCCCTTGAACTTGGTGGTGAGCATCCCGAACATGTTTTTCAAGCCTAGAGTGACTTTAGTGCCCATATGGGTCTTCAGCTTCGCCGCAGAGATAATTGCTGATTCTGTGGCTATCTTGGCTATTTTTATTTTCTTTAACACTCGTCCATCAGGTACATCCAGCTCGATTTTCTCATCGACGTGTCTCATATTGATAAACGGTACATCGAGGCGTTCACCTACCTCATTCATACCGCTAGCGATCCATGCCTTATCGGCGTTTGTGGTCTGGGCATCAGATTCGACAATAATAACCTCTTTCCCCAACGCTCTCAATCTATGAATTAATGCTTCAACAACCATGGGGTCTGTTGTTGCTCCTGTTTCCCAGTTTTTAGTTGTGATAAAGTTGACCTTGATGAGCACTCTTTCCCAGTCTCTTAATGCGTCTTGGATTGGGATATGATCAATTGCTTTATTGACTGTCTCTAGACTCCTCTCACCATTAGCTATCGCTACGCGACTCATGCGGATTACTCGTCATCGTCGCTTTTAGAGGATTCTAAGGGGTCCACTCGTATATTTTCCCATTTCTTATTACTAGGAGAACAGGGGCTTCCCATGAATCAATGGCTTTATAAACAATTTTTCTGTCAATTGCCGCTTCCTTAAACTGCTCATACTCCAGTGGTGTGGTCTCAGACCGTGAGTACACTTTTCTATACTCTGTGAAGACGCAGCCGGAGCTGGTTAAATCCTCGATAGCTTCGGTAATATTCCTCTCGTGTTCTGTCTCAATCAGTGTCTGTGTTTCAGGTTCTTGAACCGTCATTCCATCTGGTTTGAATAGATTATCTCCGAAGAGAGACTCTCCTCCCCATGGACCATTAACGGTCAACCAGAAAAGACTACCAATGAATAACACTATACTTGCTAGTAGAACCAGGGTCGCTAGGATGCCAACCCGCCCATCTCTGTACCCTATTGGCATGGCTTTATAGATGAAGTTTTCTTAAAAGTGATTTGCGGAGATAATGTACTTAGTTTTGGTATTAAACCCCGATATGGTCTTTGAATATAGATTTACGCGTTTTCTAGGTTTAATGGTCCTAATGTAGGTATGAAATTAGTTAATTCTGGATGGGAAAGAGTTTAGGCAGCACCATAATAAATGCTGTTGAATAGGAACTTGAAGGTTGCCCGATTCTGGTTCCTGAAATGAGCTGGGAAACCTATCATTATGATGGTTCCATCTCCGGCTGGTATTTCAGCAACTGCTGTGTGTCCCCTAAGTTTTTCTTCGCCTAGTACCCAGCCGCTAATCAATGGATCGGCTTCTGGATACCATGCCACGGATTCTCCGTATTTCACGTTGAACACTGGGCTATGTAGGAACATTACTGTCTCTTCTCGGCTGAAACCATATCCAACTGGATGCGTATCATCCACAAGAACCCTCAAGAGGCTGCCCGGGCAGTAGAACTCCTTCTCTCCCAGTCCTTCTAGTGGAAGCTCTGCGTCAGCCCAGAGACTCTTTACAGCGTATTCACAGCTCCTGTTGAGTGTAATCACTGTTCCACCTCCTTCTAGGAATGCTAGTATCTCTTTGTTGCCTTTTTCACCTATTCCTAGGGTGTATTTGGGTTCATACATGGATGTCTCATAGCGTTGGATTCCGTGCATCCCCTTCATAATTACCTCATCATTAAGGTCTGGGACAATCAATACATTGACTCGTTCTGAGAGATTGCCAGAACGGATATCCTCGGGATATAGATTCACATATTCGAATCCATACTCATCGAGAACCATTCTTAGCCAGCCTTCATCCGCGTTGGGTAGCCAAGCCCTGTAGACTCCTATCTTGGGTTTGGTCAATTCAAAGGTATTATTCAGGGGTTCATCGATTCCAATGAACTCTAACCCACTGGTTTTAGACATCTCATCGAGGAGGTTACTCAATCCTGTCTTGGATTCAACAATATATGCACCGGGTTTTAATACCGCGTTTTCCAGCTCCACCTCTTCAAGCGACCGAGAGACCACATAACCCTCATCTAGAAGCTTGTTAACGGCTTTGGCTGCATAATTTGGCACTGAGTCAAAGACATAGTATGTTCCCTTTTTGTTTACTTTCCCAGTAGCCAATCCTGGCATATCAACTATCTCAAGCGCAGCATCAAACACCTCAGTCACCTCAACGACATCAACCCCAAGCTGAAGACTCAAAGTATGCCCCGTAACATCATAAGGAACCTTTGGAGGCATATCGGGGCTATCCCTGAGATCAGGGTAGACCTGTTTTTCCAGTAATGCCTTGGCGAACTTGCCATATGGCTGAGCATATCGGATGAAATAACTACCCGCGGGGTACTCGACACCATCCGCTGTAAATGGTTCAACAGACTTGTCTACCTCCACATCACCCATCCGCATCACCCATACAAGCTCCTTGACTGCTCCGGGGTCTCTCTGTCCAGCTGGGATAACGAAGCCAAACGGACCCTTCTCAGGGTTCAAAGCCTTTCTACCCATCTCCAAGGTTCCCTTTAGCCATCTTTTCCTGAACTTTGCCGCTGTCTGCAGGCAGCTAATTGCGGCGATGAACTCGTAATCGATGATGTCTCTGAGGGTCCAGTTTCCCCCCTTCCACGGTAATGGGTGGTTCCACCGTGCCTCATGGGGTTCGAAGCCCTGTCTTCCCTCTAATTCCTCTTTTTTAATCTCTATTGGTGACGCGATATTCACAGAAGCCGCCTCTGATAGTATCCTTATCCCTCCATGATAGTGCTGATATGCCCGTGCAGGAGTCCATCCATCAAATACCCAGTATACTGCAACGCCTCTCTTATCCTCCCTCGCCAAGGCGTCTGCCATGCTGATGCCCATGAAGTTGACACCGCTCTGAAGAATAGGATCAACATTGGGCTCCATTGGGTCTATGAATGGGGGTACATAGAATCTGGGACCTTTTTGACCCATCTGGTGAATATCATAGACTATCTGTGGGTGCCACTTGTTGTGTATCTTACTTATGGCTAGCTGGGTTTCCTTGAGGGTGAACATGTACCAGTCACGATTGTTGTCATGACCTGCGTACTTATGATACACATAAGGTGGGCTACTCCCCTCATACTCTGTACCTAGATACTTCTCGTACCAATCTACGACCATCCTGTTCCCATCAGGGTTGAGAGACGGTACAAGAAGGAACACAACATTATCAAGAACCTCTTTCACATCAGTTCCATCATCAGAAGCCAGCTTGTAAACCAAATCCATGCTCATCTGGCTGCCGCCTACCTCTGTACTATGGATGCTGCAGGTGATGAGGACAACCGTTTTTCCTTGCTCAATAAGTTTTTCTGCTTCCTCCTCGCTTAGATCCGCTGGGTTGCTTAGTTTGAGCTGGATTTCACGTAACTCCTCTAGCCTCGTTAAGTTCTCTGGGCTCGATATGGTAGCAACTATGAATGGGTTTCCTTCGGTTGTCTCACCGAGTCTCTCCACGATTACCCGTGGTGATGTCTCTCCTATTTTATTGAAGTACTCGACTATCTCTGGCCAGTCAGCCAGTTTCTTATCTGTCCCGACCAAGAATCCAAGATGCTCTTGAGGGCTAAGAATCTCCTTTAATGCCATGCTTATCATGAGCCTTTTCTGATAGTTAAACTCGACGAATAAACCTAAGAACTAATGAGACATATGATTAACAATGGACGAGGAAAACAGAGAAATCAATGAAAACGATGAACCCGAGACAGAAGAAGCACCAGCAACGGAGAAGGTACTGAGAGAGCCCACAAGCAATGACTATATGGCAGGTGCCTTACTAGCCAACGGGATCATCTGGTTATGGATGCAATCTCTAACTATGTTCCGTGATTTCATGAGCCGAATCCCACCAGCTCTACTCGTAGAATTAACCTATGTAACATTCATCATCGCTGGCTTCATATCT
>Ga0180432_10009708_pt1 | contig 11671 bp, 9 predicted proteins | sample SS_ome_10_FD_132414 | JGI IMG/M metagenome (GOLD analysis project Ga0180432, IMG submission 132414) | Hypersaline lake sediment archaeal communities from the Salton Sea, California, USA - SS_1_MS_2 metaG | ecosystem: Environmental > Aquatic > Non-marine Saline and Alkaline > Hypersaline >... | reverse complement strand
GGGTGTGTTTCATTTCAGTAGAGACCCTAGACCTCGGAGGTCTCTGTCGAGCTTGTGCTCGCCCAAAACCGCCGATTCGGGCAGTTTTTGAGCCTGAAAACACATCTCATTAGACCTCCGAGGTCTTGCCCAACTCAAATGGCTTTCAAACGACCACTGTTCTTGTTGCTGCTGGCAATACTGTCCTACTTGGTTTATCTAGGACGTCCCGTGAGCCGCTACGGGCGCGGGCGGGCGTGGGCCGCGCTCGTCTTGCGCTGCCTGCTCGTGACGCTCGTCGTGCTCAGCCTGGCCGGAGCGCAATCCATCCACGGCGGCGACGAACTGGCCGTCGTCTTTCTGCTGGACGTCTCTGACAGCGTTTCGAAAGCGGAGCAGGAGCGGGCGCTGGCCTTGGTCGAGGAAGCGCTGGCTTCGATGGGGCCGGACGACCGGGCGGCGCTGGTGCTCTTTGGAGCCGACGCGCTGGTCGAGCGGCCGATGATGGGGGCAGGTGAGATGGGCCGGGTAGCCTCCATACCTCGCACCCACCAGACCGACCTGGAGGGGGCGATCAGGCTGGGAATGGCCCTTTTCCCCTCAGGCTCCGCCCGACGGATGGTGATCCTCTCTGACGGGCGTCCCACGCTGGGCCAGGCCGAGCAGGCGGCGCGCCTGGCCCGGGCGCAAGGGGTTCAGGTGGACGTGGCCCCGCTCGGCGCTCCGCTGCCGGCCGAAGCCTGGCTCTCCGAACTCGTCGCCCCCGACCGCCTACACCAGGGAGAGGAATTCACCCTCTCCGTCACCGCCCGCGCCACGAGTGACGAGGAGGCCACACTGACCATCCTGGCTGGGGATAGGGTCGTGACCCAAGAACAGGTGCGCCTTAACCCCGGCCTCAACACCTTTGCCGTCCCTATCACGGCCGTCGAGCCTGGCTTTACTTCCTTCCGCGCCTACCTCACTCCCGCCGCCGATGCCTACGTGCAGAACAATGCGCTCTCCGCCTTTACGATGGTCGAGGGGCCGCCGCGCGTTCTGATCGTTGCTGCCGACGCTGCCGAAAGCGAACCTCTCCGCGCTGCACTGGAGGCCGCAGGTCTGGTAGTGGAGGAGAGCACGCCCGGCGCGATGCCCTCCGACCAGGCCTCGCTGGCCGAGTACGGAGCCGTCGTGCTGGTGGATACGCCCGCCCAGAGCATCTCTCCTCGCGCGATGGAGGCCTTGCAATCCTACGTGCGCGACTTGGGCGGCGGCTTGGTCGCCGTCGGCGGACCTCACGCCTACGGGGTGGGCGGCTGGTACGATACACCCCTGGAGGAAACTCTGCCGGTCGAGATGACCATCCACGACCAGGAGCGCTTCCCGCCCATGTCCATCGTCGTCGTGATAGATAAATCCGGCAGTATGAGCGTGGAGGAGGGCGGCGTGCCCAAGATCCGCCTGGCCGGGGAGGCGGCCGCCCGTGTCGCCGAGTTGATCAACGACCTGGACGAGATCACCGTCATCGCCTTTGACGACCGCCCGGTGGACGTCATCGGCCCCCTGCCCGGCAGCCAGCGGGACGAGGTGATAGATCAGGTGATTCGACTCCAGGCCGGCGGCGGTGGTATTTACGTTCGAGAGAGCTTGCAGGATGCGCTGGGCTACCTGGCCGATTCCGACCGCATCGTGCGCCACGTCATCCTCCTGGCCGACGGCTCCGACGCCGAACATCAGGACGGGGTGCGGGAACTGGTCGAGCAGGAGATGGTGGGCCAAAATATCACCCTCAGCACCGTCGCCATCGGGGCCGGGCCAGACCTGCGCTTTCTGGAAGAGATCGCCAGGTTGGGCGGCGGGCGCTACCACTTTACCGACCAGGCCGCCAATCTGCCCGTCATCTTTGCCGAAGAGACCCAACTGGCGATGCGTTCCTACATCGTCGAGGAACCATTCCACCCCCGCCAGACTTCCATCAGCCCGATCCTCACCGGCATCGAGAGCGTGCCGCAACTGGCCGGTTACGTCGCCGCCACGCCCAAGCCGGCCGCGCGAGTGATCCTCGCCACCCACCAGGACGATCCTCTGCTGGCGGCCTGGCAGTACGGGCTGGGTCGCGCCGTGGCCTGGACCTCTGACGCGACCGGGCGCTGGGCGCAGCAGTGGGTGGCGTGGGATGGATTCGGCCGTTTCTGGGCCCAGGCGGTGCGTTGGACCATCGTGGAGCGGGCCGACGCACCGGTAGAGATGGCGGTGACGCTGGAGGGGGAGGAGGCGCGCATCACGGTGGACGCGGTGGGCGAGGACGGCGCTTTCGTCAACGGGTTGGAGGCGAGCGTGAGCCTGGTGGGGCCGGAGGGCGAGCCGCTGCTGGTGGCGCTTTCGCAGACCGCGCCGGGTCGCTACGAGGGGACGTTCGCGCCTCAAGCGGAGGGGGCCTACCTAATGCGGCTCACGGGGACGCTTGCGGGCGAGGAGGTGGCGGCGCTGACCAGCGGCTGGGTGATGGGCTACTCGCCCGAATACGCCACCCTGGAGGGAGACCCAGTCTACCTGGAACACCTGGCCGAACTGGGGGGCGGGGCGGTGCTGGAGGGGCCGGTCGAAACGTTCGCCCACACACTGCGGGGTGAAGGCGCCGCCCGCGACCTGTGGCCCTACCTGCTGGCGCTGGCGACGCTGCTGCTACCTTTCGACGTGGGTGTGCGGCGCTTGGCGTTGGGCCGGCGCGATTGGGCGCGAGCGTGGGCCTGGGCGGTGGAACGGCTGCCGCGCCGCCGGCCGCGCCCCGCTGCCGAGGCTCCCTCGCCGGTGGGCCGACTGTTCGAGGCCAAGTCACGCGCCGAGGAGCGCCGGCCAATGGAGCAGGTCTCGGTACCTGCTAAAACCGAACCCGCTCCCCAGCCGGCGGAGCGACCGCCGGCGCCTGTCACCCCATCACCACCCGCCGCCGAGGGCGAGACGTTGGCCGGACGATTGCTAGAGAGGAAACGGGAGCGCGCAGAGTAGGCGCAGCCCCCACGGCGTGAGCTCTAACCGAAGAGAAACCGGGTTTTCTGTGAGCAAGGCGGCGGCGTAACTACGCGGGCTCATCTGGGGAGCAGCAGGCTCAAAATAAACCCGCCGGCGTCATTGCGAGTACATTCGCCGAGCTCGGTGTAAACTCCGCGAAGCAATCTCCCATCGTAACTGCTCAGCTTGGTAGCTATTTAGACCTCCGAGGTCTCATTGCAGCTTAGTGAAACCTTGTGGGGCTACTCCAGTGCTGCCAACCGCTCCACCAGCTTGGTCCGCTCGGCCTGCAAATCGGCCAGCTTGTCCCGCTCCCGCTGGACGACGTGTGCGGGCGCTTTCTGGGCGAACTCTCCCGCCAGGAGGCCCTCGCTGCGGGCGATGCGTCCTTCGATTTCGCTCAACCCCTTTGACAATCGCTCCCGCTCGGCGTCCAGATCCACCAGCGCGGCCAGGGGCAGGTAGCAGACAGTCTCTCCCACCACGATGGTCGCCGCTTGCTCCGACGGCTCCAACGCGGCCTGGATGGTCAGTTGATCCGGGTCGAGTTTCGCCAGCGAGCATAATAAGGCGCGTTGCTCGTCCAGCCACCCGGCCCCGTCGCCGGTGGCGATGAGGGCCGGGATGCGTTTGCCGGGGGTCACGTCGTACTCGGCCCGCCGGTTGCGGATGGATCGGACCAGTTCCATCAGCAGTTCCATCTGGCCCTCGGCCTCGTCGTCAAAAAGGGCGGCGTCCGGCTCTGGCCAGCGGGCCAACATCAGCGTTTCCCCCTCCCGCGCGGCGTTGGGCAACGCTTGCCAGATCGCTTCTGTGACAAAGGGCATGAAGGGGTGTAACAGTCGCAACGCCGTCTCCAGCACGTGAAGCAAAACGGCGCGCGGGACGTCCTTGTCCGCTGCGTCGCTGTAGAGACGTACCTTGCTGGCCTCGATGTACCAGTCACAATACTCGTTCCACAAAAAGTCATTGATCTGCCGGCCGGCCTCGCCGTACTGGTAATTCTCAAAGAGGCGCTCCACGCTCTGGGTCAGGTGGGTTAGGCGCGAGAGAATCCAGCGGTCAACCAGCAAGTTCCCAAGTCCTATGTCTGACGTCGGACGTTGGACGTTAGACGCGGGACAGTTGGAGAGCACAAAGCGGGCCGCCTGCCAGATCTTGTTGGTAAAGTTGCGTGCTCCTTCCAGGCGGCGCAGGTCGAGGCTCATGTCCAGACCCGGCGTGGAACTGGTCAGTTGGGTATAGCGGAGCGCATCGCTGCCGTACTTTTCGATGATGTTCAGCGGATCGTACTCGTCAATGTTCTCCATTGATTTGCTGACTTTTTTGCCCTCTTCGTTGCGCACCAGGCCGTGCAGGTAGACGGTGGCGTATGGGGTCTGGCCGGTCATCTCAATGCCCAGCATCATCTCCCGCGCCACCCAGAAGAACAGGATCTCGTAGGCCGTCTCGCGCATGTCGGTGGGATAGTAGCGGCGGTAGTCGGGCGCGCACGCTTCGGGCCAGCCGAGGGTGGAAAAGGGCCACAGGCCGGAGGAGAACCAGGTGTCCAGCACGTCCTCGTCCTGGTGGATGTTTGCGCTGCCGCAGTGGGCGCACGCGCTCGGGTCGATTACCTCGCTGGTTTGCTCGCCGCAGTCGTCGCAGTACCAGACGGGGATGCGGTGCCCCCACCACAGTTGGCGCGAGATGCACCAGGGGCGGATGTTCTCCATCCAGTGGAAAAAGCGCTGCTCCTCCCGCTCCGGGATGATGGTCGTGCGACCGTCGCGCACCGCCTCCATCGCGGCCTCGGCCAGCGGCTCGACGTTGACGAACCACTGGGTAGAGATGCGGGGTTCGATGTCGGTGTGGCAACGCTCGCAGGTGCCCACGGCGTGGAAGTAAGGCTCGATCTTGACGAGCAGCCCTTCTTTCTCGAAATCGGCCACGACGTTCTCGCGGCACTCGAAGCGGTCTTGCCCGGCGTAAGGGCCGGCCAATTCGTTCATCTGGGCCGTGTCCGTCATCACGTTGGGGGCCTCCAGGCCGTGGCGCAGCCCGACCTCGTTGTCGGTGGGATCGTGGGCCGGGGTGACCTTGACCGCGCCGGTGCCGAACTCGGGGTCAACCACCTCGTCGGCGATGATGGGGATAAGGCGGTCCAGAGCTGGCAGGACGGCGGTTCTGCCAATGAGGCGTTGCCAGCGGGGGTCGTCGGGATTGACGGCCACGCCAGTATCGCCCAGGATGGTCTCTGGGCGGGTGGTCGCCATCTCAATGAACTCGGTGGCGCCCGTGGCCCATTCGCCGCTGCCCCATTCTCCCTGAGGGCCGTCCCAATCGTCGTTGAGAATGGGATAGCGGACGTGCCAGAGATGGCTGGCGCGTTCCTCGGGGATCACCTCCAGGTCAGAGATGGCGGATTCACAGCGCGGGCACCAGTTGACCAGGTAAGCGCCTCGGTAGATGAGGCCCTTTTTGTAGAGGCGCACGAAGGCGGTGCGCACGGCGTGGCTCAGGTCATCGTCCAGGGTAAAGCGCTCCCGCGTCCAATCGCACGAGACGCCCAGTCGCTTGGTTTGGTCCGTGATGCGGCGGTGGTAAATCTCCTTCCACTCCCAGACGCGCTCCACGAACTTCTCACGGCCCAGGTCGTGGCGGGTGAGGCCCTCCTTGGCCAGTTCGCGCTCGACGACGTTTTGGGTGGCGATGCCGGCGTGATCGGAGCCAGGCAGGAAGAGGGTCTGGCGGCCCTTCATGCGGTAATAGCGGGTCATCAGATCCTCGACGGCGGCGACCATGGCGTGGCCCAGGTGGAGCGCGCCGGTGACGTTGGGCGGCGGCAGAGTGATACACCAGCGCGGGCCGTCCTCGGAGGCTAACCCCAGCTCGACCTGCTTTTCGGGGCGAAAGTATCCCTGCTCCTCCCACCACTGGTAGAGACGCTTTTCGTGTTCTTGCGGGTTGTAGGTTTTGGACAGTTTGTCGCTCATTGTCTACTCCTCTAGTTCGTTTGGGTTCACTGCTGTCAAACCTTCTGCTACGGCGGCCTGGCAGAGCACCGCGTCGGCAGAGACGAAAGTGATAGGCGGGAGCCGGTTTTCCCTCACGAGCCGATCAAGGCTCAGGGCGGTCGCCAGTTGCACGGCATCGTAGGCACGCAGAGGATGGCGCTGGACAAGTTGAGCAGCCAAATTAACGATGGTTTCTCCAACCCCCCAAAGTTGGTAGCGTTGCCGCCCCTCGCGCAGGAAGCGGGAGATGACACCAGCATACAATCCAGACGAAATGTTCTTGGCTCGCCGGTGCCTGGCAAAAGCAGAGATCACCTCTGCAACACTCAGAATCGAAGCTACAACTTTGTGCTCCCAGTTCAGATCCGTCCGCCGATCAATAATCGAACGCACCCATAGAGTACCTGACTCAACCAGGTAGTATTTGACCAGTGCGCTGCTGTCAAAGTAAAACTGACTCATCGGCGTTTTCCTCGGTCAGCAATAATATCCTCCGAGATCGGTGGTAACCCACACAGTGCCTCACTAATTTCTTCGACAGTCATATCAGGGGCGTTATCAATGTACTCATCCCATGCCGGCCCCAGTTCAACCAGCATGCCGCTTTCGCGGAGCACACGCTGCGTACGCTCGCGCTCGGTTTCGTGGGTCGCTTTGGCCTCCAGGGATTGCCACAGTTTTTCGATAATGGTCTGGTTCAGGGAACGCTTTTCGCTCTGGGCCTTGCGCTGCAGTGCCTTATGTAGTGATTCGGGCAGTCTGACCGTTAACTTGACCACTCCCATTTCGCTCATCCTCCACATTTGCTATGCCACTATAGTGGCATTTTCATTCTATACTGCTTTGTTCCGTCCGTCAAGCCGCCTCGCTCCATGCAAAAACCCCCTTCGTCCAAGGACGAAAGGGGCAACCTTCCGTGGTACCACCCTGGTTCAGCGGCACGCGGCCGCTGCACTCTGCTGCCCTCCGACAAGGGCGCTCGCGGTAACGGGCGAACCCGGAGAGACTTGTCCGGCGGTTGTGGGCCGGTTCGGCCTCTCGACTCCCAGGCGACGTTCGGCGGGGGGCGCTGCGAGGGCTTGCAGCGACCGGACTTGCCGGCGCCCTCTTCTCTTTCCGCGCAGGAGCGGCTCGCCAGGGCCGATCCCGCCTACTCTTCCTGTTCGTCGTCTTTACAAGTACGGTTTGTAGCAAGATTATACCACACGCCCGCGATAGCGTCAATCGCGCCCTCGCCTCCTGCATCCCCTGCTTCTTGTTTCCTTGACAGCACTCTGCCTTTGTGGTATCATCTCGCTCAAATAGAATACCCCGGTGATACTCTTATCCAGAGAGGCGGAGGGACCGGCCCTGTGAAGCCTCGGCAACCAGGTTGGTCGAGTGGTTAGATCAACTCAGGTGCCAATTCCGGCAGAAGGTGTTTCTGGAAGATGAGAGAAGGTCACATCAATTGTGCCCCTTTCTGTCATCCAGGAGGGGATTTTTTTTGCCAGTACCCCCGACCGGGGAATAACATATCTCTTTGAGGAGGTGCACGATGACAAAGCGTAATATCGTAGTAGTCGAGGCTACCGGTCAGTCTGTCGAAGACGTCCCGGTCGAAATCGTAGAGCGCAAGGGGATCGGCCATCCCGATAGCTTGTGCGATGGTATCGCCGAGCGCATCTCGGTCGAATATACTCTGTGGTGCCGGGAGAACCTGGGCGTTCTCTTGCACCACAACTTTGACAAGGTGCAGTTGGTGGCCGGAGAGGTCGAGGTCGGCTACGGCAGTGGACGGATGTTCAAGCCCATCCGCATCCAGATCGCCGGGCGCGGCACCCCCGCTTTCCAGGGCCGCAAGGTGCCGATGGACGACATCGCCATCCAGGCCGCCAGGCATCACGTGCGCGAGACTATGCGCTACCTGGACCCCGACAGGCACATGGTGATTGATAGCTACGCCGGCCGGGGGGCGGAGGAGCTACAATACGTGGTGGATCACGTCACGGCCAACGACACCAGTTTCGGCGTCAGTCATTGGCCCCGCACCGGACTGGAGCACGCCGTCTACGAGACCGCCCAGTACATCAACTACGAGTTGATTGACGAGTTCCCGGTGGGCGAAGATGTCAAGGTGATGGGATTGCGCCGCAACGGAGAATTGACGCTGACGGTTGCGCTGCCCTTTATCGCTACGCGCATCGGGGATAGAACCGAGTACCAGGAGGTCAAGCGGGCGGCCGAGGCGGCAATTCAAGAATACGCCTCCCAGCTCGACGAGCGCAAAGTGACGGCGATGGTCAACACGGCCGACGACGTCGCCAACGACGCCGTCTACCTGACACTGACCGGCACCTCGGCCGAGATGGGGGACGATGGAGAGGTGGGACGCGGCAATCGCTTGAACGGCGTCATCGCTCCTTTCCGCGCCGCCAGCCTGGAGGCGCCCTGCGGCAAGAACCCGATCTCTCACGTAGGCAAGGTCTACAACGCGCTGGCGCTGCTGACGGCGCAGGACATCATAGAGCGGGTGCCGACGGTCAAGACGGCCACGGTCTATCTACTCTCACAGATCGGCGCGCCGCTGGATCAGCCGTTGGTCGCCACCGCACGGGTGCGCCCGACCAATGGAACACTCACTCCCAGCATCCGGGCGGACGTAGAGAGCGTGCTCGATGAAAAGCTGGCGAACGTGGGCGACGTGCGCGACCTCATCCTGAACCGCGAGATAACACTGTTCTAGAGGCTCTCCACGTCAGGTGCGACGCACTTCCAAAGTGCGTCGCACCTACAAGATGCCGATGACTATTCAGGAACTCACCGCCGAGATGAATCGCTTCGTGGAAGCAATGGGTTGGTACAAGGAGGATTCGCCGTTGCCCCAAACCGCCCGCAATATCGCCATATAGCTCTCGCTGGAAGCGGCCGAGGTGCTGGAGCACTTCCAATGGGGCAACCAAGCCGACGGCGACGCGTTGGCGGAAGAGTTGGCCGACGTGGCGCTCTACTTGCTGCAACTGGCCTATCTGACCGGCATAGACCTGGAACAAGCGATCCTCGACAAATTGACCGTCAACTATGGCCGGAACTGGGCCCCGGAGTAAACGGGCGTGAAAATCCTCGCCGTCAGCGATCAGGTGGTCGAAACCATCTATAGCTCGCGCATACGCGAGCGCTTTGGCGACGTGGATATGGTACTCTCGTGCGGCGACCTGCCCTACTCATACCTGGAGTACATCGTCTCTATGCTGAACGTGCCCTGCTTCTTTGTACACGGCAACCACGATAAACCCGAGTACCTGGCGGATGGTCGCACGCTCACCAAACCCGGCGGGTGGTTCAATCTCGACGAGCGGACTATAACAATCAAGAATGTCCTGCTAGGAGGGTTAGAAGGCTCGATGCGCTACAAGCCTGGCGCTCCCTTTCAGTACACCGAGAGCGAGATGACTTACAAAGCCTGGAAGTTGGTACCGGCCTTGCTCGCCAATCGCGTGCTTCACGGACGCTACCTGGATATTCTCATCACACATGCGCCCCCTCTTGGCATCCACGACGGCGAAGACTGGCCTCATCGCGGCTCCGAGGCGCTGCTACGGCTAATGGCCCGCTTCCGCCCCCGCTACCTGCTCCACGGCCACAAGCACATTTATGGTCCGGAACCCCGGCGAACGCGCTACATGGACACCGAGGTCATCAACGTCTATCCGTACCGCGTGATCGAGTGGTGACGCGCAATGACTGGCAAATATCAAGCACAGGTGGACTTTGGCGTAGCGCGCCGCAAGGCATTTTGGCACGAGGTATTTTCGTTCCTGAGCGGTCGCCCCAACCAGTTGCTTTCGTGGAACGAGGTGCGCGACAAGTTAGGCGTGCGCGGGCAGTTCTATCGCGGCACGCAGGCAGTGCCGGTGGACAAGATCATCGGCAGCGTGGGGCGCTACCGGGATTTCGACCGCGCTTTCTTGCCGACCCAGGATCGCACGGCAGAACGCTGGCGCTCTATCGCCAGGGCCCACTACGACGACGTCAGCCTGCCCCCGGTTAAGCTGTACCAGATCGGGGACGCCTACTTTGTCCTCGACGGCAACCACCGCGTCTCGGTGGCGCGGGAGCGGGGCATAGAGTTCGTGGACGCCGAGGTGATCGAGGCACAGACTTGCGTGCCGGTGACGGCCGATTTGGACGCCGACGACCTGGAGATCAAGGGAGAGTACGCTCGCTTCCTCGACCTCACGCATCTGGACGAGTTGCGTTCCGATCAGGACGTACAATTCACCATCGGCGGCGGATACAGGCGCTTGTTGGAGCACATCGCCGTGCACCGTCACTTTATGGGCCTGGAACAGCAACAGTACATCGCGGAAGACGCCGCGGTCTGCGACTGGTACGATCACCTCTACCTGCCGCTGGTGCGCATCATCCGCGACCAGGACATCCTGGCCGATTTCCCCGGCCGCACCGAGGCAGACCTGTACCTGTGGATCATGGATCACCAACACTATTTGCGCGAACAGTTCGGCTCTGGAGTAGGGACGGAGCAGGCCGCCACACACTTTGCCGATCACTATACCACCCGGCCGATCAAGCGCGTGGTACACGCCGCGCGGGACTTGGTCGCCGGGCCGGAAGAAGAGTTCAGCACGGATGACGGCGACGAAAGCTGACCAGCAGAATCCGCCACGCCCCCAACGCCGCCCGCCCTGGCTGCGGGTGCGCCCCGCCACGGGCGAAGCGTATCACTGGCTCAAGCGGCTGATGCGAGCCAAAGAACTGCACACCGTCTGCGAGGAGGCTCACTGCCCCAACGTCGCCGAGTGTTGGGGCCACCGCACCGCCACCTTTCTCATCCTGGGCGATACCTGCACCCGCAACTGCCGCTTCTGCAACGTGCAGACAGGCCGCCCGGCCCCGCCTGACCCCGACGAGCCAGAGCGCGTGGCCCAGGCGGTGCAGGCGATGGACCTCAAGCACGCCGTCATCACCTCGGTGGACCGGGACGACCTGCCCGACGGGGGCGCTTCCGCCTTTGCCGCCGTCATCCGCTGCATCCGCGAGTTGCACCCGGGCTGCACGGTGGAGGTGCTGATCCCCGACTTTCGCGGGCAGATCGAGCCACTGAAAGTGGTGATGGACGAGCGGCCCGACATCCTCAACCACAACGTCGAGACCGTGCCACGTCTCTTCCCTGCGGTGCAGCCCCAGTGCCGCTACGAGTGGTCGCTGGCCGTGCTGCGCAATGCCAAAGCTCTTTGGCCGGAGGCGATCACCAAGAGCGGGTTGATGGTCGGCCTGGGAGAGACAACGGACGAGGCGCTGGACGTGCTGCGCGATCTGCGCGAGCTGGACGTGGACATCCTCACTATCGGCCAGTACTTGCAGCCCACCAGGCAGCACACCCCCATCGCCCGCTACTACACCCCGGACGAGTTCGACATGTTCCGCGAGCGGGGGTACGAGATGGGTTTCCGGTGGGTGGAGAGCGGCCCGCTGGTGCGCAGCTCGTATAACGCCGAGGCGCAGATCAGGACCCTAAAGGTCTAGGAGACCTCCTAGGCTCTACAGCGGTTCAGCAATTCTCAATTTGAGGGTAACTGCTCACCATTCGCGTAATCCGTGACCACTATGGTGAATTCTATGCCAGGCCACGGTAGATATCGGGGGACAGACCCAGCAATATCAGGATGCGCTCCTGAAGCGGCGTGAGCGGTGTCACGTGC
>Ga0180432_10009705_pt1 | contig 11675 bp, 9 predicted proteins | sample SS_ome_10_FD_132414 | JGI IMG/M metagenome (GOLD analysis project Ga0180432, IMG submission 132414) | Hypersaline lake sediment archaeal communities from the Salton Sea, California, USA - SS_1_MS_2 metaG | ecosystem: Environmental > Aquatic > Non-marine Saline and Alkaline > Hypersaline >... | reverse complement strand
AGATACCTTTCTAATGTTAAAAGGAAACGAAAATTATTTTCTTTTAGGAATGGTGTCGTTTTTACTTGGGCATGTCTTCTATATCATCTCGTTTATTCTTTCAATGGGAACTGAAATAGTTCTAATGTTAATAGTTGGGCCGTTATTATTCATACCAGTTCTCGTGATACTCTATTTTACATTTCCGAGATATAAAGATAATATGGGGGATTATAAAATCCCAATATATGTCTATATGGGTGTAATTTTACTAATGCATGTATTTGCGATACTAAGGGGCACGCAATATCCACTATATTGTTCGTGTTTCATCTCAACTTATATCGGTTCAATCTTGTTCATATTCTCTGACTCGTTAATTGCGGTTGATAAATTCGGAGAAAAAAAAATCCCTCGGATTAGAATTTATATAATGGAAACATACATTTTAGGTCAATTTCTCATAACAATGGGAGTCTTATTAGCAGGATATTTATACTAAAATTCTTTTTTTCCTTTTTTCTTTCTTTTAAAAAAGAAATGCTAATTGAAAATCGTTAGAAACAATTCTGTTGAATAACACGAAGTTAATGTCTTTAGGAAAGTTGAAGGATTCAATGATATCAATGATTTGGTTTCTACTATCAGATTTCTCTAACTTGCCAAGGTTGAGTATGATTATATATTTTTTGAAATGAGTCCACTTCTCCTTTTTATTCAAAAAATTTTGAACGGTATTTTCCTCTAATTTAGCATGCAACTCCTTAAAAATTAATGCCTTTCCAATGGAATCTTGTTCAATATGAAGATAATCTAAAATAATTTCCTCTTTTTTCCCATTTTTTAAAATAGAAATTCCTTTTAGCTTTTGTTCTTTAAAGCAAATCTGTAGATTTTCTTTTCTAGTTTTTTGAAATACTTTATAGATTAAGAATTGATAATCTTTAAATTCCTCAACGTTCGATTGATTTATCTTGCGCTCAATAATTGTTTTATAATCTTTATTAATTTCATATCCAATTCCCTTCCGAAATAACGATTTTGCTACTTTCAAGGTCGTGCCTGAACCAAGGAAAGGATCCAACACGGTATCACCTATAAATGTGAACATTCTTATCAATCTATATGGTAATTCCTCGGGAAACATGGCAATGTGTTCTTTCTGAAGAACTCCCGGAAATCTCCAATGTCCTACATACCATTTTTTCCATTCGCTTAAGGATATCTTAGATAGTTCTTTAGTTTGAAGGTCAATTTTTCTTCCCTTTCCTTTTCCTAATCTCCTAAAAATGAGGATATGTTCATAATCATATGTGAGTAGACCATTACGTGGATAATATACAGAACCCATGAATGACCCTCCACCCGTAGTATTTGTCGTGCTTACTTTTTGCCAGATTATATCACCTAAAAAATCAAAACCTAAGTCTAAGCAGTCTGTAATTATCCGGCTAGCTATAGACAATATTCGATATCGCCCGTACTCGGAAGTTCTGAGATATTGATCACCTATATTGATAATAAGCCTACATTGTGGTTCAAGGATTCGATGACATTCGCTCCATACTTGCTTTAGCCTTTCAAAATATTGATCAAAGGAATCAGAAAATCCTATTTGTTCTTTAGATCCATAATCCTTGATTTTACCATATGGAGGAGAGGTAACGATTAATTGGATGGAATTATCCTTAACCTCTTCCATGTTTTCAGAAGATTTGTAATAAACAATAGGATCTTCAATTTCAAACATTAAATAGTATTTATGATGCTGTTTTTTAAAATTATTCTATTAATTGGGTGAAATATCCTACGATTCTTAGTTTATTTTCGAACTTGTTTAATTCAGTAATTACTCCTCGAAGACCTTTTCCATCGTGAATTAGTGGTTTCTCAAAAGCAATAGTTACCCTTCCAGATTCACCAGAAGCCAATTCATCACCACTAACAAATTTTAAGGGAGAAGACTTTATTTCAACCAAACCATGATATTGTTGTCCATTGCCAGGCTTGAGTTTTCCTGTTTTTGGTTTATAAAACTGATTGAGATATACTTTCGCTTCTATTAATTTTTCTTGTTTAAAGATCCCTTGAGTTGCGATTATATTATCTCTGCTCACATCGTTGGGAGCAATATTTCCTTTAAGGGCTAGACCTACACGCTCACCTTCGTGGGCAGTTTTAAAATCCCTGTCGTGTTTTTGAATGCTTCGAATTATCGCTTTTTTACCCGGTCCATTGTATCCTGCAATCTCAACCATTTGGCTTGCGTTGATAACTCCTTTCTTAACTACGCCTAAAATAACTGTTCCAATACCCTTAACTGGAAACACGTGATCGATCAGAACTTTTGAGTAGGATCCATTCTTCAGATCGGGTTCTGGCAACAATAGTCCTACTTTGACTACTTTTTTTTTGAGAGATTCGTAGTCGTCTTTTCCGCGAATAGATACAATTTCAGTACCTTTCAAGCTAGTTGAGTCAAGAATTCTTTCAATTTTATTACAAGTATCTTCTAATTTCCATTCTGTTTTTGAGTTTATTCCCGCTATAGCCACTAAAACTTGAGTTTCAAATAATTGATGATAGAGATCCAGGCCAACTAAAATTTCTCCTATCGCAGCATTCAAGCCAACTTCTAAATCAACAACTAATACATGTATATTTGTAATGGTTAGTGCTTGTAAAAACGGCTTGAGTTTATCTGGATAATCTACAGGGGTTAAAGCACAAAATACATGTCCCAATCCCGCATCTAATCGGTTATAGAATTGAATGTCGGATTTTGTACCAGGGGAGCCTAAAGCTTGTCCTATGAAATTCCTTTGTTCAAAATTTTCACCAAAAATACCTACGAGAAAATTTCTTTCTTTAACCCCATTCATTCAATAGTAAAAACATGGGATTGAACAAAAGTTTTTCGATTTCTTTTATTTAAGAATGATTATTATTTAAACCAATCATTAATTTTTTCAACGCCATCAATAGCGTTTACTCCAAAATCATCTGCACCTGTGTAATCTGCCACATTTTGGTCAGTTGCCCCACCACCAATGATCACTTTAAAATCATTCCTGATTCCTTCTTTTTCAAACGCTTCAACGGTTTTTTTCATTGAATCATAGGCAATTGTAAGTAATCCAGACATCGCAACGACTTTTGGTTTATGCTTTTTAACTTCCTCGATAAATTTACTAACTGGAACATCCACACCTATATCTATAACCTCGTAACCTTCAGATAGGAGCAAACTCTTAATAATGTTTTTACCTATATCGTGAACATCGCTTTCAACAGTGCCGATTAAAATCTTTCCTTTATTTTCACCTGAGCTAGCCTTCATGCTGCTTTCTGTTAGGCCTAACTCGTCCATAACGGCAGTCAACAGTTCTCCCGACATTATTAACTCGGTTAAAAAGATTTCTTTTTCGCTGAACATTTTTCCAATTTTTTCCATCACATCTTTACATATCTCCATGATTTCAAGCGATGTAATTCCTTCGGCTTTCATCTTTTTAACTGTTTCTAACACTTCATCTTCATCAAAATCGAGTATAGATTCTGTTAACATTTGTCCTAATTCACTCATGATTTATCAGTTTTCTTTATAATTTAATTTTAATTTATGCATATCTTCCATATTTTTTTGTATAATTGATTAGCGCATGTACATTTTCAGGTTTAGCCTCGTCAGGTATTCCTAATGCCGCACAATTTAAGAAACCTCCTCCGGGTTTCAATTCAGCAAACATCTTTTCACAATATTTCTCTACATCTTTAGGAGACCCAACACACATAGTAGAGAGAGGTACATTTCCTTGAATTGCCATGTGTCCGTCTAAAATCTTATTAACCTCGAAAATATCGCTTTGATCAACCATCAAACAACATCTACGAGATATATTCTTAGGAAGTTCATGTAGGAAATGTACTAAATGAGTTACATCGCTTTCCCACACGAGAAATGGAATATTTCCCTCTTTTACAAAAGTAACAATCATTTTCTTCAAGGTTGGCCAATAAAATTGTTCAAATTGCCTCGGAGATAATGAAAAGGCTCTTTCTGAAGGGAAAAAAATACCTTTTTGACCAAACATTTTTGGCAATGTAGATAATAATGGTGTTAAATAAGGCTCCATTCTTTCTAAAATCTCAATTAATTGGGCTCTTCTCTCTTTTTTCATCATGTCCCTTGTTATAGATTTTAAATCCCTGAAAATAAGGGACATTATATCAAAAGGAGGAAACGCAATCCCATTCATCAAGTTGTAATGACCTCTTGCTCTTGCTTGGTTCAGTGTATCTGTTACAGTTTGCACCCATTTGAGGGCTTCCATCAACACTCGTCCTATAAATGCAGGTCGTCGGTATCTTTTCATTTTAAAAATAGGAGAAACTCTTGGAACAAGAGTATCAACAAGAAAATCAATGCCATTATCTAAGAATTCTCCATACTCTTCAGTCTTCAACCGTTCATATTCATTATATTGATATCCTGAATTAACCGTGAGATCTCTTCCAGGAATTTTAATTAAATTTAGTTGCGCTGCGGTAAACCATTTTCCAAAATTAAATATACACGAGGGAAATGTCAAGTCAAAATCAAAATCATCGTTTGTTTTTAGGTAAGCCGCAGTCATTTTTTTAGGATCATACATGTAGTCAGCACATGTAATCCCTGCGTATTTTGCGGGAAAAAAGTTTAAACCACCTGTTGTAACAGGGATTCTGTCTGGTTCCTTACGCATTAATATAGCATCAAGGACTCTACGCTCTTTTTCTTCATATATCTCGGTTGTCCGTTCAATATCAGCTTTATATTTAAGGCTATTCATATAATTCATAGAATTTGCTACTATTTTAATTGATTTAAGAGCCCATGGCTCTTTTATCGTTCTAGCTATTGTTTTTAAAAGCAATGTTTCATAATCCCCTTTATTACTTTAAGATGTTAAATCAGTATTAAACTTATTTAGTATAAAATTTCATGTCTTTAATATTATTTTAATTTGGTTTCCAAGTATATCTTCAGAAAATATTATTAAAAATGTAAATTTAAAAAGATACATCTACTCTATATTTAATAATATTAGAAGAAAGAGAGATAAACAGATGAAACCAAATCACATGGTAATTGTCCCAGAAACTCACTGGGATAGGGAATGGTATTTGACCTTTCAAGAATTTCGGGCAAAACTCGTTATATTGATGGATAAGTTATTGGATTATTTCAAAAACGATCCAGACTACAATAATTTTACTCTAGATGGACAAACAATCCCTTTAGAAGATTATTTAGAAGTTCGTCCCCATAAGGAAGCAAATATTAAAAAATATGTGAAAGAAAAGAGGCTTTCCATCGGGCCAATGTATATATTACCCGACGAATTTTTAGTTAGCGGAGAATCATTGATCCGGAATTTAATGATTGGCCATCAAATTGCCAGAAAATATGGTAGAGTCATGAAAGCGGGATACATTCCCGATCCTTTTGGTCACGTTGCGCAGTTACCTCAGATTCTACAAGGATGCGAAATCCCTTCAATGTTGTTCATGAGGGGTTTTGGTGACGAATTTGAAGAGCAGCAGCTGAATTCAGAGTTTAGATGGGAAGCCCCTGGAAACGCCAGTTCCATTTTAACCTTGTATTTGCCGCTTGGTTATGGGAGCGTGCAAAATTTGCCTACGACAATAGAAGATGGTAAATATAGAGCTGCTTTAAATACCATAAAAAAGGTCTCAGAACAGCTTGAAAAATACACGGCAACGCCATATATTCTACTTAATAACGGTACAGACCACCTAATGGCTCAACCTGAAATATCGGCAATTGTAAAGCAATGGAACGAAGAAAATCCAGACGTTCTGTTAGAACAAAACGATTTCGAATATTTCACAGATCTCGTGTTAAAAGCAAACGCAGAGTTAAAGACATTTCGAGGAGAGTTAAGAGGGTCGAAGTACCAAAATATTCTCTCGGGAGTCTTTTCAGCCCGGATGTGGATAAAGCAGAGAAATACGGATATTGAATATTTATACGAGAAATACGCGGAACCCTTGTCTACAATGACTTGGGTTCTTGATAAAGAAAGACAATTTGATTACCCTCAAGATTATATCCTTACTGGTTTGAAATGGTTAATCAAAAACCACCCGCACGACTCAATTTGTGGTTGTAGCATTGATCAAGTTCACGACGAGATGAAAACGAGGTTCGATTGGGCGGAACAAATAGGAAATGAAGTGATTAAGAACTCTTTAATATACATGAGTAAAAAAATTAATTTTGACACGAGAGAAAATACAAGAACGCCGTTAGTTGTATTCAATCCATTAACTTGGGAAAGAAAGGATATAGTGAGTTTTTTTGTTATTTCCTATTCTGGATCATTCCTAAAATCTAGACGAGGAATATTTCCAACCGATTTCAAATTAATCGATTCAGACGGAAACGATGTCGAATTTCAACTAACTGAGAGAAAATTAGTCCCAAGATATACAATGGAAAATTTCAGATCCAAGCAACTTACATTTTTAGCTAATGTTCCAGCTTGTGGATATAAAACTTATTATCTCGTGTATAAAGAGCATCCAAGAGAATTTGATATTGAAACGAAAGAATTTAAAACTGGCGAAAAAGAAATAGAAAACGAATTTTATAAAGTGAATGTTGGGGATAATGGAAAAATTGATGTATTTGATAAAGAAGGAGGCATTCTCCATGAAAATATCTGTGAATTCAAGGATGTTGGAGATTGGGGTGATGAATATGATTTTTCAGGACCTGTTCGTCAACAAATAGATTCCGAATTCTATTCTAAAGACGCTCAGATTGTAGATATTTCGCACCTGATAAACGGACCAACTCAAAAAACTCTAAGAGTTGCAATGAATCTTAAATTACCCTTCTCTCTTACGAAAGACCGCTTAAAAAGAGAGGAAAAACTCTTAGACAATGAAATATCGATTTATATTTCCTTATATAAAGGAGTAAAGAGAATCGATTTTAAAATAGAAATGAAAAATAACAGCAAGGACCATCGCATCCAAGTATTGTTCCCTTCAAATATAAAGTCAGATGAGGTAAATTGTGATGGCCATTTTCACATAGTGCGAAGAAGCGTAGATTTACCAGATGGAAAAAAATGGCAACAAAAACCTCTACCTACAAATCACCAGAAAGATTTTACTGCGATAAACGATGGTTCTAGATGTTTTGCAGTGTTGAACAAGGGTTTACCCGAATATGAAGCTATAAAAAAGGAGGATGGAACAATAATCCTGGCAGTAACTCTTTTACGCTCAATAGAGTGGCTTTCTCGAAGTCGTTTGACATCTAGAAAAGCTGATGCGGGGCCTCCTTTAAATACTCCTGGAGCGCAATGCCTTGGAAAGCATGAGTTTGAATTATCATTGATCATGGAAAATGGCAAAAAAGATTGGTTAAATTCTGAAATTCACATAAAAGGCAAGGAGTTCAACAATCCCTTAAAACCACTTTTTCCATCAATGATTGACTCTCAATTCCGCAGTTGCGACATGATAATAATTAACATGAAATTTCCATTTTCAAAAGAATCATCCTACTTACCAGTAGAAATGAGTTTTCTGGATATAAATAATAAAAATATTTTGCTAAGCGTGCTAAAAAAGTCAGAAGAAGGGAATGATTTAATCGTTAGGGTGTTCAACATCTCTTCAGAACCACAAAAGGCAACGCTTAGCTTTTACGAGGGAATATTCATTAAGAACGCAAAAATTGTTAATCTCTTGGAAGAAAAACCAGAAAACGAGATAAAAGCTAAAATCGATTTAGTTAATAGCAACAAAATTGATTTATCGATTGAGCCACACGTGATTGTAACGATTCGAATGGAGCTTTCTAAGTAATTATAATACTTTTCTTTTTAACTCGCTTTTTTAATTCTCTTTACTAACCAATCAGGCATTACTAATGAAAAGTATGTAAGAAAGTAAAATCCCATTGCAAATACCCAAGCAGCATAAACGAATTGAGAATATCCTGGATGATCAAAGAAGACAATCAAAATAGTATCACCAACAAACATCGCAAAGAAGCCGATCATGCAAAGCATTGCATAGAATAATAGCTTCAGGCCAAAACTAGCGACTTTATCTATAGCACTAACCATGGTTTTTCGGCAAATTTGAGCTATATATAAGTATATTAGACAAGAATACAGCACGAGGGATAAAGTAGAATACAATCTAATATTTAATTGACCTTCATAGTCTACTTGAGGTACACCCCACCAATTATAGGGCAAGTAAAGGAGAACGATAATTAATGCTCCTATGAGGATAATGGGAATCAATAATTTCCCTCCTCTTTCGGTAATTTCGGATATGAATTTAAACAGCATGATATTTGCGAGCACGACTAAAGAATAGCCCCAAGGCAATGAAAGCCTATATATTTCCATGTAATAGCTCCTCACTACTCCTTCTCCCAATCCAAATGCAAGGCCTATTATGGCAACAGTGAAGATCGTGAAGACAATTGTTAAATAAAGGGGAGCAGATACCTTCCTCTCGCGCCATTTCATGAACATCTTTATTGTTATAAAACCGGCCAAAATTGAAAGGATAATATAATAAATAAATAATGGAAAAACATTAGCATAATCAAAAGGTGTATAGGTCATAAATAGTGATTAGCGTTTTCATATTATAAATATTTTCTTATGCAGTAATTAATAATACAAGGAAGAAGGTAAAAAAAAAGAATTCAGAATCATATCAAAGATCATATCAATGATAGTGTATTATCTTTAAGAGTATTGAGTATTTGGAATTCCTTTTATTGTTATCACCTTTTATTTGAACATGAAATAGAACAATGTGATAGAAATGAAATTTGTAAAATACGTGCAGGAATACAAGCCTAAAATTGACAATGCCATTAAGGATATTTACGATAGAAAGATCAAAACCGTAAAAAACTCTTTTCTCAAGGATTATTATTCAGAATTAAGTGATTATTTCTTAGCAGGAGGAAAAAGGATCCGACCGCTTCTATGTATAGCAACTTATAACGCTTTTAATGCTACAAAGGAAGAAAAAATAATAGTTCCCAGCGTTGGAACGGAATTCCTGCATAATGCTTCTTTAGTTCACGATGACATCATTGATAAAGACGATTTTAGGAGGGGTAAACCTGCTTTTCATTATAGGTTTAGACAGTACCATAGAAAATACGCCCTGAAAAAGATGGTTGCTGAAGATTTTGGAGTTAATATGGGAATCCTTGGAGGTGACACGGCATTTTTTATGGGTTTGGAGGCATACCTCTTTAACGAGTTCGAACAGGATGTAAATCTTGCTGCCATCCAGCTTTACGAGAAAGTGTTCAAGGAGGTTTGTGATGGCGTTCTCATAGAAATAGACATGGTTAATAAGAAAAGTTTAACCCTAGATGATTATATCGAAATGGTTTCGCTTAAAACGGGCGCACTGATCGAGAAGTCAATGATTATAGGCGCCACATATGCCAGAGTAGAGAAACAATATAAATCTCTAATATCCACATACGGTATTAAGTTGGGAATAATTTTTCAAATAATTGACGATATTTTAGGAACTTTCGGAGATGAAAAGGTAACAGGTAAACCAACTGATGGAGATATAAGAGAAGGAAAGAAAACTTGCTTGTTGATTGAAGCAAACGATAAATTAAACGATGAAAAGCGAACTCGGCTTACAGAATTAATTGAAAAATCAGATATGACAAAACAAGATGTTCAAGAGGTAAAAGAGCTCTTCCTGGAAGCGGACGTCTCTAATTCGTGTAAAAAATTAGTTCATAATTATTATGAGGAGGCAAAAGATTCTTTACTGAAGTTAGAAAAGGTCATGAATCCATCTGAAATGGAGTTTTTTGAAGATCTATTGAATTTTGTTGTTGAAAGAAAATTCTAAAAAATGAAAAAGAGCTATAAGCAATAAAAGAATAATTTTATATAACATGTTAATTGCAATATCTGGCGCTACTGGAGTTCAAATAGCTGTTCGACTTATCGAAAAATTAAAAGAAAAACAAATTAATGTCGAACTTATCATTTCTAAATGGGCTGAAAAGATCATTGACCTTGAAACTGACTTTAAAATTTCAGATATTAGAAAATTAGCTGATGATACTTACGAGTTTGATGATTTAACTGCCCCCCCGGCAAGCGGCTCTCACAAAATAGAAGCGATGATCGTGGTCCCTTGTTCAATGAAAACGCTCTCAGCCATTGCTAATGGGCATGCAGATAATTTAATAACTCGAGCAGCCGATGTATCCATAAAAGAAGGAAGAAAACTCATCCTTGTTGTGCGAGAAAGTCCTTTAAGCGCAATTCACCTAGAAAACATGCTTAAATTGGCAAGATTAGGAGTGATAATTGCACCTCCAGTTCCATCGTATTATATCAAACCAGAGAAAGTAGACGATCTGATTGAATATACCGTAGGAAGAATATTGGATCAAATTGGTATTGAAACCAGTATAAAACGCTGGGGAGAAGAATAAAGTAAATAGAGAGAAAAATTATTTATCTAACGTTAGATTACCACGGGTAAGTTTATTGTAAATTCTTCTTATATAATCGCATTCTGGATTTGAACATCTCATTCCTTGGGGTTGTAGATTTGGATCTTCTTCTAATAAATGCGTACATCGTGGGCAGCGTACTTCTGATTTTGATATGAATATTCCCAGCTTTTTAGCTTGATTCGTTTCAACAGAAACGTCTAACATGCCCAAGTGAGTCCATCCTAGAGACTTTGCTAGTGACGCAGGGATGATGAGCAGTTCTGAATCCTCATCTTGGTCCTGATAAAAGAAGGTCTTATAAGATTTTTTCGTCATAATGATTTATTCTCCTTCTAATTGTTTAATTTCTTGTAACAAATATTCGAAAATCTATTTAAACATTTCAATCAAAAGAATAAGTTGGGATTAATAATGATCTAATGATGACTCGTCTAAATTTATAATTTATAAAGGTATTTTATCTTGTTATCAATGTTGTAGATGTAATATTTGAATGGTAAATAATTCATTTCACTATATACGAAAAATAACCAAGAGACATCAGACAAAGATAAGACCTGAAATCAGTTGAATTACATCATATACTGAATCATCATTACGTAACAGGTTAATATCCTTTCCAGCAGTGCAATTTATAAAGGCAAAAATACTAAGTATCATTAAGGAATTTTGATATTTTTGTAAAAAAATATACCTCCAGGGTAAAAAAAAAATATTAAATTAGAATAGACAAAAAATTAGGTGTTGAATTTATTGACAGAAATCCCATCTGAAGATGAATATAAATTAATCACTGAAAAGTCTAACGATTTAATAGCAATTTTTGACCACGAGTTCAAGATCGTGTATAGAAACCATATTTTCAACGAAAAATTAGGATATAGCTCTGGTTTACTGGAAGATTTAGGACCAATGGATTTATTTCATCCAGAGGATTATAATAGATCATTAGATGTATTACGAAATACGATTTTTTTTGGAAAAGGGAAGTTAGAAGCAAGAATAATGCATAAGAATGGACATTATATTTGGTTTGAAATTAGAGGTAGATCGTTTCTCGATAAAGACGGAAAGAAAAAAGGAATCATGATTGCGAAGGACGTAAACGAGCGGAAACTTGCTGAATTAAGGCTAAAAGATT
>Ga0180432_10009704_pt1 | contig 11675 bp, 10 predicted proteins | sample SS_ome_10_FD_132414 | JGI IMG/M metagenome (GOLD analysis project Ga0180432, IMG submission 132414) | Hypersaline lake sediment archaeal communities from the Salton Sea, California, USA - SS_1_MS_2 metaG | ecosystem: Environmental > Aquatic > Non-marine Saline and Alkaline > Hypersaline >... | reverse complement strand
GTGTGGCACGGCCAGCCTCAGTGGGTGCAGTCTTGGGCGACGTCGCGCGCGGCGTGCGCTTCGCCTTAAAGGAAATAAAGAGTGCTCCCGTGCTCATGGCCGCAGCCCTGTTGAGCCTGACATTAGGCATAGGAGCGACAACGGCGGTGTTCGGCCTCGTCCACGCGGTATTGCTCAACCCGCTTCCGTTTGACGAAGAAGACAGCCTCGTTCGTATCTATCAAATACCGCACGATCGCCCGATCCGCATCAGTCTCATACCTCTCACCTACGTGGAGATCGAACGCCAGCAGACCGTGTTCTCGAGTTTGGTGGCACACCGTTTCTCAGATGCGGCTCTCCTGCGTGAGGACGGAATCGCAGAACGTGTCGTTGCAATATCTGTGAGTCGTGACTGGCTCGAGACTCTGCGGGTCGACCCGTTACTCGGACGCGGGTTCACACCCGACGAGACTGACGCAGGTGCCGATGCATCGGTTGCCGTAATCAGCCATCGCCTGTGGCAACGCGAGTTCGGCGGCGATCGCGGAGTTGTGGGTAGACAAGTCACAATCAATCAAGATAGCAAAACGATTGTTGGCGTGATGCCACCAAGGTACAACTATCCGTATCACGCCGATGTGTGGTTGCCGATGCGTGTCGACCCTGTCGGACGCGGAACGTGGGGTCTCAATGTACAGGGTCGGCTCGCACCAGGGGTTTCTCTGACACAGGCCGAAGCAGAACTCGAAGTCATCGGAACCCGCCTTGCGGCTGAGCACCCCGCGCGCCATCGCGGAGCAACACTGACTCCGATACCGCTTCGCGAAACTCTACTCGAGGGTGACGACAGGCTGGTGGTGGCACTTTTTGGAGCAGTGATGTTCGTCCTTCTGATTGTCTGCGCGAACCTCGCGAATCTTTTTCTGGCACGTGGAATCGACCGGCACCGGCAATTCGCGATGCGCGCAGCACTTGGAGCCAGCCGAGTCAGACTCCTGCGCGAGAACTTCTCGGAGAACCTGACCATAGCGCTCTTGGGCGGGTTAGGTGGATTCGCTGTGGCCACATGGGCCGCGCGTTTTCTGGTAACGCTGGTACCGGACGCCCTCAGTTACGTGGTCCCCGACGTCTCGCTCGATCGTACGGCCTTTTTCTTCAGCGCATTGTTGGCGACGTCGTGTGCTTTGATATTCGGAATCCTCCCCTCCTGGAGGACCTCTGACGCCAACCCCGCAACTGTGCTGCAGGCGGGCACGAGGTCCATCGCGGGCACTCGCACCTGGTCCGCAGACGCTTTGGTTGTGTGCGAGATCGCATTGGCGTTTGCGTTGCTGGCCGGCGCTGGGCTCATGGTCCAGAACTTCCGTGCGCTCAACGGACTCGAGCCGGGATACGAGACACCAAACCTATGGTTGGTCACAACCGCAATCGACCGTCCGGACTACGTGGAAAGTGCGCGACGAATACACTACGTCTCTGAGGTGGAGGCGGCAGTACGTGCACTTCCCGAAGTGGAAAGAGTCGGCACCACGTCAATGTTCCCCTGGGACCGCGCAAACACTCTCGCGCGAATCGAGGTGGAAGGACGCGATTTCGATCCGGACGAACGACTGCTAGTGAACCATCGCAGTGTGACACCGGGGTTCCTCGAGACAGCGGCCATTCCTCTGTTGTTGGGGCGACACCTGAACAGCAGCGACAGGACGGACGGCAACCCCGTGGTTGTTGTCAGTGAATCCACAGCTCGGTTCCTGTGGCCGAATGAAGACCCGATCGGCAAGCGAGTGCGCAACACGAGATCGACCGGAGATTCCGGCGCATGGAAAACGATAGTCGGCGTAGTCGCGGACGTACGTGAGTATGACACCCATCCGATGACGTGGTACGTGCCGTATGAGCAGACGGCAAACGCGCCCACAGCAGCAAACCTGGTGATCGCGGTGCGGGTGCGCGGTGAAGTGAACGCGGCACGGCTGTCCGGGGCGGTTTCGTCAGTCGACCCGACGCTCGCAATCCGAGAGGTCTTGCCTGCTACTTTGCTCCACGCTGAAGCATTCGCAGGAGAGCGTTTCACCACCGGTCTGCTGAGCGTCTTTTCGCTGGGCGGCCTCATCATGGCAGCCATCGGCGTCTACGGTGTGTTAGCCTATTACGTCAGCCGCCGAGTGCGCGAAATCGGGGTGCGGCTCGCCCTCGGTGCCAGGCCGAACATCATACTCCGCGAAGTCTTGTTGCATGGAATCACGCTCGTGGTTCTCGGCTTGGGAGCGGGGCTGCTCGGCTCTCAGGTGGCGACGAGGCTTGTGGGAAGCGCCATCCCTGAGTTGGGCCGCCTGAACATCAGCGCGGTGATCGTGGCGGCTTCGATACTCGGGTTGGTTGCGGTTGTGGCCTCCTACGTTCCCGCCCAGAGGGCAATGCGCGCGGATCCGATGGAGGTGTTGAGGGCAGATTGAGAAGTGCGTTCGAGCTTCTCGGTCGCCTCGATTGCGGCGGATCTCAATACGTCGACAACGCGAGGCCTGCCAAGAGCAGCACCCACCCGACCCACAACAGCCTATTCATTTCTCTGGATAGTCTTTCCCCTGCCGGTGTAAACTGCCCTGGAAGCCAAGGAAACCACCGCTGGAGTTTCGTTGGCTGAGGTCCTATGCGCTCGGACCGCAGCCGCGGTGCGAGATAGAAGAAGCGTCCGAACAAGACGGCACCAGCCGCATAACAGACTAACGCCAGCCAATCTATCAAATCACAGTCTCTCCGTGGGTGTTCTAGACCGATTGTAGCTGTCTCGCTGGCCGGCTGCAAGGGAAGGTGCTGTTGAATCGCTGCGGGCATGGGGATCTCGTACGCGTTGGCCCGAGCGCTGCGCAACCTGTTGTTCGAGGTAGCCGCCAATGACGCAGCAACCCTGGATGCTGCCGCACTGTGTCTGATGGTCACCGCAGGTGTCGCAGCGTGGCTCCCTGCCAGGCTAGCCAGTCCATTGGACGCCGCGGATTCACTGCGGCAGGAGTAGGTTACTCTAGAGCCGCAACGCTCTGCGGAAGGATCGGCGAGCCGGCGGGAAACAGGTCAGGTGGCTAGCGCAGAGAGATTATGAAACAGCTAGAGGGACTAGGTCGGATGGAAGAGTCGATCGCAGACACCCGGTACAGCCTGAGGGTGCTCAAGCGGAATCCGGTATTCGCCGCAGTCGCCATTGCAACTCTCACTCTGGGCATCGGGGCCAGCACCGCCATCTTCAGCCTGGTGGACGGCATCCTGCTGCGTCCACTCCCGTTCGAACAACCGCGCGAGCTGGTGACGGTCTGGGCAGATCTGTCCGAGATCGACGGCCCGAAACAAGAGTGGCTTTCATATCCCAACTACGAGGACGCCCGCGATTCAGGGATCTTCGAAGAGTTGGGCGCCTATCTCGAGTGGCAGACGACGCTGACTGCCGAGGGTCCAGCACAGGTCGTGCAGGGGCTGCAGGTAACCCACGGCACTCTGTCTCGGGTGCTCCGTGTGGCGCCAATGCTCGGTCGAGGCTTTCTCCCCGAAGACGACCGCCACGGCGCTCCGCGGGTAACTCTCATCAGCCATGGTCTGTGGACCAGGTTCTTTGCCGCCGACCCGAACGTCGTTGGCCGCACCATCGTGCTGAACGAAGTCCCGCATCAAATTGTAGGCGTGATGCCGCCCGGTTTCGCGGCGCCGAACCTCGGCGGCGCGTTCTCCACTCTCGTCAGGAATCAAGAAGTGTGGAGGCCCCTACAGGCGGAAGCCAATCCACAACTCGGCGGCAGAGGCAGCGCTCTGTTCCGCACGCTGGGACGCATTCGAGGCGGTATCTCGGTGGATCTGGCTCGCGCCCGTATTCTGGACCTGGGAGAGCGCCTCCAGAACCAATACCCCGAAAACAACACCGGCGTGACGTACAGCCTCTATTCGCTGCAACACAACATGGTGCAGAACCAGGCGACGGGGCTCTGGGTGCTCCTGGGCGCAGTGGGTTTCATCCTGTTCCTGGTCTGCCTGAATCTGGCGAACCTGATACTGGCCAGAGGCTCGACTAGGGTGGGAGAGATGGCGCTACGTTCCGCGCTGGGCGCGGGTCGCCGCCGTTTGATCAGGCAACTCGTAACCGAGAGCATCGTGCTAGCAGTTTTAGGCGGAGCACTCGGGTTTGCCCTGGCCTTCCTGGGCACCAGACTATTCGTTTCCCTCGCTCCCGCGGGCACTCCGCGCCTCGATTCGGTGGCGGTAAACGGACGAATCCTGATCTTCGCCGCACTCGCCACACTGGGCTCGGGCGTCCTGTTCGGTCTCTTCCCCGCCCTGCGCGCATCCACCGTCAATCTGAGGCAGGACTTGGGCCAGAGCCAACGCACTTCCGACTTGGGAGGCGGCTCGAAGTTGCGATCGGCGATGGTGGCGAGTCAGATGGGCGTAGCGCTACTCCTTCTCGTCGGAGCCGGATTGTTGCTGAAGACCTTTTCGGAGCTCAACCGTGTGGACCTCGGATATGATCCCGACGGCGTGGTGGCGGCGTTCATCTTCCTCAACGGCGATCGGTACCCGGAGGCCCAGGACCGCCACAACTTCGTCGATGAGCTGCAGTCAGGGATCGGAACGCTACCCGGTGTGGAAGCGGTCGGCATCGTGAGCACACTGCCGCTCTCGGGCGCTAACGAGGACACCGAGTTTCTCGTCGAAGGCAGGCCGGTCCCACCTCCCGGACAGGAGAACATCTCCTGGATTCGTCGCATCACCCCGGGGTACCTGGACGCCATGGAAATCCCAGTACTAGAGGGGCGGCCGTTCTCCGCTGCCGACAGTCGGGACAACGATGCCAGGGTAATTCTGGTGAACGAAACCATGGCCCGTAGATACTTCCCCGGCGAGAGCGCCGTTGGCAAACGACTCAACTTCAATAACCCGGAGGAACCGGTTTGGCGAGAGATAGTGGGAGTGGTCAAGAATGTGAAGAACTTCGGCATTCGCACCGAGAGCCCCAATGCCACCTATTTCCCCTACTCCCAGGTGCCGGGGCTCGGCCTGTTCCTCACCGCTCGCACGAGTTTGACCGATCCCGAGTCCCTGATTCCAGTCATGCGCGATCGGCTACGCGAGCTGGACAGCCAACTGGCTCTGGCGCAGCCCACGACAATGGAGAGAATGGTGGCGAGTTCACTGGCTCAGGAGCGGTTCGTCTCAGCACTGCTCTCTGTATTCGCCAGCGTAGCCCTGCTCCTAGCCACTGTCGGCCTTTACGGCGTAGTGGCCTACAACGTGTCGCGCGGCATGCGTGAGATGGGGCTCAGGATCGCGCTCGGCGCCGACGGAGGGCGAATCCAGAGGATGGTGGTGGGCAAGAGTTTGAGGTTGGTAGCAGCCGGTGCAGCGTTGGGGCTGGTGGGCGCCGTGGCTCTGACGCGACTCATGAGGAATCTGCTGTTCGGGGTCAGCCCCACCGATCCGTTCACCCTAGTGTTGACCACTGCCGTCCTGCTCGGCACAGCCGCAACGGCGAGTGCTATACCGGCCTGGCGTGCGTCGCGCGTAGACCCGGCACGGACACTCACCGTGGAGTGAAGAAAACAGGCCTGAAACGTTTCATCGCTCTCAAACGGAACTCGCCAGGCGTTTCATGAAACGCTCTGACTTTGCCTAAACGTTCACGTTTACACCATAAGTCGTTGTAGCACAACCACTTAACAACACATTCCGTCAATTACCGTGATTGGCACCGCCGTTGCCCCTTCGTACTCCATCAGCCAACGCAATCAACTGCAGCACAACAACAGAAGGGAGCAACCCAAAGACGGAATGAATTGGGTGTTGACAAACTAGCATTAGAGTACTTGTTTCCTACTAACACACCTCTTTCTCCAGATCGGAGACAGCACTATGCGGATTCCCAAGAAAGACGTGCCCGTCAAGATCGACCTTCCGGGCGCCACTGCCCGTCAGCAAACGGATTTCGGTGATGCCAGCGGCTACTCCAAGTTCGGCGGCGAGTACTTCTCATTCGCGGCAGGTACTGATATCACGGAACTGCTCCACGGCCTCGAAGGTGACATGTGCCAGTGCCCGCACTGGGGCTACGTGATCAAAGGCGAGATCACCACGACATTCTCCAACGGCGAGCAGGAAACCGCCACTGAAAGCGATCTTTTCTACTGGCCCCCGGGTCACACCGTCAAAGCCGATCAGGAAACGGACATCGTAATGTTCAGTCCTCAGCACGAACACACTCAGGTCCTCGACCACGTTTTGAGCAAGGTCAGTGGATAGGCGACGGCGTTGAATCAGGATAGCTAGCAGTCGAAATCGATACTGAACTACGCTCAGCCTAGAAATGTGACAGGGGCCGGTCCCCGGCCCCAGTCACGCTCCATTCGTCTCCTGCAGATACGGATCCTCATTCGACGCAACCGGCTCCCACAACTCGATCTTCCTGCCGTCCGCATCGAGAATCCAGGCAAATTTGCCATTCGGATGCTGCTCGATCTCGCCAACCACCTCCACGCCGCCTTCCTGCAAGGCAGCTACGAGCTTCTCGATTTCCGAAACCCGAAAATTGATCATGAACGAGGCCTCACCAGGTGCGAAATAGGTAGTCGTATCAGGGAAAGCTCCCCATACCGTATATCCGATCTCGTCAGGCCGGTCTCGTTCGCGCCACTGAAACGGGAACCCACCCCAGTCGCTGAACTCGATGCCGAGATGGGTGCGGTACCACTCCAGGGTTTTTGTCGGATCTTCACTCTTGAAGAAGATTCCTCCTATACCGGTAACACGACTCATTTCACTTTCTCCATGGTTGGCGGACGTATCTCCGGGCAGTTCTATATGACTTTGAGTTCTATGCCATCAGGGGATAGCTCGATCTGGACGCATCGAACCAGTGAGTCAAGCTGTGAATCGAACTTTCGCCTCAAGCCGCAGTCGATGCATTTGACTTCCGTCCCGAATGTCAGCCTGGAGTCCGGAAGGTTTTGGATTCCCATTTCCGTTATCCGGTACTCCAGTGCGTCATGCCGGCCGCACTCGGGACAGTTGTACGATCTGCATTCGATCGGAATCACATCGCCTACCAATTCAATCACCAATCCGCACGAGGCGCACGCTTTGCGTTGAGCCTCGCCATCAAGGAGGCCCTCCACACGATCACCTTCAAACCGACTTTCGTTGGAGGTAACATCAACTGATGACGGTAACGCAGCCGACGGGCCGCACAATTCGCAGTAGAATCCTGGAGTCACTGCAAACCCGTAGTGGCCGTCTTTGCGGATCACTGTCTCAGGCATACACAGGTCCCTTCTCTTGCATCTCGGTCAACCACCTTCTGCTCCCACTCGAGCTGTGAACGCGCGACCTATGGCAACTGTTCACTGGGCACCCACCATTCGCGTACCGTCGCCAGCAGGCGGCCGGCGCGAAATGAAATGCCAGGGTAGCCAAAGCAGCGAACCGAATCATGCGTCTCCTCTTTCACTGTGCACGTCGATCTTCGTGTGTACGTCGTTGGCGATTTGCATAGGAGCGGCTAGACTTGGGTTTTTCTGGATGGGCCATGAAATAAATACGTACCGCTTTACCGTTTTGTCAATGTCGAGAGCAACAGTCGAAACCTGTAATTCGGTCCGTATTGAGCGAAAACTGGTCAGCGAGCTCACGTCGTTCCATGACAGTGCTAAAATTCGGGAGGTCCTGCCCCTTGCGAACAGGTGAATCTGGAGGGTCCACACTGATAAGCGATCAAGCATGCTGATCCGAGAAGCTGTTCTCGCCGATGCTCCTTTTCTAGCCAGGGTACATGTGGACACCTGGCGTGCAACCTACGCCGGCATTGTGCCGGAAAAGGTGTTGGCCGGGTTCACGTACGCCGTGAGTGAACGACGCTGGCGTAAGAGACTTCGCGATCGCAACGACGGCAGCAAGGCCTTCGTGGTTGGAGAAGATGGTGGCGTGGTTGCCGGCTTTGTTGTGGCCGGTCCCGCCAGAGAAACAGTCGAGGACTATGACGGAGAGGTTTACGCCATCTATATATCGCCAGAGCACCAAGGCAGGGGCTGTGGGCGCGCATTAATGTCTATTGCGGCCCGTCACCTGCTCGCGGACGGCTTTCAGTCGATGATGCTGTGGGTCCTGCGCGATAACCCCGCATGCCGCTTTTACGAACGTCTCGGAGGTGCCCAAGTCTCCGAGAAATCGATCGAGATCGAGGGGACTCGTCTTGTAGAGATCGCATACGGGTGGCGGGACCTAAGTGCCCTCGTTACCCTCGAGGAGCAGTGACGGATGAATCCCACCCTTCACTCGTCCCGCAAGACCTTCGCCGGGTCGACCCTCGTCGCCTTGCTAGCTGGTAGATAGACTGCCGCCAGAACGGTCGTCGCCACCATTGCGGTGACGGAGACGTAAACCTCGAAATCAAAGTATGTCACGCCAAACAAGAAACTCGACATGGCTCGGCTCAGAACGACAGTTACCGCGAGCCCCAACACGATTCCTAGCGCCACAACAACTGCGCCTTCTCCGATCAAAAGCCTCACCACACCGCCTGGACTGGCCCCTAGGGCAACCCGGATGCCCATTTCCTTGAACCGGCGCGATATCAGGTAGCTCGTGACCCCGTAGACGCCGACGCACACCAGCACGAGAGCGGCCACTGCGAACGTGCCGATCAACAGTCCTTGAAACCTCTGCCGCTCGCTTGCCTGGCTCACGACGTCGTCCATGGTCTGTACCGACGATACGGGAACCTCTGGATCTAGCCGGCCTATCTCCTCCGCAACCACCCGGGCCATGTTCTTGGGATCTCCCGCCGTTCTCACCACAAGCGTCATCGGCCCAACAGACCAATCGGCCGTGGAAGGAAACTGGGAATGCGGCAAGTACATTGCCGTCGGAATGTCTTCGTCGAGGCTTGCCTGCTTCACGTCGCCGACCACTCCCACCACGGTGCGCCATATCGTATCGATATCCGTGGTCATGCGAAACTGCGCTCCGAGCGCCGAACCACCCGCCCAGTATCTATCGGCCATGGTCTCGTTGACGATCACAGCGTTGAGATTGCCTGCGCGATCGGAAACCTCGAAGAACCTGCCTTCTATCAACGGTACGCCGAGCGCCTCGAAGAATCCGTCGGTTACAACGTGCCAGTCTGCCTTCGGCCCCCGTTCCCCGAGTCCGTCCGGACCCGTTCCCCTAATGCGTATGCCCCAGTCTCCGGTAGTGCTTGCCAGCGGCAGGCTTCTGGCCGCGCCGGCGCTCGAGACGCCGCCGTATCCTCTCAGGCGTTCCAGGAGTCGGCTATAGAAGTCCCTTGCCGCGCGCTGCTCGGTATACCGCTCGCCCGTCAGGTTCACACGCATCGTGAGCACGTTCTGTTCGTCAAAACCCGTGTCGACGGACGTTAGGGCGAGCAGACTCTTGGTCGTGAGACCGGCACCAGTGGTGAGGGCAACCGCGAGTGCCACTTCAGCCGCGAGCAAAGCCCGACGACCTCGCTGGCGTCCGACATCCGCTGTACCACGAGCCCCGTCGCCCAAACCGGCGAACTCCGCTTCGGCGACTCCTGTGATGGCGGGTGCCAGTCCACACAGGATCGCTGCTAGCGCGGTCGCACAGACTGCGAACAAGACAACTCTGACATCGAAACCAACACCGTCCAGGCGGGGAATTCCCGCGGGGCTGGCTCCCACCAAGGCCTGAACTCCCACGTAGGACGCCAGCACTCCCAAAGCTCCGCCCAACACCGCCACCATCCCAGCCTCTCCGATGATGAGGCCCAGCAACGATCCCCGACCCGCACCGAGCGCCTGCCTAATGGCCAGTTCTCGTCGCCGTTGATCGGTGCGTGCGAGCATCAGGTTGGCGACATTGACGCAGGCGATCAAAAACACGAAGCCTACAGAGGTGAGCAGGATCAGAAGAGCCGTGCGCGCCGACCCCACCGCCTCATCTCGCACCGGGATTACGTATGCATTGAAGTCTCCGGGTAGTGTGCCGTATTCGCCAATCAAGCTCGTGGCGGTCTCCGCTACGGCGGCCGACGCCGATTCGACAGTCGCACCCGGCAACAAGCGCGCGACCGAGTTCAAGTAGTGGATATTCCGTTCGTCCGGGATCCCGATAGCCGCCGGCACGTAGAGTGACACGGGCGATCCTGTGAAGTCCAGAGGAAGTTTGAATCCCTTCGGCATCACGCCGACGATGTCGTAGCTGCTGCCGTCGAGAGATACGGTTTGCCCCAGCACTGAAAGGTCACCGTCGTACCTGGACACCCAGAACGAGTGGCCGAGTATGACGGCATTCGGGCCGCCGGCATAGTCCTCGGCAGCGGTGAAGTTGCGTCCGATAACGGGAGTTACTCCCAGGGCGGGGATCACGTTTGCATCGATTACGCCGACTGTCAGTCGCGCGGCCCCCGACTCGTGCCCATATATGTTTTTCCCGTCGAACCAATAGACGCCCAGATGTTGGAACGTGCCGTGAAGCTCGCGATAGCGAATCGACTCCTTCTCGGAAAGACCGAGCCTGCCTTCACCGGTACTGTTTGTGACCACGACTATGCTGCTTTCGTTGCCGTACGGCAGGGGATTCAGCAGGACTCCGTTCACCACACCGAAGATCGACGTGGCCAACCCAATGCCGAGCCCCAGCGTGACAACCGCGGCCAGCGCAAATCCGGGATTCCGCCGCAGTGTGCGAAGTGAATACTGTAGGGTTCCTGTCGTTGCCTGAACGCCCCGCCTTCGCAATAGGGTCGTCGGTCGGGCCTGCGTTTGTTTGACCCGCGTTGCAAGCAGGTCCCCAATCTCCCAAACTAGAAGCCGCCACCGAGCGACGAATCCCCTGGTCGCGTCCTGGCGGTCGGCAAAAGCCTCGATCGCAACGCGTTCGAAGCTCTTCAGTTCGGCCGGCGAAAGCACCCTGTACGCTACTCGGTACAGCGTCGAGATGATCCGAGAAGGGCTCTTCATTCGATCAGCCGCTCGCTTCGGTTTCCAGAATTCGTTTGCGGGCCGCGGCAGCGACTTCCTGCAACCTCAGCGCCTCGAGTCGCAACAGCTCGCTTCCCAGGTCACTTATGCGGTAGTACCTGCGCGGCGGGCCTCCTGAAGCCTCGAGCGCCTTGTCTCCAGCGTCCTCTAGAATGCCGGCGGCGAGCAGCCGCCTGATTGCGGCATATAGTGTACTCGTGCCGAGCCTGATCGCTCCTTCGGTCCTCTGTTCGATATCCCGGATGATGCGGTAGCCGTGCTTCTCCGACTCGTTCAATGACAACAGTATCTCGAAATCGTTGGGATGCAGCGGCAAATGGCGCCGAGGATCTCGATTCTCGGTTTCACTCATGGTCAGTTCCCGCTCAGCTAGTCCAAAAGCAGCTATTGCACTTGTTGTAATAGTTGGATACCCAACTGGTCCGAATGGTTGCAATCCATCAGGCGGACCGGGATTTCGGCTCGGGTGAGCGAGTTCAAAACTCCCTCGTGTTAGTTGCCGCGGTCACTTCCGCAGTCTTCCGCGACAGATCAACCCGTAGGCGTCTCGGCTAGTAGAGTGATCAACACTGAATTGACACGTCCGGCTCAGGTGATCATATTGACAACTGTCGATATTATAGATGACCATCGATTTAATGTTCGGAGCAATCATGGGCGAATCCAGTAAGCAGTACTTCGAGGAGATAGGCGCCG
>Ga0180432_10009703_pt1 | contig 11675 bp, 7 predicted proteins | sample SS_ome_10_FD_132414 | JGI IMG/M metagenome (GOLD analysis project Ga0180432, IMG submission 132414) | Hypersaline lake sediment archaeal communities from the Salton Sea, California, USA - SS_1_MS_2 metaG | ecosystem: Environmental > Aquatic > Non-marine Saline and Alkaline > Hypersaline >... | reverse complement strand
CCTGCAGTTCCCCCTGCTCCTGGAGACCCTGTACGTATAGTGACAGAACCACCCGTTCCTACGCCTGATGGTTCACCTGCAAATATGTTCAGGTTACCTCCATTCTGGTTTCCAGCACCTCCTTCCGCACCTTCAATTGTCAGATCCGCACCATCCACTGATCCCGGGGCATCTACCACTTTCAGCTTTCTATCTCCATAAGAGGCCTGATTGCCTACAGCAATTGCCGTGGTAGAAGCACCTCCAAGTGTCAACTGAGATGTCAATGACGGAAGTGCCGGAAGAAGATCCCCTATGAACACACGTCCTGTTGCATCGACAGTGATCCCTTGAGATGTTCCATCTCCTGTGATCCATGATGTTCCGGCCGCTGCATTCAAGTTGATGTTGTAAATGTCCGTGTCAAGCATTGCTGAAAGAGCACTCAGGTTTGCTGCTATCTGAATTGTTCCGGGTCCGTTCGTGACGGTGATGTTGGCTCCTGCGACAATATTTGCCAAGGACGGCACTCCAGATACAGAGTTTCCGATCATTATCTGTCCATCCACATTGAAGGGTGATGTCTGTGCGATCGTGTCAAGCGCTGAAGCATAAAGGACAGAACCTTTTGCAACAGTTGAAAGACCTGTTCCGCCGTTTGTCACCGGAAGAGTTCCCGTAACATCTGAGCCCAGCCCTACTGATTTCAGAAATTGAGCAGTTGAATTGTCGCATGCATTCAGATCTATTCCTGCAGGAAGGATCGAGAACTCGACATTGCCAAGATTTGTCGCAAGACCAAGCATTGTTGGTGTTCCAGACTTCAATCCTTTCATGTTCAGCTGATTCCCAAAAGTGATGGCGTCATATATGGATTCTCCTCCGGCTCCTACTGTCGTAAAGCTTGGAAGCAGCTGCAGCAATTGCAGTCTTCTTTTTCCTGTAACAGGCACATAATGTGTGCTGTCTATACTTGTCTTTGTAAGTACTGGCCAATTTGCTACTTCTGACATGGCATGTGCTTTTTCTGATTCATTACTTGTTTAGCTGAGGTCCACTGCATCACCGTTGATACTTATTTCAGATCCTCCAATACTTGTTCCGTTGTCTTCCAAAGGTACGGATTCCGTTTCCACCGGTTGTTCGATATTGATCCCGCAGTCCAGACAGATGTCTTTTACTTTTGCAAGGAACGGGTCAAGCCTGTTCACTACGTCTGCGGGAGGAAGAACATCGTTGCAAACCTTCCATTTATCTGTATTGCCAGGCTCCTCTGGTCCATTTCCGGTGATCGGAGTCTCAGAGATCACCACGTAAATATTCCCTGTTTCAGGGCTCTGAACAATATCTCCCCAAACATATGTCTGAGTGTCGTCATATATCAGTTCACCGCCACTGGTACCGCCTTCCTGCCATTTTGATATGCATGAAACAAAATCTGGTTCCGGGGTCTGAGAGTCCTGGCAATTGAAAAGACAATCAAGACCTCTTTGCTGCAGCAAGTAGTATATCAGGTCAAGTATTCTGAGCTCATTCGTATTGCACTCGGTCAGTCTTCCTGACTTCATGTTGTTTACGAACTCATTTGATTTTTTCGATATGCATTTCTGTATTCCTTCAAGCGTTGTTTGAAGTGTTTTAGGCATGCATTTTGACTGTTCTATTCTATACTCGCAATTTTCTGAAAGAACTGTTCCAGACCCTTCGTAATAAAGGTACGGTACGTTTGCTGCAGGCTGAAAGTTTGTGGCCAATGGGTCGGTACATCCAAAGTAAATGGTATCATTTACACCAAACACATAAGTATCAACACATCCTATGGATGTTGTAACTGTAAGAACATATACTCCGTCCGCAAGATAAGGCCCGGTCAAAACATCTTCGGTCTCTATGATCTCTCCTGTTATTGGCGAATACCATTGAGCTGTAAAATTCGTCTCGGCAGATGAAAACACTATTGTTGGGACGTTATCCGTTACCGACACCGATGATATTATTGGATCAGAACAAAGATCGACACACGATCCATCGTCCTCTGTAGCCTCTGGATCGTAATTTGTAGCACTTGGGTCAGTACACCCAGGTCTTCCGTAGATACATGTTCCTGCATCTATCGTTGCCTGAGGACTGTAGTTCAGAGCAGTGGGATCCGTACACCCAACCGTCTGATCGTTTGTTGCACAATTGAGATCCGAATCAGTTACCGTGTATGGCTCAAGAATAAGCTCAGTACAATCAACTGACTCTGGAAAACTTACCATTACGTAAAGCGTATCTCCTTCTGACACCGTTATTGAAGGAAGATATTTTGATCCGGTTGAGAAGCCGATCACATACTCAATTTCCGTGTCTACGGTTCCAGTGACCACTCCTGTACAAGGATCTATTGCGATCGACACTTTATCTGCAGCTTCACAGGGAACTTTTTCTTGAACAAGTCCGACCTGAGCCCAAAATGTTGTCACGCAAAGCTGACCTGTAAGATTGATCTTTATTGCGTACCAACCTGAAGAAAGACCATTGAACTGAATATCATTTGATGAATTTCCAGGGTATGACCGCACTGGTCCTCCAGTTGGCTCTGCGCCATAACCTGTCACCGAATAAAGATAGATGTCATATGAAGCAGGAGATATGAAAGGGTCTATCGTATTGAATATGTTCGGGTGTATCTCAGAACTGAAACTGATGGCCCCATCTGCGGCTCCCGCGCTTGTTTCTGGAATGCTTGAAATATTCTGAGCCTGGATGAAAGCGTGTCCTGCTGGTTGACCGCCTACCATCAATGATCCTGATGAACAGTCAACACATGCGCAATCGTTTGAAGATACTGATCCATCAAAATTTATTGCTGATGCAACGCCGCAACCACAGTACCTGTCATCTCCTGTATTTGTTGGAGTGACCCTTACTGGTATCTCTGCTATATTTCCTGTTGCAACATCTGTTACCTGAACCGTGTATGGAATAAGAGAATCTTTCAAATTACCAAAGGTCCACACGTTATCATTTATCACTCCAGATGTCAGTGTCCCTCCTATTCCTGTCGGTTGTACAAGATCAAACTGAAAATCAGAATCACCTATTGGAGGGTATGCTGGGTATTTATCCTGAGCATATGCGTCCCTGTCTATCCATTGATCCTTTGGTGGAGTAGCATCGTTTGACACAACTGCGGCCGTTATTTTTCCATCTCCTCCTTCGATCGTGTTGTTCACACTTACATAGACCTTGAATTTAGATGGGTCTACTGCGCAAGCGCCAGGATAAAATATGCACTGTTGCGAACCATCAAGATAGTATGCTTCAATTGCATTTCCCTCTGAATCAAGACCAGTGGTCCTGTAATAGGAAGGAGATGTAGGATCCGCGCACACCTCTATTCTTTTCAGTTCCCCATCGGTTATCTGTTCAAGATCTTTTGCCCAGACAAACGAGAACACTGTTTGAGAGTTGTTCGGTGCAAGAGCATCTTCCCAGACCTCTTCAGCTTTCGTGTAATTTCCTCCTTCTCCAAGAATGGCCACGAACTGTGCGAACTGAACTCCTTTTTCTCCGGCTGGACGCCCGAGGAAAGGAACACTCCTGTCAAGTCTTTCGTACTGTTGTGAATTGAATACAGCCACACATCCGTCCTCACTGTAGGACCAGGCGCCGTCATATCCAAATCTTTTGTACGGATCCTTTATCGGCATCATTGCGTATGCTGCCGGATTCGTACTTTTCAGTGGGCCTTCCTGTAATCTTTGCGTAAAATTGAAGAAATTTGAAAGCCCATTCAGTTCACTTTGCAGATAAACACCTGCCGTACCAACTTTCTGTCGATGAGTAGGAACGAATACGTCTATCTCTGTAGACTCACCTGACTCAAATACTATTCGGAGTTTTCTCGTATTTACACCGTTCAGTATTTCCCTATAAAGTATGGTCACCCTTCCTATTTCATACGAGACAGTAGGGTATCCGACAGTTTCAAGATCACCTGAAAGATCTTCAATGTCAATTATTCGATCATAGTTGTGGTCTCTGGCGTAGCTTATTACTATTCCCAGGCCGTCATCTACGAAAGCAGACAGTCCTGATATGTACTTTGGTCTTCCCATCAGCATGAACATCCACAGTCATCGGAACAAAGCTCCAATGCTTTTGCGTATTTTCTTTCTGCGGTCGTGTAGAATGCCGCGTTTTTTTCGGTATCAGATCCTATTTGAGCAAGATCTGCCTCTATTCCAAGAATAAGTAGCTGAACCCTTTCCGCTGTAAGCAGATCGCTATTACATTTTTTGCAACTGCAATCACAGTCCAATATGGTTTCAAGTTTCTTTGCAATACAACAATTCAGATCACACTTTCCAAAGGCTGCTGTATACTGAGTTTCTCCTTGAGCGTCTATTACCTTTACCTTGAATATGCCGTTTGTAACACCTATTGTTTCGAGAGGAACAGTTGTCCCGAACACGCTTCCTCCTGATGGTAATTGAGCAGAAAAAACGTATTCAAAATCTCCGTTGCTTATTTCAACTGAAGCTTGTCCTTGAGATCCTGACACTGCAAGGCTCATGTATTTGCAATCTCCAGTAATAGTGGCTTTTATACTCATGGCTTTCAAAGTTACAAAAAAGGCCGGTAGAGGATACTTCCCCTCCGGCCTTTAATAATTGACTGTGATTATTACAGAGTTACTGGACCGAATGCTCCAGGTACAGTTGCCAACCATGGATTCAACGCAGCTTCAAAGTCTGCTTGAGCAGCTGTTAAAGCAGCGTCATTGATTGCAATTGTAATGCTACGAACATTGTCAACACTCTTGATTTGCCCAAGAGCACCATTGTCAGCAACAAGACTGTAAGTGTCGTACTGAACACCACCTACAATGTAAGATGGAGGAGTATTCGGAAGCTCTACTCGGTTGTAGAAAGAACGATCTCCTTGTAGGCTCTTTTCGTACTGACCAAGAACTTCAGCATCTCCATAACCCAAAGAAGGATCTACAGAGTTTCCAGAACCTGTAATTACAACACCGTTATCTGTAAGGCCTTCAACTGAAACACGGAAGTTTGAAAGTTCTGTTCCAAGGCTCAAAGAGAATGTTTTTCCAGTAAACTGGATGCCTGTTCCTAAAGGAGCAACAAGAGAAACTGAGTCTGGAAGATCTGCGAGAATTGCAGCAACAGCAGCTGTTTCTAATGCAGCACCAGTTGCAATTGCAGTACTAGGACCTACTTTGAAAACATAGCTTTTACGATCAAACTGTGCTTGTCCTTGGTTGGTGTTGACCACTTTAATGGTCACTTCTCCGTCCGCAGTAAATGCACCTGCACCAAAAGTAAGATCATATACTTGAGCTGTTTGACCAGTAAAGGTCTCACCTTTCCATACAACGATGTCTTTTCCATCGATCCATGGTGATACGATATTCTTTCCTTCTGCCGTTCCTTGTACAAAACGGATCTTTTTTACATCCGCATAAGTGTCTGCAGGAAGCAAGGAAGTTGCTCCAGCAGGGTCTTCTTTTTGAATGTCCACTGCTCCTGCAGCAAGAACTCCATCCGTGTAGGCTACTGCTACATCATTTCCGATTATCAATTGTCTCATGACTATTTCAATTTAAGTGTTTACTATTCTCTGTTCAGAAGTTCCGCGGCCTGAGTCTTGTATCTTGGGTCCGAGGTCCTTTCCAATCCGCTTGCGACCGCCATATCCACTATTGTTTGATGAGTGTGTTCTGGTAATTCACAATCGTACCCCAAAGATATGGATATTGGCAACGGTTTTCGTATATAGGTGATTTTTACGGTATCTATTATAAATATAGAACTTGTGTAAATATCTATGAACGAATCTCTGATCGTTGTAAGCGGCTCTTTCTCTGTTGTCGTGTTGAAAGGATCCTTTAAAAGACGGTAGATGTCGTCCTGTTGAGAGAACCTGTTCAGAACATTTTCCTTTGTGGTATCTCCTGTCGGAACTCTTCTTTTGAGATCCTGTGTCTGCTCAAGTATCTGCAATTCACCTTGAACCACATTCTGGTCGTCTACAGATTGCAAAAGCGTTGTCTGCGGCGAGACCCATGGGTATGTGTCCGTATTGACAACAACTATGAACTGTCCTGGAAAATCAAGTGGACCGAACTCCTGCCAGTATATGTCGAATCCTGGTTGAGAATTTGCAAGCATGTCATTTACCAATGCCGTTGTGTTCTCTGGAAATTGAGATGGGTCATATCCTGCTTGGATCAATTGCGGTGAAGGCTCCCATACGAGCGCCTGTTGACCACCAGTACCGACCATCCTTATCTCATCAAGGAACTGAAGTTCCCTTACAAAAAAATTCTGAAGATCGAATGTGAAGTAGAATGTGCTTGGCAAACTCACTTCCGTGAATCCGACCGTATTGCAATTGTCCTTGAATATCCTTGATCTTTGGTTGACCAAGTACATGTAATTATTGGGGAGCTGAAAAGAGTCTGCCCATATCCTGTTTGTAAACACCTCCTCCTTGTACGTTACTGGAGCCTCATATTCTACTACAAGGGATCTGAGCTCGTCAATTCTCTTTTGACTTTGCTCAAATCCCTCTTGGTAGATATTGTTCTTTCCGTAACGTTGATCGATGAAACGCTGCATTGCCCGGTTCAATTCAATGTCTATTTCCTGCGGTAGGAACTGATCATCCCTTTCGCTATGGACCTTGTCCATTCCCTGTTTCCAGGCTATGTGCATTTCAAGTACGTTCATCGTATCATTTCACGGTGTTTGGTTCTCAGGATGTTCAGAAGTCCCGAGTTCTTCGCGTTCTTAAAGAACGTAATGGCCTCCTCTTCACTGTTGGCCAGTGTGTCGTTGCCATGTACAAAGGAAGGTCCGACCTTCAGAAGCACGCCTGAGCTTACAAATGAAGAGATCTCTGCGCGCATGTCAAGATCCTTGTCCAACGCAGCGTCCAAGAACTTCTTCGGTTGATTCTGCTTGATGTCGAAAAGCATATTCTCAATGCTCTCTTTGTCGTAGTTCTCTGTTTTGACACTGGAAAGAACTTGAAGAAGATTCTTCATACGCTCAATATCCTCTGTCGCCTTGATGAACTCTCTGTCAGCCTGCTTGGCCACCTGTACATTTACGTTCTTCTTCGATGTTTCCTTCTTAGGGTCCATGATGTAGAACCTCTTTGTAGGATTTCGCATCATCTCTGCTTCAGAGTCTGCAACAAGCAAATGTCTTTTTGCAAAGTTGTAAGTGATGAAGTCCGTAATGTTCAACGGCCATCCATCCTTGTCTTTTCCGATCTCAAGCTTTACTCCTGCGAATCCAACTGTGATACGCAGTTCTGCCCAAAATCTTCGAACATGCTTTGACCAGTCCCTGTCTTCCGGGTCCACGTCCAACATTCCGTTCAGATACTTCTTTTCATCTTCTGATGAATCGAATCCTCTGAGTGGTTGTCTGTTTACAAAGATGCTTGATAATTTCGTAGTGGCCTCTGCCTGCACCTCTTTCGGTAAGTGACCTCCTAAAGGACGTCTTCGAAGAAACACTTCGTGAGAACCATATTCCACTTCCCGTATCGGATTTTTTGTTTTCGGAGCATCCAATACTTCCTCCGTTCCTGTGGCTTCCGCCGTTGACCTTTTTGTCATGATTCTTTACAGTTATTGTTTGTTAATATTTACCCCGGGCTGGAAAGAATAACTCCCCCGGGAAGGGGCGGAGCAGGACCGAAGTCCCACCCCGCGGAGTTTCAATCTAGCTTGCTACACACTGCAGATCCAAGCTTGTGTCGAATCTACGTAGTGATACGCCAGCTGTCTTCAACATGTGAACAGAAGCACCGTCCACATCAGAAGCACGTGATGTATTCGCATCGAATCCACGTGGTACAACAGATCCGGCAACTGCCCATCTCATGTACTCACGTCCTTTCTTGCTGATCATCTGAAGGTTCGACTGACCATCGTAAGACGACTGGTCAACGAATACCATTCGGTATGACTCAAGAGAGTAACCTGTCACTGGGTGCAATGCACGCGCTCGGGCAACAGGACCGTGGTCGAACAATGGCATCTTGATGACATTCACTGAATGACCATCGATGTGCTCGTAAGACTTGAAGTATCCTGTCAGTCCAAGTGAACGACCTGATCCGGTGATGAAGCGTGTCTCGCCGCTTACTTTCCAAGTGTTGCTTGCGAAGTGGTTCTTCAATGCCTCATCGAACTCACGCATACCACCTGTACCTGTGTAGAGGTTCACCTGTTTCTTGTTGGCGTCCGTCATTCCGTAGAAAAGGTCACCGATAACGTTCTTCAAGTGTGTCTCGCTCAAGGTAGAGTAGGTCTCCTGGTTGATGATCTGCTCAAGAAGTCCAGGACCGATAACTACCGGCTGTCCATTCTCGTCCTTCATGTTTACAACACCATCAGAACCATAGGTCTTCTGGCCGTACCAGTAGTACATCTCGCACTCTTCCTTGAAAGAAAGCATGTGCTGATACTCTTCGTAATCCATCCAAAGCTTGGTAGTTGAACCACCTTTCTTCGGTAGTGAGAACTCAGCAACGTAATCCTTTGCGTTTCCTGACATGTGGTAAGACTTACGCACGGTTGTCAATTTGTTACGCACTTTACCTGGAGATTGCCAGTTCGAAGCGTTTCCACGAGAGAAGTCGACCCCTACAGGCGCATACAACTGTGCCCAAAGGTCACCTGCATTGAAACCTGTTGTCAGTACAGCTGCACTGTCAGGATTTACAAGTTGTACTTTGTACGTGTAAGAACCACCTGAGATGGATTCCTTAGGCTCCTCCATGATACGAACCTGCTCTCCTGCAGAGTTTACAAGAACGTAAGGGAATACGAACCATTTGTCCGGGAACTCAAGTTCGAAGGTTGCACCTCCCTGTCCAAGGTTGGCACCGGAATTGGTCACGTGCACTGGACGCGTCATCAATTTACGGGTCTGGATACGATACTCGTATTCCAAATTGTCAATGGACATAGTGTTACCCATTCCCTCAGAAAGGAATGACAATGGGAATCGCATATCATCCTTACCTGCAAGGTGGGTGATGATAGGAGACAGCTCCGTTGGTTTTGTCAAAAGCGCATTTGACAGACTGTTCATGTCGGTCATTTGCGAATCATTGAAGACAGTTCTCTGTACTGAGATATTCTGTCCTCCGATAGGTGAAGTAATCATGTTATATCAATTTACTGGGTTAAACATTGCTTTTAAAACAGTCCGTCCACCGAAATGTCTTCGATCGCTTGCGATCTCTGGCCACCTTTGATGCTCGGATCCGATTTACCCCCTTTCACCTTCCCGGATGAGTTTTTCAGACGGTCTTTCAGTGACCTGGCTGCTGCCGTCTTTGCTTTTGTATCAAGGATCTTTGACATATCCTTTCCTTTATAAAGGAAAAAGTCCATTGCAAGTTGCTGTTCCAATGACAGTTTTCCTGCGTCAAGATCCCTTTGAGTATGTCCTTCCCGTGTTACTGGTTTGGATATATAATCAATGAACTTTGACCTGTCTCTTTCGGAGATCGGAATACCTGCAAGATCCGTTGCTTTTGTCACGGTCTCGCGTACAGTATTCCAGGTCTGCTCTGCTTCCTGCTGTCTGCGTTGAGCTTCAGCTCTCTGCTGTTCAAGAAGTTGCTGTTTCTTTGCGTCCTGAGCCTTTGCCAATGCATTCTTTGCGGCAATTGCCTTGTCGTAGAGCTGATCTTTATCTTCGTAGGTCTCGATCATGTCGTCTATGAACGCGTCCTCGTCACCTCTTGCCTTGAAGTATGTTTTCAAGATCTCTTTCTGCTTTTGCACATCAGAATCATTGATCTCCATACTCGCATAAGTGGCCTCTCCTTGAGTTGCCATGAACTTGTTCGGATCCCCTCCGGCCATTACAAAGTTCAAGTGCTGCTTCACTGTCGGATGGTTACTGAAGATGGCCTCCAATGTTTCCTCAGCTATTTTTTCACTTGCGGCCTTTGTAAGTTCAATTATGCCTTCTGTCGAATCCTCAAAATCTCCTTCGACCTCGTATCCGAGTTTTGACATGATCTCTGATACGACAGATGCCTCTTCTTCTGATTCTGCAACTGAATCATCTTCAGGCTCGGGTTTAGGCTCAGGTTCATTTTCTTTTCCAGATGTTTCAGAACGTACAGGATCCTGGATATCTTCCGGTTCCTCTTTCTTTTCTGCAGGTTCTTCAACTGGCTCTTCAGCCTTTGGTTCTTCCGCAGGTGTTTCTTCTACTTTCCCGGTATCCACGTCTTCGATAGCATCGATGTTGAACTCGATGTCCAATCCGTCATTCAGGTCTTTCTCCTTTCCTTCCATGATTACAAATTTAAGTTGAACTTTTCTTTATAGCGTTACTTGTTATGATTTCGATCGGTCTATGATATATTATGGGATTTATTGTATCTGATCTTTTTCTTTTTCATTCATTGCTTTTAAACCAACCCCTATTCCGCCTACAGCAGGAAGTGTTTTTAAAAAAGCATCTATTAGAACAGGATCGGCTCCAGGTTTCCAGAAATTTGAAAGAGATTTCCTGTAATACTCAAGTATGTCGGGTCTTGTAGCCTCATTTCTTTGAAGCCATTCAATAGCATCATCATACTCCCATCCCTTTTTAACCATGGTTGAAACCATTCTCTCCCTAAGAGGCATGAGTTCCGAGTGAACCTCTAAAGGTGAAGCGCTCCAATTGTAATTCTTGCCCTTTACTGGATCCACCATTACTTTTTCTGCAAGATAACCAGATCTTGTTCTTGGATTTGGTATGGCATATTCATATCCTTCAGGAACATGTGCAATGCCTTGACCCCAAGTTACTGGTATTTTTTTCTCTGGATCAAATCCTGGCAATTTTGACATGTCATAGCCAAGTTCTTGAGAAGTGTGTCCGGTTTCGTGAATAATTGTTTCTTTTAACTTGTTCGGAGGAATTCTGTAAAACCCTTGATTCCTTAATGTGATGGATGGCCCATCATTAAAATTCACACCAAGTATCTTTCCTCTTCTATTAAGTAGATACTTTTTTACGGGAATTGAAACATTTGACGATAAAATTGGTAAAGTGTGCGTTTCCATCAATATGTTTTCTTTTTGAAACAACGGGCTTTCTTTTCTTTTAAAATTGAAAGCTGTGCTTGGAATATTTTTTAAACCACCCCCTTCATTGTCGTCAAGAATTTCTCTTATCTTTTTTTCTGGGGTTTCTCTCAATTTATGTTTTGAGATCATTTTCTTGATCTTTCCGCTTTCGTCAGTTGTTAATTTTGATTGTGTAGGGTAAAACCAGTCCTGAGTGAAACTTACACCCTCTTCCAATGCTTCATCTTGAGCTTTTATGTTCATCTTTTTTTCAGCTCTTGATAAAGGCATTATTGAAGTTCCTTGTTTTTTTGCTTCTTTCATTCCGACCCTGTAATCATTTACTACTCTTTTTGCGTAATCTCTATAAGGCCTGGTTACCTTTAAAGCTCCATATGTAACATAAGGAAGAGCTGCTGCGGTTGCCGCAATACCCATGGTTGTGAGGTCTCTGTCTTTTACAGCTTTTCCAAGATGCATCACATCAGATACGTCTCCTGTTCCAGGCGCTACTTCGGCTATCGGGTACAGATAATTGTTTGCAACATCTTCAGTTGCTTCTCTTGCTGCATATGCAACAGGATCATTTATT
>Ga0180432_10009702_pt1 | contig 11675 bp, 16 predicted proteins | sample SS_ome_10_FD_132414 | JGI IMG/M metagenome (GOLD analysis project Ga0180432, IMG submission 132414) | Hypersaline lake sediment archaeal communities from the Salton Sea, California, USA - SS_1_MS_2 metaG | ecosystem: Environmental > Aquatic > Non-marine Saline and Alkaline > Hypersaline >... | reverse complement strand
CGCAGGTCGAAAAAAGTGTGGTTTTGGGGTTCGTTTTTCAACTTTCAGGGGCCTGGAGGCGTCCTCCAGGCCGGTTACGAGTGACGCCGGATATCTAGGTGGAGGCCGAAATGGCACGTACAGGAGCGCGCGGGAGCGCGTCTAGCGGCAAGAAAGGACAGGCCGGAACGGGAACCGGCCGGGGTGACAAACGGCAAGTGTCAGGGGGTGGGCGCTTTCTTGAGGTGTCCGGCCGGATCGTGAAGGCGGCCGCCACGTTCGCGTACAAGCTGGACCGGGGCCAGGCGCGCCGTGTGGGCATTGAGGCCGTCCGGGCCGTGAGACGGGCCGGCCGCCTCATGCTCGAGGCCACCGATGGCCGGATGTTCCTCCGGTGGATGGGGCCGCCGGGGGCACGTAACGCCGGCCCGGAGGATGGTGTCCTCATCCCGCCGGAGGTGTCCGGCCGCATCAAGGCACGGGACGTGCTCCGTTTCCGTGGAGCTCGTGGTGTCGAAATCATCCCGCCCGATGGCCAGCGGGGGGACCTCGGCATCCTCCGGACGCAAGCGGCCGAGGTGCTTAACCTCGACGGGCACAAGCATAACCTCGGAGAGGAGACGGGCCGGCGCTATCCGATCACGGCGGGCCAGGGTGTCCTCGACCAGGCCGCGAAGGAACCGAGGTGGGGCCGCCTGTTCGTGAACCCGGAACGCCTCGGAGTGCTCTGCAAGGCGCTCGTGGCTATGGGGCATGAGCGGGTGCGGGTGGATATGCCGCTCCGGCCAGGCTCCCCGCTCCGGCTCGTTGGGAGGTGGAACGAGTCCGGGGAGCCGGAGGAGGCGGAAACGGTGGCGCTCCTCATGCCGCTGGCGACAGGTGAACATCGTTCGAACGTGGGAGCACCGGACGCACGCGGCCGGACATCGGATTCTCACGTGTTCGAGCGGCAACTGGCGGCCGCGGAGACGATGGTGGAGGAGGTGGCGCGGGTGCGGCGGGATTGTTCCGGCGCGGCCGCGGCGGCGGCACGGGCTATCCATGCGCAATGCATCGAGGCGTTGCAGTCACAACTCAATGAGAAGATTCTCGAGAACCTCGAGGCCACGCCGGAGGAACTGGCCACACCGTGTGCGGAGGTGGTGGGCCTCCACGAGATAGGGACGCGCAAGGCGCTCGACGCGGCCGTGGCGCGTGCCGTTGAGGATGGCCTCGGGAAACTCTACGGTGCGCGCAAGGCGTACCAGGAAGCGTGCAGGGAGGTGGACCGTGGAGCGTAAGGCGGAGGTGAGACTGTCCAACCCGATGAACCGCGCGGATGTGACGATCACGGTACGGATACCGGCCGGGGTGCGCTGGCGGTGCCGGCTGGCGCGGTGCCTCCTCCGCGTGGCGGCGCTCCTGGCCCACCTGGCCATGTGGGTGTCCGGCGCGCGGCGGGTGGAACGGGCCACGAGGTGGATGGAACTCCGGAGCCGCGCCGTGGAGGAAATCGAGGAGCACCAGGGAAACGGAGGCGGCCATGAGTGAGGAATTCTGCGAGATACACGGCACGGATTTCGAGTGGGGGGAGTTTTGGGGAGTGGAGGACACCCGGCGCTCCCGGCGCGGCCGTGGCCGGTGTGAGATATGCGGATGCATGATCCGGCCTGGAGACGTGTACCGGGTGCAGCGGTGGGGCCATCCGGCTCCGGCTCCGGCCTCCATCCATCCGGACGCGCCGAACACCGGGTGGAGAACCTGGCACAAGGAACCGGGCCGGATCTATTGGGAACCGGAACCTGTCGAGGAGGGGGAGTACGGCCTGGCGGAGGTGCTCTCCAGACACGAGGTTCACGAGGTGTGCGCGGACCTCATGGTGAGGGCCGGAACGATTGTGTGTGGCTCGCCAGGATACGCGTGGGATGCGGCCGCGCTATCGGCGGCGGAGGAGGCCGTGATGGCCGCGGACGCGGAGGGATACCGTTCCGCCACGCCGGAGCGTATCCGCGCCTGGTGGGCGTGGTGGGATGAGTGGCTCCGGGACGTGTGCCTCCCACAGTCCGGGGAGCCGAAGTACCACCACCGCCACCTCCCGGAACGGCCAGCGGTATGAGGCCGGGCCGGCCATTCGATGCACTGGCCCGGAGGATGCCTCCCCCGGCCTGGATGCGGCCACAGTATGCCGTGTATGGGCCTCTGTTCGGGGAGGAGCGGGAGGCCGCACAACGTGAACTCGAGGCGGCCGACGACGCGTTTACGGACGCGCTCCTCCGTGACCTGGCGGAGGAAACCCGCCTCCTCCGGGCCGCGCGCGCGGCGGCGGCCGCCGTCCTCGAGGCCGAACTACCGGAGGCGGATGGCTTCGCATTGCCGCACGAGCTCCAGGCCGAGGAGGAGGCCGAGGCGGCACTGGATGCGGCGGCGGACCTGGCCGCGATCGAGGCGGCCGGGGGATAAGTATTCAATACCTATCGCACAAGTGTGTCGTACCTATGCAGGCTGCAGTCGCGTTTACGCTCCTTAGTAGACGGGCCGGGCTAGGGTTTCTCACGGAGGAGGTGGAGGGATGAACAAGGCACGACGCGTGCGCATAGGCAAGGTGCGGGAGGGCCTGGAGGCGCTCCGCCAGGAGGTGGAGATGTTGGCCGAGGAGGAACAGGAGGCCGCCGCGAACCTGGCGGACATCGGCCAGGAGGATCGTGCCACGGAGATGGAGGAGGCCGCCGGGAAACTGGAGGATGCCTCCGGCCAGATAGCCGAGGTGGCGGAACTCCTGGAGGAGGCGGCCGAGTGAGGCGCTCCTCCACCACAACGGGCCGGTGTCGTGGCGTGCCGTTCCGGCTCCGGTACTGTCCACGCCGGGAGATGCTTCCCGGCGCGGAGTGCGGACTCGGAACGTGGTACTGGTACCTGTTCGTGGCCGGTGACTATGAGGGTGAATTCGGCACGAAGCGTGAGGCAATGGCTTACCTGGAGGAGGAGGCGGTGGAGCATGGCGAACACGGATAGTTTCGCGCCTCCGCCGGAGGCCACGGCGGAGGAGCTCCGTGGGCTGGCCGCCGGTGCGCGCGGGCTGGCCCGTGAGGCGTACCTCCGCCAAGCGGACGTGGCGGCGGCCGGCGGCCTCGGCCGATTCCTCGGCCTCTACACACGCGCCGGTGATCGTGTGCCGGCCTACCGGGAGGCCCGTGGAGGCGTCGTGCGGTGGCGCCTCCGCTACGATGTGGAGGGCCGGTACAAGGCGCTCACCTTGCCGTCTGGCCGGGCTGGCCGGACGCTGGAAAACCTCGGCCTCGTGGAGCGCCTCGAGGCGGCCCCGGCCGAGGTGCGCATTCTGGATGAACAAGGCCGAGGCGTGCCGCGCGTGGTGGTGCGGCGCACCGGGTGTGAGTACGGCACGGATGCCGTGCCGTGGCGCGGAGAAGATCACGAACACGGAGGAGGCACAGGTGGATAAGTCACGCGTGTACGTCAAGCAAACCGGGGCGCTCCGCCTCTCGGTGGAGGAGGTGGAGGCCATCCTGTCCGGCTGCAGTATGTCCCCACCAACACGGGAGGGTGCCGGGGCCACCGGCCTGGAGAAGATGTACCGGGCGCTCGAGGAGACGATGCGCGCGGAGGAGGACAAGGAGGCGGCCGCCGCGCTCCGCTCCGGCCTCGGCCGGGTGGAGTCTCCGAAGCCCGAACCGGATCCGGAGGCGGTGGTGGCGGACACGAGCCTGGAGGGTTCACAGGTGCCGTGTCGGGAACCGGTGCGCCGCGCCGGCCTCCCGGTGGGCGGCTGCACGTTGGGCCGCGGCCACACCGGCCCGTGTCGGGTGGACTCGTGAGGCCGGCCCCGGCCGCGCGGGCCGGGTGTGTCCTCAAGGCCGCGCGCCTTGCCAAGGGACACACCCAGGAGGACGCGGCCAAGGCCGTGGGGGTGCGTGCCAACACGTGGGCCAGGTGGGAGCGGGGGGAGATGGCTCCACGGACAAAGGCGCTCGTGCGCGCGGTGCTCCGGTACGTGAAGGATTACGAGGCGCAGGACCCCGGAGATTCCACGACAAGTTAGAGGGCCGGTGGTAGGCTTCGCGGCGGAGAGATGGCGCGGCCTCATCCACCTGGCCGCAACATCTAGGCGGCCGCTCGAGAGGGCGGCCGCCGCTCATTTCCTGGAATCTGTCCCCACACCATGCTAGCGTTCCCTCCGCTCATACTCCAGCGGGTGCGAGCAGCACGGGTTTCGGCGGGCCTAGTGCTCCGCACCACATAGCGCGGCCGGGTGCTCCTCAGACACCCGGCCGCGTTACTCTGTCCCCACCTCCCGGACGGAAAACGCGCGTATTTGACCGTTTCCGCAATGCGGAATATCATCCCCGCATGGCGAACGTGAAACGCGAACTATCAGTCCAGGACCTTGCGGCCGCTCTGTCGATCACGGCGCGGACGGTGCGCCGGTACACGAAACGCGGGTGTCCGTGTTCCAGGGGCCGCAACGGAAACAGGTTCAATCTCGAGGAGGTGCGCGCCTGGTTGGCCGACCAGAGGCTAACCGGCAAGCCGGGCCGGCCGACGACGGAGGAGGGGGCGAAACGCTCCGATTCCAAGGCGCGCCTGGAGGCCGCCAAGGCCGCCAAGGCGGAGATTGAACTGGCCCACCTCCGGCGGGAGATGTTGCCGCGGGACCTCGTTGTCCGGGTGTTCACGGAGTTCTGCAGCGGAGTCCGGGATACGCTCCTCAACGCGGCGCGTGCGGAGACACCGGACAACCGCGCGTATGCTCTGGAGTTCTCCCGCCGTGCTCTCCAGGACATCACGGAGCACGCGGAGCGCCTGGCGGAGGAGCACCTCCCCGAACCTCAACCCGTGGCGCTCGAGGCCGGGGCCGAGGAGGCCGAGGCCGAGGAGGAGGACGGTGCAGGCCACGCATAGCGCGCGGGCGACGGTTCGCCACGCGTTCCTAGCCGCCGTGGCGCTCCTCCTCCCCCCACGTCCCGTGAAACCCTCCGTATGGGCGGAGCGGTACCGGTTCCTCCCGCGCGGCCAAACCTCGATGCCGGGGCCGTGGCGCAACGCTCGGAGTCCGTACCTCGTGGGCATCATGGATGCCGTGGCCGATCCGAACGTGCGGTGGGTGGTGGTGAAGAAGTGCGCACAGGCGGGTGTGTCCGAGGGTTTCCGGAACGTGCTCGGGTGGGCGGCCGCACAGGAGCCGGACCCGTTCCTGTACGTGATGCCCACGGAGGATGCGGTACGTAAGATTTTCAAGAAACGCGTTAAGCCGATGCTCGAGGATACGCCGGCGCTTCGTGAGCTCGTGCCGGGGGACGCCTCGGCCGTGACGCTCGGAGGCGTCCTCCTCTCGAACGGGTTTGCCCTATCGTCCGCGTGGGCCGGGAGTCCGCAAGCACTGGCCACGGATCCGGCCCGGTTCGTGTGGTTCGATGAGACGGACAAGTACCCTCCATATGCGGGCCGGGAGGCGGACCCGGTGAGCCTCGGTTCCGTCCGGACGGAGACGTACCAGGAACTCGCACGCCTCCTCCTCTCGAGCACCCCGACGACGCGCCAAGGCGTGATCCACGCGGCCCACGAGGAGTGCGAAATCCGGCGGACGTACCGGGTGCCGTGTCCGCATTGCGGCCGGTATCAAATGCTCTCGTGGGATAGGGTGAAGTGGCCGAAGCCGGAGGCCGTGGCCGAGGGTGTAATTCCGGGGCCGGGGTACATGGCTCGGCACGCGGCGCGGGTGGAGATGTCCCGGCCGGAGCGCGGCGCGCCTCCCGGCCTGGCGTGGTACGAATGCGTCCGGTGTGACGGGAAGATCACGGAGGAGGACCGGAAAGAGGCCATCCTGCACGGGGTGTGGGCGCACGAGTCCCTCGAGGTGGACGATAACGGCCAGGTGATCGGAGAGGAGCCGGAGGGCCAGCGGGTGGGGTTCCACGTGACGGCCCTTATCGTTCCGTGGATTCCGATGCACAAGCTGGCCGCGGAGAAGATCCGGGCCGGCTCGAACCCGGAGAAACTGCAGCATTTCCGGAATTCCCGCCTCGGTGAGGTGTTCGAGGATCAGGTGGCGCGGACGCGCTCGAGCGTGTTGCGCGTGAAGATCCAGGAGGGCCATCCGGCCGGCATCATCCCCCGGTGGGCGCGGTACCTCCTCGGGACTGTGGACACGCAACAGGATCATTTCTGGTACGTGCTCCGCGCGTGGGGCTATGGGTTCCGCTCACGCCTCATTTCCGAGGGGCGCCTGGAATCGTTCCAGGCCGTGGAGGACGTGCTCCTGGACGCCTCGTATCCGCTCGAGGACGGCGGCCACGGCCGCGCCTCGTTCGTGGCGATAGACTCCGCCTATCGCACGGAGGAGGTGTATCGGTGGTGCATGGGGGATCCGGCGCGCCGGTACGCCTTGCGTGGCCACGGCGGCCGCGGCGAGCCTAAGCGGATGATCGTGGAAACCAACCAGAGCTATACGCCACGAGGGGAGCGCGCGGAACCGGACCTCCAGGTGGTCCTCCGAACGGTGGACACACAGAAGTACCAGGATCGGCTAGCCGCGTTCATCGAGGCGGCCGCCACCGCTCCGCAATCGTGGGAGCTCCACGAGCAAACATCCGAGGACTACGTGCAGCAAATGTGCAGCATGCACAAGATACTCATACGGACGGCGAGCGCGGGCCGTGCGGCCATGCGGTGGGAGCCGCTGGCCTCCGGCCGCGCGAACCATCTTAGGGACTGTGAGGTGTACCAGGTGGCGGCCGCCGACCTGGCGCGTATCCACCTCCTCATCTCCCCGGAGGAGGAGGCGGAACAGGCGCGTGAGGCGGAGGCGCATAGAACAGGAGGTGAGACGTGGGTGCAGAAGGGCCAGAGGCCCCGGACCGGAACATGGCTCCAGGGGTAGAGGAGGACGCGGCGGCCGAGGAGGCCACCGAGGAGAACACGCCGGAGGAGGACGGCCAGGAGCGTGAGGACGACGCGCCGGCCGAGGAGCACGAGGAGGCCGGGAGCCGCGGCCGCCGGCAACCCACAAGAGGCTATCCGCAACCGCCGGCCGCCGGCGGCGGCAAGGGGACGCCTCAGAAGAAAGGCCGGGGAACGAAGATGGACCCGGCCAAGATTCAGAAGATTCCGGAGCACGTCCACCGGGAGGGCCTCGGCCTCCCCGTGCTCACCCTGGACCGGCTCGAGGCGGCGGCCGCCAGCAAGAAGAGGGCGGAGCCGTGGGTGGGCCAGTCCGGCGGGAAACCGGCCGTGAAGCGCGCGATACAGACGATCAAACGGATTCGGTGTCCCTCGTGCGGCGCCTCGTTGCCGGACATCCGGTGTGAGCGCGGAGGCGACCTCCGATACTACCGGTGCAAGGTGTGCGCGGATCCGGAAACGGGAACGTTCACGCGGTTCAAGGTGCTGGTGGAGGACTAGACGTTCCCGGCCTCGTTCCGCAATGCGGAATTACGAGTTAGCGGGAGCGCGGCGGCCATGTTCCTCTCCGGGGCATGGCCGCCACCTACACACCTCAACAGATCATCGACGCGTGCGATGATGCTATCTACAAACTCGTAGTCGAGGGGATAGCCGAATACTCCTGGATGGGGCGCTCCGTCACGAAACGGAACCTCAAGGAAATCCGGGAGGTTCGCGCGGAGTATGTGTCCATCCAGGCCGCCGAAGATGACACCACCGGCGGCACCGCGCTAGCCGTGTTCGGGGATCCGGTATGAGGCCGGCACGGAACGTCCCGTTCCTCGGCCGTGCTCTGGATAGGTTCGCGCGCATCGTATCTCCGAAGTGGGGAGCGGTTCGGCACGCGTGGCGACTCCAGGCCGAGGCCATAGAAAAACTCTACCGCGCCGGGACGCGTTCCCGCCTGGACCCCAAGGAGGACTCCTCCTCCGGGAACGAACTCCTGGAGGCGCACCGCGCCTCGATGGTGAAGCGCGCGCGGCAACTCGAGCGGGACAACTTCATAGCGGACGGCATCCTGTCCCGGATCGTGGAGAACGTGAACGGCCCGGAGGGATTCCGGCTCCGCCCGAACACCGGGGACGCGGACCTGGACAAGAAACTGGCGGCCAGGTGGGCGCGGTGGGATGCCAAGGAGGCGGACATCCGCGGCCTCGTACCGTTCTCGAGCGGGGACGGCCTCATGTCTCACGTGCTCCGCTCCGGGGTGCGGGACGGGGATTGCCTCCTGGTGAAACACGATTCCGGCCACGTCTCCATCGTGGAGGCCGACCGGATCGACACACCATCCGGCAAGCAAGCGGAAACGGACATCACGGACGGTGTGCGCGTGGATCCGGCAACCGGCCGGGTGCTCGAGTTCTTCGTGGAGGCCGAGGACGCGGCGCCGGGGGATGAACTCCAGACGGTGGCGGCCGAGGATGCCGAGTTCTTCGCGCGCCGGCCGCGGCATAGCTACGTGCGCGGTGTGTCCCTGTTCTCCAAGCCGTGGGTGTACGAGCAGCTTAACGCGTTCCTCGAGGCGCTCGTGGTCAACCAGAGGATTGCGGCCTGTTTCGGGGTGCTCGTCAAGTCCCCCACCGGGGCCGTGCCTCCGCCGGGACTGAGCAACACGGAGAACGCGGCCGGGGACTCGCAAGCCGGGTTCAATCTCGAGCCGGGGATGGTGAAGTATCTTCGCAAGGGTGAGGAGGTGGAGCAACTCGACCCGAAACAACCCTCCACCATGCTCGGAGAGTTCATGGCCATCATGGGCCGGATTGCCGGCCTCCCGGCGGGCCTCCCCTTGGAAATCGCGTTCCTGGATTTCTCACACACGAACTACTCGAGCGCGCGCGCCGCGCTCCTCCAGGCGCAACGCGCGTTCATGCTGGTGCAGAGCGCGCTCCGCCGCATCTACTCGGCCGTGTACGAGTGGCAGGTGGCGCGGTGGGTGGAGGCCGGAGATTTCGAGGAGTCCGATGCGCTCCTCGTTCACACGTTCGAGGCTCCCGGATGGGAGTGGGTGGATCCGCTCAAGGAGGCACAGGCGCACGGCCTCTCCGTGGCGCTCGGGTTCGAGTCCGTGGGCCAGGTGACGCGCGGCCGTGGACGGGACGCGGCCGAGGTGCTGGCGGAGCGTATGGTGGAGGAACAGGCGCGCCGGGATGCCAAGGTACCAGGGTTCCACCTCACGGGTGTCAAGCCCCTGGCGGAGTCCGGAGCCGAAGGAGGCGACGATGGGTGACAAGGTGGAGGCGTTCCTGTCCACGGTACTCGACACTCCGGAGCGTGAGGGGTTCCACGTGTGCCTCGATGACGACGGCGCGGCGCGGCAACTCCCCGCAAGTCTCCGGCTCCTCGAGGGCCGTGTGGGTATCCTGGCGGCCGAGGAGGCGGCCGAGGGGGAGGCGTCCAAGCCTCGACGTTTCGCCATGTCTCCCGCGTACTCCGGGGCCGTGGTGGATACGTGGTGGGGCCGGTTCGTGATCGACCTGGCCGGGATGGACGTGGGGCCGGAAGTCAAGCCGATCCTCCGTGAACACATCCGGGACCGGGCGGTGGGCCATTCGGACTCCATCAAGATCACGGACGCCGGCGTGGAAATCGAGGGGAACATGTCCCGCACCTCCCGTGACGGTGTGGAGGTGGCGGGCCTGGCGGATGAAGGGTTCCCGTTCCAGGCGTCCATCGGGTTCGATATCGGGGAGGTGTATTACCTCTCCGAGGATGAGGCGCGGGACGTGAACGGTGGCAAGTTCGAGGGGCCGGGGTACGTGGCCACGAAAACGTTTCTCCGAGAGTCCTCGTTCGTGGCGCTCGGTGCAGACAAGGACACGGCTAGCGTGGTGCTAGCCGATCACGGTAACGACGGCCGCCTGGTGGAGGTGGTCCGGCGTGAGGTGGCAGACCAGGAGGTAACGATGGGAGACGCAACGGCCGCCACGCCGGCGGCACCGGCGGACAAGCCGGAGGGGCTCGCGCTCCTGGCGGAACTCCGGGAGACGTTCCCGGATGACCAGGAATTCGCGCTCAAGATGTTCGATGCCGGCCACGATGTGGCCACGGCCTCCGTGAAGTTCGCGGCGCTCGTACAGGCGCGGGCCGAGGAGAAGGCCGAGGCCGATGCCGCGCGTATCGCGGAACTCGAGGCCGCCAGCGAGAAGCCCACGACGACGGGAGCGGCACCGCTCCGGTTCGTGGCGGGGGAGGCAAGGGACGCGGCCGTGGCCGACGCTCCGAACCTCACCGGCCTCGAGCCGGATGAGAGGGCCGCGGCGGAGTGGGCCGCCAACCACAACGACGTGCGCGCGGAGTTCTCCAGTGTCGAGGCGTATGCGGCATTCCTCCGGGCGGACAACAGCGGGCGGGTTCGGATCTACCGTCCGGGAGGTGACGAGTAATGGCCACCGCCACGAAGGACATCCATCTCGATTTCGACCACGGATTCGAGCCGAAGTACGGCCACATCGGGGCCGTGGCCGCGGACATCATCTTCGCCGGCTCCGCCGTGGGCGACCTCAACGGGACCGGCCGGCCGCTCGTGGCCGCGGACGCGTTCGTGGGGTTCGCGGAGGAACAGTGCGACAACTCCGGGGGCGCGGCCTCCGCCAAGAACATCCGCCTCCGCACCGAGGGCGCGGTGATCTGCAATGTCGTCGGCTCCACGGCCATCACGGACCGGAGCTCCACCGTGTACATGTCGGATGACACGGTGTTCACCCTCTCGTCCACCGGTAACACGGCGGTGGGCAAGGTGCTGCAGTGGTTCAGCGGCACCAAGTGTCTCGTGTTCTTCCAGGCCGTGGAACTGCGGTCCCTCTAGGAGGCTCGAGGACAATGGGCAAGTATTCCAAGATCACGGAGAAGGGCCTCAACGGGGAGTTCTTCCTGGCGCTCGAGAAGCAACTGGCGGCCGGTATCGCGGGCCGTGTGGGCGCGTACTACGACAGCAACGAGGAAACGGAAACGTACCGTGGCCTCGGCACCGCTCCGGCCATGCGGGAGTGGATCGGCGGCCGCCTCGAGAAGAGTGCCGCGCCGCTCGAGTACGTTCTGCGGAACAGGAAGTTCGAGCAGACGATTCCCATTCCGGTGGATGACATCCGCCGGGACAAGGTGGGGGCCATCAACCGTCTCATTCGCGGCGCGGGCCAGCGGGCCGGTGAGCACTGGGACAAGCTGCTGTATGAGGCCGACGTGGCCGGCACCGCAACCGTCTGCTACGACGGGCAGTATTTCTACGACTCGGACCACGAGGAGGGGGACTCCGGCGCACAGACGAACCTCCTCACGGCCACGGAGATTCCCGCTCTGGACGTGACGGACGCCGATGTCCCCACGGCCGATGAGATGGTGGATATCCTCCTCGGTGCCATCCAGTACATTCTCTCGTACAAGGATGACCAGGGGGAGCCGCTCAACGGGGCCGCGCGCGAGTTCCTCGCATACGTCCCGCTGAACATGTGGGCGGCGGCCGTCCACGCCATTTCGGCGGAGCAGATTTCCTCCGGCCAGACCAACAAGATGAAGGGATTTCAGGCGGACGGCTACATCATCCGCGTGGTCCCGGAGGCGCGTCTGGCGCTCACGACCACCACCATGAAGGTGTTTCGAACGGACGGCGAGTTCAAGCCGTTCATTCTGCAGGAGGAACTCCCCCTGCAGACTCAGACCATCGGCGCGGGCTCCCAGGAGGAGTTCAAGAACGACCGGTGGCTGTTCGGCACCAAGGCCATTCGCGCCGTGGGCTATGGCCTGTGGCAGCATGCGGTGCATCT